>Ga0070665_100004778_pt1 | contig 14103 bp, 9 predicted proteins | sample KBSS13metaG_FD_65862 | JGI IMG/M metagenome (GOLD analysis project Ga0070665, IMG submission 65862) | Switchgrass rhizosphere microbial communities from Kellogg Biological Station, Michigan, USA - KBS S1-3 metaG | ecosystem: Host-associated > Plants > Roots > Rhizosphere > Soil ... | reverse complement strand
TGTACTCATCTAGTCGTGTTCACGAGCTCTTTTGCGTCGCGCGCTTTGCAAAAGAACGTCAGCAGGTTGAGATGAGTGCGGGATGCAAAGGTTGCCCTGTGGAGAGCCGCAGGGGAGTGGCGACCGGAGATCGATCATTCTCATGGAGTTGAAGGCGCGGTGTCCCACTCGCAAACCAAAGCGCATAGTGCGGTAACGACCTTTAGCCTGTGTTGTTGGTAATACATCGAATGTGTCAGGCCACGTTGACATCGGGCAAAACAGGATCAGGATTAAGAAAAAACCACAGGTTCAAATCGATGAAGACCTTGAATTGCTTCTTGCTTGGTTGCCTCGCTGTCGTGTCGTCAAACTGCGGTGCTCAGGACATCCCTTCGCGGATGGCCGAGATGAAAACCGCCTACACCGCCTCGGGTAGCATCGTGGTGCTCGACGGCCAGACTCTCGTGATCGAGCCCAACATGCCGGGTCCGATCTGTGCTCTGCCTCGAGAGGAGGATGGAAAGACTACCTGGTACCGGTACGCCTTTCCGCTGGCCTCCATCACTGTTCCGCTGACAGCCGTGGACGAAAACATTGTGAGCGAGGACAGGGTATTCACCGATCCCGCCGCGCCGCGTGTCTACAAACCCGGAGACCAGGGAGACGCGACGATGATTGTCGTGGTGGGTATGCCGGGCAGGAAGTTCCCGGCACTTGTCTACGATCGCGAAAAGCTGGAGCACCTGAGCCCCGGTCCGCACAGCGCAGCCGACTACGGCCAGTTCCAGGACCAGGTTGAGGCGTTCGGGCTGACGTTCGCTGATAATGTCGCCGCCCGCGAATTCGTGACCGCTCTCAGAAACGCCGTGAGAATGGCGAAGACGCAGGCGATGGCGACTCAACCGCGGTAGAGACTAAGGCAGTTCGCGGATCCAGATGTTGCGAAAGCTCATCGGCTCGCTCTTGTCTCCGTGAGCCTGCAGCTTGATCGGCGCGCTGTCGTACTTCTTGTAGAACGGTTTGCCGATGTAGAGCGTCTGCCCTTTCAGCTCGAAGTGATTCTCGACGAGCACGCCATTCAAGAAGACGGTGGCGTAGGCCGGGGTTTTCACTGAGCCATCCTCGTTAAATGTGGGCGCAGTCCAGGCGATGTCGTATGCCTGCCACTCGCCGGGTTTGCGGCTGGGGTTGGCGAGGGGAATTGCCTGCTTGTAGAGGCTGCCGACCATACCGTTCACGTAGGTCGGATTGTTGTAGCCATCGAGCACCTGAAGCTCATAGCCGTCATCGCCCGGACCCGTACCCGCGAGAAAGATGCCACTATTGCCCCGGCCCTGACCCGTGCCGGTGATGCTGGCAGGGATCTTGTATTCCACGTGCAGCTGGTAATTCTTGAAACTGCGCTTGGTTTCGATGTTGCCGCCCTTTTTGTTCACGGTCATTACGCCATCGTGGACATCCCAGGTAGCAGCGGAGTGGTCCTTTACGTTTACCCACTCGTCGATGTTCTTTCCGTCGAAGAGAACGACGGCGTCTGACGGGGGAGCATTGGGTTCAGCCGCGGGCGTCACCACCTTGGGCTCGGGTTTCCAGATTTCGGTGTCTTCTGGCTTTGGTTTAGGCTGCGCGGTTTGCGCATATGTGGGTGCGGTCACGAGGAGAATAGATGCGGCAAAGAGAAGCTTTGGAAGTGATGTGAGCATAACGACGGGAGTATACACTACGGCGATTCTGGTTACGGTTCAGCAAGCCATGCCGAATCCCTCGTGGATGACGCACATGCTGACCAGCGGCATAAGGATCTGATCGTAGGCAGTGCGCTCGCCTGCATCCATGGTGTGAATGCGGTCCAGCATCTTCACGATCTCCTGCTGATTGAAGTACGAGATCGACGCCATGGTTTTGCCGCGCAGAAGGTCCTGCACGTAGACATTGAAGGTCTGGTCGGGGTTGAGCGTCGCCGGCGGGCTGAGGAACGGATGCTTCTGGCGCCTGTACACCGTATCGGTGATGACGTCTCTTGCTGCCTCGCGGAGAACGTATTTCTCCGTGAGCCCGCGAATCTTCATGTTCACCGGCTGCCGGCAGATGCACTCGACAACGCGATGATCGAGAAACGGTACGCGGCCCTCGATGGAGTGTCCCATCTCCATCCGATCGCCGAGCATGGTGAGGATGTAGTTGGCCAGTACCGACTTCCCCCACAGGTAGAGCGACTGGTTCAGCGCATCGCGGCCTTTTAGCTGACCGGGCACATCGATGTCTGAAAGCAGCTGGAGATAGGTCTCACGATGCCTGAATTTGCAGCGGAAGTCCTCGGCCTGCAACGGAGCCGCCTTGACCGCACGCGATGAGAACGTCTCAAACCATGAAGGCACGTAGCCCAGGATGCGCCGAACCGCATCGAGATTGCCGGTGTCGCCATCGGGAAGCAGCAGGCCGCGAGAGACGGTATTGTTGTCGTTCAGCCAATTCAGCAGCTGTTCGATTTCCGCCGGATCCTGTCCCTCGCGGTTATAGAGAAGCATGTCGCGACGGAAGTGGGCGTATCCGCCGAGAATCTCATCGGAGCCCTCGCCGGTGATCACAACCTTGTATCCGGCATCGCGAACGGCTTTGCTCAACAAAAACTTTGCCACCCCGTGCGCATTGACGCAGAGCATTTCCGACTGGAGGATCGCGCTCGCGAAGTTTTCGGCGAGCGTGTTCTGGTTGATGGGGATCGTGTGGAACTTCGCCCCTGCCAGCTCGGCCATTTCCTGCGCGATCGGACCTTCATCATAGGCGACATCCTCGAACGTGAGGGTAAAGGCCTGAATCGGATCGGGATGATGACGGGCAGCCAGGCCGAGGACCGAACAGGAATCAAGGCCGCCGCTCAGGTAGACGCCTACCGGGACATCGGCGCGCAAGCGTATGCGTACCGCTTCTTCCAGTTCATACCGGAACTCGGCTATGTAGTCGGCATCGCTCCTGGCGTGGCTCGTCCCGGCAACGGGATAGTTGAAGTCCCAATAGCGGGTGATCTGAAAGTGCTTCTCCGTGACAAGAAGGTAGTGCCCGGGCGGAACGAGAAAGACTCCATCGTAGAGCGTACGCATCTGGTGCCCGCCGAAGCTGAACGAGTTGTAGACGCTCTCATCATCCCATCGCGCAGGCACGCCGGCCGCAAAGAGCGCCTTGACCTCCGATGCGATATAGAGCTTGTCGTTGTGCCAGGAATAAAACAGCGGCTTGATGCCGAAACGGTCCCGAGCCGCAAAGAGCGTATGCTGCTTCTCATCCCAGATGACAAACGCGAATTCCCCGCGGAGCCGATGCAGGCAGTGGACGCCCACTTCTTCGTAGAGATGCAGAGCGATCTCGCTGTCCGACCGTGTCCGCAGATGATGTCCGCGGCCTTCCAGCTCGCGCTGGATCGATTCGTATTCGTAGAACTCACCGTTTGCGGCGAGGTGAGTCCTGCCGTCTTCGCTGGATATAGGCTGGTCCCCCGTCGCGAGGTCGATGATGCTGAGGCGCGCGTGGCCGAGGCCGACACGGCCATCCCGGCTGATCCACTGGCGCTGCCCGTCAGGACCGCGATGATAAAGTCGCTTCGTTGCTTTTTCGAGAACCGCTGGAGAGACTGGCTCGCGGCGCGAGTAGAGAGCCACAATTCCGCACATCTTGCGTGCTCCTTGGGTGTTCCTTCGAGGTGAGGCCGTCCGAGAGAGGCTCCGGGGGAAGGCGGGCAGCGCCAGAAGCATACGTGGGGCTCGAGTGAGCGCGCAATCGAAATCTGATTGTCGAACCATGAACAAAAAAGACCCTGCTAGAAGCAGGGTCTTTGACCAACGCGTGCGATGGAAATCAGTTGGTTCGCAGAGCCACCGTCGGATTGATGCGGGATGCGCGGAATGCCGGAATGTATCCCGAGAGGGCGGCGATGATCAGCAGCAACAAAGCCATGCTGCCGTAAGTGACGATATCCCACGGCGAAGTGCCGAACAGGAGCGCGGCAATCAGCTTCGCCCCGCCCAGCGATGCGCCGATGCCGATCACGATGCCCACCAATGCAAGCCGCAGCGTGCTTGTCAGAATCCTGCCCCGTACGTGTCCGGCTGTTGCGCCTAGCGCCATGCGGATGCCGATCTCCTGCGTCTGGCGAGTCACGGAGTACGAGATCACGCCGTAGATTCCCAGGGCGGCGAGCAACAAACCCAGCCCCGCAAAAGAGACGACGAGCAGCATGAAGAACTGCCGCCCCGAGACAGCATGATTGACCAGCAGCCGGATCGGCTTGAATTCATTGGCTGGCTGCTTGGGGTTCATCTCGCGCAGCGAAGCGAGGACCGAAGCCGCAAGGGACGAGGGGTTCATTCGAGTGCGCACGACGAGTTCAGCCGCGTTCGGGCCTGCCTGGGTCATAGGGTAGTAAATCTGCCAACCCGCATCGCCGTCGACATTTTCTTCGTGCACGTCATCGACGATCCCGACTACGTGCAAGTCCGAACCGCCTCCGTTTCCGAGAGGCTTGTTCAGCGCGTCTTTATCAGACCAGGCGTTGAGATTGGACAGATACTGCGCGTAGCTCTTGTTGATCATCACCACCTGCTCGCCTTTAGGCGCGTCAGACCAGGAGAAGTCACGGCCGCGGATGGGCGTGCCCATCGCACGCATGTAGCCCGGCGTGATCACGTAGACAAGCGGACCATCGACTCCCTGAGGCGGCTTGAGGCCCTTCGGATAGGGAAGGCCCCAGGAGCGGTTCTGTCCCAGCGGCAGATAGTCAGTAAATCCCGCTGCCTCGACGCCCGGCAGGGAGCCGATTCGCGTCAGGATCTGCTGGAAGATGACGCCGCGTTTTTCGGCGCTCAGGTTGCCGTCTTTATCATTGGGAACGTTGTCGTCATAACTGACTTTTATTGCGGCGGCGTGATCCGGCTCGAATCCGAGATCGACATTCAGGACGTTCATGAAGCTGCGGAGCAGCAATCCGGCTCCAACGAGCAGCATGCAAGCCAGAGCCACCTCCGACACGACCAATACGGATCGGATGCGTTCGTGCTTGCGGCTCGCCGAGGCTCCCGGTCCTGCGTCCTTGAGGGACTCATATACATTTCCGCCTGCCATGCGGAGACCCGGCACGATGCCGAAGATTGTGGCGGAGACGAAGGAAATCAGCACCGTCCAGCCCAGGGCAGCACCGTCGAGGTGCAGTAAGCTCAGCAGAGGCAGGGCTATTGCGCCCTGGTGTGCAAGCCATTCGACGAGTACCGCGGCCAGCATGAATCCGAAGATCGCGCCCATGCTGGATAGCACCAGGCTTTCCGTGAGCAATTGCCTCACGATTCGCCCGCGGCTTGCTCCCAGAGCACCGCGCATGGCGAACTCCTTGGATCGCGCCGCCCCCCTCGCGAGCAGCAGGTTGGAGAGATTTACGCATGCGATGAGCAGAATCGCTCCTACTGCACTCCACAGCACGATGAGCGAGCGGCGCAGTTTGCCGCCGATATAGTCCTTGAGCGGAACAGGAACGACGGCGCCTTTGTAATTGCCGCATGATTCCGGATAGCGATTATTCCAGCACATCTTTGGAGCCACGCGTGCCGCTTCGTCTACCGCCTGACCTAGAGTTATGCCTGGCTTCGTACGGCCGATCAGGGTGATGATGTTGCCCCAGTTACGCGGAGGCCCGTAAAGATTCAGCGGAGTGATGGCGTCGACCTTGGTGCCCGGTGCGAAGACAGCTCCAAAGTCGAATGAGGCCGGCAGGACGCCGATGACGGTGGTCTGCTTGCCGTTCATGTCGAATGCCTTGCCCACAATGTTTGGGTCAGCGTTGAACTGTCGTTTCCACCAGGCGTTCGACAAAAGGACCACGGGGGCAGCGCCGTTTCGCGCATCCTCAGCAGTGAACACGCGGCCCATCTGCGCCTGAACGCCGAGTACCTGGAAGAAATTCTGAATGACGTCGATACTCGTTGCGGGAAGAGGCGCGCCACCTAGATTCAGGCTCAAGTTGTCGGCTCCGGAAAACGCAAAGTAGCCGGTCACGTCCTGATAGGAACGGCTGTTTATCCGGAATTCGTCGTACGCATCGGTTGAGTAAGTGGCGCATGACATGCCGCACTTGGTGGGCGGCGGCGCGATCCATACCAGCTCATGCGCATTCGGGAACGGCAGCGGCCGCAGGAGCAGCGTATTCACGACGCTGAAGACCGCGATGTTGGCCCCGATGGCGAGTGCGAGGATGAGGACGGCTACTACGGTGAAGCTGGGATCATTCCAGAGCGTGCGCAGCGTGTACTTGAAATCCTGCTTGAAAATATCCAGAGTCATAAAGCCTCGTGCTTCGCGGTGTTTGTAGCGGGCCTGATCCATGCCGCCAATACTGATGAGAGCGATGCGCCTTGCTTCGGTGGGCGTCATGCCTTTTGCGATGTTGTCGTCAATCGCGAACTGCAGATGTGCGGCGAGTTCGTCTTCAAGATCGTCGTCGAGAGGTTCTCTGCGAATGAATGCCCAGATCCGTTTCACCAGCCTCAGTGACTCACTCATGCATCCGCTCCTTCAGCGGATTTGTCCATGGTGAGCACGCGTTCCATCACGTCTTTCAGGCGCTCCCAGTAGCGTGCATCGGCGGCGAGCTGTCGCTTTCCGGCGGCGGTGATGGCGTAAAACTTCGCCTTGCGATTGTTGTCGGAAGTGCCCCAGTGCGAGGAGATCCATCCGCGCTGTTCCAGGCGCACCAGCGAGGCGTAGATAGTTCCCTGGTTCAACAGCACTTCATCAGCGCTCACCTGCTCGATCCGGCGGGCAATCCCGTATCCATGCATCGAACCCATGACGGTGAGAGTCTGAAGGACCATCAGGTCCAGCGTGCCTTGCAGAAGATCCAATTTTTCTGGCGACATTCGAGGACTCCGGGTAGCGACCTGCCAGCCCTGTGGTACGACCACAGAAGTATTGCATATTCCTGTGGGCATGCCACATCAATGTGACGGGCTGCGCACGGGAGACTGCGCGGAACAAGACCAGCTTCAGCGTCCGAATAAATGCCACGCACGAGGGGAAGGAAGAACTGTCCAAAAATCATGCACTTGTGTTGAGATTGGCACGCTCTAAGTCACTGATTCAGTGCCACGTAAGTATCATTGTTTGCACAGAAGGAGTGCACTAGGCTCGTAGTGCGGGGAGAACTTGTCCGCCTCCTCGCGTAAGTCCGGGACGAGAAAGCAAGACCATCCTCATTCCAGTTCAGGTCGTCCTGTTCCTGCTGATCACCGCAGTGATGGTGAACTGGTTCGCGAAGATGCATCTACGCAATCGCCGTTCGTGGGCGGCTATCGTGGCTCGTTCGAGCGCTGAATGCCGACGCGCCTGTGCACCGAGTACGTCGGCTAAGATCGGAACTCTGGCGTCAGCGTGGTCCAAGTCGCCCCGGGTAGCGTTCCACGACGCAGGAGTGCTGATGGAGATGGCGGATTATGAAGAGCGCAATGCGCCCTGCGCCGACTCCGCGCGACTGCAGGACATCCGGATCGTCGCGCTGAAATTGCGACTGGCGGCGACACGCGCGATCATCAAGCGCTCCACGATTGGTTGATCTCGGGGCTAGGTCAGCGCCCGATCAAGATGCACATACCCGCCATCAACGATCAATTGCTGGCCCGTGGTGTGGCCCGATTGATTGGGGGAGAGCAGAAAGACCGCTGCCGCGGCAATTTCTGACGAGAGCGTCATGCGATGGCCGAGCGGAATCTTGTCAGTAATGCGCTTCAGCTCTGCATCGGGATCACCGAGCGTATCGAGCCAGCGGCGATAGAGCGGCGTCATCACTTCAGCGGGAAGCACGGCATTCACGCGGACGTTGTACTTCAGCAGTTCGGCAGCCCACTCGCGCGTCAACGCAAGCTGCGCGCCCTTGCTCGCGGCGTATCCGGAGGTATTGCCCTGGCCCGTCAGCGCGACCTTCGAACTAATGTTGACGATCGCGCCCTGTGTCCGTTTCAGGGAAGGCAATGCGTAGTGGGCTAGAGCGTAATAGTGGATGAGATTCTTTTTGAGGCTATCGGTAAATCGCTCGACGCTGCCGTTTTCAAGGCCGGCGCCGTCGTTTATGCCCGCGTTGTTTACCAGGCCGTAGATGTCGCCATGCTGCTTCTCGATTTCCAGTATCGCGGTTCTGCAGCGATCAACGTCTTCGAGCTGCGCCTCAACGAAATGGCACGGAGCCGAGACCGCCTTCATCTCTGCCAGAAAGGCCTGAACATTTTCCGAGGGTCGTCCGAGCACAACGACGCGTGCGCTTTCGTCAAGGCAAGCGCGTGAGATGCCGGCGCCAATACCGGCGCCTCCACCGGTAACGACGATGAGTTTGTCTTTGAGTCCGAGGTCCATATCAACCGATCTTCTCAGAATTGGGATGTCTACATTTTCAATCTACTCTGCTAAGGCTGCCGTGTTCCGTCCTCGCCCACCAGGATGCGCGCAGTTGAACCAAATTTCCGGTAGTGAGTGAACTCTGCATCGTTGACATGCCGTTCGAGCCCGATGCCGTAGTCTTTTTGCATGTCGGCATTGTAGAGCTCCGTGACCGCTACGCTGCGAACAGGACAAAGATAGGTCCGGCCGCCAATGATCACATGTCCATATTGAACGGCAAGCGCGGAGCGGCTCACATGGTCACTCTCGGCTAAATCGGCTTCTACGGTGATTCGATCAATCTCTCCGGTTGCGGGATCGATAGAAAGTTCGCCGTGATATGCGGGCTGATCTTTAGAGGAGTGCTCGGTGGGATCATCTTCCGATTGACGGTAGCAGCAGAAGTCGACGGTGTAGTGGGAAGCAAGACGCGGGACCTGATACCCGAAGACCGCCAACCGAGCGCCCGACTCGCTTCTCTGCCAGCGCCTCCAGTGCATCGATTCATCAGAGCTATCGCCGAAGATCACCGCGAGTATCGCCCCAAACTCGCCCCAACTCGATAAGCCGGAGGTGAGCAAAGAATCACCCATGCCTCCGCCCCCGGCTACGGCGGAACTGACTTCTCTTCCTCTGCGAACCGCGATCTCGCGCCGCGCGTTGCTTGCAAAATGCATTTCGATTCGGGGCTTCTGATGCTTCTTTGCCGCAGCGAGAGGAAGATTGTTGAAGCTGCGAGTTTCCCTTATGGCCAGGAAGTCGGGGATGAGTCGGATCGCCTCTTGAGCGTAAGCGTGCGCGGAGCTGAGGATCTTCTTTTGCGTCTCCTGATCCGGAGGGGTCTCGTTGGCCAAGTTTGCGGCGGGCGGAGGCTGAATCACCGATACGGCTGCAAGAATTTTGAGTTGCTGCTGGGTTTCGGGGCCGGGGTGCGCCTCAGCATCGATACGGGCAAGACTGGCCGGCGTGAGCTCCTCAGAGAGATCGATTCTGCTGAGCCTCTCAGCGATCTCCACATCCGATAGTTTCGCTGCACGCGAGGAGGTTAGAAACTGCTCCAGTTGCGCTACGGTCACGGTGCCGTCAGTGTAAACAGGAAGCGCGAGAACGAAGAGGCAAACCAGAAGAGATAGATTCCGCACGGCTGTTCACCGCCAATCCAACAATCAGCTCTCTCGTTCTTCGACGCTTTCAGCTCATTCCCGTCATCACCAGCATGCGAGGCTCGGTCATCTCGTCGATCGCCGAGCGAATTCCTTCACGTCCGAGGCCCGAGTCCTTCACGCCGCCATAGGGCATCGGATCAAGCCGCCATGCGGGAGTATCGCCCACTATCAGCGCTCCGACCTCAAGCTCGCGATACGCAGTAAGGATGCGTCCAGCATCGCGCGTCAGCAGTCCGGCCTGAAGCCCGAAGCGGGAGTGATTCACCTCCGCGAGAGCTTCTTCGAAATCGGTGTACGGCTCAACCACGACTACCGGGCCAAAGACCTCTTCATCGCGAACCTTCATACCCTGCTTGGTTCCGGTGAGAATTGCAGGCGAGATCAGGTTGCCCTTGCGTTCTCCGCCTTCGATCAACCGGGCTCCTGCGGCGACTGCCTCCTTGATCCATGACTCGACGCGTTCTGCTTCACCGGGTCTGATCAGCGGGCCGAGGTCCGTGCCCTCGTGCGATGGATCGCCCGCAATGAGCTTGCCCGCAATTTCGACCAGCTTCCATAGGAACGTCTGAAAGATGCTTTTGTCGACAAATACACGCTGGACGCTGATGCACGACTGACCCGCATAGCCGAATGCCGCGTGCGCCGTGCGCTCCGCTGCACTGTCCAGATCGCGATAGTCACTGTGGATGATGAGCGCGGCGTTGCCGCCGAGTTCCAGCAGAACGCGCTTGCGGCCGGAGTGGACTTTCAAATCCCAACCAACCTTGGCGGAACCGGTGAAGCTGACCAGCTTGATGCGATCTTCTTTCTCGGCGAGCCAGGCCGTGTCGGCGTTCTCAAGCGGCAAAATCGCGATCGCCTCTTCGGGCCAACCAGCTTTCAAAATCACTTCACCCAGTGCGAGCGCGGTGAAGGGAGTCTGCGGCGAGGGCTTGACCAGGATCGGGCAGCCTGCTGCGATGGCCGGCGCAACTTTATGAGCAACCAGGTTGAGCGGAAAATTGAACGGGGTGATCGCAAGCACCGGACCTACCGGGAATCTTTGCACGAGACCCCAGCGATTCTCGTTGCCCTCGGTGAGGTCGAGCGGAATCGTCTCGCCACCCAGCCGCGCCGCTTCCTCGGCGGCCGTCTTGAAAGTGAGCACGGCGCGATCAACCTCGGAGCGCGCCAGCCGCACAGGCTTACCCGCTTCCGCCACGATGAGGTTGGCAAAGCGCTCCTTCTGCTCGATGAGCGCTGCCGCGATGTCTTCAAGGATTTCGCGGCGCTTCCAGCGGGGGAGGGCGCGCGTGCGCCGCAGGCTGGCAACGGCGTGATTCACAGCTTCGCGCGCGTCAGAACGCTTGGCGACAGTGACTTTGCCGATCAGCCCCTGATCCCACGGGGAGCGAACTTCGAGGGACTCTCCATCGCTCCATTCTTTTCCGCACAGAAGAAACCCGGTCTGCGAGCCAGGACGCATTTTCATATCGATAACTCCAGGATTAGTCGGTCATAAGAATGTTATTCGAAGCCGCCATTCGATAGACTGGTTTCTCCATGATTCACGACGGAAAGAGCAGAAAGCTTCCTTTCGACCCGGCAGAGGCAGTCGCGCATCTGCGTACAAGCGACCCCAAATTGGGAGCACTGATCGACAAGGCTGGAGAGTTCAGGCTGCGACTTGATCCTTCGCCATCTCCGTTCGAGTCGCTGCTCGAGTCGATTCTGTATCAGCAGCTGCACGGAAAGGCTGCGGCAGCGATTCATCGCCGGGTTCGGGAGTTTTTCCATGGCGATCCTACACCTCAACAGCTTTGCGACACACCGGATGAGCCGCTGAGAGCCGCCGGCGTTTCCGGTAACAAGATCAAAGCGCTGCGCGACCTTGCAGCGAAGACCCTGGATGGAACCGTGCCGACGCACAAGGCGATTTTGAAGATGCCCGATGCCGATATTGTGGAGCGCCTGACCGAAGTGCGCGGCATTGGACCCTGGACGGTGGAGATGTTGCTCATCTTCCGACTCGGGAGGCCTGATGTCCTGCCTGTCACTGACTATGGCGTTCGCAAAGGTTTCGCGCTGACATTTCAGCGCGTGCCGAAGAGCCGGCCCATTGAGGCGTCGGATTTGCCAAAACCGGATGTGCTGTTCCGGCGGGCTCAACGATGGCGTCCGTTCCGCTCGGTAGCAAGCTGGTACATGTGGCGTGCGTGCGATCTGGCGAAGGGCACTCCACCTGCGGGGCGTGCAGTCGAAAAAGACGCGTGAGCTGAGTCGGTGGGAGCCAAGAAACGCGAGTTGGCTTTGGGGGAATCTCCGCTGGTGCGCCTACAATAAGCAGGAACGATCATTTCCATATCCTGCATCCGGAAAGCATGGCAGCAGCAAAACGATACATCTGCATCCACGGACACTTCTACCAGCCTCCGCGCGAGAACCCGTGGCTCGAAACGGTTGAGACTCAGGACTCGGCGGCCCCGTATCACGATTGGAACGAACGGGTCTGCGCCGAGAGCTATGCCACCAACGGCGCGGCGCGTACGGTGAACAACAAGAATCAGATCATCCGAATCGTCAACAACTATTCGCGCATGAGCTTCAACTTTGGCCCGACGCTGATGAGCTGGCTGAAGGGGAACGCCCCGCGCACCTACCGCATGATTCTTGATGGAGAGCGGCGCAGCCGCAGATTGAACAGCGGCCACAGTTCGGCAATCGCGCAGGTGTACAACCACGTGATCATGCCTCTCGCGAACCAGCGCGACAAGATCACACAGATTCGCTGGGGTATCGCCGATTACGAGAGCCATTACGGCTCGGCGCCGGAAGGCATGTGGCTTTCAGAAACGGCAGTCGACTCGGAGAGCCTGGAGTTGCTGGCGCAACACGGCATGAAGTTCACGATCCTGGCACCCAGCCAGTGCAAGCGGGTTCGCCCCTTGAAGCAGGATGCAACGGATAACGATCCTGCCTGGACCACGCCGCTCGGTAACTCCGTCGATACGACACGCCCCTATCTGATGCGTTTCGATTCCGGAGTCTCGATCGCCATCTTCTTTTACGACGGCCCCACATCGCGCGCGATAGCTTTCGAAGGCTTGCTGAATTCGGGTGAGATCTTCGCGGCGCGACTCAAGGCCGGGTTCGAAGATAACGCACAGCCGCAGCTCGAAAGCGTCGCTACGGACGGAGAGTCGTACGGCCATCATCACCGTCACGGCGAAATGGCTCTGGCTTATGCCGTGAAGCTTCTCGAGCAGGACAAGACGGTAAAGCTGACGAACTACGCGACATTTCTCGAACTGTTTCCGCCGGAATGGGAGTGCGAAATCGTCGAGAATACTTCGTGGAGCTGCGCACACGGCGTGGAACGATGGCGGTCTGATTGCGGATGCAACGGCGGTAAGCCTGGGTTCAGTCAGAAGTGGCGAGCACCGCTCCGCAAGGCGCTTGACGAGCTACGGGATGCTATCGCAACGCTGACGGAGGACGAGGGTTCAAAACTGTTCGCGGACGTCTGGGCAGCGCGCGATGCTTACATCGAAGTGATTCTGGATCGAAGCGAGAGCGTGGTGGAACGGTTCCTGCTCGATCACCAGAGGCAACCCCTGAATGCAGGCGAGCGCGTGAGGGCGATGCAGCTAATGGAGATGCAGCGCCATGCACAGCTGATGTACACCAGTTGCGGATGGTTCTTCGATGACATCTCCGGCATCGAGACTGTGCAGGTAATTGCCTATGCTGCTCGCGCTTTGCAGCTGGCTAAGGAGCTTTTTGGTGACAGTGCCGCCGAATTGGAACCGGCGTTCCTGAAGACGCTGGGCGAAGCAAAATCAAATGTTGCAGCCGCTGGAGATGGCGCGAGGATTTACAAGGACAAGGTACTGCCGCTGCAGCTTGGCCTGGAACAGGTAGCGGCGCACTATGCCATCAGCAGCATCTTTTCGTCATTTGCCGAGGAGACGGAGCTCTTCTGTTACCGCGTGCGCCGAATTTCGTACGAAGTATTCAGTTCAGGGCGGGGCAGGCTCGCTCTGGGACGCGCGCATATAACCAGCGCGATCACAGAGAAGGAACAGACTTTCAGTTTTGCTGTGCTGCACTTTGGCGATCAGAACATCACGGCGGCAGTGAAGCCGTATATCGATGAGGACGCCGGGCAGTTCGAGGCTTTTGTGGAGCAGACTTCAGAGCAGGTAGTGCGTGCCGACTTTCCCGATGTGATCCGGTCTATCGACCGTTACTACGGGCACGTTGATTACTCGCTCACATCGCTTTTCAGCGATGAGCAGCGGCGAATCGTGCAGCTCATTCTCAACTCGACCCTCTGGGATATTGAGAGCTCGCTGACGAACATATACGAGGATCATGCGAGCCTTCTGCACTATCTCTCGCAGGCCGGCCTGCCCAAGCCGCCAGCTCTGACGCTTGCGGCCGAGTTTGCTATCAATGCCGGTCTTCGCCGCGCGCTCGAAGGCGAGCCGGTCGATCAGGCGGTGCTGCGCTCGTTTCTGCAACTCGCCAAGTCTGACAAGGTGAAGCTTGAGACTGCAACGCTCTC
>Ga0070665_100004776_pt1 | contig 14109 bp, 10 predicted proteins | sample KBSS13metaG_FD_65862 | JGI IMG/M metagenome (GOLD analysis project Ga0070665, IMG submission 65862) | Switchgrass rhizosphere microbial communities from Kellogg Biological Station, Michigan, USA - KBS S1-3 metaG | ecosystem: Host-associated > Plants > Roots > Rhizosphere > Soil ... | reverse complement strand
TATCGCTGGCAATTCTGCTTTTGGTTCGCCCGCTGCTTGCTTATGTCCCCAGGCTGGTCGCAAATATCCACGATCCGGGTCCGTGGACCAGCGGCTCTGAACTTCTGGCGCTGTGCGGCGCGGCGCTGGTCCTGGCTGGAGTAAAGAAACTGGGGCGGATCCTGTTTGCCGCGCCGCTCCTGGTGTTCGGGGTCCAGCATTTTCTGTATGCCCACTTCATTGCAACCCTGGTGCCGGCGTGGATTCCGGGCCGCCTGTTCTGGGCATATTTTGTCGGAGTGGCCTTTGTTGCCGCAGCCCTTTCTATCGCTGCTCAGAAAGCGGCGCGGCTGTCGGCAATTCTGTTGGGACTCATGTTCTTTCTGTGGGTGCTCATCGTGCATCTGCCCAGAGTGGCTGCGGCGCCACACAACGGAAATGAGTGGACGAGTTTGTTTGTGGCGTTGGCCATGTCTGGTGGAGCGCTTGTGATCGCCGGAGCGGCAAAAGGTAGTTGGACTTTCTATAAGGCGAGAGCGCCCAAAGCGTAGGCTCTCCCTCCGATCAATCTAAGGCCAGTTGCCGGGCGCGACCTCGTCCTGTCGAAGCATCGCGGCCGCAATTTCCTTCACGAACTTGGCGCACACCATAGCGGTCTGTCCGTGAACGTCCCGGGTCGGGTTGTACTCGACAATGTCAGCGCCCACCACTGGAGCCTTCAGTCCCTGAATGCAGTCCAACACCTCTCGAACCGACATTCCCCCTGGCTCGTAGTGCGAAATGCCTGGCGCGAACGCGGGATCAAGCACGTCCAGATCCAGAGAGATAAAAAGCGGCCCGTCGAATTTCAACGCGGGAGAGCGATCGAGGTTCCGCATGGTGATAACTTCCACGCTGAATTTAATGGCTTGCGAGAGCTGATGACTGTTGATGGTGCGAATGCCGACCTGCACCAGGCGGCGGGCCAGTCGTTCCTCCATAATGCGCGCGAACGGGCAGGCATGAGAAAGGCGATTGCCGTCGAGTACATCGTAAAGGTCCGGGTGAGCGTCGAAGTGCAGGATCGTCAGCTCCGGATAGTGCGCGTGAAAGGCCCTGATGGTGGGATAGGTCACGGAGTGATCGCCGCTTAAACAAATCAGCGGATGACCCAGATTCAAAGTCTGATCGACGGCGGATTCAATCGCGAGGAAAGCCGCAGCCGGGTCGTCCGGGAGGGCGACATCGCCAGTGTCGTGAAAGGAGCCTGGCCGCCCCAGGTCAATGCCATCCTCGGTCCACAAATTGCTGGAGCCAGAGTGCAGTTCATCGCGAATAGCTTGCGGAGCTTGCGCCGGACCACGCAGGTACGAAGAATTCGCGTCGAAGGGAATTCCGAGAAGCGAAACGGTTTTGATGGATGGAGCAGGGTTGGTATGGCGCATGGAATTCCAGTTTAGCGCCTCAGGCGTCACGTCGGGACTGAGGTCCTCGGGATGACGCATGGGCGGTACCGCGAGGTCGAATCGGCCACAACCGCTTGATCTGAGATAAAATTCGTCAACATGAATGAACCCAACATAGAAGCCATCATGCAGGTGGGCCTGGGATTCTGGGCCTCAAAGACCCTGCTGAGCGCAATCGAGATGGAAGTATTCACCGAACTGGCCCACGGCGCCGAGGACCTGAATTCCCTGCAGGGCCGGCTGGGGCTGCATCCCAGATCGGCGCGTGACTTTCTGGATGCGCTGGTTGCGCTTGGGTTCCTGCAGCGCGTCAACGGCAAGTATTCGAACACGCCATCCACCGACAAATTTCTGGATAAGCGGAAGCCCACCTACGTGGGCGGGATGCTGGAAATGGCGAATCGCCGGCTTTACCACTTCTGGGGCAATCTCACAGCCGCGCTCCGTACGGGAGAATTGCAGAACGAAGCCAAGGGCGGCGGCCCAAATTTCTTTGCCGCGCTCTACTCCGACCCCGAAAACCTGAAGGGCTTTCTAAAGGCCATGACCGGGATCAGTACCGGGGCGAACCGTCTTATCGCGAGCAAGTTTCCCTGGAAGAATTACAAAACAGCGGTTGATGTTGGTACCGCCCAGGGCGACTTGATCGTGCAAGTGGCCCTGGCCAACCCGCATATTTCGGGTATCGGTTTCGATCTGCCCGAGGTGGCCCCGACTTTCGAAGAGTACGTTGCTATCAACGGCCTCGGCTCCCGCGTGACCTTTCGCGCCGGCAGTTTCTTCGATGCGGATTTGCCCAAAGCGGATGTCGTGATGATGGGCCACATCCTGCACGACTGGAACCTCGCAGAAAAGAAAGTGCTGGTCGGAAAGGCCTATGCCGCGATTCCTCCGGGAGGCGCGCTGATCGTTTATGACGGCATCATCGACGATGACCGTTCAAAAAACGCATTCGGCCTGCTCATGAGCCTGAATATGCTGATCGAAACCCCCGGCGGCTTCGACTACACCGGCGCCGATTGCATGGGCTGGATGAAAGAAGCCGGCTTCCGCGAAACCCGCGTAGAACACCTGCTGGGCCCCGACTCAATGGTCGTCGGCATTAAATAGCAAGTGTGGTCGCGGGCGACTCGCCCGCGAGGGTTTGAATTCAAGGTCAAAGGCCGCGGGCGGGGGCGCCCGCGCCACACTTTGGCTCCCTTGAGCGGCCAAATTCCGCTGTGGTAGCATCCTAGGTTTTGACAGGCAGTTGGGCTTCGGTCTATAAGTTGTCCTCTTCTATAAGTCCTATGAGCCCGCCTTTTTCTCAAGGAGCGAACCGGTGAAGGCTTACGAAGGCGCAAACATCCGGAATGTAGCGGTGATTGGGCACGGACACGCAGGTAAAACCTCGCTGGTTTCCGCCATGCTGTACGCGGCGGGCGCAAACCAGCGCCTGGGACGCGTGGACGACGGCACCGCCATCACCGATTACGACGAGGAAGAAATCGCCCGCAAGATGTCCATTTCCGCTGGCCTGGCGCACGTCGAGTGGGGCAAGACCAAGATCAATATCGTGGACACGCCCGGCTTTAACATGTTCGTCCATGAGGCCAAGTTGGTGCTGCCGGTCGTGGACGCGGCCATTGTTGTAGTGGACGGCGTGGCCGGCGTCGAGGTGGTCACTCAGCGGGTGTGGAACTACTGTGAGGAATATCAGACACCGCGCCTGATCGTGGCCAGCCGCATGGACCGTGATCGCGCCGACGCCGACCGCGTCCTCGAATCGCTGACCAATGCGTTCGGACGCGCCGTCATTCCACTCGAACTGCCCATCGGAAAAGAGAAAAACTTCCGCGGCGTGGTCGATCTGGTGACCATGAAGGCCTATACCTACGAACTGGGCGGCAATGGCAAAGGCAAAGAAGTTGAGATTCCGGCCGACATGAAAGACGAAGCCCAGGCCCAGCACGAGAAGCTGGTAGAACTGGTGGCCGAGGGCAATGACGCGCTGCTCGAAGAATTCTTCGAAAAGGGAACCATTCCGGAAGAAGACCTGATCCCGGCGCTGCACAACGCCATTCGCGAAGACAAAATCTTCCCCGTGATTTTTGGCTCCGGCCTCGGCAACATCGGCGCCGACCGGGTCATGGATTTCATTGTTGATTACACGCCCGCGCCTTCGGAACACGAGTGGGTGCAGGGCGATCCGGTATCGTCCAGCAATGGAGAGCCGCCGCGCCGCCATGAAACCGATGCGGAACCAGTGTCGCTCTACGTGTTCAAGACAGTTTCCGATCCCTTCGCGGGACGCATTTCGTATTTCAAAGTCTTCTCGGGTGTCCTGAAAAATGATGCCTCGCTGCTGAACTTCAGCCGCGGTTCCCAGGAGAAGTTCGCGCACATTTCCATCATGCAGGGTAAGACCGCGGTACCGGTGGCGGAGCTGCACGCGGGCGACATCGGCGCGGTGGCCAAACTGAAAGACACGCTCACCGGAGACACTCTGGGCGACAAGTCAGCGCCGATTCAATATCCGCGAGTCAATCTGCCGGAACCGGCCATCACCTTCGCCATCGAACCCAAGAGCCGCGCCGACGAGGATAAGCTGGGCCCCGGCATCCACAAACTCATGGAAGAAGACGCTATGCTGCGCTTCTTCCGCGACCCCCAGACCAAGGAATTCCTGATCGCGGGCACCGGCCAGCAGCACATCGAAGTGGTTGTTTCAAAAATGAAGAAGCGGTACCACACGGAAGTTGTTCTGAAAGCTCCAAAAGTTCCGTACCGCGAGACCATTCGCGGCAAGGCCGACGTCCAGGGGAAACACAAAAAGCAGACCGGCGGACACGGCCAGTATGGCGACTGCAAAATCAAGATGGAGCCATTGCCCCGCGGCGGCGAGTTCGAATTCGTCAACGACATTTTCGGCGGCGCCATTCCCAAGAACTATATTCCCGCCATCGAAAAAGGAATCAAAGACGCGGCGGCGCGCGGTTATCTGGCGGGATTTCCGGTGGTGGATTTCCGAGTCATCCTGTACGACGGCTCTTATCACGATGTGGATTCGAATGACATGTCATTCCAGATGGCAGGCCGCATCGCCTTCAAGAAAGCCATGGAAGTCGCGAAGCCGACGCTGCTCGAGCCCGTGATGGCAGTCGAGATCACGGTACCCGACGATTTCGCCGGCAGCATCATGGGCGACCTGAACAGCCGCCGCGGACGCATCCAGGGCATGGACAACAAGGGTGGCAACACGGTGGTGAAAGCCGAAGTGCCCATGGCCGAAATGCTCACCTACGGTGTTGACCTGACATCAATGACCCAGGGCCGCGGCAGCTTCAACATGGAAATGCATCACTACGATACCGTCCCAGGCATGCTGCAGGAAAAGATCGTAGAGAAAGCCAAGGCCGCGCGCGGCGACATAAAGGAAGAAGAAGAGTAATAGCGGCCCGTGTGGGGCGGGCGCCCTCGCCCGCCGCTTTTGACTTAAGACTTTGGGATAACGCGCGAGCCACAATTCATTATCAGATCAAAGGCGGCGGGCGAGGGCGCCCGCCCCACATATTCGAAGGACGGTTCACCGCCGCTTCAGAGCCTCCAGCGCTTCCAGCGTCCTCGGCCAATCCGACCGCATCAGCCGGGACAAACTGCGATCGGCAAGAAGCTTCCCGCTGGTCTGGCAGCGCGCGCAGTAGTTGGTTTCGTTGTCCGCGTAGCGAATGCGCTGGATCTTTTCGCCACATCTTGGACAGGGTTCTCCGTAGCGTCCGTGAACCGCCATCTCCTTGCGAAACGCAGTTACCTTTTCCGGAAAATCAGCCTGAGCCTCTGCGCGCAGACGGTCTATCCAGAACCGGAGTGTGTCCCGGGTCGCATCGAACAGCCGTTGCCATTCCTCGGGCTGCAGCTTGTGCGTTAAGGTAACCGGCGACAGTTGGGCCGCGTGCAAAATTTCATCCGAATACGCATTGCCGATGCCGCTGACAATGCGCGGATCGGTAAGAGCTCTCTTCAGAGTGCGATTTTCCACCATGAGCGCATCGCGAAATGAGTTGAGATCGCCGGTGAAGACATCGATTCCTCCCGGATCCACGGCTTGCAGGGCCTCCTCTCCGGCGATGACCGACAACGATGCGCGGTGCCTGGTGCCGGCTTCGGTCAGCACGAGCGAGCCAGTGGGAAAATCGAAGGCTGCCAGGTTCTTGCGTCCGGACAGCTTGGCGCGAGGGGGCTTCCAGTGCAGGCGGCCGGCAATCATGAGATGCAGCACCAGCCAGAGATCGCCTTCGATACCAATCGCGATGCGCTTGCCGATGCGCCGCAGTTCTCGAACCATCTTTCCTTCCACAGCGGCTACCGGGGGCTGCACGGTGCGCAGCAGAAAAGGACTGGCCAGCCGCACCTGCTCGAGCGGCTGTCCGACGATGCGCGGTTCGAGGGCGCTGATGTAAGCGGCGATGTCGGGCAGTTCCGGCATATCGGTCAGGCTCCTCCGCTAACCAGTCTATGCGTACGAGCAGAGTTCAACGTCGGTGACGGCGAATGCAGTGAAGTTAGTTCGCGTTGAAGCTGTTATGGACCGGCTCCTGAAGGAGGTACCAGACGATCAGCACCCGCAGGATCGTTCCCAGCCCGCCCCAGGCCAGCCGGGCAATGCGAAAATCCAGCAGGGCGCTGGAAACGCTCGGCAGGAGCATTATCACGCTGATTATGGCAATGAGGATTGCCAGCCACCGGGCCCACCTGTGCAGCCACCACAGGCCGAGGGCGACGATCACACAAACTCCACCTGCCAGAAGAAACATGTAGGGCCCGGCCAGTTCAAGCCCACCGAGCAGCGGCGCGCCCGCGGCCATCGAAATCACCCCGGGACGGACCAGCATGATGAGGCCCACCACCAGCAGGTAGGCCCCCGAGAGGAAATAAGCAGCCGCTACCGCAGTCACTCCGGCGGGACGCTCCACCGGCATTACTTCTTTTCTTCCGGCTTCTTCTGCGCGGTTGGCGGCAGCAGCCCATTCAGCCGCAGATACATGGCAGCGGCGCCGTAGTGATCCGACCAGCTGCCGGCGAGAGCCAACGCCGCCCAGGCGCGCGGTTTCGTCTTGCCCATGAAATCCTGGATGGAGTCGCCGAGCTTGGCGTCTTCAGCCTTAGCCAGTGCGGTGCCGCAGAAATCGAACGACGCTTTTACGGCGGCGACCAGCTTGTCTTTGCCGTCGGCCTCCTTTGCTTCCTCAACCTTCGGCGCTGCAACGTCGCCCACCTTGGCGCAAAAGAAATAGTTGGCTTCGGCGATGTGCGCCGCGAGATGGCCGAACGACATCTGGTCGGGCGTGGGCTTGAAGCCGAATTTGTCGGCGGGCATTTCTTCAACGGCCGCGACAGTATTTTTCTGACGGCCGGCCAGAGAGTCGCGCAGGACATCGGTCACGGGATTCTTGGATGATTGAGAAAAAGCAGCGGCTGACAGCAGCAGTACGGCAAACCACACTTTCATCGTTGCCTCCAAAAAACGCATCAAGGATACCGCAAACCAGGTAGCGCCGGCGTCCCGCCGGCCCGATCGGCGGCACCATGCCCGCCCGTCAGCAGCCGCGCTGGAGAATAAGGTCCGATCGGAAAATCGATTGCGAACTCTGGGATACAGTTGATCTTGATCCATCGGCGGGCAGGATGCCCGCCGGACAGCCGGCGAGACGCCGGCACTACACGGCGATTTCCGGGGTGGCCTCGACCAGGCTACGGGTGTAGGGATGCTGCGGCTGCTCTGTGATTTGCCGCGCATCGCCCACCTCAACCAGCCTTCCTCGATACATCACCGCAATACGAGTGGCGAGATAGCGCACCACCGGCATGGAGTGCGAGATAAAGAGATAGGTCAAGCCAAACTCACGTTGCAACTGCGCCAGCAGGTTAACAATCTGTGCACCCACGCTGACGTCGAGCGCCGAAACCGGTTCATCCGCGACGATGAATTTCGGACGCAGCGCCAGCGCCCGCGCGATCCCAATGCGCTGCCTCTGCCCTCCGCTGAATTCATGCGGAAAGCGGGGCAGGACCGACGGATCGAGGCCGACTGCGCCCAGCAATTCGGACACGCGGGAGCGGCGCGCCGTCACGCCCAGCGCTTCATGAATCACCAGCGGCTCGCTGATGATGTCCTCCACATTCATTCTGGGATCGAGCGAGCCAAACGGGTCCTGAAAGATGATCTGCATGTCGCGCCGCAGACGGCGCATCTCGCCATGACCGGCCGCCAGCAGGTCGCGGCCCTCAAAGCGCACGTTGCCCGAAGTCGGTTCGATCAAGCGCAGCACCAGGCGGCCCAGCGTGCTCTTACCCGATCCCGATTCGCCCACGAGTCCAAGAGTCTCGCCGGAGTGAATGTCGAGCGACACATCTTCCACCGCGCGCACTTCCCCGGAGGCACGAGCCCCAAACATCGACTCGCCCAGCGGGAAGACTTTCGTCAGATTGCGAATTTCGACGAGCGGCATAAGCGTATGTAGGCGCGAGCGTCCCGCTCGTGCAGCAGCGTTCGAACGGCACGAGCGGGACGCTCGCGCCTACACGATCCGAATCATGCGTGCACCGGCGCCGGCTTGCTGGCAATCAGCTGCCGCAACACGAACTGCAGGATGCCGCCATTGGCGTAGTACTGCGCCTCCTGCGGGGTGTCGATGCGCACCAGCGCGTTGAACTCTTTCTCACCTGCACGCACCTTCACCTGCCGTCCCGCCGCAAACTTCCGAACCAGCTCATTGACGCCGGAAATCTCAAAGATTTCTTCGCCCGTAAGATTCAGCGACTGCGCGCTCTCTCCCGCGAGAAACTGCAGCGGCAGAATTCCCATCCCCACCAGGTTGGAGCGATGAATGCGCTCATAACTTTCCGCGATCACGGCGCGCACGCCCAGTAGGCGCGGCCCCTTGGCGGCCCAGTCGCGCGATGATCCGGAGCCGTATTCTTTTCCCGCCAGAATGACCAGCGGCACGCCCTCGGCGATGTATTTTTCGGATGCGTCGAAGATCGACATCTCCGCGCCGTCGGGCAAGTGGCGGGTGAATCCGCCTTCGAGGCTGGGCACCATCCTGTTACGCAACCGGACATTGGCGAAAGTGCCTCGCACCATGACCTCATGATTGCCCCGCCGCGATCCGTAGGAGTTGAAGTCTCCTGGCTTTACGCCATGTTCGATCAGGTACTTGCCGGCCGGGCTGTCTCGTTTGATGGAACCGGCGGGAGAAATATGGTCGGTGGTCACGCTGTCGCCGAGAACAGCCAGCACCCGCGCGCTCCTGATGTCTTCAACCGGAGCCGGTTGCAGCGACATATCGTCGAAGTACGGAGCCCGGCGAATGTAAGTGGAATCTTTTTCCCAGGCGTAGGTTTCGCCCTTCGGTACGGGCAAGCCGCGCCACTGGGCGTCGCCCTCGTAAACCTCGCCGTAGCTCTTGGTGAACATGTCGGAAGAAATAGATTTCCGGATCGTGTCTTCGACTTCGCGTTGCGGAGGCCACAGGTCCGCCAGATAGACTTCCTCTCCATCTTTTCCCCTGCCGATGGGATCTTTACGCAGGTCGAGGTCGATGCGCCCGGCCAGAGCGAAGGCCACTACCAGGGGAGGCGACATAAGGTAGTTAGCGCGTACTTCTGAGTTGATGCGGCCCTCGAAATTCCGATTGCCGGAGAGAACCGAGGCCACCACCAGATCTTTCTGGTCGATCGCCTCCGAAACTTCCTTCGGCAACGGCCCGGAGTTCCCGATGCAGGTGGTGCATCCGTAACCGACGATGTGGAATTTTATTTTCTCCAGATAAGGCAGCAGCCCTGCTTTCTCCAGATAGTCGCGGACCACTTTCGATCCGGGAGCCAGCGACGTTTTCACCCAGGGCGGAACCGTCAATCCTTTCTCCACCGCCTTCTTGGCGACCAGGCCGGCAGCCACCATCACCGACGGATTCGAAGTGTTGGTGCAGGACGTAATGGCGGCGATCACAACGCTGCCGTGGCGCAGCGACTTCTTTACGTCGGGCGAAACGTGTTCTTCAGCCTTATGGTTGTCGATGCCGATCGCGGTGGGGCTGCCGCCTTCCTGCTCCCACCGGTCCACCTGCTTGGGGACACTGCCGGAAGGGGCGTTACCGGAAGCAACCGCTGGCGGCGCTGCCACCTGAGCAGAGGACTTCGGTTTGATCAGCGAGGGCAGCGCGGTCCGGAACGACTCCCCCGCTTGCGAGAGGGGCACCCGGTCCTGCGGACGCCTCGGCCCCGCCAGGCTGGACTCGACGGTGCGCAGATCAAGCGTCAGCAGTTCGGAATATTCCGCTTCGGGCGTTTTCTCATCGTGGAACATGCCTTGCTCGCGGCAGTAGGCCTCGACCAGCGCGATCTGTTCTTCGGAACGCCCGGTAAGGCGCAGATAGGTGAGGCTTTCTTTGTCCACGGGGAAGATGCCGCAAGTCGCGCCATACTCGGGCGACATGTTTCCGATGGTGGCGCGGTCGGCCAGCGAAAGCTCGGGCAGGCCCGGGCCAAAATACTCGACGAACTTGCCCACCACGCCGTGCTTGCGCAGCATTTCGGTGATGGTGAGAACGAGGTCGGTGGCGGTAGCGCCTTCGTGAAGCTCGCCGGTCAGCTTCACGCCCACCACTTGCGGGATCAGCATGGAAACCGGCTGGCCCAGCATGGCGGCCTCGGCTTCAATTCCACCCACTCCCCAGCCCAGCACGCCCAGGCCGTTGATCATGGTGGTGTGCGAGTCGGTGCCCACCAGAGTGTCAGGATACGCGGTGCGTTTTCCGTTTGCCTCCTGCACAAAGACGACGCGCGCCAGATATTCCAGGTTCACCTGGTGCACGATGCCGGTATCAGGCGGCACAATCGCCAGATTGCGAAACGCGGTTTGTCCCCAGCGCAGGAAGGCGTAGCGCTCCTTGTTGCGGATGAATTCGAGTTCGGCGTTGAGCTGGAAAGATTGCGGCGTGCCGAATTCGTCCACCTGCACCGAGTGATCGATGACAAGTTCCGCCGGCTGCAACGGATTGATCAGCGAAGGATCGCCCGAGAGCCGTTTCATGGCATCGCGCATGGCCGCGAGGTCAACCACCGCGGGTACCCCGGTAAAGTCCTGCAGCAAGACGCGGCTGGGAGTGAATGCAATTTCCTTGTCCGGCTTGGATTTGCTGTTCCATGCAGCCAGCGCCTTGATGTCGTCTGCAGTCACGTTGCGCCCGTCTTCGGTGCGCAGCAAATTTTCCAGAAGAATACGCAGTGAGTAGGGAAGATGTCTGGTGGAGATGCCCTTTTCGTCGAGGGCCTTAAGACGATAAATCTCGTATTCCTTGCCGCCGACACGCAGGGCCGACCGGCTGCCAAAGCTGTTCATAAGATGATTGCCTTCCTCTAGTAGTTTAATCCTTGGGTTGAGAATTTGCGTAGCTCGGCGATCGAAAGTGGATTGGTTTGGAACTAGTCGACGATAAAACCTTCAGTCCAATGATCGCGATCCAATTCGTAGGGGTGAATTTGAAAGCCATCCGGAAATGAGACGAACCCGGGTTTGTCTTGCAGCCGTTGGATCGCGGTCTTGGCTGCCGCTTCGCTGGAATAAACGCCGAGTAAGAGTTCAGTATCTTCGCCCTCCGCGTTTTCCTGCACGAACCACAGCAAATGAACCATAAGTATTCGCCCTGTCCCTGACGAGAACTAGAACGTCTATCCCCTGCCCCGCGCCGCCTCCACCGCTCGCAGCACCGCCTGCGCTTTGTTCATGCACTCTTCAAATTCGCTCGCGGGATCAGAATCCGCGACAATCCCCGCACCCGCCTGCAGGAATGCTTTGTTCCTCTGCATCAGCATCGTGCGAATGGCAATGCAGGAGTCGAGGTTGCCGTCAAAATCTGCGTAGAGCACGGCGCCGCCATAAACTCCGCGCCGCGTCGGTTCGAGTTCCTCGATGATCTGCATGGCGCGAACTTTCGGCGCACCGCTGAGTGTGCCCGCCGGGAAGCATGCCGCGAAGGCATCGAGCGCGTCCAGGTCGCGGCGCAGTTTGCCTTCGAGCGCCGACACGATGTGCATCACGTGGGAATACCGTTCTACGTACATCAGGTCTTTCACTTTGACCGACCCGTATTCGCTCACCCGCCCCAGATCGTTGCGACCAAGATCGACCAGCATCACGTGTTCAGCGCGCTCTTTCTCGTCGTGCAGCATCTGCTCCGCCAGGCGCTGGTCCTCGGCTTCGTCGTGTCCCCGCGGATGCGTGCCGGCAATGGGGCGATATTCCAGCTTGCGGCCTGTGACCCGTACCAGCATCTCCGGCGAAGAGCCCAGAACGTGCGTGTCGCCCATGCGCAGAAAATATAAATAAGGAGAAGGATTGACCCGGCGCAAGGCGCGGTACACGTCAAAGGGCTCGACCGACGGCGTAAAATCCAGCCGCTGCGAGAGCACGACTTGAAAGATGTCTCCGGCGGCGATGTATTCCTTGGCGCGCTCGACCGAAGCGATGAATCGCTGCCGGCTGGTCCCGGCGTGAACTTTGAGTTTGCCCCGAGCCGGCCGCGGGGCCCTGCTCCAGTGCGCCGGCCGCAATCCCGCAGCCAGTTTCTTTTCGAGGATCGCGATGTCCTTCGCAGCCCGGTCATAGGCCTGGCGCGGATTCGCGCGCGACACGTCGGCTGTCGCGATGATATGGATCTGATGGCGCAGGTGATCGAAGGCCAGCAAGCGATCGAAAAACATCAGTATGCAGTCGGGCAGGGAAAAATCATCTTTGGCATGTTCGCCGATATTTTCCAGCTGCCGCACCGCATCATAGGCAAAGTACCCCACCGCGCCGGCGGTGAAGGGCGGTAACCCTGGTACGACGGCGGGGCGATGCTGCCGCAGCAACTCCTTGATGACCTGGATCGCATTCCCCTGAAGCTTTTCCTTCTTCCTGCCGCGTCGTACCTCGATGTCTCCCCCGCGGGCCCTCACTTGCATGTAGGGGCTCGCTCCCAGAAAGGTGTAGCGGCCGATCTGCTCGCCGCGCTCCACCGATTCCAGCAGGAATGCGTCCGGCTCATCGGCGGCAATCGCGAGAAAAGCGGAAACCGGCGTCAGCAAATCGGCCGCCACCGATTTCACCACCGGCACCAGCGTGGCATCTCCGGCGAGCCGGGAAAATTCCTTGTAATCGGGACGAAGCATGGTCTGAGCCATTCTGGGTTTAGTCATTATAGACAAGGCCTCCAGGCCGCTCCGCGGGGGACCTGTAAAATCAAATAGAGGATGCGCTCGAGAACGTGTGGCCGCGGGCGACTCGCCCGCGGCTTTGAGGTGACTCCAGGCCTTCGCGGGCGAGTCGCCTGCGACCACACAAACCCGCCTCCTCCAGCCATATTCATTCGGAACCATTTATGCGTCGTCCGCCCGGCCCTCCGCCCCGATTCCTCATCGGCAATCTTCCGTTATTCGATCCCGATCCGCTGGCCATCTATACCCGGTGGGCACGCGAATTCGGAGACATCTTTTACTATCGAGCGGGTTGGATGGATGTGTACTTCCTGAACCACCCCAGCCTGATCGAACAGGTGTTGGTATCGCAATCGCAGAATTTCGCCAAGGACAAAGTGATCCAGAACAGCCGCTGGTTTCTGGGCGAGGGGCTGCTGACCAGCGAAGGCTCGGGGTGGCTGCGGCAGAGACGCTTGTCCCAGCCTGCTTTCCATCGCGAGCGGATGGCGTCTTACGGGCAAACCATGGCCGCCTACACCGAAGACATGCTGGCCACATGGCAGGACGGCGAGGTGCGCGACATCCATCAGGAAATGATGCAGCTCACCATGCGCATCGTCGCCAAGGTGCTCTTCAGCGTGGAGGTAAAAGCGGACACGGAACGAGTGGCCGGCGCGCTCAACATCCTGATGCGACACACCTCTGGAGGCCGCATGATTCTGCCTCCCGCGCTGCGCCACATTCCGGTGCCGGCGATGATTCGAGTCAAGCGCGCAGTCCGTGAGCTCGACGAAATTGTGGACCGAATCATCCGCCAGCGGCGAGCCGGCGGGGAGGACACCGGCGACCTGCTTTCCATGTTGATGGCGGCCCGCGATGAAGACGGCAGCGGCATGACCGACCGCCAGTTGCGTGACGAGATCCTCACTTTCCTGCTGGCTGGTCACGAGACCACCGCGGTTTCTCTTTCCTGGACCTGGTATCTGCTCAGCCAGCATCCGGAAGTGGAACAGAAACTTCGGGAGGAGTTGACTCAGGTACTGGGTGGCCGCGCGCCGCGACTGGAAGACTTGCCCCGGCTGCCCTACACCGACAAAGTGGTGAAGGAATCCATGCGACTGTATCCGCCGGCCTGGAGTCTGGCCCGCACCGTCACGAAGGAAGTGGAACTCGGCGGCTACCGCCTTCCCGTGGGAGCGAATGTGGTCATGAGCCAGTGGATCCTGCACCGCGATCCCCGCTTCTTTGAACAGCCCGAACAATTCAATCCCGACCGCTGGACCGCGGAGGCCGCCCAGCGTCTCCCCCGCTTCGCCTACTTCCCTTTTGGAGGCGGCCCGCGTCTGTGCATCGGGGCCTCTTTCGCGATGATGGAGGCGAACCTGCTCCTGGCGGCGATTGCGCAGCGCTTTCAGTTGCGGCTGGCTCCCGGGCATTCTGTAGCCGCGCTGCCCAGCATTACCCT
>Ga0070665_100004775_pt1 | contig 14111 bp, 14 predicted proteins | sample KBSS13metaG_FD_65862 | JGI IMG/M metagenome (GOLD analysis project Ga0070665, IMG submission 65862) | Switchgrass rhizosphere microbial communities from Kellogg Biological Station, Michigan, USA - KBS S1-3 metaG | ecosystem: Host-associated > Plants > Roots > Rhizosphere > Soil ... | reverse complement strand
ACGTTGCATCGGTTCGCCCGATCAGCGGATTTGAATCGGTCAGCCACTACACCGTCGCGCGTGTCGTCGACGTCGCGGCGAATGTCGACGGCCGCGATCTCGGCGGCGTCGCGGCCGACATCCACAAGGCGATCGACGAGGTCATGAAGGGTCAGCCGCTGTCGACCCATATCGACATCCGCGGCCAAAATCAGGTGATGGAGACGTCATTCCGCAATCTCGGCCTCGGCCTGATCCTCGCGATCATCCTGGTCTATGCGCTGCTGGTCGTGCTGTTCCAGTCCTGGGTCGATCCCTTCATCATCATGATGGCGGTGCCGGGCGCGCTGGTCGGCATCCTGTGGATGCTGGCCTTGACCGGCACCACCATCAATGTGGAGTCCCTGATGGGCGCCATCATGTCGGTGGGCATTTCGGTGTCCAACTCCATCCTGGTGGTGAGCTTTGCCAACGATGTCCGGGCCCGCACCGGCATGGGCGCGCTGGAAGCCGTGATCGAAGCAGGCCGCACACGGCTTCGTCCCATCCTGATGACCGCCATGGCGATGATCCTGGGGATGATCCCCATGGCGCTGGGCCTCGGCGAAGCCGGCGAGCAGAATGCGCCCCTGGGCCGCGCGGTGATCGGCGGCTTGATCCTGGCGACCTTTGCCACCCTGTTCCTGGTGCCGATCGCCTATATTCTCTTACGCAAGCAGCCGCCCTCGCTCCAAATCCTCGACAAGCGTTTCGAGGAAGAGATCGGCGGCGAAGGAGTCGAGCAACATGGCTGAGTTGAGCAACAGCCGTTTCCGCCGTGGCGCGGTCCTGGTGCTGGCCGCTGCCGCCATCCTTGCGGTCGCGGTGGTGGTGTTGCGCCACCTGAATATCTCTTCCGCCCGCGCCGACCTGGAGCAGGCCGCAGCCAAGGGTCCGGTGGTGCAGGTGGTGGAGGCCGCGAGCAGCGCAGGCCTGCAGAAAGTCACGGTGCTGGCCAGCGTCACGCCCTATAGCCAGGCCACGCTCTACGCCAAGGTCAGCGGCTATCTTTCCAAAGTGCTGGTGGACAAGGGCGATGCGGTAAAGGCAGGCCAGCTGCTCGCCACCATCGAGTCGCAAGAGACCGACGCCCAGTACAACAGCGCCCGCGCCGACCTGATCAACAAGCAGCGCAATGCCCAGCGCTACGACCAGCTCTTGCGCCAGAACGCCATCGCCGCCCAGCAGGCCGACCAGGCTGATGCCGATTACCGCGTCGCCAAGGCAACGCTCGACCAGTATGCCACCCTGAAATCCTATGAGAGGCTGGTGGCGCCGTTCGATGGACGGGTGACGGCGCGCTTTGTCGATCCCGGCGCCCTGGTGCAGAACGCCACCACCAGCCAGACCGCGGCCCAGCCTGTCGTGACCATTTCCGACGACACGCGCCTGCGCATCCAGGCCTATGTGCAGCAGGATGTGGCGCCCTTCGTCCATGAAGGCGACATGGCTGAGATCGTGGATGCCGCCAATACCGGCCGTTCGGTCAGCGCCAAAATCACCCGCGTGGCCGGCCAACTCGATCCTCGGACCCGCACCATGCTGGTGGAGGTGGTGCTGGACAACAAGGAGCGCTTCCTGCTGGGCGGCAGCTTCGCCTACATGACCCTGCACGTGGCCGCGTCCAGCGCCACACAAGTGCCGGTGGGCGCGCTGATCACCCGCGCCAACGACCAGTTCGTCGCGGTGGTGGGACCGGACTCCCGCTTGCATTACATCAAGGTGGCGGTGGCTTCGACCGATGGCGATACCGTGACTTTGGCTGGGGACGGCATCAAGCCCGGTACACGCATCGCAGTCGACCTGCCCGCCGAAGCGACCGATGGCGGGTTGGTCGATGTGGCCAAGGCTGGGAAGTAGCGAACCATCTCTGCCTCTACTTGCGCGTTTGTCTGCCCGTTGTCGGGGCAAAGAAGAGAATGCGCAGCGTCTGCAAGCAATTAAAACTTTAATCGATCTCTGTGGACAATATCATCAAGCCTCCATTGTGATTTGCGGATAGAGGCCCTGTTGCTTAGGCATGGTGAGCGTCCGGATTCGTAGCGTGCATGCCCATCGATCCCGTCATCCCGCTGCTGGAAGAGATACGCTCCGCCGAAGACGAGCTTCAGCGGCAAAGCACGCGCAACATCATAACCTACTGTCCCAGGCGGGATGAACTGATCGCCGTGATCCTGGGACGGGTCGCATCTCTTTACGACGATTTGTACAAGGTGACGCCGACAAGCGCGATCGGCGCGGGCGCATTGGTGGGTTTGGTGTGGCGGTGGCTGCCGCCGCATTATGCGCGCTATGAACAGCATCTTGCGCGGATCGGAGATCGCCTGCAGCACGGCCAACGATCCATCGACGATCTGGTCTGGCTGCGCGCGCTGGCTGCCGCATTGGACGATGACGCCTGTCGCAACGATAACCTGCGCATCATTTTGCATGCGGCGATCCAGGGCGCTTCCAGGCCGGTCCTGATATTCCGGCGCGCCATCCTGGATCCCGAGAGCAAGGGCCCCGGTCTGGAGGATTTGTCGCGTGGACGGCATTTCTGGCCGGCGCCATTCAACCGGCCTTCTCGACCCTGAACGGGTTGATGAATCCTGCACAAGCGTCGGCCAAGAATTAGACAGCAAACTCGCGTATCGCGCTTTGCTTGCTTCGCGAGGCAACTGCCGGTCGCAATGACCATCGGCAACATGCATAAACGCGCAGCAAACACGTTTCAAACATGTCCGTATGCGGTTGCAATTGCTCCGCATGCAAACAATGCGTGAAATTGCGTCTGCGAGATATCCACCGGTTCCGTCACGCATTCGTCGCACCTTAAGATTTACTTAAGACTGCGGTTCTCACGCTGTCTCCTCAGAGGAGAGAGTCCGCGATGGCAGATATGGAACCGAAAAAAATCTCGGCCGAGCACAAATTGGCCGAGGAGCTGGGGGTCCTTGTCAGCTTCCTGGACCCGCATCTGAAAACGCGCGCCGATGTGAAATCGGTCGACAAGCCTGCCTTGTGGTCCTGGCGCAAGACCATCATTTTCGTTTTGGTGACGGGACTGATCGGCTGGTCCGCAATTCTGGGCGTGTTCTATCTGCTGTGGACCTTTCTCTAGGTCCACCGCCCAGTGGCTCCTATCCCTTCGGAGGTGCGCCGCAAGCCTCGAGGACCAAATCCACACGGATTGGTTTGGGAAAGAAGAAACTTCCCGGAACCTCCCGCGTCTCTTTGCGCGGATTGGCCGAACAGTAGATCACTTTGGTTTCCGGATTCTCGGCATGGAATCTTTCCGCCACGTCCCATCCCTCGAGGAGGCCCGTAAGCCTGATATCTGTCACGAGCAGTGCGGCTTCGCCGCCCGCCTCCAGCCAGTCCAACGCCTGTTCGCCCGTAGCCAGTTCAACCACCGCCCACCCTATGTCGGCCAATGCATCGGCAAGCTCCATGCGGAGAAACCATTCATCCTCCACCACCACGGCGACAGCCCCGGCGCGGCCTGTCCTGACGATAGGATTGCGAGCGCTGTCAGGTTGATCGCTAAGGTTTTGGCGTTGGTCGGAAGGGTTCTGCATGCGGATATCTGGCAAGACGCGGATACAAGAGCGAACGCCTTAGCTGCCTATCGGCTGCCGCATCGCCACGGTTTTGTGTCAAAACTCGTGGTGAAATTCAGTGGCTTACAGGGAACAAGACCATCCCTGACTTATCGCGGATGTTTGTCAGAAGGATGCGAGGACTCCTGCGCAACGCTCACGGGCCGAAAGGGTTCCTGCACAATCCTTGTTGCGGGCCGCGCGGCATCAGCCCACTATGAGCTGAATACAGGAGACACCGTGTCCCAAGACACCGCCGCTGTCGCTGCCAGCGATCACCAGCCATTTGTCGTGGGCACGCTTCCGGAACTTCGGTTGGTGGACACACTTACGACGATTGCCGACCGGGGCGATTTTTTTCATGCCTTGCTGGAGAGCCTGCCGGTCTGTGTCTACACGACGGACGTTCAAGGCCGGATCACCTACTACAACAAGGCCGCCGTCGAGCTTTGGGGCCGCGCGCCCAAACTGGGCGAAGACTGGTGGTGCGGTTCCTGGCGGCTTTATTGGCCGGACGGCACAGCCATGGCGCATGAGGAATGTCCCATGGCCATGGCTCTCAAAAGCGGAAAGCCGATCCGCGGATATGAGGCGGTCGCGGAACGGCCTGATGGCAGCCGCTATCCCTTCGTTCCCTATCCCACGCCCCTGCTCGACAAAAGCGGTCAGATGATCGGGGCGTTGAACATGCTGGTCGACATTACCGACCTCAAGCAGGCCGAAACGGCCGCCCGGCATCTGGCGGCTATCGTGGAATCATCGGAAGACGCCATCATCAGCAAGAATTTGGACGGCGTCATTCAGACCTGGAATGCCGCCGCCGAGCGGATGTTCGGCTACAGCGCCGCTGAAATTGTGGGACGGTCGGTTCTCACCCTCATTCCGGTCGACCGGCATCACGAAGAGGCTGCCATCCTCGGCCGCCTTCGTTCCGGCGAACGCATCGAGCATTTCGAGACGATGCGCCGCACCAAGGATGGCCGGCTGTTGGACGTATCCCTGACCGTCTCGCCGGTGAAGGACAATACGGGCAGGATCGTCGGCGCGTCGAAAATCGCCCGCGACATTTCGGCCGAGAAGCGTTCGCACAAACACCTGCAGATCCTGCATCGCGCGGCCAAGGAAATCTCCCGCGATCTCAATCTTGAACGTATGGTGCAAACCGCCATCGATCTTGCCACCGAAGCCTGCGGCGCGAAGTTCGGGGCATTCTTCTACAATTTGCCCGATGAGAAGGGTGAATCCTGTTCGCTTTACAGCCTGTCCGGTGCTCCCCGCGCGGCTTTTGAGAAACTCGGCAAGCCGCGCAAAACCGCTATTCTCGCGCCGACCTTCGAGGGGACGGGCATTATCCGATCGGGCGACATACGCAAGGACCCCCGCTATGGGCGCAACGGTCCGCATTACGGTCTGCCCAGGGGGCATTTGCCGGTCGTGAGTTATCTGGCGGTGCCGGTGATTTCCGCCCGGGGCGAAGTCCAGGGCGGCCTTTTCTTCGGCCACGACCTGCCGAACATGTTCAACGAGGAAATGCAAAGCCTGGTGGCCGCAATCGTGGCACAGACGTCGGTGGCCATGGACAATGCGCGCCTGCATCGCTCAGCGGAAATTGAGATCGAGCACCGCAAAAAGGCCGAAGAGGCAAAGGAGCTCCTGCTCAACGAAATCAAGCATCGCGTGAAGAACACCTTGGGCACCGTGCTGGCCATGGCGACCCAGACCTTCCGCCAGGCGCCGGCGGAGGAAAGGCAGGCGTTCAGCGCCCGCATACAGGCCTTGGCGGAAGCCCATGACGCGCTGACCCAGCGAAGCTGGCAGTCCGCCAGCATGGCAGAGACTGCCCAGCGCGCCATGCGTCCTTTCATGGACGGGCGGGGAGAACGCATCTCCCTATCCGGGCCGGATGCAGAACTGCGTCCAAACATCGTGCTTCTGGTATGCATGCTCCTGCATGAGCTGGGGACCAATGCGGTCAAATATGGCGCGTTTTCCAACCTGACCGGAACGGTTGACGTGCACTGGCGGCTTGACCGGCACAACGGCAAGCCAATGCTTTTGCTGGATTGGCGCGAGGCCGGCGGCCCGCCGGTGATCAAATCGAGCCGCAAGGGCTTCGGCTCCCGCCTGATCGAACGGGCGCTCACCGGTGAAAATGGCGCCGCCGAAATGCTTTTCCACCCCAGCGGCCTAGAGTGCTGTATGCGCGTGCCGCTCTAGCGGCGCCCCGCCCTTCATCTTTCCCCCTGCCTTCGCCTCCGCTAGCATGGGACAAAGGGGGCGGGTTATGCCGGAACTGGAAGAGTGGGAGAGTTTCTATGTGATCGTCGGCGGCGCGGCGGGCGCCCTGATCGGGCTTCAATTCGTGGTCCTGACCTTGATGGCCGAACGACCCAGCGCGGCCAGTGCGGAAGCGGGACCTTCCTTCTCCACGCCCACCATCCTGCATTTCAGCGCCGCCTTGCTGTTGTCGGCACTGCTGCGCGCTCCCTGGCACAGCATTACCCATGTCGCCCTACTCTGCAGTGCGATCGGTCTGTGCGGCATGATCTATATCTTGGTCATCGCCCGGCGCATGCGCAAACAAGCCGCCTACAGACTGGATGCCGAAGACTGGGCGTTTCACATTTTTCTGCCGCTGGTCGCCTATCTGCTTCTGGCCATCATGCCGTTGCCGTCACTGGCCCATGAGCGCGAAACGCTTTTCGCCATCGGCGCCGGTGCGCTGCTTTTGCTTTTCATCGGCATCCACAATGCCTGGGATACGATTGCGTATCAGGTTTTCGTGATGCGCAAGCCCGGCCAAGATGAGATGCGCTGAAGTTCCAAGTGGAACTTTTGCCGCAGCCTCCATACCGGAACCGCCATGAAGGCGGCGCGTTTGGCTTGCGGGGTTCGGGTCGATTGAGAGAAGGAACCTCAAGATGAAACAGGAAGCGATTCTTCGCGCCGTTGCCGCGGCGTCCCTGGTAGCGCTGATGGCGAGTCCCGCGGCCGCACGTGGTGCCGGCACCGGCATGGCAGCGGGCGCCAATGTGGGTGGACAATCGAACGCCCATATCAGCACCCAGGGCAGTCTCAATACCAACGGTCCCAATGCCACCGATCGCGATTTTGGGCGCGACCGCGCCGAGGATCGCGCCAACGCCAATGCGAATTTCGACACCCAGACTCAAACCAGGACGGCAGGCCGTTCCAAAAGCCATATGAGCGCCTCGGGCCAAGCCAATACCAACGGCTGGAATTCCGCAGATCGCGACAAGGGCGCCGACCGGGCCGCAGAGCGTCCGGCGCAGTAACCGAACGGATTGATCATAAATATTGAATGGGGATGATTGTGATGAAGACAGTTGGAATCCTGTCGGCATTGTCCGTCAGCGCACTGCTGCTGGCTGGTTGTGGAACCTCGCCTGGCGATCGCGGCCTGTCTGGCGGTCTCCTAGGTGCGGGCACAGGTGCTGCTATCGGTTCGCTGGCGGGCTCGGCAGGAACCGGCGCCCTGGTCGGCGGCCTTGGCGGCGCAGCCATCGGTCTGCTGACCTCGCCGGAAGTCATCAATCTGGGGCCGGCGGCTTGGAATCGGTCTGCGTCTTCTTCGTCCACGCACCGCAGGCATGCCAGCCGTCCTGCCGCCAACCGCACCGCCAGGAGCGATTGCACCACGCGCGAAACCGCAACCCAGCGCATCACCACTTGCGCAAAAAAGACCAGAACAGCGCGAGCGGACTGACGCAGAACTGACGCATGAAGACAGGACGGCGCGGGTGGTGTCCCGCGCCGTTCTTTTTGCGTCTGGTGTCCGGATTCCGAAATTCGCGCAAAGCTCGATATCAATATAACGCGAACTTCCAAACCACGAGACTAGGCGGCCTTCACATCCGCCAGGAAGGTCTGCACCAGGCCGCGCAACTCGTCAGACTGTTTGGTGAGAGAGGTGGCCGAAGTCAGCACCTCGCCTGCAACCGCGCCGGTACTGTTGGCCGCTTCCGTGACGCCGCCGATGTTGGACGAGACCTCTTGCGTGCCCTTGGCGGCCTCCTCCACATTGCGGGCGATTTCCTGGGTGGCGGCGCCCTGCTCTTCCACCGCAGCGGCGATGGTGGCGGAGATGTGATCGATTTCGGCGATGGTCTTGCCGATCGAGGCGATGGCATTGACCGCATTCTGGGTTGCGCCCTGGACACTGGTGATCTGGGTTCCGATCTCTTCCGTGGCCTTTGACGTCTGGGTGGCCAGGTTCTTGACCTCCGCGGCGACCACCGCAAAGCCTTTGCCGGCTTCGCCCGCCCGCGCCGCCTCGATGGTGGCGTTCAAGGCCAAAAGATTGGTCTGGTCGGCGATATCGTTGATCAGGGCCACGATCTCGCCGATTTTCTGTGAGGCGTTGAGCAGGCCTTGCACCATCTCGTTCGCCTTGGCGGCTTCGCCGACCGCGGCAGTGGCGATCTGGTTGGAATGACTGACCTGCCGGCTGATTTCGGCGATGGAGGCGGACAATTCCTCGGCCGCGGAAGCCACCGTCTGCACATTGGCGGCGCTCTCCTCCGATGCTGCCGCGACCGCGCCGGCCTGCTTGGTGGTCTGTTCCGCCGTCGCGCTCATCGACTGGGCGCTAGCCTGCATTTGCGTCGCCCGGCTGGCGACCGCATGCACCACGCCTTGCACCTTTTCGTCAAAATCGCGGGTAAGATGGTCGACCAGTTGGCTGCGCTTGGCGGCGATGTGCTGGGCCTGTTCCTGCTCCGCCTTCAGGCGGCGGGCCTCGATCATGCTGTCCTTGAACACCTGCACGGCCTTGGCCATCTCGCCAATCTCGTCATGGCGTCCGGCGCCCGCGATCACGGTATTCAGATCGTGCCGGGCCAGTTGCGACATCGAAAGCGTCATCCGGGCGATGGCGCGAACCACACTCAGCGCCAGCCAGGCGATGCCGCCCGCCAGCAGGGCCAGCACCACCGCGGCCACGCTCCACACGATGGTGGAGTAGAAGCTGTCGGTATCCCGCGCACTGGCTTCGGTCTTTTGGTTTGCGGCATTGGTGGCGGCGACGATCTGGTCGATGATCGTGCGATGCGCGAGATAGCTTTTGGTCAGGTTCGCATAGACGCGGCGCGCGCCATCCAGATCGCCCCGCTCCAGCGCGGGCAGGAAGCTGTTTTCCGTCTGATCCCAGAAGGCCGAGACCTGTTGGTTGGAGCTCTCGGTCAGGAGCCGCTTGATCTCGCCATCGATCGGCTGCTGCAGCCAAAAGAGGCGCCGCTGGTCATAGTCGTTGTGGAGCTGCGTCAGCCGCGCCTTGTGCTGGGCCAAGCCGGCACGGTCATTCAGCGCCAAGGTGGCTTCCAGATAGGATTCCAGAATGTATTCCGGCGGGGGCAGGATGTCCGCGATCAGGTCCTTGCCGAGCGAGATCTGGCCATAGACCGGTCCGCCAACCTTCAATGTCGTGAGCGCCAGATGGCTGGCATAGACCACCGCCGCAAAGCCGATGGCGAACACAATCCCGAATATCGTAAGGCCGGTTTTGATGTTGATCTTCAGCATGGACGTGCCCCTTTTGGCAGGCCTTGGCCGGCAGGCCGCAGATCGTCGGGCCGGATTGCAAGGCCGGCGCAGGGTAACTGCCGGTTGTAACGGGCCGATTTCCGTCATGTTTCTGATTGTAACATGCGCCACGGATGCGCCGGGGCGTCATCCCGGCTCGCTATCCTGATGGAATTGTCGCCTAGAGGCTGTTGGCGTCTTCCAGGGCCGGCAGCGGGGAGAAGGCCATCGCCGCGTTGGTGGCAAGCTTGATATCCGCCGGCTTCATCTGGCCGCGCAGGAATTCCACCCGCTCCTTGGAAGGCTGATCCCCGGCAAAGGCAGCGATGCCGTACCATTTCAAAGCCTGCTTGAGGTCCTGCGACACGCCTTCGCCGCGCTCATACAGGACCCCCAGATCGAACGCGGAATCGACATAGCCCCGTTCGGCGGCCCGCGTGAACCATTCCGCCGCCTTGGCTTCGTCCTTGGCGGCGCCGGCGCCTTGCGCAAGCGCGATGGCGAGATTGTGCATCGCCTTGAGGTTGCCCTTTTCCGCGGCGCGCGAGAACCAGGCGACGGCCTGCACCGGATCGGCCGGCACGTGATCGCCCTGCTGATAGAGCGCGCCCAGCAGATATTGCGCCACCGGATTGCCTGCCTTGGCCGCCGACATGCACCAGAGCAACGCGGCGTTGGCGTCTGCGGTGGAGCCCTGCCCCCGCAGATACGCCAACGCCAGCCGTGCTTGGGCGCGGGCATCGCCCGCGTCAGCCAAAGCGATGGTCTTGTGCATGGTCGTGTGCGCCACTTGCCGGTGCGCCACGCCGTCGGCGGTGCGCGCCTGGGCATTGGTGTCCAGCACATCGCGGCCCAGCAAGAACCCGACGCTGACGAAGGTGGTCACCAGCAGACCCGCCGCAATCGCCATCAGGCGCGTGCGTGTATCGGCCTTGGGCCGCTTGGGAGCTGCGGAAGCTTCGAGGTCTGGGACGGGGTTCTCGCGAAAGCCTTGCCGCAAATCGGGCGTGGCGGGCACGGCGACAATTTCCGGCTTGACCGGCTGAGGCGCGTCTTGCGTCACAGGTTCGACGAGTGCTTCTGCAGATTCCGGAATATCTGCCGCGGGCATTGCGTCCGCGACAGAGACATGATCAGGCGCATGGTTCAGGACCACCATCTCCGCCTGCATGGCGTTATAGATCGCCAAAGCGGGATCATCGATCTGTGCGGCTTCGAAGGCACCTTCAGATGCTTGCGCCACGGGACCAGCCGGCGGCACGCTGGCCAGCCGCGCCTGCAACTCAGCGATGGTGCGGGCCTGCTCGCGGGCGGTGGTTTCGGCCCTTGCTTCCAGTGCGGTCAAGGCGCGTTCAAAGACCCTAAGGCGGCGCTCGAACCATTCGTCGGGTGTGTTCACGGACGGTTCGGGCGTTGTGTCCGCCTTAGAGACTGGAGGGGCCGGTATGCCGGCGGTGGTCGCCACCACAGATGTTTGCGGCGCGCCGGCGGAATAATCCCGCATGAGTGCGGCCAACAGCGCGGTCTTGCCGGCGAAATGATCGTGGAAGACGCCTCGCTCGACACCGGCGTCACGGCACAGGTCCGCGATGGAGAATTCCTTGTCGCCCCGAAGCACCATGGCCTTCGCGGCTTCCAGCAACCGCGTGCGGCAGGGATCGGCGGCTTCAGCTTCGGCGAGGTATATCTGAGATTGTTCCATGGCGGTCCTGGGATGCCCTGGATGCAACCTAACCGGCACCTCTTACCATTGCGTTCCGGAACCGGCGCAATTTAATTGCAATTTTATGGGCGTTCCGCGATCGGCCGCACGCTTAAGTGTATTTACTTAGGCGTGCTTTGGCTTGGGCGAAGGCGCATTCACCAACCGCATCAGGACCAGGATCATCGCCACGGTGGCGCCATAGGCGATCAACTGCGCGCCGTTGGGAGCCTCGCTATAGCCGATCAGGGTATGCAGCAGCTTGCCGGTGATGCTGTCGTCGCGGATCAACCAGGACGTGTCCCAGATCGTGCCGGTGAAAACCTCCAGCAATCCGCCGTTTTGCAGCAGCAGCACCGCTTGCGCCGCCATCCCTGCCGCCAGCAAGGTGATCAGCCAGGAGGTCACCTGGAACAATTTGCCCGCCGGTATCTTGAGAAGCCCGAAATACATCAGCGCCGAAATCACCGCGCCCCCCAACAGGCCTACCCCGCCGCCCGCCATCATGCCCGCGGCGGAAGTTCCGCCCTGGGCGGCGATGCCATACAGGAACAGCACCACTTCGGAACCTTCGCGCAGCACCGCCACGCCCACCACAATGGACAAAGCCGTCAGAGTGCGTTCGCCGGTCCGGACCTGGTGGCCCGCGGCTTTCAATTCGCGCGCCATTTCCCGGCCATGGCTCGCCATCCAGACATTGTGCCAGGTGAGCATCGCGACGGCGAGCAGCAGGATGGTGGCATTGAAGAATTCCTGGCCCGAGCCCTGGAACAGGTTGGCCAGTTCACCAGCAAAGCCCGCCACCAGGCAGGCGCCCAAGACACCCGCCAGGACACCCATCGTCACCGCGCGCTCGCGTCCCGGCACGCCGGTGGTGGCGGCCAGCACGATGCCGATGATCAGGCCGGCTTCGATCACTTCACGGAAGACGATGATCAACGAAGAAATCATTCGGCTATCACCACGCCTTGGGCTGTTTTAGAAAAGAACTCCCCCATGAAGGGATACTTGCCCGGCGCCAGGGCGCGGATGCGGATATTGGCCTTGGCATGGCCCGGGACCACGCGCTCGATCTTCAGCGAGGACGAGTCGAACTCATCCGCCATGTCGTCGTCGTTATAAAGAACGATCATGCTGGGCTTGTTGGCCTTCACCTTGATCACCGAGGGCGTGAACTTGTGGTTCTTGAGATGCACCTCGATCGGCCCCTCGGCAACAGCCGGGGTGGCGATCAGGGTCAAGGCAAGAGCAAGGCGTTTCATTTGGGCACTCATCAATTCTTGTTTTGGGGATAGGTGAAGGTCCAGCTGGCGTTGATCGGCTTCCACCAATCGGGCACGCCGCCTTGTTTGTCGGTCTGGCGCAACATGCCGTGGGCGCTGGGCGGAGAGACGATATAGGTCAGGTGATAGGTGCCCTGCCCCGCCAGTTCAGTGGCGGCGGCATAATGCGGCCCGCCCTTGGCGGTGACAGGATAAAGCAATCCCGACTTCTTGAAGGTGGGCGTATCGTCCTTGGTCAGGGCGTAGCTGATGGAGAGGTAGGGAATGAAGGCGCGCTCGCCGAAGCCGTGGCTGTCATCGCGCGTGGCATGAACATCCGCCACTAGGAAGACCGTGTCCGCGCCGCGCCGGGACGGGACGGGAGAGCGATCCAGTTCCACACCGCTTCGCAGGCTGGGCACAATCTCCACGCCATCACGCAGCAGGGGATCGCCAATGACGGCGGCCCTGGCGGGATAGACAGCAAGAAACAGGGCTGAAGCAGCCCACAGCACACGCATGGGAGCATGATATAGATGCGATTAATTCTCATGTACAGAGGCTCAGAAACGATCGGGGGATTAAATCCGGCCAATCTCAATCCTTGAGGAACAGCTTGTCTTGCTTGGCTTTTCCGGGGGTTGGGCTGGGCTAAGCTGCCGGCAGTCGCCAAATCCGGCCAGGACCGATCCAATAAAGGGGAACCGCCATGCAGATGCTGATCGAGAAAATGCTGACCGACTTTGAGCGCGGCCGGCTTACCCGCCGCCAATTGGCCGCGACCTTGGGCGGAATGGCCGCCGCAGCGGCGATGCCGATGACCCCTGCCCTGGCTGCGCCCAGCCTCAAGGCCATCACCCTGAACCATGTCACGGTCAGGGTCCCAAACCTGCAGAAGACATCCAAATTCTATCAGGACTTCTTCGGCATGAAGCTGGCGCAACAATCCGAAACCATTCACATCCTGTCGGTGGGCGAAAGCTTTTTCGGCATCGAGCAGAAACCGGGCGCCGCCGCGCTGGACCATTACGACTTCGGGCTGGAAGGCTTCGACGCCAAGGCGATGCGCGCCAAGGTCGCCGCCCATGGCCTGCAGATCACGCCGGGATCGCGCGGCGATGACGAAAGCTTCAAGTTCAACGACCCCGATGGTTTTGTGGTACAGGTGAACGGCCCCAAATATACCGGCCATGTCGGTCCCGCCGGCAAGAAAGCATGACCCAGGAGACGCACATGCCAGGAAAACAAATAAAGTTTCCCGCCGCGCTGCTCGTTACCGCCGCGCTTTCCTTCCCAACCTTGGCGCTGGCGCAGACCCAGAGCTTTGCAACCTCGGCAGGCCAGGTGCAGATCACGCCCATCTACCACGCCACGGTGCGGATCGGGGCAGGCGCCGACACCATCTATGTCGATCCTGCCAAGCCGGCCAAGGTGGAAGGCGGGCCCAAAGCCGACCTGATCCTGATCACCGATATCCATGGCGACCATATGGACGCGGCCGATGTCACCGCGCTGTCCAAGGACGGCACCATAGTGATCGCGCCGGCGGCGGTGCAGAAGACCATCACCCAGGCCAAGGTGCTGGCCAATGGCCAGACCACCAGCTGGAAGAATTGGAAGATCACCGCCGTGCCGATGTACAACATCAATCACAACCAGCCGTCGGGTCAGCCTTATCACGACAAGGGCCGCGGCAATGGCTATGTGCTGAATTACGGCGGCAAGAATTTCTATTTCGCCGGCGATACCGAAGGCACACCGGAAATGCGCGCGCTAAAAAATATCGACGTCGCCTTTATCCCGATGAACCTGCCCTACACCATGACCCCGGCGGAGGCCGCCGACGCGGTCAAGGCGTTCAAGCCCAAGGTTGCGATCCCTTATCACTACAAGGGCCAGGATGTGGAAGTGTTCAAAAAGGCGCTGGAGGGATCTGGCGTCGAGGTCAGACTCCTCGAGTGGTATCCTCAATAACAACATAAACAGAAGGCGTTGCCGGCCTCAGAG
>Ga0070665_100004774_pt1 | contig 14113 bp, 13 predicted proteins | sample KBSS13metaG_FD_65862 | JGI IMG/M metagenome (GOLD analysis project Ga0070665, IMG submission 65862) | Switchgrass rhizosphere microbial communities from Kellogg Biological Station, Michigan, USA - KBS S1-3 metaG | ecosystem: Host-associated > Plants > Roots > Rhizosphere > Soil ... | reverse complement strand
CGACCATATGGACATGCTGGCCGTGGCAGGGCCGACGGCCCACAACATGCGCCGGGTGAAAGTTTCGATCAAAGCGGATCATCCGGAAGGACGTGGACTGTGCGGCAACGCATTTCGGTCGCAACGGGCCTGCATCTCCAACGATATGCGTTCTGACAGCCGCGGGTCGGCTTTTCACCAATTCATCCATAGCGACGGCGCGATGTCGGGCGCGGCGTTTCCGCTGATGGTTGCCGGCCGGGCCGTCGGCGTGATGTTCTTCATTTCTTCCGAGAAGGATACCTTCACGACCGAGTTTGCCGAGCTGCTGCAGCGGCTCGCCGACAACGTGTCGTTTGCGATCGGGACCTTCGACCGCGCCGATGAAAAGGCGAAGACCGAAAGTCAGAAGGAACGCCTGACGCGGATGTTCGCCGCGCTCAGCGCGACCAACGAAGCCATCATGCGGGCGAAATCCCGCAATGAGCTGTTCGACATGGTTTGCGAGGCGACGGTGAACGGCGGCCGGTTCACCTCGGCGACCATCGCGCTGGCGGAGCCCGCGAGCGACCTGCTCAGAATCGTCGCCGCCGCCGGTCCGTCTGCGGCGGCTACGCGGCATGTCAGGTTGTCGGTGGACGAAAACCGCCCCGAGGGCCGCGGGATGAGCGGCACGGCGTTTCGAACCCGGCGGGCCTGCATTGCCAACGATTATGTGACCGACCAGCGCGTGGCGGCGTTCCAGGGCATCGTCGGCACCTACGGCGCGCGGTCAGGCGCTGCTTTCCCGATGCTGGTTCGCGGCGAACCGGTCGGCGTCATGATCTACATGTCGCTCGACAAGGATACGTTCACATCAGAGTTTTCGGAACTGCTGCAGCGTCTGGCCGACAACGTCGCGTTCGCGCTCGAAAATTTTGATCGCGCCGACGACAAGGCGCGGACTGAAATTCAGAAGGAACGCCTGACGCGCATGCTCGCGGCATTGAGCGAGACCAATGAGGCGATCGTCCGCGCGACCTCCCGCGCCGAATTGTTCGACCTGACATGCGAGGCGGCAGCCAATGGCGGTCGTTTCACGCTGACCTCCGTCGCGTTGAGAAAGCCCGATAGCGACTATCTCGACGTCGTGGCGGCCGCCGGTCCGACCGGATTGAGCGCACGGCTGGCGACGATATCGGTCGACGAGCTGCGTCCAGAGGGCCGCGGGCTGTGCGGCCAGGCGATGCGCTCGCGGCAACCCTGCATCATAAACGATTACCTTGGCGATCCGAACGCCGAGGCGTTTCACCATCAGGCGCGGATCGACGGCACCAATTCCGGTGCGTCGTTCCCGATGCTAGTGCGGGGCGAGGTGGTTGGCGTGATGTCGTTCATGTCGATGGAGAGGAATACGTTCACGGCGGAGTTTGCCGAGCTGTTGCAGCGGCTCGTCGACAATGTGTGTTTCGCGCTGGAGAATTTCGACCGTGTCGATGAGAAGGCCAGGGCTGACGAACGCATCGAATATCTGGCGTCGCATGACAGCCTGACGAGCCTGCCGAACCGGGAAATGTTCAACGGCCTGTTGCGCCGCACGATCGACGCCGCCGCGCGCTACCAGCGGCAGTTCGCCGTGCTGTTCATCGATCTCGACAGGTTCAAGGTCATCAACGACTCGCTGGGGCATGACGCCGGCGACATGCTGCTGGTGGAGATCGGCGGCAGGCTGCGGCGCGCGCTGCGCTCCAGTGACGTGGTGGCGCGGCTCGGCGGCGACGAGTTCGTGGTGATCCTCGAGGAAGCCGCGGAGCGAGAAGAGGTCGAGCGCATTACCGGCGAGCTGCTTTCGGTATTGAGCCAACCCTTGCTGCTGACCGGGTACGAGTGCCACACGACGGCATCGATCGGGATCGCGATGTATCCGTCCGACGGCACCGACATACAGACCCTGACCAAGAATGCCGACATGGCGATGTATCTCGCCAAGGAGGACGGCAAGAATGGCTTCCGCTTCTTCACCACGGAATTCAAGACGCAGTCGATCGAGCGGCTGACGCTGGAGACCGCGTTGCGCCGCGCGCTGGAGCGCGAGCAGTTCTCGCTGCACTATCAGCCCAAGATCGACATGGCGAGCGGCCAGATCACCGGCGTCGAGGCGCTGCTGCGCTGGAATCATCCTGAGCTCGGCGCGGTATCGCCGGGGCAGTTCATCCCACTCGCCGAAGAGACCGGATTGATCGTTCCGATCGGGCGCTGGGTGCTCAAGGAAGCTTGCGCGCAGAACATGGCCTGGCAGCGGCGCGGTTTGCGACCGGTGACGATGGCGGTCAATTTGTCGCCGCGGCAGTTCGTCGATCCGCATCTGTTGCACGATGTCGACGAGGCCCTGGTGGCGAGCGGCATGTCGCCGGTGCTGCTGCAGCTCGAAGTCACCGAGAGCATGGTGATGCGCAACGTCTCGCGCGCGATCAAGGTGCTGGACGCGATCCAGAATCGCGGCATTCGCCTCGCCATCGACGATTTCGGCACCGGCTATTCATCGATGTCGCTGATGAAACAGTTTCCGATCGATACGATCAAGATCGACCGTTCCTTCATCCGCGACTTGCCGATCGATTCGGAAGACCAGGCCATCGCACAGGCGATCATCAGCATGGGCAAGGCGCTCGGCATGACCGTCATCGCCGAGGGCGTCGAGACCCACGAGCAGGAGGCCTTCCTGCGCAGTCACGCTTGCGATGAAATGCAGGGTTTTCTCTTTTCGAAACCGCTGCCTGCCAAGCAGATGGCGGATTTGCTTCGTGCGGGGCCAACACTGGCTGCGCCGCCCTTGCAGCCGGAAGCCGGATCAGGGCTGGAAGGCGCTGTCGTCTGACGGCTGCGGATGCAACTCGCGGACCGTCGCTGGGTCCGGGATAATCGCCTTGCCGGGGAAGTCGAAAGGCCAGGGCACGGCCGTCTGGCCTGCGAACGCACTGAGGAAGATTTCAGCGGCGGAGGCATAGCTTGCCGCCTCGGGCAGGCCGAGTTCGTTGCTCCATTTGGCGGGGAGCGGCTCGGAGGAGGCGCGCAATGCGATAGCAGGCCCCCACCACCATGCCGGCGCGGGCGAGCGTTCCGCTTCGGGGATCGCCCGCCACGCATTGTATTCGCCGATCATGCGCTCAAATTGCAGTACTGCCGCTGGATGCATTCGATCTCCTGACGTCCAATGTATCGGCATCCACAGCCAGCGCAATGCGCACGGGTTACCTATTGCCGGCCATGCTGCCAGTGCGACGTCACGTCGGCGCCCGATTTGTTCAAATGGACGTGTTGATCGACGTGATCGACCCAGGACAGCGGAATGAAGTGATGATGCTGGCCATCGGGCGAACTCTGCTTGGTCAGCTTGATTTGATCGGTCCCTTCCATGTGGTCCACCTTGCCGACGGTCTTCTTGTCCGACGAGATGACGTCCATGTGTTCCCGGATATCTGAGGCAGTAGCCATGTTTCGTGTCCTCGATTGGATGGAGGACGTCAAACGCGCCGCGAGGGAAATGGTTGCTATTCGAGGCCCAGCAGCCGGGCGGCATTGGCGCCGGCGACCAGCGCCATGTCCTTCTTGCTGACGCCCCTGACACGGCTGAGCAGGCCGACCGGGTCCGGTTCCGCCATGTCGAACGGATAGTCGGTACCGAGCATGATGTGATCGGCGCCCCAGATCTCGATCAGATGTTTCAATTCGCGTTCGTCGAACACCACCGTGTCGAAATACAGCTTCTTCAGATATTCCGATGGCGGCTTCTTAATCGTGACGCGGCAGTCCTCGCGATGTGTAAAGGCGTGATCGAAGCGTCCCCAATAGCCGGGGATATAGCCGCCGCCATGGGCGATGCAGATCTTCAGGTCCGGGAAACGTTCGAGATAGCCGTCGAACACGAGGTGCCCGACGCACAGCGCGGAATCCAGCGGATGTCCGACTGTGTTCGGAAAATAGTGATCCTCCATGCGGCCCACCAGGCTGGTGCCGAACGGATGCAGGAAGATCATCACGCCGAGTTCCTCGACGCGGGCAAAGAATTTTTCGAGGCCGGCCCGGGTGAGGTCGACACCCCTGACATTGGTGCACAGTTCGACACCGCGGAAACCGAGCTCCTTGACGGTACGGTCGAGTTCGGCCACGGCCATGCCGGGCTCCTGCAGCGGTACGGTGCCCATGCCCATCAAACGGTCGGGATGTTTCGCCACCATGCCGGCGATGTGGTCGTTGACCATGTGGCAGCTGTCGCGCGCCACTTCCGGCGGCGCCGCATAGACGAAATGGCCCGGATAGGGCGAGATCACCTGCACGTCGATGCCGTCGCGGTCCATGTCGGCGAGGCGGGTGTCAAGATCGGTCAGCTTTGGAAAGTCGATCTTGCCGCGCTGCGGCTGGATGCTCTTGGTGAGGGCGTTGACATGCGCGTTGGCGTTCGGCGTTTCGCCGCCGCCGGGAATCCCGGTCGCCTTCAGCACCATCGCGTTCGCTTCCGGCACCATGCAGTGACAGTGGATATCGATCGTGCGCCAGCGTTTGGACTTGGCAGAGCGTTGCGGCGCGCTGCCGTGATCGGTCGTGGGGCCGCAGGCCTTGCATTGAAACAGCATGAGATGCGCCGTGAAATTGGTTTCGGGGTCGGCGTCGCCGGGTTTACTTCTCTTCCGCGCGCGTCGAGGTCGCCGGGCCTTCGCCCATGATCAGCAGGATGGTGTCCTCATCCTTGGCGCCGTCCCAATGCACCTGCTTGGCGAAGTGGGTGACGAAGCTGCCGGCCGGCATCGGTGTCGAATTGGCGATATCGAACGTCGGCCCGGAACCGACCCACCACGTACCCTGCAGCACGACGATGTAGCGGTCGTTGGGATGGAAGTGCGGGCGGCTGAAATGATTGCCCTTGGTCCATTTGTTGTAGACCATGTAGAAGCCGGGCTTGGTGGGATCGCCGACGACGACGGCGCTTTGCGCGCCGGCAGCGTTGACCGGGCCCCAGGGAATCTGGTCCGGCAGCTTGTAGGCGACGGCGGCCGGATTGAGTTCTGCTGCGGAAGCGATGCCGAGCATTGCCGCGAGGACCAACGGCGTCATGAGGTATCGCAGCAATCGCGTTGTTGCCTTCATGGTTTCCTCCGTTGCCGTACCGTGAGCCGTTCGCGCTCATCTCTGTTGCCGGGATGCTAGCCGGTCTGCCGGCTGTGGAGCAAGGCGCTGCAGGTGCATATGTGGCCGGCGATTGCGACGCGTACAACGCAGTTGCAGCACGAGGGACGACACTACGCCATGCCCGTATCGAGTCGGCGATGGCAGTCAGGGAAGGGTTAGGAAGAGCGCGAACAATGCATCGTCGAACCGGGCGAAGGTCTGCCATCCCTCGATCGGCTTTGAAGACCTGATCAAAGCCCGCGCGCCGGCCCGTCGCGCGACGAGGCCATCGCGATCTGCGCGGTCGCCAATGACCAGGGTTTGATAGGGTTGCACGCCCGCGGCAGCGATCAGGGACTGCAGGCCGCGGGGATGCGGTTTGAGCAATCCGACGCCGGCGTCACCGGCGAATACGACATGGTCTGCAGCCAGACCCAGCGCTTCGAGCTTGGCTCGCGCCGGATAGTCCGAGAGGACGCCGATGGATTTGCCGCTGCGCCGCAAACCGGCAAACAATGGGGGCAGGCCGGGATAGCGGCAGGCCGCGAGATATTGAAGGGGTCTCCGGTCGATCCATTCGGATACGATGGAACGCACGCGATCCGGCGAACTGGCCGTGGCGGCCGCCGTCCGTGCGATCAGCGCATGTTCGAAATCGACGGTTTCTTCGTCACCCAGCCGCTCGCGAATGCGGCGGTAACTGGCGAGCACGGTCACGACATCGAGCTTGCGTCTCAGAAGCGCATCAAGCGTGAGGTCTCGCGCCATCCGCAGGCGCAACGGCCGTTGCCGGTAGAGCGTGCCGTCCACGTCGAATACGACCAGATGCACGTCATCCCAGTCGAGGGACATTACTGAACCTGAATATATCGCTGAGCCGTGAAAATCTCGAGCTCGGGAATGTCGGCGAACGTCGTAATCGAAAAGGCTGCGGCCAGCCAGACGACCAGGACGATCAGGCCGCTTTCCCGGAACAGCTTCTCCGGTTTCTGCGCGGACGATCCCGGCTCCATCGAAAGCGCGAGGTATTTCGCGAACAGCGCGATGACGATCGGCACGATCAGGACATATTCGATGCGGTACTTGATCAGGAAGATCGCGAGGAAGAACACCGAGCAAAGCGCGTAGATCAGGCAAGAGACGGCAAGCGACGCTTCCGAATAGCTGACAAAGCTGGTCCTGTAGCGTTCCAGCAGCTCCCTGCCGTGCGAAGCCACGATTTCGCGAAACTCCGAAAGCCGCTTCGCCGCCATCAGAAACGCGCCGCCCGCCCAATATGTCAGGATGACCGAGGAAGGCGGCAAGGTCGTCGGATCGACCATGGCCCATCCGATCATCAACCGCAGCGGATTGTTGATCGATTCCGAGATGACGTCGAGATAGGCCTTGTCCTTGGTTCGGAGCGGCGGAACGTTGTAGAAGACGCCTTGCAGGGCGAAGACGCTCGCAATGAAGAACATCGACCGGCTATGCGCGAAGGCGCAAGCCAGTCCGACGCCAAGAAGGGCCGCCCATTCGATCAGAACGATGTTCCGATTCAACTGGTTCTGTACCGCGGATCGCTGGGCCTTGGTTGGATGGAACCTGTCGAAGTCCCGATCGAGCCATTCGTTGATGACGTAATTGGCCGACGCAACGCATATCGCCGTCGCCAGGCCGAGAGCGACGGAGATCTCCAGCGAATCGGTATGAACGCCGCGAAGCAGATAGGCGAGCATGAAGCCTGGGACGATGAAGATGTGCTTGGTGCTGTGATCGAGGCGCGCCATGGCAAGATAGGCCAGCGCGGTTTCCTGCCGTTTCTCCGCTGCAACGCTGGTGGGCCTGCTCATGGAGCGACGCCGGGTTCGGCGCGGCCGAATTTCTTGACGACGTAATCCTCGTTCTGGAATACGGGCTGCAGTCGAGCGAGAACCTCGCCGAACTTTGGTGTGTTCTGACGCCGCAAGGCTAGATAGAGCGCGCAATCGGGACATATTTCCCGGATCGACCCGAGCTTGCGTTCCAGATGGGCGCCATCCGGCACACCGCGGATAACGTGCCGCTGCGAATAATAGGTCTGCACCATGCTCATCTCGCTGGTGATGACCATGGCGTCTGCCGGAACTTCGGCCTTGATAAGACGGCCGAAGTTTGCAAGTTGCCACGCTTCTTGGTCGCCGCGGACGGTGATGGCGGCGGCGGATATGCCCATGAAGAGCAGCGCGCAGGGGAAGGCCAGCCGGGCCAGCATCGCGAGCGTTTCTCGCGGCGAGGAGCCCTTCGTCGCCTCGAGCGCCTCGTCAAGCAGCGCGTAGAGGCAGGTCACGCCGATCGCGAGCATGGGGCTGGCAAGGATCATCTGATATTCGTGGATGATGTAGTGGCCCTGCATGATGACCGCCCAACCCAGCCAGAAGGTGGCGAGTGGCAGCACCAGCACAGCAAAACTGTTGGGCATGCTCCGGCGGCGACGCAGCGCGGTAAAGACGAGGGCGAAGATGCCGATGATGCCGAGGGATCCGCCGAACACCTGCGTACGCACCACGTACGCTTCAAAGAAGTGAAGCGTCGATGAAAATACGTTGAGGGTGTCGATGGTCTCCAACTGTCCTTCGACGGCATGAACCCGCGTCGACAGAGGCACGTATTGCGTCAATCCCAATCGGTACGTGAAGATGTACCACAAGTCTGCAAGGAACGTCGGGTCGGACAGGGCATAGAACGTCAGGATGCTCGTTCCTGCAACGAATGCCGCGACCGCCCAGCAAAAGCACGCCCGAAAAATCTCCGGCCGGCGATCGACGAGGTATGCGAGCAGCAGTCCCGGCAGCGCCAGAAATGGCTCCCACGAGGTCACGCAAGCAAGAAAGAACGCGACCCCGCTGATGCCGAGGTTGAGCGATTTTTCGCGCCCGTCGGCGCTTTGCAGGTAGCGCAGCACGAATAGCAGCGCGACCGAAACTTCCAGCATCGCCAGATTGGCGGGCAACAAGATCAAGCCGTACCGGATCGTGGCGGGCATGAGCAGGAATGCGGCGCCGCAGATGATTGCCACGCCGGGCTTGAAGTACATCGATGCGATGCGCCACATGACATAGGCGTTGGCGATGGCAATCGTCGCCATGAACAGATGCAACGCCCGAATGGATTCCGGGAATACGCGCGGAACCAGGCTCAGGACGTAATAGAAGAACGGCGGCCAATGCAGATAGTTGTCCGGCTGGGCCGTCAGCGGAGCAAAGTTCTCGATCGGTATGCCGCCAAGGCCGATGATTCCGTGGGTGGCAAAGGCTTGCGCGATCGTCGCGATGTGTGCGCTGACCCAGGCGTGGACGTAGTAGAAGTCCGTGAGATAGAGCGCCAGCCAGACGATCAGCAGGCTCGCCACAGCAGGCAATCTCCAGCTGACGGCATAGCCGAGCAGTTGGCCTGATGTTTCGGACCCGTCCGGTCCCGCTTTCGTGTTGACAGAGACTTGTGCCACCGTGCCCCGAACCCCCAACGCCACCCAACTCGGGGCGACAGCGCCGCTTTCGGGTTCGAGATATACCGAGCGCAACTTGACACAGACTGTATATGCGCGCGCGAAAATGCACCCAGAGTTAAATAAAACTTAATGATGCGGATTTAGGCTGCGGTGCGAGAGTGCTGGATGAAAAAGAATTGTTGGTTGTGCGGCGAAGCCGAGCTGGCTTGCGTCAAGGCGGCTGATGTCCCGTCAACCGTCGACGCCGCCGCGTTCCGTGTGACCGACGCGAACTATGGCCAGTCCGCCGCGGTCTACCGATGCAGCGCCTGCGGCTTTCGCCAGTGTTCGGATTTTTCCGACGTCCTGTCGTTCTATGAAGCGATGGACGACCCGGGTTATGAAGCGAGCCGCCCGCCGCGCGCCTTGCAGGCCGAACGTCTCCTCCAGTCGCTACGTCCTTATCGTCCCGACGGCCGCTTGCTTGACGTCGGCGCCGGGAGCGGAATTCTGGTCGAGGTCGCGGGTCGCTTGGGATATCGGGCCGACGGGATCGAGCCCAGTGAGTGGATGGTGCGCAGTGCCGCGGCTCACGGCTTGAAGATACAGGCGGGCGTTCTGCCTCACGAGAACGTCGCGGGCCCCTATGACGTGGTGACGCTGGTCGATGTCATCGAACACGTTTCCGATCCGGTCGATCTGCTCGTGCAGGCCCGCAATGTGCTGGCGTCGGACGGCATCGGACTCGTCATTACGCCCGACGTGGCGTCGGTGGCGGCCCGGATTATGGGCAAACGCTGGTGGCACTATCGGATGGCTCACATTGGCTATTTCGAACGGGCAACGCTGCTGGGCGCGTTGCGGCGCGCCGGTCTGGAACCCATCGCGATCTTTCGCCCGTCCTGGTACTTTACCGGCGATTACCTGATCCAGCGCCTCGGCGCCTATCTGCCGATGATTGGAAAGATCCGGCTGTCGGCTCTCCGGAAGACCGTCGTGCCGCTGAATCTTTTCGATTCGCTGGGCGTCGTGTTCAAGCCCGTTTAGCCGGATTTGCGCCGGCTCTCGCGCGCCAACCCGTCAATTCAGAACCGCGCCGTCGCCCCGGTCGGCGCACGCGGGATCGGTGGCGACCGAAAGCGAAAACATCCGACAACGCAGCTGCAGCATTAAAAAGCAGATTTACGCCGCGCGTCGCGGTGCTAGGTTTCTGCCCAACCAAAAGCAGCCATGGGAGGGCTACGTTGATGAAGCGATTGTCGATACTTGGAGCCGGTCTGTTGATCGGCGCCGCCGTGGTTCAATTTTCCGGTACGGCGTCCGGTCAGAGCGACGGCTGGATCACGCTTGTCGATGACAAGAAGATGGGCGACTGGACCGAGGTCGGCAAAGCCAATTGGGCGATGAAGGACGGCGCGCTGGTCGCCGACAAGATCACCGAGGGGAAAGACCCTTCCTATCTCGTCAGCAAGGAGTCCTACAAGGATTTCCAGATCAAGGCCGAGTTCTGGGCTGACGACGACGCCAACAGCGGCATCTTCATCCGCTGCGATCAATCGGCAAAGATCGACGCCAAGATCTGCTACGAGGTCAATATCTTCGACAAGCGGCCCGATCCGACCTACGGCACCGGCGCTATCGTCGATGTGGCCAAGGTCGATCCGATGCCCAAGGCCGGAGGCAAGTGGAACACCTTCGAGATCACGGCCAAGGGACCGCATCTCGTCGTGATGTTCAACGGTCAGAAGACCGTCGATGTGCAGGATTCAAAGCACGCCAGCGGTCCGTTGGCCCTGCAATACGGTTCGGGCGTGATGAAGTGGCGCAAGGTGCAGATCAAGCCGCTCTGATCCATTAAACCGGTTTCAGGCAGGCGCGCCCGTCTTCAGCGGGTGCGCCTTCTTGTGCCACGCCCATGCGGTGCGGATGATCGTGGCCAGGTCTGAATGGGAAGGGCGGAAGTTCAACGTCGCGCGCGCGGCGGAGGGATCGGCGACCAGATAGGTCGGATCGCCCGGCCGCCGCGGCTTGACGACATGCGGGACTTCGCGGCCGGTCTCGGTCGCGATCGCCGAAAGGATTTCGCGCACCGAAAAGCCGTTGCCGGTGCCGAGATTGAATGCACCGCCGGCATGCCCCTCGAGCAGCAGTTTGGTCGCCTGCACATGGGCCGCGGCGAGGTCGGTGACGTGGATGTAGTCGCGGATCGCGGTGCCGTCGGGCGTGTCGTAATCGTCGCCGAACACGGCGAAGTCAGGTACATGCCCCTGCAGCGCCATCATTGCGCGCGGGATCAAATGGGTCTCGACATCGCGCAGCTCGCCGATGCCCCCCGAGGGATCGGCGCCGGCGGCGTTGAAGTAGCGCAGGGCAAACGAACCGAAACCATAGGCCGCGCGATAATCCATCAGCACGCGCTCGATCATCCATTTCGAGCTGCCATAGGGATTGATCGGGACGCAGGGATAGTTCTCCGGCAGCGCCTTGCTGTCGGCATTGCCGTAGACCGCGCCGGTCGACGAGAACACCAGGCGAGGGCAATTGGCCTCACGCATGGCCTCGAGCAGCGCCAGCGTTCCGGCGAAATTGTTGAGGTAGTATTTCTGCGGGTCGGCCATGGACTCGCCGACCAGGCTCGATGCCGCAAAGTGCATGACGGCGGCGATGTCATGCTCGGCAAACGTCCGCGCCAGCAGGGCTCTGTCGGCGATGTCGCCGACCACGAGCGTACCGGTGGCGAAGCCGCGGTGTCCGGTCGAGAGGTTGTCGTAGACGACGGGCCGGTAGCCCGCCGCCTCCAGCGCCCGGGCGCAGTGCGAGCCGATATAGCCGGCACCGCCGGTAACGAGGATGCCGGGGCGGCTGCTCATTGATTTCCGTCTCCTGCCTATGCCGATCATGCCTTGGTTCAGCCACACATAGAGCGCGCGCGGATTGGTCGTCAAATCGCGCCGAAGCAGGTCGGGTGCGCTTGGTTAATTGAATCCCGCATGCTGCAACCACAGCGACGCAAGGCGCGGCCATATGGTGCCTGCCGTGCGCAACTCTCCGCGGTTCATTCTCCGGTCGAAATATCTGCCCCGTAAGCTGCTGTCCCGCGAGGAGAATCGAGGTTCTGTGGCCGTGCGGTCACGGTTGTGCAGACATGCAACACGCATCGGGATTGTGAGGACGTTCTGCCTGTGTTCGCGAGAGTTCAGTATCGCCCGCGCGCCGGAGGCGTATGTTTCGCGCCGCGTCAGGGACTAGCGGTGAATGCCTTCTTGAATGTTTTCCGGGGAAGAGCCGACATGCCAGCCTACATCCACCAGCACGATGATATCGAACCTCCCTTCATGATCTGCCCAAGCTGCGTCGGGCTTCCGATGTATGTGCGCGATGTCGAGCCGCACTGGAGCAAGGCAAAGATCGACTTCACCTTTGAATGCGCCGACTGCGGTGCGGAGGTGCGAGAGACAATCGCGAAGCCGGAATTGCAGCACTAGGCTCTACCCATCCCACGGGGCTGTGGGGCCGACCGTCGAGCGCGGCGCAACGCCCTCGTCGTATCAGCCGTGAAGTTTAGCCGTGCAGCTTGCTGGCAGTCTCCGCGATCACGCGGCCCTGATAGCGCGCGCCGGCGAGTTCGTTCTCGCTCGGCTGCCGGCTTCCGTCGCCGCCGGTGATCGTGGTGGCGCCGTAGGGCGACCCGCCGGTGACTTCGTCGAGCTTCATCTGGCCGGCAAAGCCGTAGTTGAGGCCGACGATGGTCATGCCGAAATGCAGCAAGTTGGTGATCACGGAGAACAGCGTGGTTTCCTGCCCGCCGTGTTGAGTTGCCGTCGACGTGAAGGCGCCGCCGACCTTGCCGTGCAGCGCGCCCTTGGCCCACAGCCCGCCGGCCTGGTCGAGGAAGTTCGCCATCTGCGAGGCCATCCGGCCGAAGCGGGTACCGGTGCCGACGATGATCGCGTCATAGTTCGCGAGGTCTTCGATCTTCGCGACCGGCGCGGCCTGGTCGAGCTTGTAGTACGACGCCTTGGCGACTTCTTCGGGCACGAGCTCCGGCACGCGCTTGATATCGACGGTGGCGCCGGCTTCGCGCGCGCCGGCCGCGACCGCATTCGCCATTGCTTCGATGTGACCGTAAGCGGAGTAATAGAGAACGAGAACTTTTGCCATGATAGTTTTCCTTTGGGTTTGGGATTGAGGTGTTGTTTATGGTTGGACGCCGTCATGCCGGGACAAGCCCGGCCATGACGGGGAGGACGTGGCGTTAAGCCGCGTCGACCAGCACCAGTTCGGAATCCTCCAGCGCGGTGATCGTCAGCTTCGCCTCGTTGCGGATTGCGGCGCCGTCGCGGGCGTTGACGCGTACGCCGTTGACTTCGACACTTCCCGCCGCCGGCACCAGATAGAGATGCCGTGCCTTGCTGGCGTCGTACTCCGCGCTCTCGCCGGCCTTCAGCGTGGTGGCGAGAACCCTCGCGTCGGCCCGGATCGGCAACGCATCGCTGTCGCCTTCGATGCCGCTCGCGATGGTGACGAGCTTGCCGGAACGATCCGCCTTCGGAAACGGCTTTGCGCCCCAGGTCGGCTGGCCGCCCTTCGTCACAGGCTCGATCCAGATCTGGAAGATCTTTGTCTTCGACGGTTCCAGATTGTACTCGGAGTGACGGATGCCCGAACCGGCGCTCATCACCTGCACGTCGCCGGCCTCGGTGCGGCCCTTGTTGCCGAGCGAGTCCTGGTGCGTGATCGCGCCTTCGCGGACATAGGTGATGATCTCCATGTTGGCGTGGGGATGGGCGGGAAAGCCGGTGTTCGGTGCGATCTCGTCATCGTTCCACACCCGCAGTGAGCCATGGCCCATATTGTCGGGGTCATAGTGGCTGCCGAACGAGAAGTGATGCTTCGCCTTCAGCCAGCCGTGATCGGCGCCGCCGAGCTTGTTGAATGGTCTGAGTTCGATCATGGGATATTCCTTTCGAGTTGAAACTTGCTTCTGGTTCAGGCGCCGAAGCCGCCATCGACGTTGAGCACTGTGCCGGTCACGAACGAGGCTTCGGGGCTTACGAGGAACAGCACCCCGGCTGCGATCTCTTCCGCGGTACCGAAACGCTGCAGTGCGTGCTGGGTGCGCTGGGCTTCAGCAAAATCGCCGCCGTCCTTCGGGTTCATGTCGGTGTCGATCGAACCCGGCTGCAGCACGTTTATGGTGATGCCGCGCGGCCCGAGGTCGCGCGATGCGCCCTTGGAGTATCCGACGATCGCAGCCTTGGTGGCGGCATAGTCGGCCAGACCAGGGAACGAGGCGCGGGTGGCAATGCCGGAGCCGATCGTGACGATACGGCCGCCATTACCCATCAGCTTCGACGCGGTGCGTATCGCGGTGACGACACCATGAACGTTGATGGCGTCCTGGCGGGCAAGTGCCACCGTGTCGGTATTGGCGTCATCGATCGGGCCACCAACCGCCACGCCCGCGTTGTTGACCAGGATGTCGAGCCGGCCGAAATCCTTGGCGACGTTCTTCACCAGTTGATCGACCTCGACCGAGGA
>Ga0070665_100004770_pt1 | contig 14116 bp, 7 predicted proteins | sample KBSS13metaG_FD_65862 | JGI IMG/M metagenome (GOLD analysis project Ga0070665, IMG submission 65862) | Switchgrass rhizosphere microbial communities from Kellogg Biological Station, Michigan, USA - KBS S1-3 metaG | ecosystem: Host-associated > Plants > Roots > Rhizosphere > Soil ... | reverse complement strand
AAGTAGCCGCGAAGAGGCTCGAGAACAAACTGCCAGGGACGATAAGAAAGCGGGTTTCGGATCAGGCACGACTCACCGGCCATGAAGGCTCGCATGAGATCCGGAATGAGTTGGAACGCTGTCCAATCCCCACCGCCGATCGCGTTGCCGGCTCTCGCACTTGCTAACGCTACACCGTGGTGCTGATAGGCATCGGGCGGAAAGTAGGAGTCGCGGTACGCGGACGTTACAAGCTCCGCACAGCCCTTTGAATTTGAATAGGGGTCGTGACCGCCCATGGGATCGATTTCGCGGTAGCCCCACACCCATTCGCGATTGTCGTAGCATTTGTCGCTGGTGACATTCACGACCACGCATTTGCGCTTGAGGAGGCGGACAGCCTCATGGAGGTTCACCGTGCCCATCACATTGGATGAGTAGGTGCCTATCGGGTCCTCATATCCCGTGCGCACAACTGACTGGGCAGCGAGATGCAGAACGACATCCGGTTTGAATTCGGCGATGGCTGCGTTCAGTTTAGGGAAATCGCGTACGTCTCCGATGATGGAGTGGAGATCGGTGTCGACGCCCGCCTGCAGGTACAAGGACGGTGTCGTGGGCGGTTCAAGCGCATACCCGACCACCTCGGCTCCCATGGTTGAGAGCCAGAGAGAAAGCCAGCTGCCTTTGAAGCCGGTATGTCCGGTAAGGAAGACGCGCCGGTTCTTCCAGAATTCGCGATTCAGGCTCATCGACGCTCCGAGGCGGCGGCGACGGCCAGCTCTTCTGTCGCGCCGGACCAGCGCTCGTTCTGTTCGCGCCAGAGCTGCCAGATCAGTGTTTCGCTGACCGGATGTATGTCGTCGACCGATACGACCTGATCCTTCGCAACGTCGCGACGCAGGACGCATCCTTCAGAGAGGCTTATTGGGAGCGCATTCATTTCGCGAGCAGCCGATCTGTTCTCAATGAGGCCGTAGTTGCAGAAGCCACCGACGCCGTCGAGGGTTTCGCCCGCTTTCAAATCGCGTTTAGCTACCGCCACAACCTCACAGACCGGGCCGCCTAACGGAGCGACGGTGGGATCGTGGTTGATCACGGCGCGACCTATGGTCGATGCGATCTGTAGATGAGGCAGGTGGAACGGCGTGTAGAAGACATAGAAAGGGCCGTCGCCAAGTTTGTAGTAGCCAAGCTGCGCTTTCTTCAACGGATTCTCTTCATAGATGACCGCGAAGGCTCCGGTATGCGGAGCGGCGCCAAGTGCGTAGTCGACAAGTCCGGTGGAGAGCATTTCGTCTGCGGGGAGAAGCCCGCCGATCTGGCGGACATAGTCGCAGGCCGGGCCGTACATGCCTCTGCGGCCTACTTGAAAACCAGTTGCGTTGGCGAGAAGAGTGGTTTCCATCGAGAGCTTCGTCGAGTCTGCGAAGGAAGTCACCTTTTTTACGTCCTGATCGTTTTTCTCGGCAAAGGCACGCTGTGTGTCCGGGTTGCGATAGTAGTCGACCATGCCCTTGATGTTTCCGGCCGCTACAACGCGAAGCCCCAGTGTCTTGAGATATCGCACCAGAGTCATCGCGACGCCTGGCTCGTCGCCATCCGTGTTCGTGACTACGACGCCGGCCTGGTCGGCTTTTGCCTTGAGAAGAGGGCCAATCAGGGAGTCAAGTTCGGCATTGACGAGCACGACATGCTTGCCATGCTTGAATGCATCAAGAGCTACCTTCGCGGCAGGCTCAATACTTCCGGTTGCCTCCACGATAATGTCGACCGCGTCACACGAGGTCAGGACAGTGGGGTCAGTTGTCAGAACGGGCATTCCCGCTTCAATCAACCTCGCGGCATCGGAGGCGGAACTTGCCTGGGCCCATTCTCGAAAGCCACCTTCGTTGAAAGCTCTCTCGGCGTGAGATGGCGTTCTATTCGCGATACCGACCAGACGCATTCCGGGCACAGGTGTACCGAGCTGCAGCGCGATGGCTCGTCCCGTAGCGCCAGCTCCTATCATCCCGACACGAATCGGCTGGTTCGAATCCTCTCGTTGCTGAAGAGCTGTATCAACGCTCATGGGGGAGTCTCCAATTGGTCTTTTCGGCTTGCACGTACAAACGATGGTGCGGGTTTTCGCAGGAACGCTTCTAAATTGGGGCTAATTTCCGTGAACTGGTTATGCCGTTCCCTACCCCATGTCGCCTGTCCAGGAACTCGGCAACCGGAACCGGGGCCGTCGGCTTATGGTTTCCATTGGAGACCACTCCGTCTTTCCAGACGTGCCATGGCGCAGAACCTGAGCCCCAAAGGCTCTCCAATTCCTGCCTGTCCTTGAATGTGTCCATGCCTGCCCAGAAGCCATCGTACGAATACCCGATGAGCTCCTTTTCGCGGATCAGTCGCTGGAAGGGCTCGAGAACCAGTTCTTCGCCTTCACGCATGTAGTCGAAGATTTCTCTCTTGAATGCAAAGTACCCGCCGTTGATTCGAACCGATCCGTTTCTAATGGCATGTACGCCAGAGACCAGGCTGCTACCCGGCTCCATGGAGATGACATGGTAGCTCAGATTCGGCAAAACACAGAGAAAGCTCGCAATCTTGTCTTGTCGCTTGAAATCTTCGATCTGCGCGGGAAGCGGAAGGTCGGTAAGGCCGTCGCTGTAGTTCGCCAGGAAGGATTCTTCGCCGTCCAGGTAACGTTCAACGCTCTTCAGCCTTTGCCCGATGTTGGAGTTGATACCGCTATCGGCAAAAGTTATCCGCCAATCTTGAATGTCGCTGTTGTACAGCTCGACCTTCTTGCCGCCACAGGAAAGTACGAAGTCGTTTGAAGCACATTCGCTGTATTCGAGGAAGTAGCGCTTTATTTGATCTGCCCCGTAGCCGAGGCAGAGAATGAAGTCCTTGTGCCCGAAACTGGCGTAGTACTTCATGACGTGCCAGATCACCGGGCGATACCCAATCTGGACTAAAGGTTTCGGGACATTCTCAGAATCGCGGATACGCAAACCATGTCCACCGCAAAACAGTACGACTTTCATGCGCATTCCCTCCGAGACTGGCTTGGCTAACCGACTTACTGAACGTTGATTCTGCAGGGCTTAGGAAGCCTCTTCAGAGCTGGGCTTGTTTGCTGATTGACCACTGAATCATAGCCTTTTGATACCGGTCCCGTGAATGCACAGAAAGTTTGATTCCCTAACCGTCGGTAAGGCATTAGATGATTACTATCGCACGTAGCGGTAATCGGCACGCCGCTAGATTGGTAATTTCGATCAGGAAGCTTCCGGTGGCTTCCGAACAGGGTCAGCTTGAGCATTCAGCCGTTCGAGCCAGATCTCTCGCCAGTAGATGCGTTCATCCAGAGGCGCAAACTCGAAGTATTCTCCGGTGGCCGTGACGCCCTCGAGAGTGATGCAGGGCGTGTTAATGGTGACCATCTTTCCGGTTCTTTCGTCGATTTGCCGGTCAACTCGGGCACGTACTGTGTAGATCCCCCCACAGAAGCGAGTCATCTCTTTGTCGAACCAGAGACCACGGTTCTTGAACTGGGAGTTCAAGGTCTCCTCGATTTCACGCTTTGTCCTGATCCGGACGAGTTCTCCTGGCTGAATGTTCAAAACAGCGTGCGGTGTCTTAGCCGATTGCGAGTACCCCAGGATCGGAAAGCAGGCCCCGCCCAAGCGCTTTTGGACAGCGTTGAAGGCGAAGATGGCGATGAACGTGAGAAAGGGGCCGATGCTGACATTCCCGCTGAAGAGCTCTCTTAGGAGGTTCCGCGGGCTGTTCCATGGGGTCGGAGAGGTCGCCTGAGGCAACTTGCTTAGTTGGCAGACGAATCGGGTTTCGGAGGTCTCAGTGTCAATTCTGGTCGTGAATTGACGCAAATCCAAGCTGATGCCTGAATCCGAGGATCTCTCACCGGCGGCCTTTTTCTTCGATGAGCGGCGCAACCACGCTTCCTTCCAAAGGATGGGGCAATCCGCCTGACATCCTTCGTGGTACCCACCATCGCATCGCAATCCTTCCAGTATCACCGTGTCCCGCATCCGCCGCAGACCGCTCATCGTGATCCAGTCGAAGATCTTATCTACCCGACGGTGAACGCGCGCCTCACGACCACATAACGACTCCATTTCAGGCATGAATGGCAGCGAATCAAGCTCGCCCCGGGAATCCAGTGTCGCGAGAATTTCCTGCCTTGATCGAATCTCTACCAATTCACCCGCACGCAGGTCCAGCCGCCAGGGCGGAGCTCCTGCGAGAGAACGCAAGCCGCGTAAGAATGATCGAAACGTCTGCACAAGAGGCCCACCGTGCCACTCGCGAGGCTCTCCTGCGTAGGGCTTTCCGTGAGTCTCCAGTCGATCACGGCGAAGCACGATAAGCGCCCCTGCCAGAACGAGACTCGTAACTATCGCAGTGAAAAAGAGAACCAGGCTCGCCGGCACCCAGAGAAACCGAAGTGGTGAAGCTTCCTGAACGCCGAGTCTACCAAGTAATAGCCAGCCAATCGCTGCGCACTGTCCTGCCAGGAGCGTGCTAGCCACGATTGCCGTCTTACGATAACTGGCACGATACGTATTCAACTCGTGAATTCCTCTCCGAGGTGGATCAGGTGATTTTGATTTGTTCTTTCAGGGCTGTGGAACGCTCTCGGACTTCACACGCGGACGACAATAAGCAACGGGTCAGGAAATCGTCGTTTGACTTCCCGTTTACCTCGAGTGGCGGGACGTTCCAGATTGAACCAGCTTTGGAACTGCGGAGCGAATACCGGCGGCTTGGTCAGCAAGGCTTTGCAGGCTTCTCTTCCTGTCGGCGAGTTGAGGCCTGGAATCGAGACCAGCCAGTCGAAGAATTGACTCCCACCGGTACGCCCAATCGTGACGGAGCAGAGACTGCTGAACGTTTCGCCTTTGTATTTGTTCTTGCCTTTCTGGCTGCTCATCCAGTTGTCGGATGACTTGGTCAGCATCGGGCGAGTTGTATGGAAGATCGATCAACGAATCTGGCCAATCAAAGAACTTTTCAAACTCGCCGTTTCTTGGGCGCTCACCCAGTAGGATATTTCCCGCAGCGGCACCCTCGAAATATCGGTTTCCGATTTCAATCTGATCTCCACGCACATCGGGGCGATCGATTAGTCCTGGATTCACGATGTAGTAGAGGCTCCGCTTCGCAATCTTCGCGACGAGAACGCGGTGTTCGATGGGATCGAGTACTCGGTCTGCGGAAGTTGTGTCGTGAAGGTAAAGCGTACCGTCATTCTCGGCCATACGCAGAAACGACTTGTGAGTGACTGCTGATCTTCTGCCAACACTGTACACATGAATGGAGCGGCCAGGTAGATCAGGGTACGGGCAAAAACGAAGTGCATCAACTCCTGGAGGAAGAAAAACACATTTCTCCTGACCCATGATCCGGTTGGCTGGAGCCACGCTCTGACTGTAGTAGAGGACTACTAGATCAAATTTTGCTATGGCCTGAAGAAAGTTGCGGTAGTTGGGAATATCCTTTGCCCACATCTCATCGATGAGACACACCGATTTTTTGCAGCTCTTTTTCCAATCTACTGCGCTTGAAATACGAAGAATGTCGGTGGGATTGCCGCAAACTGCAAAAAACAATTCGTACTGCCTATCCGGCTCAACCCTCTTTATGCCAGGGTTCAGCTGTAAGGGCGTGTGATAGGCGAGTTGTTTCGTGAACCGCTGACGACCAGTGTTTGGGTCAAACGAGGGAGCCAGAAACTCCACGTCGTCTATTTCGGCAATTACGTCTTCAAACTCGAAGTGCGCACAACGAAATGGCTGAATGCTGGACAGGTTTCGCTGCGAAAATACTAGCGTCCGCGCTTGTCTTCCATTTCTATCCTCACTCGAAATAGTTGTCATCGGTGGTGGTGGCCCCTTTCGGTTCTGAATGCCGAGGATTACCGAACTTATTCGTACCGCCCGCCGGCTGTCTGTTGAGTAACTTAACTCCTAGTCAAATCTTCGCTGACTCCTTTTGCAATGGCCAATTAGAATCCTGTGCGGAGATTACCGAAGGCACTAACGGCCAGACAATTCCAAATGCCGGGTCATCGAATCTGGCCCCCCGAGCCTCTTTAGGCGCGAAAACATGAGACGCCATGTAGTGCATCTCGGTTCCGTCTTCCAGAGCCTGATACCCATGAGCGCATCCCTCAGGAACGAGGAGCATTCGTCCATTATCAGCGGTTAGCTCGGCTCCAAACCACTGCCCGTAAGTTGCAGACTGAGGTCGAACATCGAGTGCCACGTCGAACATCGCGCCACGGGTGCATCGCACGAGTTTTGCCTCAAGGGCCGGTTCAACCTGATAGTGCATTCCCCGGAGGGTGCCTTTGAGGAGGTTGTAGCCCATGTTCGCCTGAACCGGGGTGAAGACAATTCCGTGCTTGGTGAACTCGTCGAGGCACCAGGCTCGAAAGAAGCGCCCTCGGGCATCTTCGTGAAAATCTGGCTCGATGAGCCACACGTCCTGGATTTCCGTTTTAAGGAATTTCATAGCCGGTATACCTTAGAAATTCGGTTGATCTTCGTTTTGCTTACACTTGAGTAGCTTCAACCTATGCCGATCGATTGTAAATTCTTCAGCCGGAAGACCGCCTGAGCGCGACGCTTTGACGTTGGCCCACGGATTGGGTGGGTCAGGTAAGAACAACGAAAAGGGGACTTTGATGAGACTGGGAAAAAATCTGAACGCCGCAACGCTTGGTTGTGCCACCGCTTCGCTTCTGTTTCTATTTGTGGGATTCGCGGCCGGATTTATCTCATGTCTGCACACGAGGGTCTCGGATTCTGAGGAGTCCCGCAAGTTTGCTTTGCAAAACTCAGGAGACGCATCTGCGTCAGTACGTTCAGAAGTGCTGACTGCATTGCGCGCTTTTCAGGATGGATATGTCCGGCGCGATCCTAAGAATATAGACCTCTTCGCGGAGCATCTCATCGCCAAGGACGACGATGTCCTTCTGCTAGGAACCGACGCAGGTGAATGGGCAGGCGGCCACTCCGGCGTAGCCGAATTCATACGGGGTGACTGGAGGGGCTGGGGCGACTTCAGATTCGACGTAGATCATTCCCTCGTCTCATCGTCAGGAAACGTCGCCTGGGTCACGAGCGTCGGCGTCGTGCATTTCAAAGATCTGGATCGTCCCGTTCGATTCTCGGCAGTAATGACCACAGATCGAAATGGTTGGGTTTTTCGGAAGATCCAATTTCAATGGGCCGATAAAAATCCCAGCTCGGCCGATCTTCTTCAGCCAAAGACGTATTTCACGCTTCCGAAACTAATTTTTCAGCGCATCGTGAAAAGGGTGAGCTGAATAGCGCCTCTGTTCACGCATCGGGAGAATGCCCGCTCGAGCGATCACCGAAGCTATCTCGAAGCGTTGTCATCGAGAGCGACCGCCACCGTTTTGAAATCAAGAATAGTGCCACGAATCGTCAGGTCAGTGGCGGAGGACGTTTGCGTTCCGCTTCGACGCAATCGCCGAAATCTCATCTGCAACCGCGCGTACGAAGGGTTCGTTGAGCAGGTTGCTGTGCTCCGCCGCTACATTATGAACATCCACTCCGCCCTGTGCCAGAGATCCCCATCCTAAAGTGGCGTCATCTCGTTCGCTAATGCTCACAGCCCCGCCGTACCCGCGCTCCGTTGCTCGAATCAAATCGATCTTTCCGTCGTAGGTCTTGAATCTGTAGTGTGCGAGCGCTCTGACGCGGATCTCTTCCATCTGCGCATAGCGAAGATCTGCCGAGAGGCTGCGGCCTGCCAGACGATAGCCATAGGCTCTTGCGTGGTGAACCTTGGTGAGCAGTTTCCTCTGCCAATAGATTCGCTTCACTTCCGCTTTGCGCACGAGGTAACTCATACCTTCGTTGCGAAGATTTTCCTTGAGTGTCGAGATCTGAGCGGAGGCTCTCACCTGTTGCCTGCTGCCGGGAACCACAGCGTCGACCATGATCAACAGAGCTGGTTCGATGCCCTGCGCCCTGAGTTGCTGAGCCATCTCGAATGCAACGAGCCCTCCGTAAGAGTGTCCGCCCAGAATGTAGGGTCCCTCCGGAAGAAATGAGCGGACCTCTTCCAGATAGGTTGAAGCCATTTCTTCGATGCTTGTCTCGCGAAGAGCCTCGAAGTTAGCCGGCACCGACTGGAGCGCATAGAAAGGCTGGTCGGATCCAAGACACCTTGCCAGAGGCTCGTAGAAGAGCACCTCGCCTCCAATTGCGTGAACAAAGAACAACGGAACACGAGAGCCATTCGGCTGAATAGGTACCAGGCACGACCATCTCTTCTCAATCGACTCAGTCTGTTGGAGCCTCTGTCTTACTACTCCTGCCAGCGCGCGGACAGTGCGCGCGTCGAAAAGTGTGGCCAATTCCAGATCGACTTGAAAAGCGTTTTTGATCTTGGCAAATAGACGCACCGCGATCAGAGAGTGCCCTCCAAGAGCAAAGAAATCGTCCTCTGATTCGACTCTCTCGATTCCCAGCAGATCTTGAAACCATCCAGATATTGTCTCTTCTATGCTTTGATTCGGATCGAGAGAAGCAGCAAGATTTCCGTGATGTTCAACGGCAGGTAATTTTATTTCTCCGATTGGGTGGGGAGAAACAACAATCCTGTTTGGCGTCTCCGCAAGAAGGATCCGCCCCAAGGCGCGAGTCCCCTCGAGCGGAGAGATTCCATCGATCTCGCCGATCTCAACAGGCTTTGCGGGGTTGACGCCCTCCGTGTCGCGAACTGTAGCTTTCTGGTTCGAAGCCGTTGCCGGATTCGCAATCCGGCGCATGGCGAAACCGTCGATATCGACGATGACCTGCCCCTTTTCGTCAAACAGGGTGATATCAAAAGTCTCCATCTCAGCCCCTGGGGCGTTCTCTTGCCGAGCGCGGATATGGCTGAACGATTTGAGGGGGATAGGCCGATAGAAACAGAGTCGCCTGTAGGTGAACGGGAGATACAAATCGTCCAGGTTCTCATATCCATCCGTCAGATAAAGCGCGCACCCCGTCGCCATATCGAGCACTGCCGGATGCATACGGAAAGCAGAAGCTTCGTCAAGGAACTGCTCGTCCAACTCCAGTTCGGCCAGTCCCTCCTTGTCACCAATGTGCAGACGCTTCAGAGCGAGCCATCGGGGGCCAAAATCAAAGTAGCGTTCTTGCTTCGTTCTGTGCTGAGTATTAAAAGCGATAGTCCGATTGTTGGAGCGAATGGCAATAGCCTGGCGATCGATCCCGGCAGGCGGCGGAGACAAACACGGACCGATGATGCCGGTGGAGTGTTCTGTCCACTCGCTATCATCCCGAGCGAAAATCGAAAAATTGTAGTCACCTGTCCCTCGTCCGGCGTTCTCCGCGGCTACCAGTTGAACCCGAACCTCCTTTGCCTCCGTGCCCTCAAAAGCCAGCGGCGCCAGAAAGTACGAATCTCTGATATCCAGCGGGCCTCGGAAAGAACCTCCGTCAAATGCTTCGGCTGCCATCTCGAGGTATGCCGTTCCTACCACGAGCGCCTTGCCTCCCTTGAGCCTATGATCTGAGAGCAACGCCTGCTTCTCTGTTGAGAACTGGCTCGCAAAAACAACTGTGCTCGGAGAATTGACGAGCCGCTTCTGTAGAAGCGGTTCCGCAAGCGCAGCCTTCGCTGCCATGCCGACGTCACGCCACGCAGTCCAGTTGACCACTGTTACTGCGGGCCCCCGAGATACTGCAAACGAATCGAGAAAAGCATTTGCCGCTGCATAGTCAATCTGACCGGCATAAGGTTTGATCGAACTTATGGAGGAGAAGAGGACAAAGCAACTTAGCCGCTCCTCGCGTAGAGCATCCTCTAAAACCAAGGTTCCCCGGACTTTTGGATCAAGCACTCGGGCGGCAGTCTGAGCGGTCTTCAGCATCAGGGGGCCGTCGTCAAGCACGCCCGCAGCGTGAAATGCGCCGTCAATGTTTCCGAATTGCTGGTGGGCGAGCCTGACAACGTCACGCATTTGATCCGGGCTTGTCACATCGGCTTTTGCCACCAGCAGACCGCCAGCAACAGATCGAATCTCAATAAGTTTTTTTATCTGCTGCTTCTCGATGTCTGTCCGCTTTGGATCGTTTAGCAGTTTCGACCACTGCTCCTGGTCGGGAATCGGGGACCTGCCGACGAGAACCAGGCGTGCCCTGAATTCTCGTGCCAGATAGCTGGCCACAGCCAGCCCAAGTCCTCCAAGACCTCCTGTAATGAGATAAGTTCCTCCGGTCTTGAGGCGTTTGCGCTGGGGGGCGGCGGCAAGATCGAAACGAACGACGGTCTCGTGAAAGCGCTCCGACCCGCGATAGGCAACAACAGGACTTTTTCGGACAGCTTGCATCTCGGCAACGATCTGCGCAGCGCAGACTTTGGCAGGACTGGATTCAAGATCGACATCGATAGCACAACAAGTAATCCCGGGAAGTTCCGCTGGAATAATGTGCGCAGGTCCTAGCAGCACCGCCGTTGCTGGATCTTGAACTCGCTCCTGAGCGACTTGTTGCATGCGGTTCGAAACGATGCCGATCTCAACGTCCGCAAGGTCTTTGGCACCGAGCGCCTGAGCCAGGAAGAGCAAGCTGTAAAAGCTCCGCTTCAAAGTATCGTCAAGCGTCGTTTGATTTGCGAGCGGGCCAACTGCCCAGAGGTGCAGTATCTTCTGGGGTGAGAAGTCATTGCGAACTAAGTCTGAAACGAGCCTGTCGTAGTCTTCACGGGAATCTGGGCGTAGCGTGTAATGAGTCTTTTTAGTTTGGCTGAAGCTTGGGCCGGGATCGACTAGAATCACGTCCTTCTGGGCGGCTCTGAGCTGAGCCGCAGCAGCTTCTCCCAGACCATTCGTGTCACAAAAGATGACCCACCGTTTGGCGTCGATTAACGATCCGGAAGGCAATGGGACTTTCGCCCAGCTCCGCTGGTAAAACCAGCCGTTTTGACTATCTTGAGCAGACGGAGCGATCGTCTGTGTCGGCTCAGAAACAACCTCGACCCTGTCCGCCTCGACCCAGAACTTCTGGCGCTCGAAAGGATACGTGGGTAGCGGGATTCGTCGAGCGGAGTGGGGTAGCCGCAGCGCCTCCCATTTGACTTCGACACCTGATGTCCAAAGTTGCCCCAGCGTATGAAGTGCACACCGAAGGTCTGAATCCTGCTCGCGCGGATGCGGAGTGGATTGCAACGCCTTGATGGAAGAGCCGCCCTGCTGCCTCGCCAGTGAGGTTAGAGTGCTGCCCGGTCCGACCTCAAGAAGGACCTGGCTGGAATTGCGTAGCAATTCTGCAAGGCCATCGGAGAACTGCACCGCATGCCGAATATGCTGAGCCCAATAGCCTGGGCTCGTGGCTTCTTCCGGTCTTATCCAGGTGCCTGTGACGTTGGACAGGTATGGAATCCGCGGGGCGTGGAGGAGGACAGATCGAATCTTCTCCTCGAACGCTCCGAGAATCGGATCCATCATCGCCGAGTGAAAGGCATGCGAAGTTAAGAGTCGCCTGCAGGTTACCGACTGCTTCGAGAGCTGTTCTTCGATCGCGGCGATTTCATGGGTTGGACCGGAGACGACGCATAACTCCGGGTTGTTGACTGCGGCGAGTGAGACAGAATCTGTGAGCGGGATCTTTGATGCTGGAAGTGGAACGGCGAGCATCGATCCGGACGGAAGGCCGAAGATCAAGCGCCCACGAAAAGCTACGATCTCAAGCGCATCTTCAAGAGAAAAGACACCGGCGAGGCAGGCCGCAACATACTCGCCGATGCTGTGCCCGAGCATGGTTGCGGGCTGAATGCCAAGCGACATCCACCAGCAGGCAAGCGAATACTCGATAGAAAAAAGGGCAGGCTGAGTGAGCCAGGTCTCGTTCAAGCTTGCGGCAGCAGTCTCTCTTCCCTGTTCAGGCGGGTAGATGGCTTGCAGAAGATCAATGCCGATGTGCCGGTCGAGTCCACGTGCACACCGCTCGAGTGTCTCGCGGAAGATCGGTTCGTGAGTGTAGAGCTCACGGGCCATATTGGCGTACTGTGAGCCCTGCCCCGAAAACAAGAAGGCGACAGAAGGTGCAGCTTTACTCGCGATTCCGCTGCTAGCTTGCTTACGGAGATTCTCTCCAAGCGAGGCTCGTGCTTCCAGGGAATCCGCGGCTACCAGCGAACGGCGATGCTGAAAATGGTAACGACCAAGCTGACAGGTAAAGGCTGCATCAGACAGATCGACTTCAGGATGTTGGCGAAGATGAGCCACCAGATTTTCAAGCGCTCTGTTAGCTGCGGTTTCAGTTTTTGCAGAGACAGTGAGTAGCTTATGCGGCTTCTGATTGCGCGTAACCGGCTTCGACGGCGCCTCTTCCAGGACTACGTGGGCATTCGTGCCTCCGATGCCCAGCGATGTAACGCCTGCTCGCCTTGGAGAACCGTTCGCAGGCCAATCGGCAAGCGCCCTGTTGAGATAGAAGGGACTGCTCTCGATTTCCAGATGTGGATTCGGAGTCTTGAAGTGAAGGCTTGGAGGAATCTGCGCGTGCTCCAGCGCAAGGACAGTCTTGATAAACCCTGCGACGCCTGCGGCTGCATCGAGATGGCCGATATTCGTCTTGAGCGAACCGATGCCGCAATAGTTGGCGCGGGTCGTTGATGTGCGAAAAGCTTGTGTCAGAGCCCTGATCTCGATCGGATCGCCGACGATTGTGCCCGTGCCGTGGGTCTCCACATACGAGATGTCGTCGGAACTGACGCCAGCAAAGTCTAGTGCTTCAGAAATGGCCTCTCGCTGGCCCTCCACGCTAGGCGCAAGGTATCCCACCTTGCGTGCGCCATCGTTGTTGATGGCCGATCCGAGAATGACAGCCCTGATGTTGTCGTCATCTGCCAGCGCGTCTTCAAGACGTCGCAAAACTACGATTCCGACTCCACTACCAAAGACGGTGCCACTCGATGAGGCATCGAATGCGCGACAATGGCCGTCACGCGACAGTATTTCGCCTTCGCGGTAGATGTAGCCGAGGCCGTGCGGAATCTCAATCGTGACGCCGCCGGCCAGCGCCATGTCACATTCATGGTTGAGCAGGCTCTGACTGGCAAGATGAATCGCAACGAGTGAAGTCGAGCATGCGGTCTGAACGTTGATGCTTGGACCACGCAAGTCGAACTGATAAGAAACCCGCGTTGCCAGAACATCCTTGTCGTTCCCAGTCTGTTTGAGCTGAAAAAGGCCCGTGGATCCAAGCAGCTTGCGATTGGCAAGCAGGTTGTGGATCAGATAAGAATTCATGCCCGAGCCGGCAAAAACTCCGACAGAGCCATCGAAGCTTTTGGGAGGATGCCCCGCATCTTCGAGCGCTTCCCAAGCACACTCCAGGAAGTGGCGGTGTTGCGGATCCATGATCGATGCATCGCGGGGACTGAACCCGAAAAACGATGCGTCAAACAAGGGAACGCCATCGAGCACTGGTGCTCGTTTGACGTATCCAGGGGTATCGATCTCGTCTGAAGATACGCCTGCGGCCCTCAATTCGGCGTCCGAGAGATCGCGTACGGACTCTACACCGTCGCGGAGATTCTCCCAGAACCTGGCGATGTTGGATGCACCGGGAAATCGTCCCGCCATTCCAACGACTGCAATCGCGGATGAGTTCATACCGTTCGTCTCAGTTTGATCGGGCTAGTCTGCGACGCGCTGCACGATCCGAAAGCTGGTTGCGGGATGGCTTGCCTACGATGTGCGCTGCAAGTGTCTTCACCGTGGAAAATTGAAAAAGATCGACAAGGGTGATCTCGCAATTCAGCATGCCCTGAAGCTTAGCCTGAACCTCAGCAACAGTGAGCGAATGAGCTCCTAGATCAAAGAAGTTTTCCTCGAGGCCAACGGCGGGTATTCCCAAAGCTTCTTGCCATACACGAGCCACCAAACTCTCTATGGCGTTGCCCGACTCGCTTTCGGTGCGAGAAGTGTTGGCAGCAGACAGGGCCGGCGGGGGCAGCTTGAGCAACGCTTTACGATCTATCTTGCCATTGTCGGTGAGAGGCAATGCAGACAGAAAGACAAAACTGGACGGAACCATGTATTCGGGCAGTTCGGATTCCAGAGCTTTCCGTAGCG
>Ga0070665_100004766_pt1 | contig 14124 bp, 15 predicted proteins | sample KBSS13metaG_FD_65862 | JGI IMG/M metagenome (GOLD analysis project Ga0070665, IMG submission 65862) | Switchgrass rhizosphere microbial communities from Kellogg Biological Station, Michigan, USA - KBS S1-3 metaG | ecosystem: Host-associated > Plants > Roots > Rhizosphere > Soil ... | reverse complement strand
CCCGCGCTGCTCGACGACGACCGGGGCGACGCGTTCGGCGCCGGGGCGAGCGGCTACGGCGTGCGCATGCTCGTCGAGGTGACGTCGCGGCTGGCCGCCGCGCTCCAGCGCCCCGTGAAGGAGCGGACCCTCGACGCGTTCATACGCCAGCAGGCCGAGGACGACGACTGAGACCGCCTGGGGACCCGGCTCCGCCGTCGCCGCCCCTGGGACTCCGCGTCGTCCGGTACGTGAACTCGTCGGTCTGCGGCAGGTCGCGGGCTGCGACGACGGTCGTGTGGTGCGGTGAGAACCGGCACACGGGATCGGTGGCGGCCGCGTCGCCGGCGAGCCGGAGCGCCTGGCAGCGGCACCCGCCCCAATCCTCCTCCTGACGCCCGAGCGGGCACGACCGGCACGGCTCCTGCATCCAGTCCGTGCCGCGGAAGCGCGTGAACGCATCCGACTCGTTCCAGATCCATCCGAGGGAGCGCTCCCGCACGTTGGGGAACGTCAGGCCGGGGATGGTCGCTGCGGCCTGGCACGGGAGCGCCTCACCGTTCGGCGCGACGAGCATCGTGGTCCGTCCCCAGCCACCCATGCACGGCTTGGGCAGGTCCTCGTGCAGATCCGGGAGCACCCAGAGGACGGTGATCCGCGGCCCGACGCGTTCGCGGAAGCGGCGCACCGCCTCCTCGCCACGCTCGAGCTGCCCGCGCGTCGGCATGAGCGCGCCCTGATTCGCGACCGCCCAGCCGTAGTACTGCGTGTTCGCGAGCTCGAGGCGCTGCGCGTCGAGCCGCTCTGCCAGCACGAGGATCTCCTCGATCCGGTCCAGGTTCTGGCGGTGCAGGACGCAGTTGATCGTGAGCGGGAAGCCCAGCTCGCGCGCCGCGCGCGCCGCCGCGAGCTTCTTCTCGAACGACCGGACGCCGGCGATCCGGTCGTTCTCCGCCGGATCCGGGCTCTGGATCGACACCTGCACGTGGTCGAGCCCCGCTGTCTTCAGGCTGGCGGCGCGCGCGCGTGTGAACGTCGTGCCCGCGGTGACGAGCGTCGAGTACAGCCCGGCCTCGCGCGCAGCCGACACGAGCTCGTCGAGGTCACGGCGCACCATCGGCTCACCGCCGGTCAACGCCAGCTGGACGACGCCCAGCGCCCGCGCCTCCCGGAAGGCCCGGGTCCAGTGCTCTGTCTCGAGCTCGGCCCGCCAGCGGTCACCGCCGATGTCGACCGGGTTCGAGCAGTACGGGCAGTGCAGCGGGCACCGGTAGGACAGCTCGGCGACGAGCGTGTACGGCCTAGGCGGCGGCATCGAGCACCAGCCCACGCTCGCCCAGGCCCTCGAGGAGCTCGCGCACGTCGTCGGTGACGTCGGCGCCGGAGTAGCGGACCGAGAGCGCGGTGGCGATCTCCTCCACCGAGCGCTCGCCGTCGCACAGCTCGAGCACCCGGGCCGCGGTCTCGTTCAACCGCACGGCGCCCTCCGGGATCAGCAGCAGATGCTCCTCGCGCACGTCGTCATACGTCAGACGAGCTCCGTCTGCGAGCCGAGGCCGGCTCGTCACGCCGACGCCCCGGCGTGGGTGTCGCCGTGCTCGATCGCGTCCAGCTGCGCCCACAGCAGCTCGGTCTTGAACCGGAGCGCCGCGACGGCGCGCTCCTGCCGCTCCCGCGTGACGCAGCGCTCCACGACGAGCTGCAGTGCGTACTCCGCGTCGCGCGGCGCCTGCACGAGCCGGTCGCGGAAGTACTCCAGCCCGGCCGGATCGATCCACGTGTAATGCGCCTCCAGCGATGCGAGGCGGACACGGATCGCGCTCGGGCCGAAGAGCTCGGTCAGCGACGACGCGACCGCCTCGATCCACGGCCTGCGGCGGGCGAAGTCCACGTAGGCGTCGACGGCGTAGCGCACGGCCGGGAGCACGTGCCGCTCGGACTCGAGCTCTCCCCGCGGCACCCCGAGCGTCTCGCCGAGCCGCAGCCACGACTCGATCCCGCCCGTGCCGGGGGACGTGCCGTCGTGGTCGGTGATCCGCTTGATCCACTCGCGACGCACGGCGACCTCGGGGCAGTTCGAGAGGATCGCGGCGTCCTTGATCGGGATGCACCGCTGGTAGTAGAAGCGGTTGGCGACCCAGCGCCGCAGCTCCTCGCGCGTGAGCTCGCCCGCGTCCATCCGGACGTGGAACGGGTGAAGGTTGTGGTAGCGCGTCCCCTGCGCGCGGAGGCGCTCGACGAGCTCGTCCGCGGTCCAGGACATCGCCTCCCTGGTCGGACTCGTGGCACTGCCGATCATCGTTCGCAGGGGCGAAACGCGCAGATGACGCCGGGCGGGGCCCCGGGCAGCGCCCGGGGCCCCGCCGGCTTCCGGTTCGTCGCTCCTACCTCTTGTAGAGGTAGGAGGTCACCTCGGAGCAGAGGTCGATGACCTCGAACTCAGGCTTGATCCATGTCATAGGCGCCTCCCGTTCTTCGTTCACTGCGACGTTGAGCTTCATCACCGCTAGTCCTCCGGCAGCGCGAAGACGAACAGCGCGCTGCCCTGGCGGGCCCCGAGCATCCCGGGCAGGAAGCCCTCGGTCCATGCGCCCCAGCCCGTGGGCACGGCGATGTACTGACGGCCGTCGACGCTGTAGCTGCACGGGCTGCTGTGATGGCCGCTGCCGCACTGGAACTGGTAGAGCAGGTCACCGCTCTCCGCGTCGAGGGCGTTGAACTCACCGGTCGGCTCGCCGCCGAACACCAGGCCGCCGCCCGTCGTCAGCAGGGAGGAGCACATCGGGATGTCGTTGCTCCAGCGCCACCTCTCGGCACCGGTCCTCGGGTCGAACGCGCTGATGGAGCCCGCCATGTCCTCGAGGTCGACCGCGACGCCCGCACCCCAGTACGGGATGCTCTCCTTGAAGTCGCGCCGCCGCCGGGTCGCCGTTGCGCCGACGTCCTGCACCGGGCAGTAGAGGAGCTCGGTGTTCGGGTTGTAGCAGGCGTGCGTCCACTCCTTCGCGCCGGCCGGGCCGGGCCAGAAGTGCACCGGGTCGCCCTCCGCGTCGGGGTAGATCTTCGGCGTCACGTTGCCCTTCTCGTCGACCTCGCCCCAGTCGATGCGGTCGACGAACGGCGCCACCCGGACCGGCTGCATGTTCGTGCGGTCCAGGATGTACATGAACCCGTTCTTGTCGAAGTGGGCCGCGAGCTTCTGCCCATCGAGGTCGAACAGGATGTGCTCCATCGTGGAGTCGTAGTCCCACAGGTCGTGCGGGGTGTACTGGAAGTGCGCCTTGATCTCGCCGCTGTCAGCGTCGATCGCCACGCCCGAATCGGTGTGGAGGTTGTCCCCCTCGCGGACGGCCCCATCGAAGTCGGGGCACGGATTCCCGGTCCCGTAGTAGATGAGGTTGAGGTCGGGGTCGTACGTCGGAGTGACCCAGCAGTTGCCGCCGCCGCGCTGCCAGGCCTCGCCGTCGTCGGGCCACGTCTCGGACCCGGGCTCCCCCGGCTTCGGCACCATGTACGTCCGCCAGACGCGCTCGCCCGTCTCGAGCTTGAACGCATCGGAGTGGCCGCGGTTGCCGAACTCACCGCCGGAGCTGCCGACGATGACCATGTCCTTCACGATGAGCGGGGCGACCGTCGCGCTCTCGCCGGCGCGCACGTCGCCGTAGGTCTGGTCCCAGACCTTCTTCCCGGTCTCGGCGTCGAGCGCGATGATGTGCGCGTTCAGCGTGACGACGAAGACCATGCCCTGGGCCACGGCGACCCCGCGGTTCACGTTGCCGCAGCAGAGCGACACGTCGAACGGGATCGCATGCCTGTACTGCCAGAGCAGGTCTCCGTTCCGGGCGTCGAGGGCCCAGACCCAGCCGTCCCAGCCCGAGACGAACATGACCCCGTCGACGACGATGGGGGAGGCCTCGAACGAGTACGTCGACTTGCCCGAGTGCAGGCCGACCGAGCCGGCCTGGAAGACCCACTGCGGAGCGAGCCGCTTGACGTTCTCCTTGTTGATCTGGTCGAGCGGGCTGTAGCGCTGTCCGTCGTACGCGCCGTAGTAGGTGAGCCAGTTGTGCGGTTCGGAGCGGGCGTTGAGGATGCGGTCGTAGGTGACGCCCTTGACCACCGGCGGTGCGCTGCCGGTGAGGTGGCTCAGAGCGGAGTTGTCGACGGCCACGCCTGCGTCTACGTAGTCAGTTGCCATTCCAACTGCTCCTTTGGCAGGTGTTCTAGAGGTTGCGCTGGCTGTTGGACTACGGCTGCGGCTGGGGCGGACGGTCGATCTTGGCCTCGCCCGGCGCGTCGCCCTGGACGACGATGGCGGCGGTCAGGCCGCGGCCCTCATCGTTGCCGGTACGGGAGCCGTACCAGTAGTAGCCGGGCCCGTCGAGCGTGAGGTTCGCCTTCCCCTTCGAGTGGTTGACCAGCCAGATGAACTGGTAGTCGCCGTTGCTCGGCAGAACCGCGCAGTGCGTGTTCTTGTCGTCGTTGATCAGGGTCAGCTCGAGCTCGCCCCCGTGCGGAATGACGATGATGCCGGGCTCGAAGACGAGTTCGTCCTCGGGGATGCGAACGGTGGCGCGCATCTTCCCGTCCGATCCCTCCTCGGCCTGGCCGACGGTGCCCCGGCCGAGGATCCGGCCCAAGGTCGTTCCGTTCTGGCGGTCCAGATCCGCCACATCGACGACGCCGGTCTGTGCAGTAGGACTCACAGCTCTCCCCTCGCGTCCGAATTGCAACGCACGTTACCCAACGGCCGGTGGCGCGACAACTGCGGCGGGAAACGACACCGGGACGTCGCGGACTCCCGCCGCCTCCCGGCTAGATTGGCGCGCATGCGCGCAGCGGTCATCGGCTCGACCGGCGGCTGGCACGCCGAACGGCTGGAGCGCGCCTTCACCAGTCGCGGGCACGAATGCGCCTTCGCGCCCGTGACCCGCATGGTGGGCCGTATCGCGCACGGATTCTCCGTGCGCTCGCGCGAGGTGGCCCTCGACGAGTACGACGTCGTGGTCGTACGTGCGATTCCACGTGGCTCGCTCGAGCAGATCGTGTTCCGCGTCGACGCGCTGCACGCGCTCGCCGCCGTCGGCGTGCGCCCCGTCAACCGCGCGCTGGCCATCGAGCATTCGATCGACAAGTTCCTCTGCTCCGCGCTCCTTGCCGCCGCCGGCCTGCCCACGCCACGGACCGTCGCCTGCGAGCGCGCCGGGGACGCACTCGCGGCGTTCGACGAGCTCGGCTCGGACGTCATCGTCAAGCCCCTGTTCGGGTCGATGGGCTTCGGCATGGCACGGGTCGAGGACCGGGATGTCGCCCAGCGGGTGTTCCGCGCGCTCGAGATCGAGCGTGCCGTCTACTACCTCCAGGAGACGATCCTGCACGAGGGCGTCGACGTTCGCGCGATGGTCGTCGGCGATCGCGTGGTGGCGTCCATCGAGCGCGTGGGGGAGGGCTGGCGGGCGAATCTCGCGCGCGGCGCCGCCGCACGCCCGATCGCGCTTGAGGAGCACCGTGCGACGCTGTGCGTGCGTGCGGCCGCAGCGCTCGGCGCCGACTACGCCGGCGTGGACCTGCTCCGCGCCGCGGACGGTCACGACTACGTGCTCGAGGTCAACGCGATCCCCGGCTGGCACGGCGTGGAGGAGGCGACCGGCGTCGACGTGGCCGCTGCCCTCGTCGAGCACCTCGAGCGCGGCACGTGACGCGCCGTCAGCTCAGGGCGCGCAGCTCGTCGGCTGAGATCGCTCCGTTGTGCAGCGCTGTCGCGATCAGGGCGCCGGCCGCTCCAGCGTCGGCCAGCGCGCCGAGGTCGGCGGCGTTGCGGACCCCGCCGCCGGCGAGCAGCTCCAGATCGGGGAAGCGGGCATGCAGCTCGCTGATCGACGTCAGGTCGGGTCCCTCGCCGGAGCCGACGCGGAGCAGGTCGAGCACGATGACCTCTCGGGCCCCGGCGTCCGCGAGGCGCGCGAGCGCGTCGGCCGCCCCCATGCCGGACAACCTGGGGTCGGGCGAGATCAGCGCGCCGCCGCGCAGGTCGAGGCTCAGCACGAGCGGCGCCTCCGGCAGCTCGCTCCGAAGGCGCCGGAAGGCCTCGTCTCCCGGCAGCGTCTCGGTGCCGATCACGACGCGCGTGACCCCCAGTTCGAGGAGGTGGGAGATCGTCGTCGCCTCGGCGGTGCCGGCATCGACCATGACGCGTGCCTCCTGCGCGAGCGCCGCCACGAGGTCCGCGCTCCTCGTGCCGTCGACGATCGCGTCGAGGTCGGCGACGTAGAGCTCATCGAGGCCGAACCCGTCGCGCACCGCCCGTGCGAGTCGGACGGGGTCCGACCCGTCGGCGATCCGGCCTTGGACCGGGCGATAGCGTGCGCGATCCCCGCGTACCGCGTGCACGGCCACGCCACCCTTGAGATCGATGACCGGGATCACTCGCATGATCGGGAAGCGTCGCAGATGGGCGTGATCGCACTCGACATCGGCGGGGTCAACACGAAGGCGGTGTGGCGGCACCGCGACGCGGTCCGCGCCGTGCTGCGCCCCTACGACGTCGTTCGCGAGCCGGGCGCGCTGACGGCTCTCGTGCGCGACGTCATCGCGGGACTGGGACCTGCGCCGGCGGAGATCGTGGCGCTGACGATGACCGCGGAGCTCTCGGACGAGTTCCGTACGAAGCGCGAGGGCGTCGCCTTCGTGCTCGACGCGGTCGAGGCCGCGGTCGTGGGACCGCTCGTGGTGCTCACAACCGCGGGCGAGCTCGTGGGCGTCGCCGAGGCACGCGCTCGCCCGCTGGACGTCGCCGCCGCCAACTGGGTGGCGAGCGCGATCGCCGTCGGTGCGCGCCACTCGGACGCGCTGATGATCGACGTGGGCAGCACGACGGCCGATGTCATCCCCATCGCGGCCGGCCGAGTCGCCGCCACCGGCCGTTCCGACCTCGATCGCCTCCTGGCGGGCGAGCTCGTCTACACCGGTGCTCTGCGCACGAACCTCGCGGCCATCGCTCCACGGGTTCCCGTGCGCGGGGGGTGGTGCCCGGTCGCCTCCGAGCTGTTCGCGATCAGCGCCGACGTGCATGTGATCCTCGGGCACCTCGCACCGGAGGCCTACGTCTGTCCCACGCCGGACGGGCGACCGGCGAGCGTCGCCTGCGCCCGCGAGCGCGTCGCGCGCCTGGTCTGCGCGGACGCGGAGCAGCTCGCCGCCCACGAGGTCGAGACGATCGCCGCATATCTGCACGCCGAGCAGGTGCGCCAGGTCGAGGAGGCGGCGCGGCAGGTGAGCAGGCGCTTCCCGGCACGCCCGCTGCCGATCGTGGCGCTCGGGAGCGGCGCGTTCATCGCGTGCGCGGTGGCCGGGCGCCTCGGCCGCCCGGTGCTCGAGATGCCATGGAGCGCGGCGGAGCGCGACGTGGCCCCCGCGGCCGCGCTCGCCGAGCTCGCGGCCGGAGGGCGGCACCGGTCGTGCTGACGGTCGTCAAGGTCGGCGGCGGGCTCGCGCGGGAGGCCGGTCCCGGCACGCTGCGGGCGCTCTGCGCGCAGATCGCGGAGGAGGGAACGAGGCACCCGCTGCTCGTGGTGCCGGGCGGAGCGCAGTTCGCCGACGTGGTCCGCGCGCACGACCGCCGCTACGTGCTGCGGCCGCGGACCGCGCATTGGATGGCGATCTTGGCGATGGACCAGTTCGGCTGGGCGCTCTCCGATCTGATCCCGGGTGCTGCGCGCTGCACGGACCTCGGCTCCGTCGGCGACCGTGGCGTCTCGATCCTGCTGCCCGCGGCGCTCCTGGCCGAGCACGACCCGCTTCCGGAGTCGTGGACCGTCACGTCGGACTCGATCGCCGCCTGGGTGGCCGGCGCGGCGGGTGCCGAGCGACTGGTGCTCGTCAAGGCGGTGGCCGGCCTCTACCGCACGTGGCCACGGGCCGGCGCCCCGATCCGGCGGCTCACCGTCGACGAGCTCGACGCGCTGGCGCCCGCTGGGGTCGACGCGTACCTGCCCGTGGCGCTCCGGGCGGCGGGCGTCGAGACGTGGGTGATCGGCGGTCGTCAGCCGGCGCGGCTGACCGAGCTGCTCGACGAGGGCCGCACGACCGGGACGCAGGTGGTCGCGGCGGCGCGTTGAGACGCGCTCGTGCCGATCGCCGGCGGGTGCCGGTCTCCGGCGTCAGGCGTCGTACGTCCCGGTGAACACCAGGACCGCCATCACGACGAACGCGATCCCGGTCAGCAGGTCGGTGCGGATCCGAGGAACGAAGGTGGCCGCCGCGCGGCCGATCTGGTGCCCGGCGATCGACATCACGAACGTGATGACCCCGAACAGGATGGGCGCGAGCCATGACGAGTACCCGGCCAGGGCCAGGCTTGCGCCGGCGGCCACGTTGTCGACGCTCAGCGGCACGGGCAGCCCGCGCCTCGCCCACCGCAGGTCCGGATCGGCATGTTCGGGTGTCAGCAAGGCGCGGATGACGACGAACAGCCCGTATGCGCCGAGGCCGGCCGCGGCGATCAGGTCCGCCGTGGAGCTGATCCTCTCGCTCAGGAAGTTGCCGAGGATGAGCCCGGCGAGCGGTGCGAAGCCGTCCCACAGGCCGAAGATGGCGGACGTCTTGACCGACGTACGCCAGTCCGGCTTGAGGCCGCCCAGCACGAACGAGGTCCGGACGTTGTCCAGACTCAGGGTGAACCCGAGCGTCACGAGCCCGAACACGCGCTTGCCTCGAAAGCTCGCGGTCGATGACGGCGGTCTGGCCCTGCAGGTCCGCTCATACCCGCTCCTCCCCCTGGGGACAGGCATCCGACCCTAGCGTCGGGCGGAACGCCGCGACAACCGAGACACCTGCCGGGCGTTCGTTCAGAGACGGCCGGACAGCGACAGCACGACGCGCCCGGTGGCGGCGACCGCGACGCCTGCCGCTGCGGACGCAGCCGTGATGCCCGCCGCGGCGGCCGTGAGCGGCTCCACGCCGAGTGCCGCCCCCGCCGCGGTCAGCGACAGCACCGCAGCACTCGCGACGGCGACAAGCGCCCACGCCGGGAACGCCACGTTGCGCCGCCACGGCAGGCCCGGCCGGGCGCGCAGGCTCCAGGCGATCGCCACGTTCGCGACGAGCCACGCGGCCACGGCGGCCCCGATCGCCATGTCGGTGCCCCACCGCGCGTGGACGGCCAGGAACGCCGGGAGCACCGCGGTGGTGAGCGCTGCGGCGGCGAGCGCGATGGCCGAGACCTGCGTGTCGTCGAGGAACCGGCGAGCAGGATCGCGCGGGGGGGTGTCCATCGCACCCGGCGACGGCGGCTCGGAGACGAAGGCCACGGAGGCGCCGACGTCCATGAACAGCTCCAGGATGACGATGTGCACCGGTTGGAACGGCGCGGGCAGCCCGAGCGCCAACGGGGCGGCGACGACCACCACGAGCGCGATCTTGGCGCCGAGGTAGAACGCGACCGCGCGTCGCAGCTGCGAGGCCAGACCCCGGCCGCCCTCGACCGCGCCGACGATCGTCGGGTACGCGTCGTCGACGAGCACGAGATCGGAGGCCTCACGGGCGAGATCGGTTCCGCGTGCGCCCATGGCGATGCCGACGTCGGCTGCGGCGAGCGCCGGCGCGTCGTTGACGCCGTCGCCGGTGACGGCGACGACCTCGCCTCGGTCCTGGAGGACGCGCACGAGCCGCAGCTTGTCCTCGGGCGTGGCGCGGGCGATGACCGCCTGGCCACGCAGCCTGTCGGCGAGCTCGCCGTCGTCGAGGGCGTCGAGCGCCGCGCCACCGTGCAGCACCTCGACTCCACCGACCCCGGCCTCGCGGGCGCTCGCAACGACGGTCGCAGGGTGGTCGCCGCTGACGACGATCGTCCGCACCCCAGCGTGGGCGAGCGTGGTCACGGCATCCGCCACGCCAGGGCGCAGCGGGTCACGGAAGGCCGCCAGCCCCACGAACGTCAGCTCGTCCTCGGCGTGCGCGGCATCCGCGGGAACCCCGAGGTCGTGACGCTCGGCCACGGCGATGACCCGCAGGCCGTCCTGCGCGAGCCGTGCAACGCGCGCGAGCACGGACGCCCGCTCGGTCTCGGTGATCGCGCAGGCGTCGAGCACGGCCTCCGGCGCCCCCTTCGCGGCCACCCACGCGCCGTGGGGGTCGCGCCACACCGCGCTCTCGCGCCTGCGCACCGGATCGAACGGATACCGGGCCAACCGCTTGCTGGATGCTCGCCCACCGGCGGCCTCCACCAGCGCACGATCGACCGGGTCCTGCGCGCCCGCCGCGCCGTGGGCTGCGGCGGCGACGGTCAGGACGCGCTCGCGGTCGCCCACGACGTGCTCGATCTCGAGCCGGTTCTCGGTGAGCGTCCCGGTCTTGTCTGCGAGCAGCACGGTCATCGCCCCGACGGCCTCGGCGGCGCGAAGCCGACGCAGGAGGACGCCGTGCTGCGCCAGGCGCAGTCCCCCGATCGCGACGAGCACGGTCACGAGGATCGGCAGCTCCTCGGGGATCGTTGCGAACGCGAGCGTCAGCCCGTCGAGCAGCATCTCGCGCGCGGGCTGCCCGCGGAGCACGCCGACGAGCGGCACGACGACGCACGCCGTCACCGCCACGACGAGGGCGGCGCGCGCCAGCTCGGCCATGGCGCGCTGCAGCGGGGTGGGTGGCTCCCTGGCGCCCGCGACGAGCTGTCCGAGGCGCCCGATCTCGGTGTCCGCTCCGACCGCGACGACGACGCCCACGCCGGCACCGGCCACCACCGCGCTGCCGGCGTGCACCATCGAGGACCGCTCGGCGAGCGGCGCGTCGGGGGCGACCGGCCCGGCCCCCTTGGCAGCCGCCACGGGCTCGCCCGTCAGCCGGGACTCGTCGGCGGCCAGGCCGTCGGCCTCGACGACGCGGGCGTCGGCGGCGACGACGCTGCCGGCCTCGACGAGCAGCACGTCGCCGACCACGAGCGCGTCGAGCGGGACCGCGGCGACGACGCCCTCCCGGCGGACGACGGCGTTGGGGGCGCTCAGGTCGCGCAACGCACGCAGCGCATGCTTCGCTCGCGTCTCGGAGATCGCCTCCACGGCGCTCACGAGGGCGATGACCGCGAAGATCGCGATGGCGTTGCGCAGCTCCCCGAAGACGGCCGAGAGCACCCCGACCGCGACCAGCAGCAGCTGCAGGGGCTCCACGACCGACTCGACCAGCTCCTCGAGCACCGCCCTCGTGGCGCTGTCCCCGGACCGCACGGCCGCCGTGCCACGCCGCTGCTGAACCTCTTCGGCGGTCAGGCCGCCGGGGCGGCTGCCGGTGCACGTCCAGAGGTCCGCGAGCGGCTGTGCGTGGACCGGGGCGACCGGGACCGGGCCGGCGTCGCGCCACCCGGATGTTGCGCCCGCCATGCAACGCATGATACGTCGCGACGGAAACGAACGAGACGGTGTTCCCGTCTGGGATCATGCTCTCTCGTGGCGCGCACCTGGCTGCTGATCACCGTCTCCACCCCGGGAGGGCGCTCCTCGACGCTGCGCGTGTACGCCTGGCGCAACCTGCGCAGACTCGGCGCGCACTACCTGCAGCAGTCCGTGTGCCTGCTTCCGGCGACTCCGAAGACCACGCGCGCCGCGACGCGGCTCGTGACACGCCTGCGGGCGCAAGGGGGCCAGGGCGAGATGCTCCGCATCAGCCTGACGGACGCCAGGCAGGAGGGCGCGATCATCGATGCCATCCAGCGCGAGCGGACCGACGAGTACCGCGAGGTGGTCGAGCGCACCCGGCAGTTCCACGAGGAGCTCCGGCTCGAGCGCAGCCGCGGCCGCGCGACCTACACCGAGCTGGAGGAATCCGACGCCGACCTCGCCCGCCACCAGAAGTGGCTCGCCGCCATTCGCGCCCGTGACTACTTCCACGCGCCCGGAGGCGAGGAGGCGGCCGCGGCCGTGGCGTCGTGCGAGGAGGCACTCGCCCGGTTCGAGAGCGAAGCGCTGGCCGCCGAGCTCGACGGCTCCGAGTCGGACGCGGCGCCGCGCCTGCGCGCCGTCGACGAAGCCGACGCCTGAGCGAGTTCAGGCCGGCGCGCGCGAAGCCTGCTCGGCGCAGACGGCGCGCAGCCGCGCGATGCGCTCCGGGTCCAGCGGCGCGGTGCGGCGCCCGTCCCGGCAGGCCGCCGACCGCACCCCGGCGATGTCGGCACCGCTCGCGCGGATCACCGGCAGGTCCTCCGCGCGCAGTTCGCCGGCCAGGGCCATCTCGAGGCCCGCGGCATGTCCCTCGGCGACGATCTCGGCGAGCTCGTCGGCCGCGAGCCAGGACAGCAGCCCGCAGCCGTCCTTGACCGAGGTGTCGATCAGGCACCCGGCCACGCCGGCGCGGTGCGCCGCGTCGACGAGCAGCCGCGGCGGTAGCGGGTGGCTCGGCACGCGCGCGGCATCGGCGTACGTCACGGCGACAACCACCGCGTCGCCGTCGACCGCGTCCCGCGCGGCGCGGAGCACGGCGACCGCCTCCTCCGTGGTCGACGAGCCCCACAAGCCGAGCTTCACGTAGCCCGCGCCCGACCGGGCCGCGCCGACCGCGGCGAGCGCGGCGGTGCCCGGGAGGGAGGGCAGGTCGCCGAGTGCCACGCTGAGCGGCAGCTCGCTCGGGAGCATGCGGCGCACACGCTCGATCATCGCCGGCGCCGGAGCGCCCAGGGACCCCTCGGCGGGGTTCTTGACGTCGACGACGTCGACGCCACCGGCGACGGCCAGCCGTGCCTCGGTGTCGTCGACCACGCTCACCAGCAGCTTCATGGGACCTCCTCCACGCGCGCGCCGCCGTTGTCGAAGCGCACCGCCTCCGCTCGCCCGCCCGCGCCGAGCTCGGCCTCGAGCCGGCGCACGATCTCCTGTCCCTCCGCCTCGCTGCCGACGACGCCGTAGGCAGCGGGGCCCCAGGAGCTCTGGCCGGCCCCGGCAGCGCCCAGCCGCAGCAGCGCATCCACGAGCGGCGCGGCCTGCGGATGAAACGTCCCGCCCTGGACCGGCGCGAACGCGTCACCCACCAAGGTCTGGATGCGGCTGAGGGCGGCGCCGAACTCCTCGAGGTCGCGCTCGACGAGCGCCGGAAGGAGCGCAGTCAGCACGACCTGCGAGATCAGCGCGGAGCGCTGCGGCTCGGGACGGAGGCCCGCGAACGCCGCTGTCTCCGCTGCGCCCGAGAGCCCTTGCTCCGCGGCGGGGACGGCGAGCACGCAGCGCCACTCGTCGGGCATCGCGTGGCGCATGAGCAGCGGTGCGGGCTCGTCGACGCCACCGCGCCGGCCGCCCTCGACGACGAGTCCACCGGCGACGAAGGTCCAGAGGCCGACCGCGGAGCGGGCGCCGCGCCCCGCCGCCCGCGCCATCGCGTCGGGCGCAAGCGGCCGCCCTGCGAGCTTCGACAGCGCGGTCGTCACTGCGAGCGCGAGCTTCGTGCCGGAGCCGAGCCCCACATGGGGCGGGATCGTCTCGAGCACCTGCACGCGAGCACCGGGCAGGCCGCCGAGCGCGTCGCGGCATCGCTGCGCCACGGCCAGTGCCCGCTCGCGGTCCGGGCCCTCGACGGTGAGCTGGTCGCTGACGCTCGCCTCCACCACGACGGCGGGCCGGCACACCGCCACCCCGAGCCCGCCGAACCGGCGCACGCCCTCGCCCGAGGGGTCGAGCATGCCCATGTGCAGGCGCGCGGGGGCCTCGACGCGGACGGCCATCATCCGTCCCCGACCGCAGCGCGCACGTGCGCCAGAACGCAGTCCATCGCCGCCCGCTCGCGAGGACCTGCCGTCTTGTCCACGAGGACGGTCAGGCGACCGAGCTCGGCGCGGAGCTCCTCCGCGGGCAGGCGGCGCACGCGCGAGGCGAGGATCGAGGCCTCGAGGACGGCATGACAGGCGCGGTTGAAGCCGATGAACTCGCGCCCCGTACCCCGGCCGACGACGCGGGTCCTGACCCGCGCGCGTGGTCCGGTCGCGTCGATCGCGTCGACGGCGACCTCGCGCCACGAGCAGGCGTCGGCGAGGACGGCGCCGCGGACGGCGGCCGCCTTCCGGGTCGGCGGATGCGGATCCCCGAGCGCGGCCTGCGTGAACAGGAGGATGTCGTCGGTGAGGTTGACGACCGCCTCGCCGTGGCGCTGCAGGTTGCGAAGCGTGCGCGTCGC
>Ga0070665_100004765_pt1 | contig 14124 bp, 14 predicted proteins | sample KBSS13metaG_FD_65862 | JGI IMG/M metagenome (GOLD analysis project Ga0070665, IMG submission 65862) | Switchgrass rhizosphere microbial communities from Kellogg Biological Station, Michigan, USA - KBS S1-3 metaG | ecosystem: Host-associated > Plants > Roots > Rhizosphere > Soil ... | reverse complement strand
GGGTCCCAGTCGGGCGTGAAGCGCCACGGGCCGTAATCGAAGCTCTCGCCGGTAATGTTGATATTGTCGCTGTTGAGGACTCCGTGGACGAAGCCGGCGGCGAGATAGGAAGCGGCGAGTTCAGCCGTGGCCTGGCTGACCCGGTCGAACAAGCGAAGCGCGTTGGCCGGATCGTCGGTGGCGGGCTTCTCGCCATAGAGGTTGGCGAGGCAATAGCGAACCAGCTTGGCGAGGTTCGCTGCGTCCTGGAAGAAGGCGAGCCGCTGGAAGGTGCCGATGCGGATGTGCCCGTGGCTCAGCCGGGTCAGCACGGCGGACCGCGCCGGCGACGGCTCGTCGCCGCGTTCGAGTTCTTCGCCCGTCTCGAACAGGGCGAAAGTCTTCGACGTGTTGACGCCGAGCGCTTCGAGCATCTCGGTCGCGAGCACTTCGCGCACCCCGCCCTTCAGCGTCAGCCGGCCGTCGGCGTGCCGGCTGTACGGCGTCTGGCCCGAGCCCTTGGTGGCGAGGTCGAGCAAGCGGTTCTGCCCGTCACGAAGCTGGGCGAACAGGAACCCGCGGCCATCGCCGATGTCCGGATTGTACACCCGGAACTGATGGCCGTGATAGCGCAGCGCGAGGGGTTCGGTGAGGTTGTCCGACAGCGGCGCGAAGCGGCAGAAATGCGCCGCCCATGCTTCGTCGTCCAGCGCGACGCGCTCGGCCCACCGCCGATTGACGAAGCGCGGAATGCATTTTGGAAAAGCGGCCGGCGCGACCGCATCGTAGAAATCGGGCCCGAGCTCGAGAATCTTCGGATCGGGCCGGTACCCCGTCAACCGACCAGGCGCTTGATCTTGTCGAGCGCGGGCGCGTCGCCCTCGTCGGTCGCGATGGTCCCGGCCATTTTACCGTTACGGTCGAACAACAGTACCGTCGCGCTATGCTCCATTTCCTTGCCGGGCATCGGGTGCATCGAAGGCTGGGCGAAGATGCCGTACTGCTTCTTCACCCGGTCGATCTGCGCCTGGCTGCCGGTCAGGCCGATGATCGGCGCGTTGAACGCCTTGTCATACTGGCCGACCTCGGCCGGGCCATCGTGCGCCGGGTCGATCGTCACGAAGACGATGTTGAGCTGATCGTCGCCCGCGGCCTGCTTGCGCAGCTTGACCAGGCGCCCGAGCGTGATCGGGCAAACGTCGCCGCAGCGCGTGAAGCCGAAATAGATCGCGTAGGGCTTGCCGGCGAGCGCGGTGCTGGCGAACGGCTTGCCGTCGTCGCCGACGAGGGTGAACGGGCCGCCGAGGCCCGGGCTGCCGTGGTCGGACGTGATGACGGACGAGCCGCCCGACACCCTCGGCGAGAGGACCAACAACGCGGCGATCCCGGCCAGTGCCAGGACCACGAGCGCCCACGCCACGATGCGAAACAGCTTCAGCCTGTCGTCAGTCATGGCCCGCGCCTTTGCCCAAGTCGGCGCGCAAAGCAAAGGCGGCGCCTCCTCGCGGAGACGCCGCCTGCCCCCTGTTCCCTGTTGTTAGAACTGGATGTTAAGCGAAGCCGAGACGGTCCGCGGCGCACCGATCTGGACGAACGGCGGGTTGCCCCAGGTCGGCACGGTGGTGGTGACCGCGCAGCTCGGCGTCGACGTCGTATTGCAGGTCCGCGTCGAGACCGCCTGAGAGAGACCGCCACCGAAGCCGCCAACGTAGAATTTGTCGAACAAATTGTAGACGTTGAGCTGCAGGTAGGTGTTCTTCAGCGCCTCACCGAACGGCTCGAGCTTCACCCGTGCGTCGAGGTTGACCAGCCAGTAAGCCGGCGCGGTCCGGCCGAAAATCTGCTCCTGGACAACGCGGCCCGTGGTCGGCGTCGTAATGCCGATATCGCCGCGGAACATCGCCGCGTTGTTGTCGAAGATGTACCGGGCACCAGTCTTCTTGGCCTCGATGCCGAGCGTGACGGGACCGATGTCGCCGGTGGCCGACACGCCGTAGGTGTACTTCGGCGCACCCGACTCACGGTTGCCCTTGGTGAAGGCGCAATTCTGCAGGCCGGCCGTGCTCGCCTGGTCGACCGTGTCGCACGACACGCCAACCGGCAGGACGCCCGTCTGGATGTTGTCCTGGATCTTGCTCTTGTTCCACGAACCGAAGGCATAGAGCGTGATCTGCTTGATCGGCTCGTAAGCGATCGACCCGTCGATACCCCACTTGTTGACCGTTCCGAGGTTGCGGAACACCGACACGTTGAGCTCCGGATCGAAGGCCGACGCCTGGCGGTTGGTGAAGTGCGTGTACCAACCGCTGAGCTGCGCCTGGATATTGGCCCGGCGATAGCGGAAGCCGCCGTCGAAGCTGTCGGTCAGCTCCGGCTTCGGATGCGCCGCGTCGGCGATCAGCGGGAAGAAGAAGCTGTTGTAGAGGTTGTCCGTGCTCGGCACCGACAGGCCCTTCGAGTAGTTGCCGAATACGCTCAGCTGGCGGGTGACGTCGTAGATCAGGCCGATGTTCGGCAGCAGCTTGTCATATTTGAAGTTGCGCTTCTGCGGCGGCGACCAGCCGGTCAGCACGCGCCCGGTGGTCGGGTCGAACGTGTAAGGCTGCGCCGCGGTGATTGCCGCCTGACGGGCGGGATCACGCCCGAAGCACTCGACGAACCCGGACGCGCTCGACGTGAAGCAATAGTTGTTGAGCTTGCGCACGAAGAACGGCGCGCGAATGCCGACGTTCACGGTCAGCTTGCTGTCGAAGAAGTCGCCGCGATACTCGCCCGAAATCTGGTTCAGCCGGGCAATCGACTTGCGGTCGCGCTTTTCGAGGAGGGTGCCGGTGACCTCCTTCTGGCCATCGTTGATCGCGAAGACGTCGGTCGGTTCGCCATTCGCCTTAAGCAGGCCGACTTCGCCCGTCTGAACGTGATGGGCGTCATCGAGCGTGTAGCCGACGCGAACCATCTGCCCCTGGGCGAAGTCCCAGCGCAGGCCCGCGATCAGCCCGTAGCGGTCGGTGTGCGTCTGGCTGGGCGAGAGCACGTTGACAGTGTCGAGCAGGTCGCCGTCGCCGTTGACGTCCCGCCCGAAATAGGCGCCGCCGCCAAAGAAACCGGCAAGACACGTATTCGTCGCGCTGGTCGGGGTCGCAAGGCAGTTGTTAGCGCCGTTGCTGGCCGGGGCCGTACCGCCAGCCGGGTTGACGTCGCGCAAGCCTTCGAAGCCGCTGACCGTGCCGCCGCCGTTGGCCTTCACATACTGGTAGCTTGGCTCGACCGTGAGGACGAGGCCGTCCATCAGCGTGAATTTCGAGGCGACGCGGACGTTGCCGGTGTTCGACGGGTTATAGCGCCGGTCGAATTCGGTGCCGCAGCTTGCACCCGCCGTCGGCGCGGGCGGCGCGGGGGCCGGCGTGTCGATCACGCCGGCCTGCGGCGTGTCCACCTGGCACGGGTAGTTGATGAGGTAGAAGCGCTCGTCCTGGTTGGTCGGATAACGGTTGCCAGTGCCCGATCCGACGATCCGGATGGCAGGATTGGTCCCGCTTTGCGTGATGTCCGTGCGCAGCGGCAGCGAACCGAAGAAGTTGTTGCGGTTCTGGTTGTAGTGGCCGGCGATCGAGATGAAGTCGCCGTTCGAGCCGATCGGCTGCCAGATCTTGGCGTTATACTGCTGCTTGCTGACCTTGCCGTACTGATTGAACGGCAAGTTGTTCTTGGTCTTCGAAGCCGAGAGGAACGCGCGGGTGTGGAATGGGCCGACCTCACCGGTGTTGACCATGCCGAACAGGCGCCAATAGGCCCAGTCGCCAAACGAACCGACGCCGCGGAAGCCCGGCTTCACCGTCGGCGTCATGGTCCGATAGTTGACCGTTCCGCCGACCGCCGACGCCGTCGGCGAATCGACGTCGGTCGAGCCGAGGTTGACGTTGACCTGCTCGATCAATTCGGGGTCGATCTGCTGGTTCGAGAAGATCGCATAGTTGCCGCTGTCGTTCAGCTGGATGCCGTCGAACGTCAGGCTGATGCGGCTCGAGTCGAAGCCGCGAATGGTGAGGGTACCGCCCGAGGAGCCGTACGCGTCGTTGTTCTGGAAGCTGACGCCGGGGACCTGGTTGATCGTGTCGAGAATGGTCTGGCCAGGGTTGGAACGCGAGATCATTTCCTGGGTCAGGACGACCTTCGCCTTGGGCGTGTCCGGCGTCTGGACGCCGCCGACGTCGCGGGCGCGCGTGCCGGTAATGACGATCTGCTTTTCAGCTTCGACGGTACCCGTCGACTGGGCAAAAGCGGCGGCCGGCATGAGAACAGCCGTCGACGAGAGCAAAAGTGCAAATTTTTTCACGGAAAAAAGACCCCCCGGCTAAACGCGGAATTACTGGAATGCTGGGGCGGCTATAGCGTCAAAATGACAGATTTGTGACGGCAGTTAACGCGTTCTGATGAATCGAAAAAATCGTGACTTTTTGAACACGCTTCACTGCCGAGCTGCCCCCGCGACTCGGGGCAATTGTGCACTTGTCGGGGAGTCAATCAAGCGGTCAAAAAAGATTCTCAGCCGCGTGCGTCGAGCGCCCGTCCGAGCGCCACGAAACCGTAGACGAACGGCGGGACAAGCACCGCCGACAGGACCACTTTCGCGAGCATCTGGCCGAGCAGCAGCTCCTGGATCGGGAACACGCCATAGAAGGCAACGGTGATGAAGATCAGCGTGTCGACGATCTGGCTGAGGACGCTGGCGACGCCGGCGCGGAGCCACAGCAGGCCGGCCCCTTCGCTCCTCTTCAACCGGCTGAAAATGGTCACGTTAAGGATTGTCGACGTGCCGTAGGCCAGGATGCCGCCGATCCAGATGCGCGGCGTTCCGCCCATCACGTTTTCGAACGCCGACAGGCGCTGCGGATCCATCTGCGGCGACGCCGGGACGGCCAGCACGACGAGGCTGAGCAGCAGCGAGGCGAGCAACGGCACGAAGCCGATCAGCACCAGCCGGTTGGCGGTCGAGCGGCCGTGCAGTTCGGCGACCGCGCTCGAGGTGACGACCAGCAGCAGGAAGGCGAAGATGCCCGCCTCCACCGCCAGCGGCCCGAGCGCGACCTGCTTGTTGCCGAGCACGCCGGCGATGCACACCATGCCGCCGTAAAAGATCGCGAAGGCGAACAGGGAAAGCGGGATGGCGTTGGCGGCGCGCGGCGCGTCCGCCGCGGCTTCGACTTCGGTTGTCATGAGCGAAGGCGTAACGGCTTTCCGTGTCCGCGCAAGCACCGCCGTTGACCGCTTGGCAAAGCGGCGGCTAGCGACTCGCGCCAATGACTTCTTCCGCTCTCGATGTGGTGGCGATCGGCGACGCGATCGTCGACGTAATCGCGACCTGCGACGATTCGTTCATCGCCGCGCGCGGCCTGCCCAAGGGCGGGATGCAGCTGCTGACGACCGGCCAGGCCGACGATTTGTACGCGGCGATGGGGCCGGCGCGCGAAATCAGCGGCGGCTCGGCCGCCAACAGCATGGCGGGGATCGCGGCGCTCGGGCTCAACGCCGGCTTCATCGGCCAGGTCGCGGACGACCAGCTCGGCGAGATTTTCGCGCATGACATGACCGCGCTTGGCGTGCGTTTCGAAACCCCGCCGATGGCGAGCCCGCCGCCGACTGGCCGCTGCCTGATCCTCGTCACGCCCGACGCGCAGCGGACGATGAACACCTCGCCGGGCGCAAGCCACGAGTTGACGCCCGCGGCGCTCGACGAGGAGATGATCCGCGGCGCGTCGGTGACCTTTCTCGAAGGCTATCTGTGGGGTCCCGAGCGGCCGCGCGCGGCGATGCTCAAGGCCGCAGAGATCGCGCATGCGGCGGGACGCACCGTCGCCTTCACGCTGTCCGAGAGCCTGTGCATCGGCGACCGCCGGGCTGGGGTAATGAGCATGATCGACGGCGGCACGGCGGACATATTGTTTGGCAACGAGGACGAGATCCGCCACCTCACGGGATGCGGTGAGCTTAGCGACTGCATTGCGGCGCTGACACCCAAGGTTCGCACGCTAGTGCTCACACGAGGCGCGGCCGGGGCGCTGGCCGCCGAGGCGGGAAGCACGGTCGAGGTCGCCGCGGCGCCGGTCGAGCGGGTGGTCGACACGACCGGTGCCGGCGACCTGTTCGCGGCGGGTTTCCTCGCCGCACGCTGCCGCGGGCGCGATCTCGCCGGCTGCCTCGAAGCCGGAGCGGCCTGCGCAGCCGAAGTCATTTCCCACTTCGGCGCGCGGCCCGAAGCCGACCTTCGCGCACTGGTCCGCCTGTGAACAACATCACAAAAGTCGCGGTCTATTGCGGGTCCGCTCCCGGCAGCTCGCCGATCTTCGCCGACTGCGCGCGCGCTACCGCGAAGGCGCTGGTCGAGCACGGGGTCGACCTCGTCTACGGCGGCGGCCGGCTCGGGCTGATGGGCCTGATGGCCGACAGCGTGCTGGCGCTCGGCGGCAAGGTCTATGGCGTGATCCCCCACCTCCTCGTGAAGCTCGAAGTCGCGCATACCGGCCTTACCGAGCTGCACCGCGTCGATACGATGGGCGAGCGCAAGGCGGTCATGAGCGAGCTGAGCGACGGCTTCCTGTGCCTGCCGGGCGGCATCGGCACGCTCGATGAACTGTTCGAGGCGTGGAGCGAGAATGCGCTCGGCTTCCACAAAAAGCCCTTCTGCCTGCTCAACGTCGATGGCTTCTGGGACGGCCTGATCGAGTTCATGGACCATGCGACGGAGAGCGGGTTCCTGTCCGCCCAGCGGCGCAAGCAATTGCTCGTCGCCACCACCCCCGCCGAGGCCTTGAAATTGCTGGACGAAGCCGCCGCAGCCGCTACGCAAGGCATGGTCTGGTAGGGCTGGGGAGCCGCTAAGTGCTGAATCAAAAATTGCTCGGCGTCGCCGGGATCGTCGCCATCCTTGCGCTCGCCTGGGCCGTGTCGACCAACCGCAAGGCGATCCGGCTGCGGGTCGTCGGCGCGGCGTTCGCGCTGCAGGCGCTGATCGCCTTCCTGGTGCTGTGGACGCCGGGCGGCCGGGCGGTGATCCAGTGGCTGTCGCAGGGCGTCGCCAACCTCCTCGGCTATGCCGGCAAGGGCACCGAATTCCTGTTCGGGCCGAGCGAGTCCAATCCCCTCGCCCATACCTTCGCGATTGCCGCCCTGCCGGTGATCATCTTCTTCGCCAGCCTCGTCGCCATTCTCTACCACCTCGGCATCATGCAGCGGATCGTCCGCTGGGTCGGCGGCGCCATCGGCTGGGTCACCGGGATCAGCCGGGTCGAATCGCTGAGCGCCGCGGCCAACATCTTCGTCGGCCAGTCGGAATCGCCGCTGGTCGTGCGGCCCTATCTCGCTGCGCTGCCGCCGTCGCGACTGTTCACGGTGATGTGCGTCGGCATGGCCGGGGTCGCCGGAACGATCCTTGCGGCCTACGCCAGCCTGCTCGGCGCGCAGTATCTGCCCTACCTGCTGGCGGCGTCCTTCATGTCCGCGCCGGGCGGCATCCTGATGGCCAAGATGATCATGCCGGACGATCCCACGGACACCGACGCGGTCGAGGACCAGAAGGTCGAGGTCGCCGAGACGTTCGAGGAAGGCGAGAAACCGGCCAACATCATCATGGCCGCCGCCCAGGGCGCGCAGACCGGCGTCAAGCTCGCCGTCGCGGTCGGCGCCATGGTGCTGGCGTTCGTCGCGTTGGTCGCGCTCGCCAACGGCCTCCTCGGCGGGGCCGGCAACCTCGTCGGCATTCCCGACCTCAGCTTCCAGCGCCTGGTCGGCTATGTCTTCGCGCCCTTCATGTTCCTGATCGGCATTCCGTGGAACGAGGCGCTGACCGCCGGCGGCCTGTTCGGGACCAAGCTGGTGCTGAACGAATTCGTCGCCTTCATCGACCTCGGCCAGATGGGTCCGGCCGTGCTCAGCGACCGCAGCCGGGCGATCGTCACCTTCGCGCTGTGCGGCTTCGCCAATTTCAGCTCGATCGCCATCCAAATGGCGGTCACCGGGAGCCTGGCGCCCAACCAGCGGCCGGTGATCGCCAAGCTCGGCCTCCGCGCCCTGCTCGCCGGCAGCCTCGCCAATTTGATGAGCGCGGCGCTGGCGGGGCTGATGATTCCCTAGTAAAACCGAGCACATGGCTACGATCACTGACGACCGCGTCGCGTCCGTTTCGCTACAGGACGCCGACCGCGACCCCGACGCTTTCGCCGACAAGCTCGGCCGGAGCTTCGAAGAATATGGCTTTGCCGTCATTGCCGACCACGGCGTGCCCGCCGAGCTGATTCAGCGCGCCGAGGAAAAATCGCGCGCTTTCTTCGCGCTGCCCGAGGAGGTGAAGCGCAAATATCTGATCGAAGGTGGCGGCGGGCAGCGCGGCTATACCGCATTCGGAATCGAGACCGCCAAGGGCGCGACCGCGCACGACCTCAAGGAATTCTGGCACGTCGGCCGCGACCTCGCGCCCGGCCACCCGTTCCGCGACCATATGCCCGACAACGTCTGGCCGGCCGAAGTCGCCGGCTTCAGGGAGACGTTTGAGGAACTGTATGCGGCGTTCGAGACCGCGGGCCTCAAGATCCTGAAAGCGATCGCGCGCTTCCTCAAGATCGACGAGGATTATTTCGTCGACACCGTTCGCGATGGCAATTCGGTGATGCGCCTGCTCCATTACCCGCCGATCCAGGGCGAGCCCGGCAGCAACGTCCGCGCCGGCGCGCACGAGGACATCAACACCATCACCCTGCTGCTTGGCGCGGAGGAAGCGGGGCTGGAGCTATTGACGAAGGACGGGCGCTGGATCCCGGTGGCACCGAAGCCGGGCGAGCTGGTCGTCAACATCGGCGACATGTTGCAGCGGCTGACCAACGGCGTGCTCCGCTCGACCACCCACCGCGTGGTCAATCCGCCGGCCGAGCGCCGCGGCTTCTCACGCTTTTCGATGCCGTTCTTCCTGCACTTCCGCTCGGATTTCCTGATCGAGGCGCTGCCCTCGACGGTGCCGGCCGGCGAGCAGCCGAAGTGGCCACCGATGACCGCCAACGACTACCTCCAGGAGCGCCTGCGCGAGATCAAATTGGTATGAGGCCGGAGCCCGGAGAGATAATTGAGGCGGCGAAGACCCCAGGCGGCTGGGTCTATCGCATCTCCGGAAATTATGGCCCGGACGCCGGGGTCCCGCCCGAGGCGATCGTCGGCGCGTGGAAGGTGGATGAAGACGGATCGATTGTCGGCGACTTCATCCATAATCCGAAGTTCGACCCTACTAGCGCTGCAGCGAACAAGCCCTGAGAAGTCCGAGCGTCTCGATTTCGCCGCCCTAACCCCCCGATCCGAAGTATCCATTTCGGACCAGTCCCGTCTCGCTATGGATGCGGCGCTAGCTCATCATCGCGGCAACCTTCACATGTGCGGGGAGGCACTTGCGATGGCCAGTTTCCCGGACGGCGCGACGCCGAACGGCCTCACCGGACGCAAGGCCGAGCGCGTCGCGGTGAACGCCGAGGTTGCGCTGCGCCGTTCGGGCGCGCTGAACTACCGGGTCCGCGTCTTCGACGCCTCGCCAAGCGGCTGCAAACTGGAATTCGTCGAGCGACCCATGCTCGAGGAGCGGGTGTGGGTGAAGTTCGAGGGCCTCGACGCGATCGAGGGGGCGGTATGCTGGATCAGCGGGTTCACCGTCGGCATCCAATATGCCCGGCCGATGTACCAGGCGGTGTTCGATGCAATGGTGACGCGGGTTAGGCGTGGGGCGGCGTCCCGAATGTCCGCTTTCGATCCATTGCTGCCGTAAGCGAGTCGGTTAAACTTGATGCATGGGTTACTGGGTCAAACGCATCGCGCTTAAGACGGGCGAGATCGTCAATGAGCACGAGCTTCGAGATGACGAAAATCGGTTTTGCGGACCGACACCGGTCGTCGGTGATGTCCTCGAAGTAGAATGTCGTGGCCGCAAGTTCATGGCGGAGGTCATTTGGGGAAACTGGCCCGGTCGCGAGCAGGCGGATGATGTAATCGTGCCGCTGCGAGTGTCGGAGTTAGGTCTGACTCGATCCACTCCACTCCGCATGCAGCGTAAGAATGGGGACTGGATTGAGATGGGCTACCCAGATTGGGTCTAGCGGCAGGAATCGACGCATTCCTGCCATTAGGGCGGCAACACATTTTCAACGCTGACGATTATAAGTCACTGGCATGAAGCGCGGCCTATTAATTGGATTTTGGATCGCCCTGGTCCTCCTCTCTGCTGGGGGCCTTGTGCTGTGGCGAATGGTAGAGACCCGACGACAACTGGATGAAGCGATCGTAGCGCTGAAGGTGGACGACGGGGCACTCGCTGTCAGAAAGTTTGAACCTCTGGCCCAATCAGGCGATCGGCTCGCCCAGAACTCGCTGGGATACATCTATGCACTCGGGCAAGGCGGCGTGGAGAGGAACGATGAACTTGCGATCCGCTGGTTTCGTGCCGCTGGCTCACTTTTGCGCGAACCCGACAAGGGCGAGGACTTTGCAGCCGAGGACGAGCTTTGGGTGGCTTATGCCTATGCCAATGGAGAAGAAGGTGCAGTTTCCAGCGAAGCTGACAGCCTCAAATGGTTGAAGCGCTCAGCACGTGGCGGCAATCGCCACGCGGCTGGACTGCTTCGTCAGGTTGAGAATGGTCACGACGCCCGCGAGGTACTGAAAAGGTAGCGGCAGCTTTCCACCCAAAGCTGCCATTGGCCTCAGCTGGGTTTGGCCAGGTTCGCCGGGCCGAAGCCGTGGGGGATCAGCGTGCTGATGGTGTAGCGCTCGACGCTTGACCCGTCGCCGCTGGCGCAGAGGATTTCGACGTCGTGGCCGCTGAGCTGCGCGGCTTCGAGGATCGCCTGGCGGCAGCCGCCGCAGGGCGTGCAGACCGTGGCATCGGTGCCACCGACCACGGCGATCCGCGCGACCTTGTCGAGCCCGAAGGCGTGCTGGGCGGCGGTCAGCGCGCTTTGCTCGGCGCAGAGGCCGAGGCGGTAGCAGGCATTCTCCATGTTGGCGCCGGTGGCGACCTCGCCGTCGACGCTCTCGACCGCGGCGCCGACGTGGAACCGCGAGTATGGGGCGTAGGCTCTCGCCGCCGCCGCGCGCGCCAATGCGAGCAATTGTTCATCTGTCATGCTCTTGTCTTTAGCCAGCGTGATTAGGAAAAGCACGACGGTCGGGACTCGAAGGACGTCACCCTGAACTCGTTTCAGGGTCCATTCCTCCACCCGCTGCTGGGTTCACCGGAATGGATGCTGAAACAAGTTCAGCATGACGGAAGGTATAAAATGATTGCTCGGTTTATTGCGTTCACTGCTGCCCTGGCCCTCGTCCCCGCCCCTGCCCTCGCCTGGGGCAAGACCGGCCATCGCGTCGTCGCGGCGATTGCCGACCGGCAGTTGTCGGGCCTGACGCGCGCCCACGTCCGTGAACTGCTGGGCGGGGCCGAGAGCCTCGACGAGGCCGCGACCTGGCCCGACGACATGCGCTCGGCGCCGGGTGCATTTTGGCAGAAGACCGCGACGCCGTGGCATTATGTGACGCTGAACGGGATCGTCTACGACCATGCGCCGAGCGAAGGCGACGCGCTGGAAGCGTTGGCGAAGTTCAAGTCGACGCTGCAGGACCCGAACGCCAGCCTGGCCGACAAGCAGCTGGCCCTGCGCTTCATCGTCCACCTCGTCGGCGACCTCCACCAGCCGCTCCACGTCGGCAAGTGCTGCGACCGCGGCGGCAACGAGATCAAGGTCAGCTGGTTCGGCAAGCCGACCAACCTCCACGCCGTGTGGGACTCGCAGTTGGCCGAGGACGAGCAGCTGTCGTACAGCGAACTGGCGACCAAGCTCATTCGCCACACCAGCGACGCCGACGTCGTCAAGTGGTGGGACATCAACCCGCGCGACTGGGTCAGCGAAAGCGCCGAGGTGCGCGAGCAGATTTACGCCAACATCCCGCCGCCGAAGAAGCCGGACCACAAGCTGAAAAAGGGCGAGGTCGCGCTGCCCGACCTCGGCTACGGCTACGTCTACAAGTTCACGCCGGTGATGGAGCGGCGGCTGCAACAGGCCGGCGTTCGCCTCGCCGCTTATCTCAACGACATTTACGCTCACCCGCAACCGACGGGGCGCGCGGCGCAATGATGCGCAAGCTGGTCGCCGCGTCGGCCGCGTTCCTGGCCGCCGCCTGCACGACGCTGCCGCAAGCGAGCCGCGCGCCGGTGGAGGTGCAGATCCTCGCCTTCAATGATTTCCACGGCAACATCGAACCGCCGCCGCCGGTCGAGGTGACGCAGCCCGACGGCGCGAAGGTCAAGATCGCGACCGGCGGCGCCGCGCACTTGGCCGCAGCGCTCGCGCGGTTCCGCGTCGGGCATCCGAACACGGTCACGGTATCGGCCGGCGACACGGTCGGCGCCTCGCCGCTGATCTCGGCTTACTATCTCGACGAGCCGACAATCGTGGCGATGAATTTGCTCGGGCTCGAGTTCAACTCGGTCGGCAATCACGAGTTCGACAAGGGCGTCGCCGAGCTGAAGCGGATGCAGGCCGGCGGTTGCGCGATCCTCACGCGGCGGACGCCGTGCGCGGTCGAGCCGTTCGCCGGCGCCCACTTCCGCTACCTCGCCGCGAACGTCGTGCAGCCCGACGGCAAGACCATTTTCCCGCCGACCGGCCTCAAGCGGTTCGGGCCGATCACCATCGGCTTCATCGGCATGACGCTGAAGGGCACCAAGCAAATCGTCACCCCATCAGGGGTCGCCGGCGTCGACTTTACCGACGAGGCGGCGACGGCCAATGCGCTGGTGCCGAAGCTCAAGGCAGCGGGCGCGGATGCGATCGTGCTGCTGATCCACCAGGGCGGCAAGACGGCCAGCTTCACCACCGGCAACAATTGCGACGGCTTTTACGGTGACATCCTGCCGATCCTTCCCAGGCTCGACCCGGCGATCACGACCGTCGTGTCGGGCCACACGCATTGGGCGTACGTGTGCAGCGGGTCGGAGCAGGTCGGCCGCGGGCGGCTGCTGACCAGCGCGGGCAAATACGGCTATTTCGTCACCGACCTCCGCCTCCGCTTCGATCCGCGGACGCACCGCCTGCTCGGCCAGGACGCGGTCAATCGGATCGTCGGCAACGACAGTGACGATCCGCAGGTGAAGGCGCTGGTCGATCGCTACGCCGCGGCCGTCGCGCCGGTTGGCAACAAGGTCATCGGCCACCTCACCGAAACGGCGAAAAAGAACGACGAAGACGGCGAAAGCCCGGCGGCGGATCTGATCGCGGATTCGATGCTCGCCGCGGCCAAGGGCGATGCGCAGATCGCGCTCGTCAATTCGAGCGGCGTGCGGGTCGACCTGCCCGGTGGCGACGTCCGCTACAAGGACGCGTTCGCGATGATGCCGTTCGGGAACAACCTCGTCGTGATGACGCTGACCGGCGCGCAGCTGAAGGCCGCGCTCGAACAGCAATATGCCGTACCGCTGCGGCCCAAGGCGACGCGGCCAGCAGTGCTCGCGCCGTCGAGCGGGTTCTCCTACGCGGTCGACATGAAGCGGCCGGAAGGCAGCCGGGTCTCCGACATGCGGCTCAGCGGGCAACCGGTGACGCTCGACGGCCGCTATCGCGTGGTGCTCAATAATTACCTCGCCGCGGGCGGGGACAGCATAACGGCGTTCACCGGCGGAACCGAGGTGAAGGATACGGGGATCATCGACCTCGACGCGCTGATCGCGTGGATTGCGCAAGGGCAGACACCCCCGCGCAACGACCGGATCAAAATCTCGCTCTAGCGCAGCGGGGGCTCGTCGAAGCTGCGGAGCTTGCGGCTGTGGAGGTCGTCGCCCTCGCGCTTCAGCAAAGTCAGCGTCTCGATACCGATGCGGAGGTGCTGGCTGATCGCGCGCTCGTAGAAGGCGTTGGCCTGGCCGGGCAGCTTGAGCTCGCCGTGGAGCGGCTTGTCGGAGACGCAGAGCAAGGTCCCGTAGGGGACGCGGAAGCGATAGCCCTGCGCGGCAACGGTCGCCGATTCCATGTCGATCGCCACCGCCCGGCTCTGGTTGAAGCGGCGCGCCGACGCCGTGTAGCGCAGCTCCCAGTTGCGGTCGTCGGTGGTGACCACCGTGCCGGT
>Ga0070665_100004759_pt1 | contig 14133 bp, 8 predicted proteins | sample KBSS13metaG_FD_65862 | JGI IMG/M metagenome (GOLD analysis project Ga0070665, IMG submission 65862) | Switchgrass rhizosphere microbial communities from Kellogg Biological Station, Michigan, USA - KBS S1-3 metaG | ecosystem: Host-associated > Plants > Roots > Rhizosphere > Soil ... | reverse complement strand
CTGCTGTACGCGGCGCGTGAAGGCTGCATCGAGTGCGGCAAGATCCTGCTGAAGGCGAAGGCCGACATCAATCTGCAGGACCCGGACGGCCTCACGCCGCTGGTGCTCGCGCTCACCAACATGCGTTTCGACTTCGCCGCCATGCTCATCGAAGCGGGCGCCGACGTGAACAAGTGGGATTTCTGGGGCCGCACCCCGCTGTATTCCGCGGTCGACCTCAACACGCTGCCGCGTGGGGGCCGGCCGGACCTGCCGTCGACGGACCATCTCACCGGCTACGACATCGCAGAAATGCTGCTGAAGAAGGGCGCGAACCCGAACATTCAGCTCAAGCTGCGTCCGCCGTATCGGAACGGCGTGTTCGATCGCGGCGGCGACCAGGTGATCTCGACCGGCGCCACGCCGCTGCTCGTCGCGGCCAAGATCGGCGACTCGAAATCGGTGGCGCTGCTCCTCAAGCATGGCGCGATGGTCGATCTGCCAAACTCCAATGGCGTTACGCCGTACATGGCGGCGGCCGGGGTGGGGCAGAGCGCCAACCCGACTCGCGGTCGGTACAAGACGGATGAAGACGCCGTGGAGTGCCTGAAGCTGCTGAAGACGGCCGGCGCGAATCCGAATTTGAAGTCCGAGGATGTGGGCGTGACCGCGCTGCATGCCGCCGCCCAGCTCGGCTGGAACAACACGATCAAGACGCTGGTTGCCGATGGCGCCCAGCTCGAAGCGCAGGAGCGCAACGGCCTCACCCCGATCGACTACGCGGTCGGCCGTCAGCCGCGCGGGTTCCTCGAGCCCGAGCGCACCAAGCAGGAAGGTGCGTACACGATCCTGAAGGACTTCATCGTTGCCTCCACCGGCCGTGCTCCGAAGGAGTACAGCGGCCCGGCGATCAATGCCCAGACCCGCGGTACTGGCGCTGCCACTGATGGCGGCCGGCGCGGGGGTGGCGGTGTGGTTGTGCCTCCGCCGGCGGGCGGTGCGAAGCCGGCCGAAGGCGGCGACAAGCCCGCAGCGGGCAGCGCTCCGTAATCCTTGCTTCCGCGGTGAGTTACGATCCCCGTGCTCGCATTTCGAGTACGGGGGTTTCCTCTGTGACGATTCGCAATATGGCGGCATCGCTGATAGCCGCCCTCGCGCTCTGCGTGTCCGTCGTCGCGTCGGCCGCATCCAGCACCAGCGGCGGTCCGGCGGCCGTCGACACCCAGCGCATCGTCAAAGCCGATCGCGAGCCTGGCAACTGGCTCTCCGTCGGCCGCACCTATTCCGAGCAGCGCTACAGTCCGCTCAAGCAGATCACCGAAAGTAACGTAGGCAAGCTCGGTCTCGCCTGGCACTACGACCTCAACACCCAGCGCGGCATCGAAGGCACGCCCGTCGTCGTCGACGGCGTGATGTACCTGACGTCCGCCTGGACCATCACGTATGCACTCGACGCGCGCACCGGCGCGGAGCTTTGGAAGTACGACCCGAAGGTCCCACCGGAGTGGAGCCGCTTCGTCTGCTGTGACGTCGTGAGCCGCGGCCCCGCGGTGTACGAAGGCAAGGTCATCATCGCCACGCTCGACGGCCGCCTCATCGCGCTGAATGCGAAGACGGGCAAGCCGCTGTGGGAAACGGCGACAGTCGATAACGCACAGGCACCGTATTCCATCACCGGCGCGCCGCGCGTCTTCAACGGCAAGGTAATCATCGGCAACGCCGGCATCGAGTACGGCGTGCGCGGCTACGTCAGCGCGTATGACGTCAACACCGGCAAGCCGATCTGGCGCTTCTACACCGTGCCGGGCAACCCGAAGGACGGCTTCGAAAACAAGACGATGGAAATGGCCGCCAAGACCTGGAGCGGCGAGTGGTGGCTGCAAGGCGGCGGCGGAGCCGCGTGGGATGCGATGGTCTATGACCCCGAGCTCAACCATGTGTATTTCGGCACGGGAAACGGCTCACCGTGGCCGCACAAACTGCGCAGCGACGGGAAGGGCGACAACCTGTTCCTCGCGTCGATCGTCGCGCTGGATGCGGACACCGGCGAGTACGTGTGGCACTTCCAGATGATTCCGGAAGAGAGCTGGGACTTCGACACCACCCAGCCGCTGATGCTCGCGGACCTGCAAATCGAGGGTAAGACGCGCAAAGTCGTGATGCAGGCGCCGAAGCACGGTTACTTCTACGTGCTCGATCGTCACGACGGCAAGATGATTTCGGCCGGCAAGTTCTCCGACAACAACAACTTCATGAGTGGCGTCGATCCCCAAACGGGCCGCCCGATCCTGCTCCCGTCGGCTCGCTACGAAGACACGCCGCGCCTGCTTTCACCCAACGCGGTGGCCGCGCACAGCTGGCAGCCGATGTCCTACAACCCGGTGACCGGGCTCGTGTATTTCCCCGTGCTCGAGAGCTGGATTCCGTACCAGCTCGACGACGGCTACAAGCCCGAGAAATTTCGCATCAGCATCGGCACCAACATGAGCGCCGAGCCATCGGCGAAGAACGCGTCCGTGCGCGCGGAAGCGCTGACCAAGACGGTGACGGGTCATCTGCTGGCTTACGACCCGGTGAAGCAGAAGGAAGTGTGGCGCGTGCCGTATCCCGGTGGTGGCGCGGGCGGCACGGTGACGACGGCGGGCAATCTCGTTTTCGAAGGCACCGGCGAGCAGCAATTCGTCGCGTATCGCGCGACGGATGGCAAGAAGCTGTGGGAGTTCGACGCGCAGACCGTGCCGATGGCCGGGCCGATGACGTACTCGATCGGTGGCGAGCAGTACGTTGCGGTTCAGGCGGGAGGGGCGACGTTTGGATTCGCGATGGGTCGGCCGCAGCGTTCAGGCGGACGCGTGCTCGTGTTCAAGCTGGGCGGAACGGATCATTTGCCGCCACTGCCACCGATAGCGCCGCTGGCTCCGCCGCCCTCCGACATCAATGGTACGGAGGAAGAGGTTCGCGCGGGGCAGGCGGCGTATCACAAGACGTGCGCGCAATGTCACGGGCGCGATGCCGTGAGCACCAACGCAATTCCGGATCTTCGCTTCATGCAGCCGCAGGCGCATGCGGAGTTCAACGATATTGTGCTGAAGGGGATTCGGTCCGCGAAGGGCATGCAGAGTTTCGCGGATGTGGTGACCCCGGCGGATGCCGAGGCCATACATGCGTATCTGGTAGCGCGGGCCCGAGAGGATTACCAGAAATAAGAAGCCCTCAATCGCCGGGCGGCTGAGAAGGCGCGCGCCGCGTCTTCCCAGCGGCGTGGCGACTGAGCGCTCCGAGCCGCCCGGCGATTGAGGGCTTCCGAGCGGCCCTTCAGCGGTGCTGCGCCGGTATCAGCTCCTTCGAGATATAGCCCGCAATATCCCGAATTTCCTCAGGTTTCAGGGCGCCTTTGAACGGCGGCATGTTCTGGTTCTTGCCGGCGTTCACGGTCGCGTAGATGGCCCCCGGGTCCTTCGAAATGTTGTCGAGCGAAGCGCCGCCGCCATGCCCGCCGAGACCGGTCTCGCCATGGCAGGCGACGCAGAAGCGACCGAACAGCTCCTTGCCGGCGGCAACATTCGGCTCGCCCGTGGGCATCGGAGCGTCAGGCTCGTCCTTCACGCCGTAGAGCTGCGAGAGCACCGAGTTCGACTTCTGCCCCGACGTCATCGGCGGGATCGGCTCGATCTTTCCCTTCAACGAGAACAGCCACACGCTATCGCCTTTCTTGCCCGCACCGAACAACGTGCCGGCGGACAGCACCGCGATGTACTGATGCCCCTTGTGCATGAACGTGCTCGCCGTCGAGTTCACGCCCGCATCGGTGTTGAACTCCCATAGCTTGTGACCGTTGGTTTTGTCGAGCGCGGTGAGCCGCCCATCGCTGCGACCCACGAAGATGAGCCCGCCCGCCGTGTTGATCGAGCCGCTCATGCAACCCTGGCTCCACGCCTGATTCCAGGTGAGCCGGTTCGTCTTCAGATCGTAGGAGCCAAACGCGCCGCGCCTCGGCGCGTCGGGAAACGGCATCGGCCCGTTGCGCGTCCACATGCCCTTGAACTGCGGTTCTTCGATCGGCTTCGGGTCGGCGGCGGAAATCGCGAGGTTGTCGATCGCGCACACGAAAAACTGATTCGTCTCCGGGTCGTACGAGCTCGGCGGCCAGTTCACCGCCATCTGCGGCTTGTAGATGACGGGCTTGTCCCAGAACGGCGTGAAGATCTTGCCGCCGTTCACGAGGTCGTAGCCCTCCGGCGGAATGTCGACGAACTGCGGAATGATCGAATCGCCGCTCACGTAGGGCTGGGTTTTCGCCGTTTTTTGCCGCGGTTCCTGCGGCACCGGGCGCTCTTCGATCGGCGTGAGCGGCTGGCCGGTTTCGCGATCGAGGATGTACACCCACGCCGTCTTCGAGATCTGCGCGATGCCTTTGCGCATCTTTCCGTCATACGGCGCATCGAACAGCACGACCGGATTCGGCGAGTCGTAATCCCAGATGTCGTGATGAACCTGCTGGAAGTGCCAGCGGTACTTCCCCGTCTTCACATCGACGGCGACGATCGAAGCGGTGAAGAGGTTGTCGCCTTCGCGGTCGGACGCGTTGTACGTCGGTCCGGCGTTGCCGGTTGAGAAGTAAACCAGCCCGACTGCCGGATCGATTGCGGGCGTCTGCCACACCGTCGCGCCACCGTACTTCCAGTACTCGTTGTTCTTCGGCCAGGTCTCGCTGCCGAACTCACCGGGCGCCGGCACGGTGTAGAACGTCCAGACCAGCTTGCCGTCTTTCGCGCTGTACGCTTTCACGCGACCGCGCACGCCCATGTCGGCACCGCCGAAGCCGGTGATGATCATGCCGTCGTAGTAGAGCGGGGCGCTGACGATGGAGTAGCCCTTCAGCGGGTCTTCCGCCTGAATCGACCACGCGACCTTGCCCGTCTTCTGATCCAGGGCCACGAGCTTTGCGTCGAGCTGGCCGACGTACACCTTGCCTTCGCCGAGACCGACACCGCGCGAGACCCAACCGCAGCACACGCGCACGCGATTCGGATCGAGGTTCGCTTTGTACGTCCAAAGGATCTTGCCGCTATCGACATCGATGGCGAATACGTCGTTTTCGCCGGTCGTGTAATACAGCACGCCGTCGTAAAACAGCGGCTGGGCCTGCCCGGAGTGCTGCGGCCCCATGCCCGAGTTGAGATGCAGGCGCCATTCCGCCTTCAAGTTTTTCACCGTATCGCGATTGATCTCGGTGAGCGGCGAGTAGCGCTGGTTGTAAAGATTCCCGCCGTTGGTGATCCACGAGTCCCTGGGCGCGGCGGTGAGCTGTTCCTTCGTGAACGCCGGCGCGGTGGCGGCGTGGACGCTGACCACGGCCGCGAGGCTCGCCGTCAGCACGGCGAAAGCGTGTGCGATTCGATTCAAGACGACCCCCTCTTCAATCTGCCCGGCAAGAGACATATGCCGGAAAGGAAAAAGTGCCCTCCATTGCGTGCTTTTCGACGGGCGGAACAACACATCTCGTGACATGTGCGTTGCTCACCCCGTGGTCATATGTTACCCAGCATCACGCACTTTCGCCGCGCGGGCAGGTCTGTATCAGGGCATTGACCCGCCAGCGAAAAGCGCAATGAATAGACCCTCGAAAGACACCTGTACGTGAGAGCGATGCCGAACGCAACGAATGGCCGCAGAGAGTTCCTGAAGACGGCGCTGGCCGGGGTGGCCGGAGCGACCGTGGCGTCGTTCGTGAGCACGCAAGCCTTTGCGAAGTCGAAGGGCGAAGACATCGCCATCAAGCCGATTACCGAGAGTGTCGCGCTCGTCACCGGCGCGGGCAGCAACGTCGTCCTCGTTACGGGCCCCGAAGGCGTGGTCGTGATCGATGGCGGTACCGCCGATCGCTCGGGTGACCTGATGAGCGCCATCGGCAAGTTCGCGAAGGGCGCGAAGCCGGGCACGCTCTTCAACACGCACTGGCACTACGACCACACGGGTTCCAACGAGCGCTTCGGCAAGGCCGGCGCAACCATCATCTCCCAGGAAAACACGAAGCTCTGGCTCGGCGCCGATTTCACGGTGGCCTGGGAGAATCGCGATTACAAGCCGCGTCCGCAGATCGCGTGGCCGACAAAGACGTTCTATCAGGGGCCGCAGTCGCTGCAGTTCGGCAACCACAAGCTGAACTATGCGTGGCTGCCCCGCGCGCACACGGACGGCGACATCTACATCCACATCCCGGACCAGAACGTGCTCGTGACCGGTGATCTTGTATCGGTCGGCAGCTACCCCATCCTCGACGTCGACACGGGCGGCTGGATCGGCGGCATGGTGGATGCGAACAAGGCGCTGCTGGACCTGTGTGACGACAAGACGGTGATCGTGCCGGGCTCAGGCCCGCTGCAGACGAAGGCCGACCTCAAGGCCCAGTACGACATGGTGTCGACCATGCGGGAACGTCTGGTCGACCTCATCCGTAAAGGACAGGGGACCGATGACATTCTCGCGCAGCGGCCGACGGGCGAGTTCGACCAGAAGTGGGGCGACTCCACGCTGTTCCTCACGAATGCGTACCGCGGCTTGTGGGGCCACGTGCGCGAGCTGGGCAAGATCGTTTGAACATGTTTAAAGGCGACTCGATGAAGAAGGCGGGACTCATTCAGGCAGCGGTTGCGGTGGCGCTTGGACTGGCGCTCCACGCGACCTCTGCGTTCGCGGCAGAAGGCAAGCCAACGCCGACGCCCACCAGCGCGCCCGCCGACGCTGCGCACGACCCGAACGCGCCTGAGTGGAAGTTCTTCGACCAGTGGTGCGGCAAGTGCCACAACTCGACGGACTGGGCCGGTGGCGTTGCCTTCGACACCATGGCGCCCGAAGGCATGTACGACGATGCGAAGGTGTGGGAGGAAGCGGTGAAGAAACTCCGCGGCCGCCTCATGCCGCCGCCGGACAAGCCGCAGCCGACGCAAGCCGAGATCGACAAGCAGGTCGGCTGGCTCGAAACCACGCTCGACAACGTCGCGAACACCCATCCGAATCCAGGCAACGTAGTGGTTCACCGCCTGAACCGCACGGAGTACCAGCGCGAGATCAAGAACCTCCTCGATCTCGACATCGACGCGGCTGCGCTGCTGCCGAAGGACACGAAGGCCGACGGCTTCGACAACGTCGCCACGGTGTTGAAGGTGTCGCCGTCGTTCCTCGACGCCTACATCGTCGCCGCGAGCGAAGTGAGCACGCGCGCGATGGGCAATCCGAACGCGGGCCCGAGCAGCACGACGTATCGCACGCAGCCCGGCACGCCGCAGGATCAGCACATCGACGGCATGCCGCTCGGTACGCGCGGTGGCCTCTTTGCCGAGCACAACTTCCCGGCCGACGGTGTCTACACGTTCAACATCAACCAGACCGGTGGTGGTGGCGGTGGCTACGTGGCCGGGCTCGACAGCCGCCACAAGCTCATCATGACGCTCGATGGCAAGAAGGTCTTCGAGCAGGAAGTCGGCGGCGAGGAAGACCTGAAATCCGTCGATCAGAAGCAGGCGCCGGCGGCAAAGGCCATTCGCGATCGCTTCGTGAACATCAAGCAGCCGGTCACGGCGGGCCCGCACAAGATCGGCATCACGTTCGTCGCGCGCTCGTATGCGCAGGCGGACGATCTGCTGGAGTCGCTCGGCGGCTCGGGCAACCTGCCGCGCATTCCGCTGGCCACGAACCTCGAGATCGTCGGGCCTGCCAAGGCCACCGGTATGAGCGACACGCCGAGCCGCAAGAAGGTGTTCGTCTGCTACCCGAAGGACGCGTCGGAAGAAGCGTCGTGCGCGAAGCAGATCGTCAGCAACTTCGCGCGCAACGCGTTCCGTCGTCCGATCACGGACGCGGATCTCGCCGCGCCGATGAAGTTCTACGAGAAGGGTCACGAGGCCAAGGGCTTCGAAGGCGGCGTGCAGCAGGCCGTGATGGCCATCCTCGCGAGCCCGAAATTCCTGTACCGCGTGGAAGGTGTTCCTGCGGACGCGCAGCCGGGCAAGATCTATCAGATCAGCGAGGTCGAGCTCGCCTCGCGCCTGTCGTTCTTCCTGTGGAGCCAGGGTCCGGACAAGGAACTGCTGGATGCGGCCGTCGCCGGCAAGCTGAAAGACACCGCGGAAATCGATCGGCAGGTGAAGCGCATGCTCGCCGATCCGCGCTCCAAGTCGCTGACCACGAGCTTCGCGGACCAGTGGTTCACGGTCGACGAGATCGACGCGATCGAGCCCGATCCGTCGCTGTTCCCCGAGTTCGACAACCAGCTGCGTCGCGCCTTCCGGCAGGAGATCGAGCTGTTCGTGAACAGCGTGTTCTCGGAAGACCAGAATGTCGTGAACCTGCTCACCGCGGACTACACGTATGTGAACGAGCGCCTCGCGCAGCACTACGGCATTCCGAACGTGCGCGGCGATCGCTTCCGTCGCGTGCAGCTCACGCAGCCGTATCGCTACGGCATCCTGGGCAAGGGCGCGTTCCTCATGGGCATGTCCTACGCCAACCGCACGTCACCGGTGCGTCGTGGTGCGTGGATTCTCGAGCAGGTCACCGGCACGCCGCCGCACGCGCCGCCGCCGGGCGTCGAAGCGCTCAAGGAAAACATGGACGGCCAGAGGGCGCAGACCGTGCGCGAGCGCATGGTGGCGCACCGTGAGAACCCGACCTGCAACTCGTGCCACGGCATCATCGACCCGATCGGGTTCTCGTTCGAGAACTTCAACGCGATCGGCCAGTGGCGCGACAAGGATCGCGAGACGGGCACGCCGATCGAAGCCTCGGACACGATCCACGGCGAGAAGATCAACGGCCCGGTCGACCTGCGCAACGTGCTCCTGCGCAGGCCGGATCAGTTCGTGCAGACGCTGACCATCAAGCTGATGACGTACGCGCTGGGCCGCGGCGTCGAAGCGCATGACATGCCGACGGTGCGCGCGATCGTGCGCAACGCCGCTCAGCATGACTACAAGTTCTCCTCCATCGTGACGGGCATCGTGAACAGCGATCCGTTCGTGAAGCAGATGCTCCCCACACCGGCGCCCGCTGCGGACGTGAAGACCGCGGACGCGTCGCATTGAGATTGAAGTCGAAGAGGTCCGGGATGTTTATCACCAAGAAGCACCTTTCACGCCGCACCGTGCTACGGGGAGTGGGCGCGGCCCTCGCGCTGCCGCTGCTCGATGCGATGATCCCGGCCAGCACCGCGATCGCGAAAACCGCTGCGAAAGCCTCGCCGCGACTCGCGTTCATCTACTTCCCGCACGGCGCGATCATGGAGAAGTGGACGCCGGAAGGTGAGGGCGCCAACTGGGAACTGTCGCCGATCCTCACGCCGCTGAAGGACTTCAAGAAGCAGCTCACCGTGATCAGCGGTCTCGGCAATCGCCCCGGCGAGAGCCAGGCTGTGCACGCGATCGTGCCGGCCACGTGGCTGTCCTGCGTGCACCCGAAGCAGGGGCAGGAACCGAACATGGCCCCGACGTGCGACCAGATCGCCGCGCTCGCCATCGGTCAGGAAACGCCGCTGCCGTCGCTCGAAATCGCAACGGAATCACAGGGTGGCGGTGGCTCGTGCGACCGTGACTACGGCTGCAACTACTCCGGCACCATTTCCTATCGCACGGTGAACACGCCGCTGCCGATGGAGTACAACCCGCGCAAGCTGTTCCAGCGCCTGTTCGGCCGCGGCGATACGCCGGATGAGCGCAGGCAGCTCGTCTCCCAGTACAGCAGCGTGCTCGACATGGTCGCGGAGGACGCCGCGTCCCTGCAGTCGCGGCTCGGCCCGCGCGACAAGGCGATGCTGAGCGACTACCTGGAAACCGTGCGCGAGCTCGAACGCCGCGTGCAAAAGACCGAAGCGCAGGATCTCTCGAAGCTGAAGCTGCCGCAGGTGCCGGTCGGCATTCCGGAGAACTTCGACGCGCACCTGAACCTGATGTTCGACATGGCCGCGCTCGCGTGGCAGGGCAACCTCACCCGCATCGTGAATTACATGATGGCGGCGGAAGTGAGCGGCCGGACCTACAACAACATCGGCGTGCCCGACGCCTTCCACGCGGTTTCGCATCACGCGAACGATCCGGCGAAGAAGGAAAAGCTGGTCAAGATCCAGACCTATCACACCACGGTGCTGGCGAAGTGGCTGAAGAAGCTGTCCGAAACGCCGGACGGCGAGGCCGGCTCGATGCTCGACAATTCGATCATTCTGTACGGATCGAACATGAGCAACAGCGACCGCCACAACCAGTTCCCGCTGCCCACCGCGCTCATCGGCGGCGGCTGCGGCAAGCTGAAGGGTAACCAGCACCTGCGCTATCCGGATCACACGCCGCTCGCGAACGTGCTGCTCACGGTTCTCGAGCGTGCGGGCGTGTCCGCCGAGAAGATCGGCGACAGCACGGGCAAGCTGGTCGAGGTCTGAGCACGAACATGAGTCGCAAGCTCGTCGCCGCTACTGTCACTGCACTCGTCTCGCCGCTGCTGGCGTGGTCCGCGCTGGCCGCGGACGCGTCACTCGCGATCGCCCTGAAGAACAACGATCGCGACACCGCGCTGAAGCTCATCGAGCAGAAGACCGACGTAAATGCCGCGGAAGCGGACGGCACCACGCCGCTGCACTGGGCCGTCTATCAGAACGACGCGGATTTCGTCGACCGGCTCATCAAGGCCGGCGCCAACGTGAACGCGATGAACGAGTACGGCTCGGCGCCGCTCGCGGAAGCCGCCGCCACCGGCAACACGACGATCATCGAAAAGCTGCTGAAGGCCGGTGCGGATCCGGAAAGCCCGAACGCCGACGGCCAGACGGCACTGATGATCGTCGCGCGCACCTCGAATCTTCCCGCCGCCAACGCGCTGCTGAAGAAGAAGGCGAACGTGAACGCCGTCGAGAAGTGGCACGGCCAGACCGCGCTGATGTGGGCGACCGCCGAGAAGCAGCCGGAGATGGTGAAGCTGCTCATCAAGCACGGCGCGGATGTGAACGCGCGCTCGATGGTGAACAACTGGCAGCGGCAGGTGACCGCTGAGCCGCGCGCACAGGTGCGTCCGCCCGGAGGCCTCACGCCGCTGATCTATGCGTCGCGTGAGGGCTGCCTCGAGTGCGTGAAGGCACTCGTGAAGGCGAAAGCCAGGCTCGACATGGCCGATCCCGAGAGCGTGACGCCGCTCATCGTCGCGATCACCAACTTCCATTTCGACGTTGCAAAGTTCCTCATCGAGAGCGGCGCGAACGTGAACAAGTGGGACTGGTGGGGCCGCACGCCGCTGTATAGCGCAGTGGACCTCAACACGATCCCGCACGGCGGCCGCCCGGATCGCCTGTCGCTGGACGAAACGACGAGCCTGCAGCTCATCGAGCTGCTGCTCGACAAAGGCGCGAATCCGAATGCGCGTCTGAAGCTGTTCCCGCCGTATCGCGCGCTCGGCCCGGATCGCGGTGCCGACATGCTCCTGACGATGGATGCGACGCCGCTGCTGCGTGCCGCGAAGGCGGGCGACGTGCCCGTGATCAAGCTGCTGCTCGCGCATGGGGCGGACCCGAACATTCCGCAGCTGTGGGGCGTCACGCCGCTGATGGCCGCCGCGAACTTCGGCTCGAACGAGATCGACACGCGTGGGCGCTTCAAGACGCAGGCGGAGGCGTCCGAGTCCATCAAGCTGCTCGCCGCTGCAGGCGCAGACGTGAATGCGAAGGACGAACGGCAAGGCGGCACGGCGCTGCATGCCGCGGCGCTGTGGGGCTGGGACGATGTCGTGAAGACCCTCGTGTCGCTGAAGGCCGATCTGAACGCGAAGGACAACAAGGGCATGACGCCCTATGACGCCGCGTTGGGCCGCGCTGGCGGCCACGGCCGCGGCGGCACGCGCATCGAGATCCGGCAGAGCACGGCGGCGCTCATCAAGCAGATGGGCGGCGTCGGCGTTTCCGACAAGCCCGCCGCCACGCCCTGATCCCTCCGCCTATACTCGCCCGGCCGTTCCGGCACGGGCGAGGGTAGGATCAGGGTGAGCGAAAAAGCACAGGGGGCCGCGGTCGCGGCCGACGATGGGATGTCCCTGTCTGATTACGTGATCGAGGCCGCCAACTACGACGCCTCTCACCAGCACGACGAGGCGGTCAATTCACTCGCACGTGGCGTGAAGGCCGGCGACGTCGAAAGCATGACGCGCCTCGGCAAGCGGCTGCTCGCCGGCGACTCCGCTCCGTACCTGCCGCGCGATGGCGCGCGTTTCCTTGTCGATGCCGCGAAGGCGGGTGGGGCCGAAGCTCCGGCGATTCTGGCGGTTCTCTCCGCAGCGGGCGCACATGTGAAGCAGAGCTGGAATGAAGGCCTCAGCGCCTTCGTGCTGGCCGCTGAGCGCGGCTGGCAGCCCGCCCGCGATCAGCTCTGCGTTCTCGCTGTCGATCGACAACTGGCGGCAGCGGCGCCTGAGCTTGCCCGAACGTCCACCAATGTCTGGAAGCGCCTCGGCCAGAGCGTCGCCGCTGGGCCGTGGCACGTAGCGCCCGAGCGCAATGAGCTGAGCACCGATCCCGCAGTGGTTAATTTCGCGGGGCTTCTCGCGCCCGCGGTGTGTGACTGGCTCATTCAGCAGGCGAAGCCGAGACTCGAGCCAACGAGCACCCATTCCGTCGCGAAGTTTCCTCTGATCGATCTCAGCTTCGTGCATCTGCTCCTGCAGGCACGCATGGCCGTGTCGTGCGGCGTCCCGATTCAGAACATGGAAGCGCCGACGGTTCTGCTCTACCGACCAGGGCAGGAGCTCGCGAACCAGGACGCCTCAGTCGATCTCACGTTTCTCGTTTGCCTCAATGACGATTACGAGGGTGGAGAAACAGACTTTCCGGAACTCGGGGTACGCCATAGAGGCACCCAAGGGGACGGTCTCTACTTTGTCCGCACGAGACACACAGGTTTGCCGCCTGTGCAGGGGGATAAGTGGATCGCGTCTCAGACTGTTCGTCGCTCTTCATAATATTTTTATAAGGAATCCTTTCTATGTCTTTCACCGGGAAACTCCTTTCCGTCGCCGCTCTGTCATCGCTCGCCGTTTCGGCGGCATTCGCTCAATCCTTGCCGCCGAGCGTTGCGGCGTGCGCTTCGGAGAAGGACAGCCTGGCCCGACTCGTGTGCTTCGATCGCGAAGTTGCCAAGTACACACAGCCCTCCGCGCGCGTGGCGCCGACACCATCGACACCTGCCGTGGCGACACCGCCGGCTCCGCCTGTTGCATCTACGCCACCGATTGCTGCGTCGCCAACAGCAGACGATTTTGGCGTCACCGGCGACCTCGCGCGGAAGCGCGCGGCGGCCAAAGGTGAGGTGGTGGAGGGCCCCAAAGAGCTGCGCGCGGCGGTCACCAAGATCACCTCCAAGCCCTTCGGCGAGCTCATCCTGGAGCTCGATAACGGTCAGGTCTGGGAGCAGAACGAGAAAAAATCTACCTTTTTAATCAAGGTAGGAGACACGGTTGTTATCAAGCCGGCGAAGTTCGGCTCCTTCATGCTGACGAGCGAAAACGGTGCGACGTCCCGCGTCCACCGCACCCGCTAGTACCTAGCTCTGCACATATTTGGCGACAGGGTGTCATCACCCTGTCGCTTCCCACCGTCAGGCTTCCGTTCTGTGAAGCCGGTCACTCATAATGCCTCCCGTTGCGCCAAGGCCAACAGGTAGACTCGGCCGCCGTTTGCGGTGTAGCACTGTTGTAGAAAGGGAAAGGTAGCTTTTAAACGGAGGGGAGGGACAGGGACAGTCGCGGCCATCGAGCTGCGTTCCCCAGGCGCCAGGAGTTAGGCGCGTCGTCTCGGTCTCAAAACACCCCCTCATCTCAGTTTCGACTCGCCACGCGGGAGCGTGTGGCGAAGGCCGGTTTTCAATCCGGCGGTTCCAAATGGATTTGATCTCTCCTGACGGCCGGGAGAGTCGCAACCGCCTTGTGTCGCTTTTTTACCTGTGTGGGGGGTTTTTGTGACTCGTAAGTACTGTGTTTTCCGTCCGACTCCGGTACGCGCTGCCGTCGCGGCCGTGCTCGGAACTACTGCCATCGCCGGCTTCATCGCCCCGGTCTACGCTCAGGAGAGCGGTTCGGAGCTCGAAGAAGTGCGGGTGACTGGTTCGCGCATCTTGCGCCGCGACCTGG
>Ga0070665_100004758_pt1 | contig 14136 bp, 14 predicted proteins | sample KBSS13metaG_FD_65862 | JGI IMG/M metagenome (GOLD analysis project Ga0070665, IMG submission 65862) | Switchgrass rhizosphere microbial communities from Kellogg Biological Station, Michigan, USA - KBS S1-3 metaG | ecosystem: Host-associated > Plants > Roots > Rhizosphere > Soil ... | reverse complement strand
GAGGCCGGCTACGTCGGCGAGGACGTCGAGAACATCCTGCTGAAGCTCATCCAGGCCGCCGACTACGACGTCAAGAAGGCCGAGACGGGCATCATCTACATCGACGAGGTCGACAAGATCGCCCGCAAGGCGGACAACCCGTCGATCACGCGCGACGTGTCCGGCGAGGGCGTCCAGCAGGCGCTCCTGAAGATCCTCGAGGGCACGACCGCGTCGGTCCCGCCTCAGGGCGGCCGCAAGCACCCGCACCAGGAGTTCCTGTCGATCGACACGACGAACGTCCTGTTCATCTGCGGCGGCGCCTTCGCGAACCTCGACAAGGTCATCGAGCGGCGCATCGGCTCCAAGGGCGTCGGCTTCGGCGCGACGATCGAGACGAAGGCCCAGCGCGACAAGGGCGAGGTCTTCGAGCAGTGCCTGCCCGAGGACCTGGTGAACTACGGGCTCATCCCGGAGTTCATCGGCCGCCTGCCGGTCATGAGCGCGGTCCACCAGCTCAGCCGCGACGACCTGATCCGGATCCTCACCGAGCCGCGCAACGCGCTCGTGAAGCAGTTCCAGCGCTTCTTCCAGTTCGACGGCATCGAGCTCGTCTTCTCCGACGACGCGATGGTCTCCGTCGCCGACAAGGCCCTCATGCGCGAGACCGGCGCCCGTGGCCTGCGGTCGATCATCGAGGAGATCCTCCTCGAGGTGCAGTTCGAGCTGCCGTCCCGCCGTGACGTGCGCAAGTGCGTCGTCACGAAGGAGACGGTGGAGCGCTCCGTCCCGCCGACCCTCGTCACCGAGGCGACGCCGGACGAGGGCGACGGCGACGCGCCCGCGGCGCAGAGCGCCTAGGGCGTCGATGCGGTCGAAGGCACTCGCGGCGCTGCTCACCGGCGTCTGCCTGTGCCTCGGCGTGGCAGCGGCCGCCCTGGCGCAGGGGACCGACCCCACGCCGACGGTCTTCGACGTCACCCCGACGACCGCGCAGGTCACCGCGCTGGTGCAGCCGCCCGGTGACGTGGGCGCCTACCACCTCGAGTGGGGGACCGACGACGCCTTCAGCACGAGCAGCGACCCGATCGCGATCGGCGTCGACACCGGCCCGACCACCGTCGGCGGCACGCTCACCGGCCTGCTCCCCGCGACCACGTACTACGTGCGCGTCGTCGTGACGGGTGCCGGCGACCCGGTCGTCAGCCCCGGCGTCGGGTTCACGACGTCGCCCGACCCCAACCCGCCGCGACCCCCGGACCCCGACGCGCAGGGCGCGCAGCTCGAGCCCGCGCAGACGGTCGAGACCGCTCCACCGGATCCGAGCGACGCCCAGCAGGGCGAGGCGGTCGTGCTCGGCCCCGAGAGCGGGGACGTGACCGTCAAGCAGGCGGGGACCGACGAGTACGCGACGCTGCAGGCCGGCACCCCGGTCCCCGTGGGCAGCATGGTCGACACGACCGCCGGGACGGTGCGCCTCATCAGCCAGACCGCGGACAACACGACGCAGGACGTCGTGCTGCGTGGCGCGAAGTTCGAGATCCGGCAGGCGAAGGACGGGTCGGGCATCACCGAGTTCGTCCTGAAGGGCGAGGACTTCAGCACCTGCGGGCGCGCGCAGAGCGCCGCGACCAAGAAGCGCAAGCCGCGCCGCTCGCTCTGGGCGAGCGACCGCGGCGGCAAGTTCCGCACCCGCGGGCTCAACAGCGTGGCGACCGTCCGCGGCACGACCTGGCGGGTGACCGACACCTGCGCGGGCACGACGACCACCGTGTACGCCGGGTCTGTCGTCGTGCGCGAGGCGCGCTCCGGCCGCAGCTACGTCGTGCGCAAGGGCCAGCAGCACCTCGCAGCCGCTCGCCGGTAGCCGCGCTCTAAGCTCACAGCATGTCCCGAGTCCCCGCCCGCCTGACGAGCGTGCGACGCATTCCCTGGCTGCTCGTGTTCCGCACGGGCCAGCTCATCTGGGCCCATCTGCGGGACGATCTGAGCCCGCACGACCGCCGCCGCCTCGGCCGCCTCGTGCGCGTGCCGCCACATCGGATGTCGGCGCAGGAGCGCACCGATCTGCTCGCGATCGTGCGCAAGGTCGACCTGAGCGGCCTCGGCCGGGACCTCATCACGCTGCGGAGCCTGCACAAGTGACCGATCTCCACACCAGGACGCGCTTCGAGCCGTCCGACGTCGAGCCGCGCATCGTCCAGCGCTGGCTCGAGGCTGGCCTGCACCATCCCGAGGCCGCCGGCACGCCGGACGAGAACTTCTCGATCGCGGTCCCCCCGCCGAACGTCACCGGCGCGCTGCACATGGGCCACGCGCTCAACGGGACGATCCAGGACGCGCTCATCCGCACGCACCGCATGCGCGGACAGCGCACGAAGTGGATCCTTGGCACCGACCACGCCGGCATCGCGACCCAGCGGCAGGTCGAGAAGCGCCTGGAGGCGCAGGGCACGACCCGCGAGGCGCTCGGCCGCGAGGCGTTCAGCGAGGCCGTGTGGAGCTGGCGCGAGGAGTTCGGCGGCCAGATCATCGAGCAGTTCAAGCGCCTCGGCGCGCAGCTCGACTACGACGACGAGCGCTTCACGATGGACGAGGGCTACGTCCGCGCGGTCCTGAAGGTCTTCGTCGACCTCTACGAGCAGGGCCTCATCTACCGCGACACCTACATGGTCAACTGGGATCCGGGCCTGCGCTCGGCCATCTCCGACCTCGAGGTGGAGGACCGCGAGGGCGTCGTCGACCCGCTGTACTCGATCGCCTATCCGCTGGCCGACGGCAGCGGCGAGGTGGTGGTCGCGACGGTGCGGCCGGAGACGATGCTGGCCGACTCGGCGGTCGCGGTGCACCCGGACGACGATCGCTTCCGCGACCTCGTCGGGCGCGAGGTCGTGCTCCCGCTCGTCGGTCGGCGCCTGCCGATCATCGCCGACGACTACGTGAAGACCGACTTCGGCACCGGCTGCCTGAAGATCACGCCCGGCCACGATCCCAACGACTTCGAGATCGGCCGGCGGCACGGGCTGGAGGAGGTCTCCGTCATCGGCGAGGACGGCCGCATGACCGCGGCCGCCGGCGAGTTCGCCGGCATGACCGTCGACGAGGCTCGCGTGGCGGTCGTCGCCTCCCTCGAGGCGCAGGGCGCGATCCGCGGCGTCGAGGACTACGTGCACACCGTGCCGTACTCGCAGCGCTCGGGCGAGCGGGTCGAGCCGCTCATCTCGCTGCAGTGGTTCATGCGCATGGACGAGCTGGCCGCACCCGCGGCGGAGGCCGTCCGGTCGGGCCGCATCCGCATCCACCCGGAGTCCCAGCGGCGCCGCTACCTCGACTGGCTCGACGAGATCCGGCCCTGGTGCATCTCCCGCCAGCTCTGGTGGGGTCATCAGATCCCGGTCTGGTATCGCGGCGAGGAGCGCCACGTGGGCACCGAGCCCCCCGAGGGCGAGGGCTGGGAGCGCGACCCCGACGTGCTCGACACGTGGTTCTCGTCGGGCCTGTGGCCGTTCGCGACGCTCGGCTGGCCCGAGGACACGCCCGAGCTGCGCGCGTTCCACCCCACCGACGTGCTCTCGACGGCCCGCGACATCCTCTTCCTCTGGGTCGCGCGCATGGTCATGCTCGGCCTGCGCTTCACGGGCGAGATCCCGTTCGCCGACGTCTACATCCACTCGGTCATCCAGGCGCCCGACGGCCGCCGGATGAGCAAGTCGCTCGGCACCGGCGTCGACCCGCTGGCGCTCATCGACGGCGGCCCGCGCCCGGAGGCCTTCGCCCAAGGCGGCGACTTCCCGGCCTACGGCGCCGACGCGGTGCGCTTCGGCCTGCTCGCCATGTCCTCCAGCCAGGACGTGCGCTTCAGCGAGGAGAAGATCGCCCAGGGCCAGGCGCTGGTGAACAAGCTCTTCAACGCGACCCGCTTCGCGCTGCTGCAGATCGGCGACGAGGACGTCGCGCCGGAGCCGCGGGTGGGCGCGGACGGGTACATGGAGGACCGTTGGATCCTCTCGCGGCTCGACGCGGCGAAGGACACGATGCGCACGCGCATCGACGACTTCGACTTCTCAAAGGCGGCCCTCGGCCTCTACGACTACGTCTACGGCGACCTCTGCGACTGGTACCTCGAGATGGTCAAGCCGCGGCTGTACGCGGAGGACGATCCGGCCGGCCGCGCGGAGCTCGCGGCGACGCTGCGCCACGTCCTGCGCGAGACGCTCATGCTCGCGCACCCGATCATCCCGTTCGTCACCGAGGAGCTGTGGGGGATGCTGGGGGAGGACGGCCTGCTCGCGGCCACGCTGGCACCGGCGGCGGGCGCTTCCGCGCGCGATGCGGAGGCCGAGGAGCAGGTGGGCCGCGCGATCGCCGCGGTGACCGCGCTGCGCGGCTGGCGCGACCGCTGCGAGGTCCGGCCCGGCGCCGTCGTGCCGATCCGGCTGCCGGACGCGGGCTACGAGGCGACGGGCGCGACCATCGCCGCCCTCGCGCGCGTCGAGCTGGCCGGGAACGGGACCGAGCCGGTCGCCGGCATCGCCGTCCCGGGCGGGACGATCGGCGTGCTCCCGAGCCCCGACGTCGACCTGGGCGCCGCCGAGCGCCGCCTCGAGGGCCGCCGGGCGGAGCTGCGCGGCGAGATCGACCGGGCTGAGCGCAAGCTGGCCAACGACGGCTTCGTGGCGAAGGCGCCGGCGCAGGTGGTGGACGCCGAGCGCGACAAGCTCGCCCGGTTCAAGGCCGAGCTCGAGGAGCTCTAGCGCGTGACGCGACCGCGTGTGTGGTCCGCGCAGGACGCGGAGGACTGGCTCCTCGGGCTCGAGCAGCTCGGGATGCGCTTCGGGTTGCACCGGATGCGCCGCCTGACGGCCGCGCTGGGCGACCCGCAGGAGCGCTTCCGGGCCGTCCACGTCGTGGGCACGAACGGCAAGTCCTCCACGACCCGGATGACCGCGGCGATCCTCGCGCGCCACGGGCTGCGCACGGGCGCGTACCTGTCGCCGCACCTCGTGTCGTTCACCGAGCGGATCCTCCTCGGGGGCGCCGACATCGGCGACGACGTGTTCGCGGAGGCGTGCGCGCGTGTGAAGGCGCAGGCGGACGCGCTCGACGACGACGCCGAGGCCGACGACCGGGTCACGCAGTTCGAGGCCCTCACCGCCGCTGCGTTCCTCGCGCTCGCCGAGGAGGGCGTCGACGTCGCGGTCGTCGAGGCGGGCCTCGGTGGCCGGTTGGACGCCACGAACGTCCTGACCGCCGAGGTCGTCGTGCTGACGAACGTCGCGCTCGACCACACGCGCCTGCTCGGCTCGACCGTCCGGGAGATCGCGGGGGAGAAGCTCGCCGTCGTCGACGCCGGCGCGACGCTCGTCGTCGGATCGGGGCTCGACCCGGACGCCGAGGCCCTGGCCCACGACACGGCGGAACGGCTCGGCGCCACGCTGGTGCATGCGCCGGCCGACGCCGGTGTGCCGCTGCTCGCCCAGGGCGCGTTCCAGCGCCGGAACTTCGCGACGGCGCGCGCCGCCGCGGAGGCTCTCATCGGGCCGCTCGACGAGACGGCCGTGCGCGAGGCCGCTGCCGCGACGCTCGTGCCGGGGCGCTTCCAGGTCGTCGCGGAGCACCCCACTGTCCTCCTCGACGGCGCGCACAACGCGGACGGGATCGCGGCGCTCGCCGCCTCGCTGCCGGAGTGGCTGGCGGGCCGCCGGCTCGTGGCGGTCGTGAGCGTGCTCGACGACAAGGACGCCGCCACGATGCTCGCCTCGCTGCTGCCGCTCTGCGACGACGTCGTCGTCACCTCCAACGCCAACCCGCGCGCGGTGCCGGCGGAGGGACTCGCGTCGCTCGCCGGGCGCGCGACGCACGTGGAGGACGATCCCGGGCGTGCCGTCGCGCTCGCGAAGGAGCTCGCGGGGGAGGACGGGGTCGTGCTCGCGACCGGCTCCATCTACCTCATCGCCGACCTCCTGCGCCCGCCCGGGCGGAGGGGGGCCACATTTTGAGACGGTCGAAGACCTCGCCTTCGATGGCGAGGGGCAAGCTCCTCGCGGTCAGTGGGGGGTCGCGGCGTGCGTCGTGACGGCCCGTCCGATCTGGCGCTCATCGCGTTCGCTGCCGTGGCGGTGGCGCTCGTCGTGCTCGTCTTCTTCGCGCTCGGCTACCTGTTCGGGCGGCTGTTCCTCTAGCGCGCCAGCGGGATGCGCCGGTCACCGGGGCCCAGCTCCCAGCGCTCACGGATCGTCGCGCGGTAGAGGCGGTGGCGGGCGTCGCCCGTGACGTCCTCGGCGGACCACGCGGCGAGCCCCTGTGCGACGGACGCGCGCGAGAAGGCGGCGATCGACACCGGATCGGCCTGCGCCGCCTCGGCGGTGAGGTAGAGCCCCTCGGCGTCGGCGGGCGCGACGCGGGAGTCGTAGATCACGATCGCGACGCGCGATCGCGTTGCGATGTTGCGCGAGTGGCGCGCGCCGGGGTCCGAGACCCAGAGCAGCCCGTCGGGGCCGTCGGGCGCGAACCACACCGGGGTGACCCAGGGCGTCCCGTCGGCGTCGGCGGTGGCGATCGTCATGTAGCGGCTCGTGCTCATGCGTCGAGGATCCATGCCCGTGCCACTGAAGGAGGGGGCGCCCGCACGGCGAATCAGGCGCCATCGGACCCCAGATCCCCCACGTCCTCTAGCCTCTACGGAGCATGCTCGCCGTCTTCGGCATCACGTCAGATGGTCTGAACCTGGCCATCAACCTCGCGATCCTCTTCCTCGTGATCCTGTGGCTCGCCCTCGTCTACTGGACCTGGAGCGACGCCCGGCGGAGGATCGGGGACCCGCTGCTCGTCGGCTGCGCCACGCTCGCGGCCATCGTCTTCCCGTTCCTGGGCTGCATCGTCTACGCGATCGTGCGGCCCCCGGAGTTCCTGGACGACGTGTACGAGCGCGAGGCATCGATCGACGCCTCCGAGGCGCTCGTCCGGGTCCTGGGCGAGGTGCTCGAGTCGCAGCGTCAGCTCCAGGCGACCATCGGTCGTCTCGAGCAGCAGGTCGGCGCTCCGCGCCGCCGGCAGCGGCTCGAGCAGCAGACGGTCGAGCAGCGCTCCGCGTTCGACTAACCGCCAGAGGAGAAACCAAGTGTCCCGGACCCTGATCCTGGTCAAGCCGGACGCGTTCGCGCGCGGCCTGACCGGCGAGATCATCGCCCGCTTCGAGCGCAAGGGCCTGCGTCTCACGGCGCTGGACCACCGTACGCTCGAGGAGAACCTCGCGACCCAGCACTACGCCGAGCACGAGGGCAAGCCGTTCTTCGGCGAGCTCGTCGACTTCATCACCTCCGGCCCGCTCGTCGCGATGGTCCTCGAGGGCCACGAGGCCGTGAAGGCCGCGCGCCAGCTCATCGGCGCCACGGACCCGCTCGAGGCCGTGCCGGGCTCGATCCGCGGCGACTTCGCGCTCGAGGTCGGCCAGAACATGGTGCACGGGTCGGATTCCGACGAGTCCGCCGAGCGCGAGGTCGCCCTGTTCTTCCCCGGCGCCTAGTTCTCGCGAGCAGCTCGCCGCAGCGGCGCGCGATCCTCGAGCAGCTCGGCGTGGACTTCACGGTCGAGCCGGCGGACATCGAGGAGTACGCCGCCGGCGAGCCGCACTCCGTCGCCGAGCTCAACTCGCTGCGCAAGGCGCAGGCCGTCGCACGCGCCGGGGCGGTCGTCCTCGGCGTGGACACGGTCGTCGCGCTCGACGACCGGATCTTCGGCAAGCCGCGCGACGCGCCGCAGGCGCGTGCGACGCTGCGGCGCCTGGGCGGCCGGACGCACGAGGTCGTCAGCGGCGTGACCGTCATCGAGGACGCCGGCGAGCCGCGCACGGCGACGGCCGTCACCGAGGTCACGTTCCGCGAGCTCGACGACGCCTGGCTCACCTGGTACGTCGGGCTGGAGGAGTGGCGTGGACGTGCCGGCGGCTACGCCGTGCAGGGCGCCGGACAGGCCCTCGTGACCCGGATCGACGGGGAGCACTCCAACGTCGTCGGACTCCCGGTCGGTCTGCTGCTTGCGCTCCTGCCCGGTCTGGTGCCGGTCCACTAGACTGGCGCCTCGGCGGGGGTCGTTCGCCGGTCGCCCGGCAATCGCCGACCTGCAGGGATTTTCTGGCCCCCACCGCCCCATCCGTATCAATGGGCTTCTTCTCCTACCTCACAGGGTTCGGCGGCCGCGACATGGCGGTCGATCTCGGCACGGCCAACACGCTCGTGTACGTACGCGGTCGCGGCATCGTGCTCTCCGAGCCGAGCGTCGTCGCGATCGACTCGCGGACGGGCGAGGTCCACGCCGTGGGCATCGAGGCGAAGCGCATGCTCGGCCGCACGCCGGGGACGATCTCGGCCATCCGCCCGCTGAAGGACGGCGTCATCGCCGACTTCGACGTGACGGAGGAGATGCTCCGGCACTTCATCCAGAAGGTCCACCAGAACCGATGGGCGCATCCACGCGTCGTCATCTGTGTTCCCTCCGGGGTGACAGGCGTCGAGAAGCGGGCCGTCGAAGAGGCCGCGCTGTCGGCCGGCGCCCGTCAGGCCTACCTGATCGAGGAGCCGATGGCTGCTGCGATCGGCGCGGGCCTGCCCGTCGGCGAGCCCACGGGCTCGATGGTGGTGGACATCGGCGGAGGCACGAGCGAGGTCGCAGTGATCTCGCTCGGCGGCATCGTCGTCTCCCAGTCGATCCGCGTCGGCGGCGACGAGCTGGACGAGGCGATCATCAATTACGCCAAGCGCGAGTACAAGCTGCTCATCGGCCAGCAGACGGCCGAGGAGGTCAAGTTGGAGATCGGCTCCGCGTTCCCCATGGACGAAGAGGTCCAGGCGGAGATCCGCGGGCGCGACATGGTCTCCGGGCTGCCCAAGACGATCGTCCTCACGAGTGAGGAGATCCGTCAGGCGCTCGAGGAGCCGGTCACACAGATCATCGATGCGGTCAAGGAGACCCTCGACCGCACGCCACCCGAGCTCTCGTCCGACATCATGGACCGAGGGATCATGCTTGCGGGTGGCGGCTCACTGCTGCAGGGACTCGACGAGCGGCTGCGCGAGGAGACACAGATGCCCGCGCACCTCGCCGAGTCCCCATTGACCTGCGTCGCAGTCGGCTCCGGGCGATCCCTGGAGGAGTTCGAGGTCATCCACCGCACGAACAAGACGAACAGGAATCGCGCCCGCCGCCGCTGATAGTGGTCGACTGACATGTACGACTCCAAGACGGTCAGGCGGCGCCGAGTGGTCCTGGGACTGCTCGTCGCCTGCTCCCTGATCCTGCTCACGGCGTCGTTCGGGGGTGACGGGGGCGCGGTCGGCTCCGTGCAGCGCGGCTTCAGCGAGGTCCTCAACCCGGTGCAGGAGGGCGCGAGCCGCGCCCTGAAGCCGGTGCGCGACCTGTTCGCGTGGTTCGGCGACACGTTCACCGCGAAGGGCAAGCTCGCCGACGTCACCGCCGAGCGTGACCAGCTCCGCCAGGAGGTCCTGAAGTCCCAGGACGCCCAGAGCGAGAACGAGCTGCTCCGCCGCCAGCTGAACCTCAATCAGAGCCTCGGCATCGGTGCCTACGGTCCGGTGGGCGCGCGCGTCTTCGCGCAGTCCTCGACCGTCTGGTACGCGACGGTGAAGATCGACAAGGGCTCCTCGGACGGCCTGCGCGACGGGATGCCCGTCCTCGATGAGAACGGCCTCGTCGGCACGGTGTCGCAGACGACGCGCTCGGCCTCCGTCGTGACGCTCATCACCGACCACACGTCGGGCGTCTCGGGGCGGACGATCGTCGGGCGCGTGCCCGGCATCGTGCTGCCCTCCAGCGCCGGCAACCCGGGGTCGCTCACGTTCAGCCTGACCGGCGGCGGGCGCATCGCGGTCGGCGACCGGGTCGTGACGCGCGGGACGATCGAGAGCAAGTACCCGTCGCTGTTCCCGGAGGGGCTGCCGATCGGGACCGTGACGACGGTGGACAACCCGGGCTCGGACACGCAGGAGGTCAAGCTGCGGCCGTTCGCCGACCTGCGCCGCCTCGACGAGGTCCAGGTGCTGACGAAGGTCCCGGGGGCGGAGTCGTGAAGGGGCTCGTCGCACGGATCGTCGTCTTCGGCATCGTGATCGGGATCGTCCAGGTGACCTTCGTGTCCCAGTTCCCCGTCGCGGGCGGCACCGCCGACCTCGCGCCGCTCGCGGTCATGAGCATCGGCCTGCTGTGCGGCGGTCTCGTCGGCGCGTCCTTCGGCTTCGGCCTCGGCCTGTTCCTCGACGTGTCGCTGCTGCAGACGCTCGGCGTGACGTCGCTCATCCTCGTGGGCATCGGCTACTTCGCCGGGCGGCTGCGCGACGGCATCGCGGACACGGAGTCCTCGCTCGTGCCGCTGCTGGCGGGCGCGGCCGCGACCGTCACCATGTCGGTCTCGTACTCGATCATCCAGTTCCTGCTGGACGTCAGCGCGCCGGTCAGCGGCGTGCTGCTGCGCCAGCTGCTGGCGACCCTCATCCTCAACACCCTGCTCGCCCTGCCCGTCTACGCCATCGCCCGCCGCTGGCTCTCGCGCTCGCTGCCCCAGCAGCCACGCGGCCGGCGCCGGCAGTCCTCCTCCGCAGCGCTCTCGCCGCTGCAGCAGGGCCTGCGCACGCAGGGGTCCAGGCGGACCTCGATCTCATGATCGATCCCGTCGGAGATCGCCGCCCGCCGATCAGCCCCCAGCTCGCCTGGCGGGTCGCCCTCCTGGGCGGGATCGCGCTCGCGCTCTTCGCGATCATCTTCTTCCGGCTCTGGTACCTGCAGGTCCTGTCCGGCGACCAGTACCTCGCCGAGGCGAACGACAACCAGGTCCGTCAGGAGCGCATCCAGGCTCCGCGCGGCGACATCGTCGACCGCAACGGCGAGACGATCGTCACGAACCGCCGGGCGATCGTCGTCGAGATCAGCCCCGCCGGACTACCCGACGCCGAGCGCGAGGCGGCCGCGACCTGGGGCCAGCGGATGACCCAGCGCTCCTTGCGCCCGACGGGCTTCAAGGGCGAGCCGACGAAGATCCCCGACATCCCGACGCAGGAGCTGCGCGATCGTCTGCGCCGCCTGGCCGGGGTGCTCGAGGACACGACGGCGACCGAGATACAGCGGCGCATCGTCGAGTCGCTCGCCCAGGTGCCGTACGCGCCGATCCGGGTGGAGACCGACGTCCCGCGCTCGGTCATGAACTACGTGCAGGAGCGCCAGACGCTGTTCCCGAGCGTGACCGTCGAGCAGGTCTACCTGCGCCAGTACCCGCGCACGACGCTCGCCGCCCAGATGCTCGGGACGGTCGGGGAGATCCAGCTCAAGCAGCTGGGGTGGAAGCACTTCCGCGGCGTCAAGCAGGGCACCGTCGTGGGCCAGGGCGGCCTCGAGTACCAGTACGACCGCTACCTGCGCGGCACCGACGGCTCGCGCGAGATCCAGGTCGACGCCCTCGGCAACCCGAAGGGCGAGCTGCGCGAGGTGACGCCGAAGGCCGGGCAGCGGCTCAAGCTGTCGCTCGACCTCGCGCTGCAGCGCGAGGGGCAGGACGCGCTCACCGGCGAGGGCAACCCGGGTGGGCAGCCGGCCGCCTTCGTGGCGCTGAACCCCGAGAACGGCGAGATCCTCGGGATGGGCTCCTACCCGTCCTTCGACCCCAACCTGCTGACGAAGCCGATCACGCAGGAGCGCTACGACGCGCTCTTCGGCGAGCAGGCGGGCTCCCCGCTGTTCAACCGCGCGACGAACGGCCTGTACTCGACGGGATCGACGTTCAAGGTCGTCACGGCGCTCGCGGGCCTGGAGAGCGGCACGATCGCGCCGTCCACGCACGTCGAGGACAGCGGCTGCGTCGAGATCGGCGACCGCAAGTTCTGCAACGCCAAGAGCGAGCCCAACGGCTCGGTCGACATGCAGCAGGCGATCAAGGTCTCCTCCGACGTCTACTTCTACCTCCTGGGCCAGAACCTGGACGCGAAGAAGGGCCAGATGCTCCAGAAGTACGCCCGCGAGCTCGGCTTCGGGCGTGACACGGGCATCGACCTCCCGTCGGAGGCCGACGGCGTCGTCCCCGACCGCGCGTGGCGCAAGCTCGTGGGCGAGGAGGAGCTGAAGTGCCGCAAGAAGCGCAAGGTCGCGTCCTGCGGGATCTCCGACATGCGCGGCTGGAACACGGGCGACAACGTGAACCTCGCCATCGGCCAGGGCGACCTGCAGGCCACGCCGCTGCAGCTCGCCGTCGCCTACTCGACGCTGGCGACCGACGGGCGCGTCCCCACGCCGCACGTCGGCCTGGAGGTCGAGAACCAGTCCGGCGAGCTCATCCAGCGCATCGAGCGCGCACCGGCCCGCCGCATCAGGATCGACGAGACCGCCCGCTCGGTGATCATGAACGGCCTGAAGGCGGCGGCGATGGAGGACGGCGGCACGTCGCACGACGTGTTCTCCGACTGGCCCAAGGACCTGCCCGTCTACGGCAAGACCGGCACCGCCCAGCGCACCGGCAAGCCCGACACGTCGTGGTACGCGGCGTACGTCCCCGGCGGCCGCGGGCGCAGCCCGATCGTCGTCGCGACGACCGTCGAGGAGTGCGGCTGCTTCGGCGCCGAGGCCGCTGCCCCGATCACGCGGCTCATCCTGTCGCAGCACTTCGGGGTCGAGAAGAAGTTCGTCCGCGGGGAGTCGAGCACGCGGTGAACACCGTCCAGGCCCCCACTGCGGTTCCGGCCCCGCTGCGCGGCGTCCTGCGCCTGCCGCTGGACCCGCTGCTCATCGTGGCGACGCTGGGCCTGGCTGCGATCTCGCTCGCCGCGATCGGGATCTCCACGCAGGACGACATCCCCGGCTCGCCGGCGTACTACCTCACCCGGCAGGCGATCTTCTTCGCCGTCGGGGCGGTGCTCCTCGTCGTCATCAGCCGCCTGGACTACTCCCGGCTGCGCGAGCTGAAGTACGTCGTGTACGGGTTCATGCTCGTCCTGATCCTCGCCGTCCTGGGCTTCGGCTCGGTCGCGCGCGGCTCGCGACGCGCGATCGATCTCCCGTTCTTCCAGGTCCAGCCGTCCGAGCTCGGCAAGGTGCTGCTCGTCGTCGCGCTGGCGGGCTTCGTGGTCGACCGCTCGCGGAGGCTGCGCGAGCGCGACACCACGGCGATCATCGTCCTGCTGGCGCTCGTGCCGGCCGCGATGGTGATGATCCAGCCGGACCTCGGGTCCGCGCTCGTCTACATCGTGATCGTCCTTGCTGTCCTCTTCGCGGCCGGAACATCCTGGAAGCACTTCGCCGGGCTCGCGGCCCTCACGGCGGGCGCCGTCGCGCTCTCGCTCGTGCTGGCGCCGGTCACCGGGGTCACCGTGCTGCACGACTACCAGGTCGAGCGCCTCACCTCGTTCCTGCACCCCTCGGGTGATCCCGGCAACGCCGGGTACCAGCAGAACCAGGCCGGCATCGCGATCGGCGCCGGTCAGAAGACGGGCCGCGGCGTGGGCGCCACGCAGACCCGTCTCAACTTCCTGCCCGAGCACCACACCGACTTCGTGTTCGCCGTCATCGGCGAGCGCTGGGGCTTCGTCGGCGCGGCGCTCGTGCTCTCCCTCTACGCCCTCCTCATATGGAGGGGTCTGAGGATCCTCACGATGTCCAAGAACCTCTATGGAGCCTTGCTTGCGGCAGGAATCGTCGCAATGCTCATGTTTCAGGTGTTCGTGAACGTCGGGATGAACATCGGGATCATGCCCATCACGGGTATCCCTCTCCCACTGATGTCCTACGGAGGCTCCTCGGTCCTGACCACTCTCATCGCCGTCGGCCTGCTGCAGTCGATCTACGCGCAGGGCCGCGCGGCGGCGTCCCACAAGGGACGCATCACCGCTACCTGAAGGACCCAACCACCAAATGCGTAAGCAAGTGCTTGTGAGCGTCGATCGCGGGGAGACCCGCGTGGCGCTGCTGGAGGCGACAGGACAGCCGGACCCGAAGAAGGTCCCGGCGGCCCGCGGCCGCAGGAAGGACCCGGCCCCTGGCTTCCGGGTCGCCGAGCTGTACCTCGAGCGACGGGGCAACCGCTCCATCGTCGGGAACATCTACAAGGGCAAGGTCGACAACGTCCTGCCCGGGCTGGAGGCCGCGTTCGTCGACATCGGGCTC
>Ga0070665_100004755_pt1 | contig 14140 bp, 12 predicted proteins | sample KBSS13metaG_FD_65862 | JGI IMG/M metagenome (GOLD analysis project Ga0070665, IMG submission 65862) | Switchgrass rhizosphere microbial communities from Kellogg Biological Station, Michigan, USA - KBS S1-3 metaG | ecosystem: Host-associated > Plants > Roots > Rhizosphere > Soil ... | reverse complement strand
CTTCGCCATGGACCAGCCGGACGTGCCGCGCCACGGCTACCGGGTGGAGCGCAGGGACGCGCAGCGGGTCCTGTACTCCTTCGACGTCGGCGGCCGCACCAAGGTCGCGGTCGTCGTGGCCAGGGACCGGCCGCACCGGCCGGGCTGGGGCCCGGAGACCAGCGCGGCCTGCGACCCGGCGGAACTGCCCGCGAGCCTCACCGACAACGGACCCTACGAGATCTGGTCGGACCGGGCCGGGCACCGCGTACCGGTGACGAAGGTGAACAGCTCACCCGGCCCCGCCCACTGCGGCTGGCAGCAGGCACACTTCCTCCAACTCGGCGGCGCCGCGACCGGCAGGCTCTACGCCCGCGACCCCCAAGGCGTCCTGCCACCCGGAACCCTCACCTCCCGCTACGACGGCGACACCACCCTGCCCGCCGACGCGACGGACACCGGCTACCACTGGCACGACGAGCACCTGTGGACATCACCAGACCCCTCGAAGGTGTACCTGCGCACCGCCGGCACCGTCGAAGCCTGGCCCGCCGTCACCCCCGGCCACGGCTGCGCCTGACACCTGCGGGGCCCGTGACGTCCTCTGCCGGCGGGTGTGGCTGCCGGTCCGCGGGCACTGAGCCGGCGGAGCGCGGGATGAAGACGTCGGCGAAGGTCTCCAGCAGTGACCGGCGTCCGGACAGCTCGACCTCGCCCAGCCCGATCGCCCGCATGAGCTCCTGATAGGGGGGCACCGCGTCCGCGGCGACGGTGATCGTGAGATCGGGTCCGGTCGGCGCCGGCCCGGCGCCGCTCGTGAGCTGCCCGTCGGTCACCACGGCGTGCAGCACCGCGCCGGCCGTCCGGATCTCCCACGAGGCGGTCACGCCGCCGGCCGCCTCGCGGTCGAAGGTGGCCCGCAGCGCCATGACCAGCGAGGACAGCGGCACCCGGTAGCCGACCTGGTGCGCGTCGAACCGTGCGTTCCCCCACAGGGCGAGCGCGATGACGGCGGTCTGAAGGCTCTGTCCGGCCTCGGTCAGGGCGTAGACCACGCCGCGCTGGGGGGCCTGGGCGATGCGCCGCTCGACGATGCCGGCCTCCTCCAGCTCCTTGAGCCGGGTGGACAGCACGTTGGTGGGGATGCCCGACAGCTCTTCGAGCAGGTCCGTGTACCGGCCCGGGCGTGCCATGAGTTCCCGGACGATCAGCAGGGCCCACCGCTCGCCGACGAGCTCCAAGGCGCGGGCCAGCCCGCAGTACTGCCCGAACTCCCGACGTGTCATGCGCCGATCGTACCAAGCTGCTGAACATGAAGCATGCTTTTAAATCATGTGTGTACTTGTAAAAACGAAGCGCGCTGTTTTACGCTCCGACCCATGACCCCTACACGTTCCGTGGCGCCCGCTGCCGCGCGGGCCGCCGCAGCACCGTCCGGCCCCAGTCCGCGCGCGGTCCTCGCGATCCTGTCCCTCGCCGGATTCATGGCGAACCTGGACGTCTTCATCGTCAACGTCGCCTTCGACGACATCGCCCACGACTTCCACGGCTCGTCGATCAGCGACGTGAGCTGGGTGCTCAACGCCTACGCGATCGTCTTCGCCGCGCTGCTGGTGCCGCTGGGACGCCTGGCCGACAGAATCGGCCGCAAGCGGATGTTCCAACTGGGAATGGGCCTGTTCACCCTCGCGAGCCTGGCGTGCGGCGTCGCCCCCGGCCTGTGGTGGCTGGTCGGGTTCCGGGTCCTGCAGGCCACCGGCGCCGCCGCGCTGACCCCGACCGCACTCGGCCTGCTGCTGGCCGCCGTACCGGCGGACAAGCGGCTGCACTACGTGCGGCTCTGGTCGGCCGTGGCAGCGGTGGCCGCAGCCGCCGGACCCGTCCTCGGCGGCCTGCTCGTCACCGCGAGCTGGCGCTGGGTGTTCCTGGTCAATCTGCCGATCGGGGCCTTCGCGATCGTCTCCGCCCGCCGCAAGGTCCCCGACTCCCGCGACACCCGCATCACCGCCATGCCGGACGCCGTCGGCTCCGCCCTGCTCACCGCGGGCGTCGGCGCGCTCGCCCTGTCCATCGTCAAGGGCGGCGACTGGGGCTGGGGCGGCGGCCGGACCATCGCGGGCTTCACCGCCGCCGGCCTGCTCCTGGCTGCCTTCGCCCGGCGGACCGAACACCACCCCGCCCCGGTCGTCGAGCCCGACCTCTACCGGGTGCGCACCTTCGCCTCGGCGAACCTCGCCATGGCCGCCTTCGGCCTCGGCATGTCCGCCTACCTGCTCATCACCGTGCTGTGGATGCAGAACGTCTGGCACTGGTCGGTCGTCACCACCGGATTCGCCCTCGCGCCGGCCCCGGCGATGGTCCCGATCGTCACCGTGCTGGCCCAGCGGCTCGCCCGCAGGATCCCCGCGGGAATCCTGTCGGCCGCGGGATGCGCGGTGTTCGCGGCCGGCACGATCCTGACGCTGTCCCGCATCGGCCCGGACGGATCGCACTACGCCGACGAACTGCTGCCCGGCCACCTGCTCGTCGGCATCGGCATCGGCTTCACCCTGCCCACCATCCTGGCGTCCGCCACCCACGACCTCCCCCAGCACCGGGCGTCGACCGGCAGCGCCGTCATCAACATGGCCCGCCAGCTCGGATTCGTCCTCGGCGTCTCCGTGCTCGTCGCCGTCCTCGGCACCCCGGCGGACTACCCGGCGGCGCACGCCGCGTTCGTGCACGGCTGGTGGACCATCGCCGCCGTCGAACTGGCCGCCGCCCTCGCCTGCCTCGGCATCGTCAAGCGGCGCGCCGGCACCCCGTGAGACCCCCGCGACCGACCCGCGCACACCCCCTCCCCAGCAAAGGAACACCACGATGACCTCCCTCGACCGAGCGACCGTCCTCATCACCGGCGCGAACGGCGGACTGGGCACCGAACTGGTCCGAGCCGCCCTCGACCGCGGCGTGCGACGCGTGTACGCGACCGCGCGGAACCCCAGGCAGTGGGCGGACGAGCGGGTCATACCCCTGCGGCTCGACATGACCGACCCCGACGCCATCGACCGGGCCGCGCGGCAGGCCGGCGACACGACGATCCTGATCAACAACGCGGCCGTCTTCCCGAAAGGCGACCTGCTGACGGCGCCCGTCCAGGACATCACCGCCACCATCGACACCAACCTGCTCGGCCCGATCCACCTGACCCGCGCACTGGCCCCCGCACTCCGCTCCGCCCGGGGCGCGCTCGTCAACATCGGCTCCGTACTCAGCTGGTTCGCCGTCGGCAAGGCGCACAGCGTCTCCAAGGCCGGACTGTGGATGGCGACCAATGCCTTCCGCCTCGAGCTCGCACCCGACGGCGTCCAGGTCCTCGGCGTCCACGCCGGCCCGACCGACACCCCGATGCAGGCCGGCAACGACCCGGCGGGCATGAACAAGCCCTCCGACGTCGCCGCCGCGATCCTCGGCGCCGTCGAAGCCGGAGAACACGAACTGCTCGTCGACGCGATGACAGCGAAGGTGCACAGCGCACTGTCCGCGCCGGTCACCGCTCTCTACCCGGCCCTCAAGCCGTAGCCCGCCCGGCACTCCGGCACCCCGGCACTCCGGCACTCCGGCACCGAACCTGCCGGGGTGCGCCCGGTGACCGCAACGAGCCGCACGGATCTCCTCCGAGCCGCCCCTCGGGCTTTCCGGCCGGCTCGGCCCGGAGACCGTGCGGCCACGGCGCCCGGACGGGCGGGTCACGAGACGGGCGAATCGGCCGCACGGGCCGCGGCCCGTGCGTACCGTTGAGCCGTCGGGGCAGGGGACGACGCCGGACGGGGCACATGGAGATTCGCTTACGGGTCGCGGCCGCAGACCAGCAGGAGGCCGTCCGGCTGACACAGGACCTGGGTGGCTGGCTCGCGGAGGACCGCGACGTAGGGCTGTATGCCGAGGTACGCCGGCAGACGGTCAGGGGGACCGAGGACCGGGGCGCGATGTCGGGCGCCCTCGTGGAATGGATCAGCCTGGTCACCACCTCGGGGTTCTCCGCGGTGAACCTCGCCTACGCCCACCGGAGCTTCCGGATGTCCCAGCCGCGCAGCCGCAGGACGGTGCCGGTGGTCATCGAGGTCGGCCAGGTCCGCATCGAGGTGGAGGACGGGTCGCCGGAGACGACGGCGCGCATCGTCCGCGCGCTGGAAGCCGGTGGGGATCAAGCCCTCCCCGACGCCGGGGCCGCCGACACCGCGGGCGCGCAGGATCCGGGCCACGGTGGCGCTCCCTGACCCGGCGGCCAGCAGAGCCGTCCTGATAGGCGTCGACCGCTACGCGCATCTGGAGCCCCTCGCCCCCGTCGCGGCGGCCGTCGCCGTGATCGCCGGGCTGCTGCGGGAACCGTCCGTGCTCGGACTGCCGCCCGAGCACGTGACCGTGGTGGATTCCTCATCGACCACCGAGGAAGCGCTCGCCGCGGTACGGGACGCCGCGCAGGCGAGCACGGACATGCTGTTCGTCTATTTCGCCGGACACGGTCTGCGCAACCGCCAGGGCGACCGGCTGTACCTGGCGCTGCGCGAGGCCGACGACGAGCACCCGGACATCGGGACGATCCGCTACCGGAGCCTGCGCGGTGTGATGGACCGGGCAGGCACGCGGGCACGGCGCAAAATCGTGGTCCTGGACTGCTGCTACAGCGGTCTGGCGGGCGCCATGGGGCCACACGCGGTGACCAGGGCCGATCTGTCGCGCATGCTGGGCCCCGCCGAGACGGGCCAGGCCACCGACCGAGCGGACATCGGCACGTACGTCCTGACCTCGGCCACGACGACGGGGGTGTCCCTGGCGCCGCCCGATGCCCGCTTCCCCGAGTTCAGCGGCGAACTGATCGACGTCCTGGACCGCGGGATCACGGGAGCAGGGCCGTTCCTGCAACCCGGACTGGTATGGCGGACGGTTCACGACCGTCTCACGTCCCGGGGAGGGGCCGAGCCGCAGCAGTTCGGGCAGAACGCGGCCATTGACCAGGACCTGTTCGTCAACCGCGCGAATCAGCCCGCGGCAGCCGGCAGCCGGCAGCCGCCGCCCGGGATTCCGGCGGCGCGGGGAACGAGCAGAGCACCGGCACCGGCCCCGCCCGCCGTGAGGATCACAGCGGAGCCGGTCACGAGACCCGACCTCGTACGGTCAAAGGCCGTGTGGTTCGCCGCTCTTGCGGCCTGCGCCACGATCGCCACCATCGCCGCGGTCATCACCCTGCCCCGCTCCGGCCACTCGCCGGAGGAGACCTCCACAGGGAAGAGCCCGCCGGTCACACAGCTCACCGCGCAGCCCCCGTCCTCCTCCCCGTCCCGCCCGGCGCCCCGGACGCCCGCACACGGACCGCGGTCCGCCGCCCCGGACGAGCTCAGGACGTACGAGGCCGCCGTCCCCGGTCCCGGCTGCGCTCCCGGACCGGTCCGCTGGACGCTCACCAGCGGCACCGTCTCCTGCGGCGAACACGGCGCCACCTACCGCCAGGACTCTGCCGGCCATTCCCCGTTCGCCGAGATCGACCTGAACGGTCACACGCTGCCGCAGGCGTACGACATCTCACTGGAGGCGAGCCGCCTCGGCCCCGCCACCTGCGTGGCCGTCTGGGTCAAGACCAACATCGCCCTGGGCGCGTGCGCCACCGGCAACTGCTACATCGCCCGTTACGGCACCACGCCGGTGAATCTCGCGCTGCGGCGGTTTCCCCGGCCCGGCACCATCCTGGACCTGTCCGTCCACGTCAGCGGCAGCTCGCTGCGCCTGTCCGTCTCCGACAACGTCAACGGCGCCTCCATGGTGCTGGCCGCACAGGACGCCGGACGGGATCCGGCGGCCGGCCCCTCGCTCGACGTCCACACCATCAGTTCCGCCGACTCGACGGCTCTCCTGACGGACTTCCGGCTCCAGGCGGCGACATAGAAGCGGGGCCCGAGCGCGCCCGGCGCCCCGGGCATCGTCGCTGCTTTCGGCCCTTGCGCGGGGACCGGCACGGCGGTCCAATGGTGAAGATGACTGCCGTTGGTGGGCGCGGCCCCGCAGACACCGGGGCCGTGGAGTCCCCGAACCCCCTCGAGGAGCTGTCACTGGAGCAGCTCCGCCGGCGCGGGAGCATGAAGTGGCGCACCCATCCGGCCGACGTCCTGCCGCTGTGGGTGGCGGAGATGGACGTCCTGCTGGCACCGCCGATCGCCGACGCCCTGCGCGAGGCCGTCGACACCGGTGACACCGGATACCCCGCCGGAACCGGGTTCGCCGAGTCCCTGGCGGCCTTCGCCGCACGGCGCTGGCGGTGGGACGGCGTCGAGATCGACCGTGTCGCCGTGATCCCGGACGTCATGACGGGCGCGGTCCAGGTACTGCGGCTGATCACCGACCGCGGCGGCCCGGTCGTCGTCAACTCCCCGGTCTACGCGCCCTTCTACGCGTTCGTCACCCACGACGACCGCCGGATCGTGGAGGCGCCCCTCGGGCCGGACCTCCGGATCGACCCGGACACCCTCGAAGAGGCGTTCCGGCGCGCACGCAAAGACAGTGGCAGGGGCCGGATCGCCTACCTCCTCAGCAACCCGCACAACCCCACCGGCACCGTGCACACCTTCGAGGAACTCGCCACCGTGGCGCAGCTGGCCCGCCGGTACGGGGTCCGGGTCGTCGCCGACGAGATACACGCCCCGCTCGTGCTCCCGGGAGCCGACTTCACGCCCTACCTGAGCGTGCCGGGGAGCGAGGACGCCTTCTCGCTCATGTCGGCGACCAAAGGCTGGAACCTCGCCGGGATCAAGGCGGCACTCGCCGTCGCGGGGCCCGAGGCGGCCCCCGATCTGCGCCGGATACCCGAAGAGGTGCACCACGGCGCCAGCTACCTGGGCGTCATCGCCCACACCGCGGCCTACCGCCACGGGGACCGGTGGCTCGACGCGCTGCTGGCAGGACTCGACGGGAACCGGACCCTGCTGGGCGAGCTCGTCGCCGAGCACCTGCCCGGCATCGGGTACACCAGACCGGAGGGAACCTACCTCGCCTGGCTCGACTGCCGCTCCCTCGCCCTGGACCCGGAAGAGGACAGCACGGACCTCCCGGTCGTCACCGACCTGGCCGGCCCCGCACGGCTGTTCCTCGAACACGCCAGGGTGGCCCTGTCCGCCGGGCACATCTTCGGCACCGGCGGAGCCGGGCACGTCCGCCTGAACTTCGCCACCTCCCGGTCCGTCCTCACCGAGGCGATCACCCGCATGGGACACGCCGCCGCCTCCCACACACACCGGCCGGACGCACCCCCGCCCGGACCGGCGCGGCACTGAGGGCCACAACGCGACCGGCGCGGTGCCGCCCACCTCCCTGCGCCGGGCCCTGCGCGGCGGCCGAAGAGACCGGGCCGCACTCTTCCACCAGCCGCCGGTACGCACGTAAGTTCGGCTCGTCCCAGATCCTGGGCGTCCCGTCACACGTTCCCCCGGAGGCAGTCATGCGTGTCGCGTTATACGGTGGTCCACCCGCATCCCTCACCCGGAGGCGGGTCGCCGCCGCCGGGGTCGGCATGGCGATGGCACTCGCCACCCTGGCCGCCCTTCCCGCCACCGCCACCGCCGTCGCCCCACCGACCGCGCGGCCCGGCGGCGCCACCGGGGCCGTACGGGACCACACCGGGGTCACACCGGCCGCGCAGACCCTCGGTGTGGACGTCAACGCCTCGCAGGGGAACGTCGACTGGCCGGCCGCCTGGGCGGACGGCGCCCGGTTCGCCTACGTCGAGGCGACCGAGGGCACCACCTACACCAACCCGTACTTCGCGACGCAGACGGCCGGCGCGTCCGCGGTCGGCATGGAACACGGCGCCTACCACTTCGCCAACCCCAACGCCTCCTCCGGCCAGACCCAGGCCGACTTCTTCGTCGCGCACGGCGGCGGCTGGTCCAGGGACGGCCAGACGCTGCCGCCGCTGCTCGACATCGAGGCCAGCCCGTTCGGTGACGTCTGCTACGGCATGTCGCAGGCGGCCATGGTGACCTGGCTCAAGAACTTCACGGCCGAAGTGCGCGCGAGGACCACCCGCTGGCCGGTGATCTACACCTCGACCTCCTGGTGGACCACCTGCACCGGCAACGACGCGTCGTTCGGCGCCAACGACCCGCTGTTCGTCGCCGGCACCTCCTCCGGCCCCGGCCCGCTGCCGGCCGGCTGGACCACCGCCACCTTCTGGCAGTCCACCGACTCCGGCGTCTTCCCCGGCGGCGAGGACTGGTTCAACGGCACCCCGGACCAACTGAAGGCATTCGCCGACGGCTGACCGGAAACACGCCACCGGCCCGCGCCCGCCCGCGGCGCGGCTGTCACACCGCACGCCCGTCCGCTGTCACACGGCGTTCACGAACCGCGGGGTTGATCGTCCGGGAGGCGGGGAAAGTAGCCCGCCGAACCGTCACGACAAAGGGGGAGCACCATGCCGCTCAGCCGCCGACACCTGCTCGGGACCGGAGGGAGCCTGGCGCTGACCGGCGCCCTGGCCGCCGCGTGCGGGTCGAACAACGGACGCGGCGGGGGCGGGGGCGGCGGCGGGTCCGGCAGGGTCACCCTGCAGCAGTGGTACCACCAGTACGGCGAGGCGGGCACCGAACAGGCGGTGCGGCGGTACGCGGCCGCGTACGAGCCGGCGGACGTGAAGGTGCAGTGGCGGCCGGGCAACTACGACCAGCAGACCGCCGCGGCGCTGCTGACCTCCTCCGGGCCGGACGTCTTCGAGGGCAGCCCGACACTGGACCAGATCCAGGGCCACCAGGTGGTCGACGTCACCGACCTGCTCGCCGCGGTGAAGGACGACTTCAACCCGGCGGTGCTGGCGCCCAAGACGTACGACGGAAAGATCTGGGGCATACCCCAGGTCATCGACATGCAGATGCTCTACTACCGCAAGAGCATGCTCGCCCAGGCGCACATCTCCCCGCCGCGGTCGCTGGACGAACTGGTCGACGCCGCCGCGCAGCTGACCACCAAGAAGGTCAAGGGCCTGTTCCTGGGCAACGACGGCGGGGCCGGCGTGCTGGGCGGCACCCCGCTGTACGCGGCCGGGCTGAGCCTGGTCACCCCCGACGGCAGGGTCGGCTTCGACGACCCGGCGGCGGCCCGCACACTCGGCAAGTTCCACCAGCTGTACGCCGACAAGTCACTGCTGCTCGGCGCGCCGACCGACTGGTCCGACCCCTCGGCGTTCGTACAGGGACTCACCGCCATGCAGTGGTCCGGACTGTGGGCGCTGCCCGCGGTCCAGAAGGCACTCGGCGACGACTTCGGGGTCCTGCCCTTCCCCCAGGACGGTGCGGCCGGCAAGCCCACCGTGCCGGTCGGCGCGTACGCCGCGTGCGTCAGCGCCCGCAGCGCGCACCAGGCCGAGGCCAAGGCGTACATCAAATGGCTGTGGGTGGACCGGACCGAGGACCAGGAGGACTTCGCACTCTCCTACGGCTTCCACATACCCGCCCGGATCTCACTGGCGAAGAAAGCGGCCAAACTGCGCGTGGGGGCCGCGGCCGACGCCGTGTCGTACGCGACCGACCACGGCTACGCCCAGCCGCTGCTGTGGACGACCGCCAGCCAGACCGCGTACCAGGACGCGCTCAGCCGCATCATCAAGGACGGCGCGAACCCCGCCACCGAACTGAAGGCGGTGGTGCGGAAGACGGCGGCCGAACTGCAGCGGGTGCAGAGGACGCCGTGAGGCACCGCGCCCTGTGGTTCTGGGTGTTCGTCGGTCCCTTCGCCGCCGGGCTCGCCCTGTTCACGTACGTGCCGCTGCTGTGGTCGGTGTACCTGAGCTTCTTCGACGCGCACAACACCGTCACCCCCCACCACTTCGTGGGGGTGGGCAACTACACGTCGATGCTCCAGGACCGGGCCTTCACCGACAGCCTGCGCACGTTCGGGCTCTTCACGCTGTTCATCGTGCCCGCCACGTACGCCCTGTCGCTGGGGCTGGCGCTCATGGTGAACCGCCTGCGGTTCGCCCAGGCGTTCTTCCGGTCGGTGTTCTTCATGCCGGCCGCCTGCTCGTACGTGGTCGCCGCGCTCATCTGGAAGATGTCGATCTTCAACGGGGTGCGCTTCGGCCTGGCCAACACCGTGCTGGGCTGGTTCGGCGCCGACCAGACCGCGTGGCTGTCGACGACCCATCCGCCGCTGTACTGGCTGGTGATCGTCACGGTGCGGCTGTGGCTCCAGTCCGGGTTCTACATGGTGCTGCTGCTGGCCGGGCGGCAGCGCATCCCGGCGCAGCTGTACGAGGCGGCGGCGGTGGACGGCGCGCGGCCGGGCTGGCAGGTCTTCCGGCACATCACCTTCCCGCAGCTGCGGGCCACGTCGATCGCGGTCGTGCTGCTGCTGGTGATCAACGCGTTCCAGGCGTTCGACGAGTTCTACAACCTGCTCAGCGACTCGCGCGGCTACCCGCCGTACGCGCGGCCCCCGCTGGTCTACCTCTACTACACCGCGCTCGGGCAGGGGCAGAACCTCGGCGAGGGCAGCGCGGGCGCGGTGATCCTCGCACTGATCATCGCGGTGGCCACGGTGGCGCAGGCCCGCTGGTTCGGCCTCGGAAGGCGGGAGGACTGACGCGCGAGTTCACGCAGTGGGCGGCGACGGGCCCCTCCTGCCCGAGGGCGGGCAAGGAGGGCGAGCCCGCCCGCGGAGAGAAGGAGAAGGAAGACCGACCGGGAAAAGGGAGAGGACTGACATGGAGCAGGCGCTGCTGAAGTTCGGACGCGCGGTGCGGGCGGTGCTGCTCGTGGTACTCGCGCTGCTCTTCCTGATCCCTTTCTACCTGCTGGTCCGCAACGGCCTGTCGACCGAGCAGGACATCACCTCGCCGCAGTGGACCTTCCTCCCCTCCCACCTCCAGTGGTCCAACGTCAGCGAACTGTTCGACGACCCGGCCGTGCCGATGGCCCGGGCGCTGCTGAACTCGTCGCTGATCGCGGTCTCCACGACGGTCGGTACGGTGGTGCTGGCCTCGACCGCCGGCTACGGCCTGGCCCGGATCCCGTACCGGTACGCGAACCAGGTCTTCTACGCCATCCTGGGCACGCTGATGGTGCCGGCGGCCGTCACCTTCGTGCCGAGCTTCGTCCTGGTGTCCTCGCTGGGCTGGGTGTCCACGCTGCGCGGCCTGATCGTCCCCACCCTGTTCTCGGCGTTCGCGTGCTTCGTCTTCCGCCAGTACTTCCTGGGCTTCCCCGGCGAACTGGAGGACGCGGCGAAGGTGGACGGACTGGGCTACTGGCGCGTCTACTGGCGGATCGTGGTGCCCAACTCGCTGCCGGTGTTCGCCGCGGTGTCCACCATCGTGTTCATCGGCGCGTGGAACTCCTTCCTGTGGCCGCTGGTCATCGGCCAGGACCAGTCCTCCTGGACGGTCCAGGTCGCGCTGTCCACCTTCACCACCGCCCAAGTGGTGAACATCCACGAGCTGTTCGTGGCGGCGGCGGTGTCGATCCTCCCGCTCCTCCTGGTGTTCCTGCTGCTCCAACGGCACATCGTGGCCGGGGTCGAGCGGTCCGGCATCGACGACTGAGCCGCCCCGGTCCACGCCCCGCGGCGTCCGGCACAACCCCCAGGCAACCGCCCGGGGGACGTGCCGGACGCCGCGGGGCCCGGACGGAGCAGCAGGGCGTCCCCAGCAACTAGGCTCCATTCCCGTTCGAAGGCGCGCAGCGCCGCAAGTGAGGCAGGTGGGCGATGAGTTACGACCTGGAGTGGGCCGCGCTTCCGGAGCCGGCGGCCTCGGCCAGGGCCCGGTACGACGCCTGCGACTGGCTGGGCGACCCGCCGTGTCCCCACGACCCGCCGTGCCTGGACACCTACGACACCCTTGCCGCCCCGTACCAGTTCCACGTCACCGTCCTGGACATGGGGCGGTACATCGACGGGATGCGCGGCGCCGGGATGTGCTTCGACGCCGAGCCGGCGCCGTTCACGGGCCGGCCGTACACGACGAAGGAATGGCAGGCCGCGAGCCCGGCGGAACGGCAGGCGGACGCGGTGTCGCGGAACCGGTTCGAGGCCCAGCGGATCCCGGGCAGGGCGGGCATCCCGGTCTTCAAACTGAGCTCCAACGGCCCCTGGCCGGTGACCGCCGAGGAGATCGACGAGGCCCTCGCCGCCTACACCCGGGCCCCCGCGGACCTGCGCGCCCGCCTGGAGTCGGACAACCACTGGCCGAGCTGGCTCCAGTGGCTGCGGACCTGCCGGGACCACGGAGGATTCCGCCTGGAGTAACCGGCCCGCCGGCTCCCCCCTGGGCGCAACCGCCAGGATCAATACGCCCGGTTCTGCGGCCCGTCCGGCAACCAACTGTGGGCGTCGGAGGCCTGCGACTTCGGGACTCGGCGCCGGTATGGGCCAGGACACGCCCTTATGGCCCTTTTTCGCATGGCTGACGGTACGATTTATCTCCAGGCGAAGGCATTCAGGGGGGAGTTGCCGGTGGCCGGAGAAGGACAGGGTCCCGGCGAGCCGTCCCGCGGAGATGGGCGGACCCCACCGGGGTCGGCTCCCGTACACGGGGGTTCCCACGCACCGGCCGGCGGCGCCGCGCCGGATCCCCGTGAACCGGCCGGGGCGGCCCGTGCCGGGTGGACGAACCCGGCGCTGCTGGGCGCCGGGGCGACCATCGTCGGCGCGGTGATCACCGCCCTCATCTCGGGTCTCTTCGCCGCGGGCGGCGGGAACCCGCGGAACTCCGCCGGCGGGCAGACGTTCCCGCAGGACCCGCCCCGGATCACCACGCCGTTCACGACGGCTTCCTCCCCGTTCCCCGCCGTAGGTGCCGGACAGGACCCGGGTGCGACGACGGCCCCGCCGCAGGGCGGGGGGACCGACCCGCGGGGACCGGGCTACCGGTCAACGGCGGCGCCGGGCACCGCGAGGACCGCCGCGCCGAATCCGACCACCGCCGCGCCGTCCCCGGCCGAGAAGGGCGGGCAGTGGTCGGGCACGCTGGTCCTGGGCACGCTCGAAGGCGGTGAGAAGGACCTGGACGTCCGCCCTCCGGCCCGCGTGGGCACAGAAGAGGACAACGACCTCTACATCACCGTGTCCAGCCCCGCCACGCTCTACGCACTCGGCGGAGCCGGCGTCGCCGAAGGACCGGACTCCGGACCGCCGGCGACCGCCGCCGACTGCGCGAACGCCATCGCGTCGGCGGCCTCGGACGGAGTGCCCATGACCAGGGGAACCGTCATCTGCGCCCTCACCGGCGAAGGCCGGATCGCCCGGCTCACCGTCACCGCGACCCCGGGCGGCGGCCGCGCGACCGCCACCTTCGACGCGATCATCTGGCCGGCACCGTAACCCCGCCGGGACGGCTACCCCTGGCGGAAGAACTCCTGCGCGTCGGCGGAAGGTCCCGGCTCGCAGGGACCGGCTCAGACGCACGTGACCGCTCGGACCGGGCCGGAAGAGCTGCGGCGCGGTTGATCGTCCGGTCGGCGGCGGCACCGCACGGAATACCGGAGGCGCCGATGGTGAAGTGGCTGTCACCTTGTCATAAACCCGCTGGAAGGCGCTTCCTGATCACGCGAAAGCGGAAGTGCCCGATGTTGTCTCTCTTCCGCCACCCGAGGTGTCCTGATATCATCCACGATTGCGTACTCGGTTCCATGCACAGCCGAGTGTCAGGCCGATTCCGGGCGGCGTTTCCCGGACAGTGATCACCGCAACACCCTTCCCCACCGAACCGCGATTCGGTGCGTCACGTTCCAGGTACTTCCACAACATCGGAACACCTCAGCTGAAGGGCTACGCAAATGATCAAGAAGGAAACGGGCCAGGTTCTCGCCGCCTGGCTTTCTGGTTCTGACAGCGCCTACGGAATGCAGAACCCCGCCGGCCCGCTGTGCACGGGAACGCTCTTCGCCGCGACGGACTCGTTCATCACCATCGAGGAGCCCGCGATCACGATCGAGGAACCGGCCATCACGATCGAGGAGCCCGCTTTCGCGGACGCGTTCATCACGATCGAAGAGCCGGCCATCACGATCGAAGAGCCGGCCATCACCATTGAGGAGCCGGCCTTCGCGGACGCGTTCATCACGATCGAGGAGCCCGCGATCACGATCGAGGAGCCCGCTTTCGCGGACGCGTTCATCACGATCGAAGAGCCGGCCATCAC
>Ga0070665_100004754_pt1 | contig 14140 bp, 16 predicted proteins | sample KBSS13metaG_FD_65862 | JGI IMG/M metagenome (GOLD analysis project Ga0070665, IMG submission 65862) | Switchgrass rhizosphere microbial communities from Kellogg Biological Station, Michigan, USA - KBS S1-3 metaG | ecosystem: Host-associated > Plants > Roots > Rhizosphere > Soil ... | reverse complement strand
TCATAAAATGAGAACAATACCCTGATATACGGAATCCCCATGGCGATCGTGTTGCAGCACATAGGCGAGCTCCCGCCCGCGGACCACCCGTTCGGCGTTCTCCCGCACCACTGTGGATTGAGCGTCCCGGATCTGGAGGCCGCGATCGTGTGGTATCGGGAGATGCTCGGCTTCGCTCTGGAGATGCGACAGGAAATGACGCATGTGCCTCTCAAGGGCGCATTCCTCAAGCGTGGCGATTACCGGATTGAGTTATTCGAGGTGCCGGGGGCCCGACCCCTGCCGCCCGAGCGCCGCAATGTAGACGAGGACCTGCGCACCCATGGCACAAAACACATGGCCCTGATGGTCCCCAGCGTGCGGCAAGCACTCGAGTTCCTCCGCGCACGCGGGGTGGAGGTCGCGATGGAGCCCATGGAGGTGGAAGGAACGGTTGCCTGTTACATTCGCGACAACTCGGGCATCCTCATCGAGTTGGTGGAGCCTTTCCCGAGCCGGGCTGGGGCGCTCCGGTAGCTCCTTTCACGCCGTTCGCCGGCATCAAAACGGTTCCTGTCCCATCAGCAGCTTCTCCTCCGGCGGGACGGGATCCACGGCGACGCGGACGTTGATGCAGGCCGGCTTGCTCCTGGCCAGAGCTTCCTTCAGTGCCGACTCCAAGCCCGCAGCGTCCTCCACCCAATAGCCGTCGGCACCGAAAGCCCGCGCAACTTCGTGATAGGCGCCGTTCTCCAGTATGGTGTTGGTCACGCGGTCAGGCCCCACCGCGAGCTGCTGGAAGTGAAGCGTGGCTCCCCAGCTACTGTTGTTCATCACAATCACAATGACCTGTAGCCCCTTGCGGACCAGCGTGTCGAACTCTGCGATGCTGTAGCCCACCGCCCCGTCCCCGGTCACCAGGAGGGTTCGTTTGCCGGCTGTGCGTCCCGCCACCTGGCTGCCAATAGCGGTGCCGAAGCCCACTCCCATGGAGCCCAGATATCCGTGACAGAGAAAATCTCCGGGCTTCGCTCTCGAGATGACCTCCGTCAGCCAGAGATAGGTCAGGGCACCATCGGCTACGACAGAGGTGTTGGCATCGACAAAGCGAGCGACGATCTGGCTGGCCTGGAATGGATGCAGACGGGCCTCCTTGCCGCAATCAGAGGCAACACGCTCGTAGCGTGCGCGCACGAGAACCCTTACGGTGTCACGCCAGTTTCTCAGATCCGTCCACACTCTCCCGCTGGCCAATGGAGTCAGCGCCTCCAGCGTGGCACGCACATCAGCCTGAATACCCACAGACACGGGCTGCAGGCGCCCAAGCTCCCGCGCGTCCGGATCGACTTGCACGATTCGCGCTTGGCGCGGCAGCAATACGCCGGATCCGTGTGCGGTATTGAGCCCAAACCGAGTGCCCAGCAGCAGGATAGCATCCGGTGCCACTCCGCGATTCTTGAATCCCCACAGGCCCTGCACCAGCCCGCCACTGCACTCCTCCAGGCCCGACAGCAGGCTGAGCCCCTCGTAATCGGCAAACGCGGGAATTCCCGTCAGCTCCACAAAGGCCTTCAGAGCCCTCCCCGCATCACCGCGTTTCGCCTCCGAGCCTACGACGATGACCGGACGCTCGGCCGCGGCCAGAACCTCCAACGCGGCCTGCAGCGCGCGGGGCTCGGGGGCCGCTGCGTACACAATGCTCATTTCAGGTATGGGAACACTATCCTCCTCAACCTGCTCCGTGAGGACATCCCAAGGAATGTCGATCAGGACCGGGCCACGCGGCGCCGCATTGACGATGCGAATGGCCTGGGCCAGCAGTCGCGGGATCTGCTCTGCGCGCACGATCCTGTGCGCCCACTTCGTTATCGGGGCCGCAACCGCCACCTGGTCGATTCCTGCCTGCAAGGTGTTGGTTTCCGTAGCGCCTAACGGGCCCGACCCTGTCAGGAAGAGCACGGGCGTGCGATCGAGAAACGCGTTCGCGATCGGTGTCGTTGCGTTCGTGAAGCCGCCACCAGCCGTGACCAACGCGACGCCCATGCGAGATCCGACCCTGGCATAACCTTCAGCGGCGTGCCCGGCGGCCGCCTCATGTCGTGTATCCACGATCGGCAGGCGATGGTCCAGGCAAGCCTGGAAGATCGCATCGATGTGCGCGCCGTGCAAGCCAAACAGGGTGTCCACGCCCGCTTCGATCAGGGTGCGCACGACCAATTCCCCGCCCGTTATCTTGCCCACGATGCGCTCACTTTTCTTTCTGGCAGGGATTACTCAACAACCCGACGTGCTCGATCTCGACTTCCACCACGTCCCCGTCGCGAAGCCATAGCGGGGGCTGGCGCTTTGCGCCGACGCCGCCTGGCGTGCCGGTCAGAATGACATCCCCCGGCAAGAGGGTCATGAAAGTCGACACGTACGCCAATAATCGCGGCACGGGAAAGATCATCTGGCCCGTGTCCGCGCGCTGCACGACCTGCCCGTTGACACGGGTCTGGAGGGTCATCACTTTATTCTGCGGCAACTCGTCCGGAGTCACCAGCACCGGACCCAGCGCCCCTGTCAGTGGGAAGTTCTTCCCCGGCCCGAACTGGTGCGTGTGGTATTGCCAGTCGCGAACCGTTGCGTCGTTCGCGCAGCTGACGCCCGCGACATAACTCCAGGCATCGGCTTCGGACACACGCCGCGCGACTCGTCCCATGATCACCGCGAGCTCGCCTTCAAAATCGAACTGATCCGACTCGCGGGGGATCAGCAGAGGCTGTCCCTGAGCCTGTAAGGACTCGGCAACACGCATGAAAATGGTCGGATGCGCCGCCACCGCTCGCTTGGTTTCCGCGCGATGCTCTTCGTAATTGAGCCCCACACAGACGATGTGTGCGGGATCCGGAACGACCGGTAACAACTCGACCTGCCCGATGTCGAAGTCGGCGGGCTCGGTTGCAAAGCGCGCCAGTCGTCCTACGCCATCCCCAGCCAGGCAGTCCTTCAGCGTCGGGGCCGCCGAGCCCAAGCGTTTGGCCAGGTCGACGACCCCGCCGCGCGCATTCAACATGCCATAGGAGGCGGCATTGCCGCGACGGTAACTCAATAGCTTCATGTTTTTGCACCAGATTTGGTTCGCGCGGCATCTTTAGCTGCGCAGGATCGCCACGCCCCATTGGTTGAGCGTCTCCATGCGATGCTCCCAACGACCAATCGCGCGATCCGCGGCGCAGATCTCCAACTCCGCGGAAATCTCCGCGAGATTGCCGTCGGGATCGAGCACCATGAAAAACGTATCGTTGCCGGGCCCATGCCGGCCGATTCCCCATGCCAACCTGACATTCCGCGTGGCCAGGTGATCGGCCCAGTCCCGTAAGGAGCTCCAGTCGCCGGTCTCACAGGAGAAGTGATCGAAGCGCCGCTCCGGCGCGCGGAAGATCGCCAACGCGTGATGCTCCGCATCCGTCCGAAGGAATGCCGCCGTCAGCTCGCCTGCACTGTCGTGCACCAGGTCAGATACCGTGAACGACAGGCTTTGTGAATAGAAGTCGACCAGCTGCCGGGGCTCAGGAGTGCGGACGGCGTAGTGCTGCAGACGCGCCGCTCGCGTGCCGTCGCCTGTGTCATTCTCCTTTGATGCGCAGGCCGCGACATTTGCGCAGAAGGCCACGATCCGGTCGTCCGGATCGCGGACCCGGAGCAGGGCTGAATGTGCGCCTTGCTCGTATTCGTGGGGCACGCGGCGAGCCTTCAAGTCCGAGACGTACCGCTCGAGTGCATCCGTGTTTGCGAACACGAAACGCGACTCCACCAGTTGGTTGACCGCACCGCGCTGTAGCCACACCGAGCGGTGTGATCCCTCGCAACGGAACTCGTCCGTTTCTCCAGTGACACGATAGTCGAATGCCTGGGCGTAGAAGCTCGCGACGGCCTCGGGTTGTGGGCTCGACAGCACCAGGCGCTGCAGAGCGGCGTTGATCGTCATTGCAGACACCCCAGAAAGCATTGGGGGCACGCCTCCTAAAGGCAGCGTGCCGGCACCTTTGATCATAATTCCTATTTTATGATAATTTCTTTGTCATCTCAACGCGAGTGCGGATGCGCCGTGCGCGCCGCGCTGGGCAGTAACTCATCCGACGCATTTGAGGAGATGACCGATGGCACAGCTTTCTGCGAATGACGGACGCAGCCCCGCGGCTGCCTGGCTCGAGGCCGGCCGTTGGAGCGGCAAACACTTCCCTGGCGAATGGATTGCGGCGCGCTCCACGATCTGCGTTCGTGAGCCGGCTACCGGAACAGTCTTGGGAGAGGTGGGCGAGTCCCAGCCAGATGATCTGCCCTCGGTCGTGGCGCGGGCCAGAGAGGCTCAGGCGGGATGGGCCGAGAAAACCGCGGAGGAGCGGGCCGCCATCTTCCGCCGCGCCGCAGCGATCTTCGAGGCGAACCGCAAGGAGCTGACGGACCTCGTCATTCGAGAGACCGGCGGGTTGCGCGGTAAGGCGGAAGTTGAACTACAGGGTAGTATCGACGAGTTGTTCCACTCTGCGGCGATCCTCGTACAGCCGGAAGGCCACATTCTTCCCAGCCGCCATCCGGAGCGCCTGAGCCTGGCGCGCCGCGTGCCGCTGGGCGTTGTTGGCGTCATTGCCCCCTGGAACTTCCCGATGCTGCTCGCCATGCGCTCCGTGGCGCCAGCGATCGCACTCGGCAACGCTGTCATCCTCAAGCCTGACCCACAGACCCCTATCGTGGGCGGTGTGGCGCTCGCGCGGGCTTTCGAAGACGCAGGGCTCCCTGCCGGTGTTTTCAGTGTCGTCAACGGCGGAGCCACGGTGGGGGAAGCACTGGTCGAGGCGAAGGGCGTGCGCATGATCACTTTCACGGGCTCCACGGCAGTGGGTCGCCGCGTGGGCGAGCTCGCGGGCAAGCATTTGAAGCGCGTTGCGCTCGAGCTGGGAGGCAAGAGTCCATTCATCGTCCTGGATGATGCCGACCTGGAGGCGGCTGCCTCTGCAGGCGCCTGGGGCTCCTACCTGCACCAGGGACAAATTTGTATGGCCAGCGGCCGACACGTCGTGCTGCGCAAGGTGGCTGCTGAGTACGTCGACCTCCTCGCTCGCAAGGCTGCGGCGCTGCCTGTAGGAGACCCGTTTCGTGAGAACGTCGCCATCGGTCCGCTAATCAATGCCAAACAGCTTGCCCGTGTCGATCAAATCGTGAGAGACACGGTGGCCGCCGGGGCAAGGCTGATGGCCGGAGGCACTCACGAAGGTCCTTTTTATCGTCCCACTGTCCTCCACGACGTCCGGGCAGGCATGCCCGCCTACGACCTGGAAATTTTTGGACCGGTTGCGCCGGTCGTCGTGGCGGAAGACGAGGAAGATGCTATTCGAATCGCCAACGACACCGACTACGGGCTTGCCGGTGCGGTCCAGACAGCCTCCCTCGAGCGCGGGTTGCGTGTCGCGCGGCGTATCCGTGCCGGACTGGTGCATATCAATGACCAAACCATTGCGGACTACGCGGAGATCCCGTTTGGGGGTATGGGAGCTTCGGGCAACGGCTCCCGCTTCGGCAGCATGAACAACTGGGAGGAGTTCACCGAGTGGCAATGGCTCACCGTGGGCGGGAAGCCAACACGCTATCCGTTTTGAGCCTGGCTCGAGGTGCTAGAATCGCCGTGCTGCCTCGCTGGATGGGTGCGGCCATTCTCGGCGAGCCGGTCTCACCGACACTCTTGCCGCGCCGCGCGAACATGACGGACACAAACAGATGACCACCACCTCCGATCGGGTGCTCGGCGTGCTGGGCCTTTTCACACTCGATGAGCCCGAATGGACAGTGGAGGACGCGGCGACCCGCCTCGACCTGGCGGTAAGCACGGCTTACCGTTATTTCCGTAGCCTTAGCAAAGCCGGCCTCATCGTGGCCTTGGCCACCGGTCGGTACGTCCTGGGACCCGCCATCATCCAATACGACCGCCAGATCCGACTGCAGGACCCACTGACCAGCGCTGCGCAGCCCATCATGAAGCGCCTGGCGGAGCAGTTGCCGCCCCATACCGTTTTGCTGCTGTGTCGGCTCTTCCGCAGCCAGGTGATCTGTGTGCACCAGGAGTTCACCGAACGACCGGACTTTGCCGTCAGCTACGAGCGCGGCCGGCCCATGCCCCTGTTTCGTGGCGCTTCCTCCAAGAGCATTCTGGCGAACATGCCGCTGCGTGCGGTGAAGGCGGTCTTCGAGGAGCACCAGGCCAAGTTTGCCCAGGCGAGCCTCGGCAGAAGCTGGGACGAGGTCAAGGAACGTCTCCGGGAATTGCGCGCCGCAGGCGTTTCGGTCACACAGGCCGAGCTCGACCCCGGCATGTGCGGTATAGCAGTGCCCCTGTTCGAAACGAAGGGTATCGTCATCGGAAGTCTGAGCGTGGTCCTTCCCGCCCAACACCTCGAGGCATCTCTGGTCTCTGGGATAACCCAACTTCTCAGAAGCGCTGCGGAAGAAGTCTCTTGGGCGCTGTCGCTACGCACCGGGGGCACAGCAAGTTCAAGCCCAGCACCGCCACCGGGCAAGGGGCGCTCCCCAGCGGCACGCAGCAAGACGGCCCGCAAGAAGCATCGACAGGTCTCCCGGGACCCGAAACCGGCCCGCAAACGGGCGCGCGCTTGATCCTCACCGGCAAGGTTGCGCTCGTCACCGGAGCCGGATCAGGCATAGGACGCGCCAGCGCGCTGGCTTTTGCCCGGGCCGGAGCGTGCGTCACCGTATCAGACATCAACGCCTCCAGCGCCGCTGAAACGATGGATCTCATTCGGGCTATCGGGACGCCAACGTGCTGCATTCCGGCTGACGTCAGCAACTCGGGAGCAGTGGCCGAGTTGATCGCGAAAACGGTAGAGCGTTTCGGTCGGCTCGATTGCGCCCACAACAACGCAGGGATCGAGAGCGCGCTGGCTGCGACGGCCCAGAGCGATGAGGCCGATTTCGACCGCACGATCGCCGTCAATTTGAAAGGTGTATGGCTCTGCCTGCGTGCAGAAATCGCCCAGATGCTCAAGAATGGTGGGGGCGCGATCGTCAACACGGCCTCCGTCGGAGGGTTGGTCGCCGTGCCGTCTGGGGGCGCCTATGCAGCAGCGAAGCACGGTGTCGTCGGACTAACACGCACCGCTGCAGTCGAGTACGCCCAGCAGAATATCCGGGTGAACGCGATCTGCCCCGGACTCACCCGAACGGGAATGACCGAGCGTCTCGCTCGTGCAAATCCCAATGTGCTTTCGGCCATCATGCCGCCCATCGGGCGCATGGCAGAGCCCCACGAGATTGCCCAAGCGGTTGTTTTCATGTGTTCGGATGCCGCGAGCTACCTGACCGGCCAGGCACTTGCGTTGGACGGCGGTGCGACTGCCATCTGATCGCCGCTTCGCGCTTGACTAATTTGGCTGTGCATTCCGTAACGGCGCACGCATGAGCCCCGGCACCGGCGTGGGAATTCTTTGACTGTCCCAGTGCTCGGCGAATTTTCCGTCTTTGATACGCCACAGCTCGTAGTCGAATGCCATGTAGTAATCGCCGCTCTTCTGCGGGTCGGGCACATAAGTGCGATGCACGGCGACAACGTAATCGCAGGTCGCAATGATCTTGAACGCCATCTCGTTCTTCGGGCGGCCCGCTTCCTCCAACAACTCCGGACGTTGGCCGTTTTTCGTCATGATCGCATCGATGGCTCTGAACGCCTCGCGATCCTTCAGGCCGTTGATCTGCCCAAAACGTTTCACCCCCTCGTTGTGCTGTACGTAATCCGGGGTCATCATGTTGTAAGCATCCAACGTGGAACGTTCCGGCGCGAAAAAAGCCCGCACCAACTGACGATTGTGCTCCAGCTGCTGCGTGGTACAGCGCACCTCTTTTGCGTCGGCTGCGCTACCGAACCGGAAAGCGGCCGACGGTGCCGGACTGTGATTTCCGAGTGAAAAACTCAGCGCCGCCAATGCGGCGCCGGCAATAAGACCGACCAAAAAGTTCTTCATGTTGGAGCGCCACGTTGCGGATTTTCCCTTCTGAGCTGGCCAATGAGCGTCACCGCCGGGGCGGTCTTACGCGAGTCGCATTTCGATCAGAAAGTCACGTTCAGCACCGCACCATAGGTACGCGGATCGTTCAAAACCGGCTGATAGACACCGGAGCTATAGGTGGTTTTGGTAATGTACCGATGGTCGGCCACGTTGCGGACGTAGCCGGTCACGGAAATGTGCCTGGTCGCTGCCCAGGTGGCGTTCAGATTGCCCAGCACTGCCGAAGCGACGCGCACATTGGACTCGATGTTGGGCACGGTGTCCTTGTCAAGTTGGCCGAAAGATCCGCTGTGGCTCGACAGATAACGCACATCGCCATGCAATGTCAGTGTCGAATCGCCAGGCAACAGGAAGATGTGGTCATAACCCAGCAATGCCATCAGCGGAATCGGCGCCTGAGATCCCGGAGCGGTATTGCTCGACACCTCGTCATTCGCCACCCACAGCGCAAACTCAGCCGGCTTGTTCACGAACCTGGCATGTGTCCAGCCCACATTGAACTTCAGCAGATCGGCTACGGTCGGCTTGAACGACAACTCGAGCTCCAGGCCATAAGATTCGAGCGGCGAGGATAAGGTTGCGAATATCGGCGGGAAACCATTGGGATTGGTGTTGATGCCGGCGGATTGGTACGCACCATACTTGGTATAGAACGCCGCCGCATTCACCTGCAGCTTGTCGTCGCGGAAGCGGTTCTTGCTGCCGATTTCATATGAGGTCAGCGTCTCGGCTTGGAGCTCCAACGGCTGCAATATCACGCCCTGCGGGGTGAATTTCTGCGCCACCGTCACGTCGCCGGGCGAAAAGCCAGTGGACACCAAGGCGTACAGCAGGTTGGCTGGCGTCAGGTCATGCTCGAGGCGCGATTTGTACGTCGTGTTAGTGAACTGGCGTTTGCCTGTGTCACCCGACAGCTCATAGCTTCCACCGCCCAAAGGCGCTCCGGCCTGGTAGAGCTCGTGCACGCTGATCCTGGTGTCGTCGTAGCGCCCGCCCACCGTGACCCGCCATGCGACTGCAAACGGATAAGTCGCTTCGGCGAACAGACCATAAGCCGTGGTTTTCTTACTGATCACGTCATCTTGATAGAACTTCACCGGACCGAAGAGCGCGGCGCTCGTGCTGGACAAGTCGTTGTCGTAGTAGAGCGCGCCCACTTGCCAGATCAACGTGGAATCCGGATTGGAAGCCAAGCGCAGCCCTTGCCATCGCTCACTGCGGCTTCTACCAGAAGCGAAAAATCTTCGTTCGGTTTGTACAGCACTTTGAGCCTGCCATCGGTGCTGCGAACCGCGCCGCCGTCGGCATCGATATAGCCATGGCGGGCGTAGTAATTACCCGAGACTCGCACACCGAGCACATCGTTCACAATGGGCAGATTCAGTGCGGCCGCGTAATGCTGCAGGCCGTAGTTACCGGCTTCGACCGTCGCATTACCCCCGAAAACTGTGAGATTGGGATTACGCGTTTGAATGGCCACCAGGCCAGCCGTGGCGCTACGACCATAAAGTGTGCCTTGGGGGCCGCGCAAGATTTCGACGCGATTGAGGTCGTACTATCACGGCGGTATTTCAGGCCTGGTCAAGAACGCGCTCGACTATCTCGAGGAGATGAGCAAGGACGACCGCCCCTACCTGGATGGCCGTGCCGTCGGTTGTATCGCCACTGGCGCCGGCTGGCAGGGCGCGGTCGCGACTCTGGGTGCGCTGCGGGACGTCGTGCATGCTCTGCGTGGTTGGCCAACGCCCGTGGGTGTAGCAATCAACACAGCCGAACCGGTTTCCGCCCCGGCCGAGTCCGGCTTCTCCGCGCGCACCACCGAACAGATCAACCTCATGACCGGGCAGTTGATCCAGTTTGTCTGCCACCAGACAGCCCGCTCGGCAGCTTAGTTTCCCAAGGTCTGCGAAATCAGGTGACCGCTTGGACCGGCGGCCGGAGGAATGATGAGAACAGGCGAGATGGCAACTGCGGCGCGAGCGACGCTCTCACAACCGGTGTTTCGAAATCCGGCTCCTGGCCTCACTCCGGAGGAGTTCATCAGCAAGATCGTAGCGCTGCGGCCCATGATCCGCTCTCAGCAGGAGCAAGCCGACGCGGGCGGAGCGTACGTACAAGAAGTTCACGAGGCCTTGCGCTCCTTCGGCGCATACGGTGCGGTGCAACCACGCCGCTACGGCGGGCACGAGTTCGACGTCTCGACCCTGCTCAAAGGCATCATCGAAATGGCTCGCAGCGATCCTGGAACAGCGTGGTGCTACGCGTTTCCGGCCGCACACGTGTTGATGCTTGCAGGCCACTACAGCGAACAGGCTCAGATTGAAATCTTTGGACGCAATGACGGACTCGCGATTGCACCGCTCAGAGCCCCCACGAATGGAACCCTGCGCAAGGTAAAGGACGGCTATGTCGTAGACGGTTCCTGGGACTATGCGTCCGGCGTTCCTTATGCCACGCACGTTATGCCGACTGCCCGGTTGGTCGGTGAAGGCCACGAAGGTCCTCCGACCTTCCTCGTGCCGGTCATCCCCGCCGGCCAGTTCCGCATTGTACGTGAGTCGTGGGGTGGCGATCTGACACTCGGCCTTCGTGCCAGCGGCTCGCAAACTTTCGTAGTCGAGAACGCGTTTGTCCCCGATCACATGGTCGCGCCCTTCTACAACTTCCAGCGCGCAGGCGAAGACCTCGAGGGCACCCCGGGCTCCCGCCTGCACGATAATCCGATGTACCTCGGCCTGACCACCTTGGTCTTCACCGCGGTTATCAGTGCTATCCTCGTGGGCGCCGCCTGGGCCGCGCTGGACGAGTTCGAAGAAGTGCTGCGCACCAAGCGAACCATCAACCCGCCCTTTCACGAACGTTACAAGTCTCCCGAGTTTCAGCGCGTTTTCGGCGAGGTGCCTGATGCAGACACGCGCCGCCGAAGTCATCGTTCTGGAGGCGGGGCGCCTCTACATGGAGTCGTGCCAGCGATGGCGGACCGGAACACTCTACTTCGCGAGAAACGACTTCCTCCAAAGTGGGCTGGCCACCCAGGCAGGTCGCATGGCCTCCGAATGTGTCGAGAAGCTCTTCTACGCAGGTGGAACCACCGGCGCCAAACGGGGGCAGCGCCTGAACCGTTACTACCGCGACATGGCCACCTATCGCACACACCCCATTGCGCAGTATCAGACCGCGGCTGAAGCCATGGGCCAGGCCCATTTCGATCTGCCCATGCCGATGTTGGAAGCGGTCGGTGGGGCTCGCAGCAGCAAGCGGACATGATGAAGTGTATGTACGCATTACAATGGGGCGCATAAAACCGGGCAGCTGGCCCGAGTTCGAAACGGCCTACAGGCAGCACATCGAGGCCAGTCCGGCCGCGGGGCTGCTTGCGCGGTGGCTCGTCCGCTCCACCTCTGACGTGGATACTTTCTTTACAGTGAGCCTGTGGGACACGTTGGCCGCGATGGAGACCTACGAACGCAGCGACGCGGTGCAAAGGCAGATCCTTCCGCATATCGTGCCGCATCTGAATGGCGTCTCCACCGCCCATCACTGCCAGGTGCGCGGCAACCTGCCATTGAGACTCCAGGAGCTGGCTGCGCCGTTGAGCCGGAGTGGATGAAGTCGCACCTCGATTAGCCGCAGATCCAAGTGAAATACTGCAGCCATTGCGGCTCCAATAACGTGCAAGTCAGCATGCCGCATGGCGACATCGGTCTACGACATGTTTGCGCAACCTGCGGCACCATCCATTATTCGAGACACAGCATGGTGGCGGCCTGCATCGCGACCTGGAACGATCGCATATTGCTCTGTAGACGTGCGATTGAACCGTTTCGCGGGCGATGGACGATCCCGGGTGGTTACGTCGAGATCGGAGAAACGCTGCAGGAGGCGGCTATACGGGAAGCGCGCGAAGAAGCGCACGCAGACCCAACCGACCTCCGCCTGCTTGCCGTATACAACCTCCCCATGTTCTCCGAGGTGTATGCGATCTTTTCGTCCCGACTGAGTCGGCCCGATATGACTCCCGGCCCGAAAGCACCGAAGCCACACTCGTAGAGCCGCACGCAATCGATTGGCATTCCCTGGCATTCCCCATGATCCGCGAAGCGCTGCGCCACTGGTTGGCACCCACTCGCGACACCGTGGATGTCGCGGACTTCCTCTGGGGGCCGGACGGCGGAGTGCGAGTCCGCCGACACAGCCTGTGCGAGAACCGTCACTAGCAGCGCGTTGTCACTGGAGTGCGCCCGGTGTAGACGATGGTGCTCGACGATTGATCGTTTGGCGATTCGGTATTGGCCCCCTTAAGGGCATCTGACGCCGCCGGTCAATGCTGGCCGGCCTTCGACGGATCCACGATCAGGATCGTCTTGCCGGTGCCTCCGTTGGTGCGCAGGGATTCTTGCGCGGCGGCGGCCTGCGCGAGCGAAAACCGCTTCGAAACGGTGACCGTGTACTTGCCCGCCTCCGCCAGCGCGGCGAGCGGTCGCAGCGACTCGGCTGCCGGCGGAACGGGTTTGCCGCGGCCGATCTGAACGCAGGTCACGCCGGCGGCCGCGCATTTCTCTTCCGTCGGCACGCCGGCGATTGAGCTGAACACGCCACCGCGGCGCACGTAGCCGAGACCGGGCTCTACCTGGCTGTCGACGGTGTTCAGCACGACGTCGACGTCGTGCACCTTCGCGGCCACGTTCTCCTTGTCGAACGCGACGAACTCGGCAACGCCGAGCTTGCGCAGATAGCTCTCCTGCGACGAGCGCCCGACGCCAATGACATGCCCGCCCAGGGAGTTCGCCGTTTGAACCGCGGCCGACCCGGAGCCTCCCGCGGCACCGATGACCACCACGCGCTGGTCCGGACGGATCCTTGCCTCCGTCGCCACGCGATAACCGGCCACGCCCGCGACGGGAACGCCCGCGGCCTGTTCGAACGAGAAGGCCGCGGGCTTGCGCACCACGCTGTCGAGGCCGGCGACGGCGTACTGCGCGTACGCGCCGTTGGCCGCGCGCGCGATGACCGGATCGCCGGGCTTGAACGTCGTGACGCCGGGCCCCACCGAGTCGATCACGCCGGCGACGTCATAGCCAGGAACCGCGCCCGTGGCGGCGGTCTTCCAGTCCACCGGATTCACACCGGCGGCAAAGACCTGGATCAGTACCTGATTCGCGGCGGGACTGGGCGTGTCGATCGATCGCAGCTCGAGCGCTTTTGGTTCGCCGGTGCCGGCGACGATCGCCTGCATCTTCGCGGGTGCGGCCGAGGCCCACGGCGAGGCCGCCACGAGCGCCATTGCGAGCAACGTCCGGATCGAAGTCATCGCGAGCCTCCGCGTCTCCAGTTGCCGACGATGGATTGATACACCAAGGCGGCGCAAGGATATGCCATCTTCGAAGTCGAGGAGCGCGCCGGATCATTCTGAAATCGCGAACGTAGGCATCGCGAAATCCTGGTACTCAACTTGCAGCGCCAGGTTTAAAAAAGAAGCAGGAAAAGGTACGTGTCGGATGGCGCCGTCGCCGCACACGATTGGCTGCACGTGAACGAATTCACGACGGCCAATGGGTCTCGCGCACGGATCCGCACAGAACTGTGCATCCTTGCCTCCGTCGCCACTCGATAACCGGCCACGCCCGCGACGGGAACGCCCGCGGCCTGTTCGAACGAGAAGGCCGCGGGCTTGCGCACCACGCTGTCGAGGACAGCGACGACGTACTGCGCCGCGATCCGGACCGAAGGTGGGGTTGATGCGCAAGACCGTAACTTGGTTTGGCCACGGGTTGATGCCGGGCGGCTTCCTCTCACTCGCAGCGTTGGCTGTTTCGGGTTCCCTGGCCTATAGCGCCGCTGCTCCCGCGCCGACCCAGGCAATGGACGATCTGCTCAAGAACAACTGCCTCGAATGCCATAACACCACGGACTGGACAGGCGGACTGGCTCTGGACACGTTGGAGCTGAACGACGCTGGCCAGGAGCCGGAGGTTTGGGAAAAAGCGATCAACAAGCTGCGCGGGAGGCTGATGCCGCCGGCGGGCAAGAAGCAGCCCTCGCAGGCGGATGTGGATGCGCTGGTTGGATACCTGGAAAGCTCCATCGATAACACGCAAGAGAAA
>Ga0070665_100004753_pt1 | contig 14140 bp, 15 predicted proteins | sample KBSS13metaG_FD_65862 | JGI IMG/M metagenome (GOLD analysis project Ga0070665, IMG submission 65862) | Switchgrass rhizosphere microbial communities from Kellogg Biological Station, Michigan, USA - KBS S1-3 metaG | ecosystem: Host-associated > Plants > Roots > Rhizosphere > Soil ... | reverse complement strand
GTCAATAACGGTCATTCGCTGCCGTTCAGATCAGCCCAACGCCAATGGCGAGCCGGACCAAATTGCCTACCAGCCTTGAATTCCGAGCAGCAGGGCCGCGAATGACGCTGGCGGTGCAATATCGTCTTATTGCTGAATTGGTCCCCTACCAATTCTTCCCGGTGGCACAAACACCGGAAAAAATGTTCGCTACTGACTGATTTTCTCAAGTTCCTGACCCGGCGGGATTTTTCGAAGGAAAAATGTAGCCCAGAGCCCTAACGGGAGGATCACAGCGACAACCATCCAAAGGAAATCGGGCGTAGAGGTTGCGCTAAGCACTGTCCACAACGTGGTCCCCAACACAAAACCCACGATTTGCACGGCGGAGAGAAAGCCTACCGCTGTGCCTCGAATCCTCGTGGGGAAGCTCTCGCCCTGATAGGCATAACCGGCGCCAGACCAAGTACCATTCGTGGCTTGATAAAGGAAAAAATATACCGCGGACACGGCCCAAATAGTGTGAACGTATAAAAAAGCCAAGCTCAGTGGAGCAACCAATATTCCGGTGCCGATCAAGACGGCCCGCCGACCGAAGCGCTCACCAAGAAAGCCACCCAACACGTAAAAAAAGTATCCTATACCGCCGCAGATCAGAAGCAGTTTGCTCGCCTGATCTGGGCTAAATGACTTGAAGTTGGTCAACCAGTAAGTGATGTAGAAATTCGTAGGCACAATCGCGGCACCGTAGAAGATCCAGATGATTGAAAGCAGCACAAGCTGGCGACGCACGCTTCCGGAGCTGCTGAAAAGTTGTCCGATGGTAACACGGTCAAGTTCTTCCACCGCAACCGGATGGTGTTCGAGAAGTGCGTCCAAACGCGTTTTATCTCCGGAATGGTGCGCATCGCGCACTTCCTGAAGATGAGAAAAACGCTCAGACTCGCGAATGAACACGCGCCCAATCATGACAACGGCCAGCGGAAGGACGCCCAGCAAAAAAACAAAGCGCCACCCCCAATGCCCAAAGGACAGGTAGACAGCAGACGCTAGAAAGACGCCCAGCGGCCACCCCCCTTGAACAATCGAATATAGCAAGCCCCGCTTATGAGCGGGCACCTGTTCGCTCACGATAGTGATGGATACCGCCGCCTCGGAATATGCAAAACCTGTCGCCAACGCCCTGACCAGACAGAGTTGCCAAAATTCAGTCACAAAATAGGTCAGCCCCGTGAAGATCGCGGAGCCGGCCAGACAAAACATCCACATTCGGCGGCGACCAATGGTATCCATGCCATAGCCTGCAAAAAGTGTGATGCAGAATTGCGCGCCGAATACGCATAGGCCCAAAAATCCAAGCCCCGCCTGGCTGATATTCAGGTCTTTGGCCACCGCGGGCAGTGCCAATACCAGAAGGTTCACATCATAAGATGCGAGTGACCAGCCCGCCAAAGCTACTGCGACCAGGTAAAGGCTATAGCGGTCAAGCCCCAGACTTCGCATTGCGCCCCCTAATTTACCGCCCGACCCGACGTTCGTTGCCGCCGTCATTTTAGATATTGGTTTTCAACCGGCTGCGCAGTGCGGCAATACGATCTTGCCAGGTCTGGCTATCCAGGACCGACCTGTTGACGATCGTTCCGGATGGGGCGCGGCCGTCGCGATACTCGAGGACCGCCCGAATATCGAGCGCTCCCATATGGGCGAAGCATTGATCGGTCCAGCACAGCGCATGCGGCGTCAGGATGACATTGTCCAGCGCAAGTATCGGATCGCCGGGATCTGGGGGCTCCTGCTCCAGAACATCGAGGCCCGCTCCAGCAATGCGGCGCTCCTGAAGCGCTGTCGTAAGTGCTTTCTGATCCACAACGGGCCCGCGAGCCGTATTGATGAGATAGCTCGTAGGTTTCATCAGCGCCAACAATTCCGCACTGACAATGTGTTTTGTGACGTCCGTCAGTGGGCAGCTAATCGAGAGGACATCGGAACGGCGAAACAGATCTTCAATATTGACGAGCTCGACTCCAATCTCGGCCATCAACGCCGCGTCCGCAAACGGGTCATGCGCAATGAGTTTCATGCCGAACGGCTTTGTCAGGCGGAAAGCCTCGGCGCCGATATTGCCCACGCCCAAAGAGCCGAATGTCCGCCCAACCAGGCCGAAGCCCATATTCGCGCCGCGTTGCTCATATCCCGCTGCGCCCGCCCGAGCCAAGCTTTCCTTGACAATCAATTTCCCCGTCAATGCCAGCATCAGGGTGATGATCGCCACCGCCACCGGCCGGCGCACCGATTCCGGTGTTATGACCAGGGCAATGCCGGCATCCGTGCAGGCCTGGACGTCGACCGTATCGTACCCAACGCCGAACCTGGCGATGACACCAAGACGCCCGCTTTTCGGAACACTGTCGCGCCCAAATCTGTGGGCCAAAAGGATAAGAGAATCTATGTCCTCGAGCTGACTGGAGCTCAGCACGCTCTCTGGATGAAGAAACGATACTTCGACACCGGCAACAGCCATCAATGGCGTCAGGTCAAAATCGCGGAAAGTCGGAGATCCGTCCGCGTTACGAAAATCGCCTGAAAGCCCAACTCGGAATTTCTCCGTCATTGTGATTGCTCCGGGTGATTTCTATTGCAATGACGCAAGCATTGGGAATGACGGATCACGCGCCCATCCACGTCAGGCTTTGGCGCGTCCCAACCTTTGGGAAGCAACGTCGGCACCCGAAAAAGCAAGCGTGCATCTGGTAACCGATTTCTTGAGGCATAGCGCCTCGCTCTGACTTGCAAATGTCCGGAAGTGCTCCGTTTGACGATGCTCCTCAAATGCCGCCTCGTCCGAATAGATCTCGTACAGCAGAACACGGTTGCTATCGTCTTGCGGCTCAAGAACGTCAAATTGCACGCATCCCGGCTCGCTTCTGACGGAAGCGTCCGCATTCGCGTCTATGAGGCTGCGAAATTGCGGCCGCGCGCCTTCCTTGAGGTGAAATTCAACAACGACCACAAATGGCATGAATTTGATCTCCCCTGCCGGCACCCGTTTTTTGCTGCTTTGCGGCATTTTATTGAGTTGCCGGGTTATCGCGTGATGTTGCCGAAAATGTCGAATTCGAGCAAGTATAAGCTAATGTTGCGGATCGCTGTCACGAATGATCTTCGCCCGGCATAATCCGCCGTGAGGCGAATGGGCGTCATGGGGAATGGGGATGAAAAACAACCCGGTCAAGTCGGCCTTGCGGGCAGGCCAATTCGCGTTCGGAACGATGGTGTTTGAGTTCTTCACGCCCGGCATGCCGCAAATCGCCAAGACCGCGGGAGCGGAGTTCGTTCTGTTCGACATGGAGCATTCGGGCGTAACCATTGAAACGCTAAAGGGGCAATTGGCGGCTTGCCGGGGCATCGGCATAACGCCCATGGTCCGGGTCCCCGCGCTGCAGTATCACTTCATCGCGCGCTGCCTCGACATGGGCGCTATGGGCATCATGGTCCCGATGGTCGAGTCGGCTGCCCAGGCGCGGGAGATCGTCTCGGCGACCCGCTATCCACCTGCAGGCCGGCGCGGAGCGGCATTCGCCATGGCGCATGATGATTATGCGGCAGGTCCGGTACCCGAAAAGATCGCGGCGGCGAATGAGCGTACGCTCACGATCGCCCTAGTCGAGACCGCGGCCGGCGTCGCGGCTGTGGACGAAATCGCCGCCGTGGACGGAATCGACGTGATCTGGCTGGGTCATTTCGATCTGACAAATTTCATGGGGATACCCGGCCAATTCGATAATCCGGATTATTTGCGTGCGGTTGATACCATCGTTCAAGCCGCCAAGCGGCACGGCAAGATTGCGGGCTTCATGGCGGCCGATGAGGTATGGGCGCGCGATTATCTGGCGAAGGGATTCCGCATTATCGCATACGGCGTGGACCACCTTCTTCTTCAGCGAGCGCTTGGCGACGGGCTCTCCCGCATGCGTGAGATTGTGAGCTAGGCGCCCTTTTTCGCCGAGGTGAGATCGCCAAGGAAGCTGCTGGTTCACACTTCCATACGGATGAAAGCAACGCCCAATGGCAGCACCTCCACATTTGACCCGCGATCGGCTTCGCTCGTGTCGAGCCATTGCGAGTCATGGATTGCGGACAAAAAAGTATCGGCATTCAAGGACCGGATTTCTGCGTCATGGGGAAGGCGGACAGGGGAGACGTCCGTCCCAAGATTCGCAATTATGAGGCGAATGCTTGAATGGTCCTGTGAAGCTACACCTACAATCCCGTTCCTTGCCGATCGCATAAGCAATCTTGGCGTACCGCCCATCAGGGACATGAACCGGAGAACATGAAAGATGGGGTATACCATCTCTGTCCTGCTTTCCTGATAGCCAGGCTGCGCCCAGGTTTCCCGCCGATGGATTGCACCAAACGGCCCGACCAATGCCGATAATGCCAGAGACGAAACCTTATGACCTTCTGTGGCAGCGACCGCGCCAACCGCCCACGCGGCTGCAAAGAGGCCGCGCTGCCTGGGGTCCGCCCCGGCCATCGCAATCCGGTTCTGCAAGTTATTTTCCATGACGCCCGAGCCATAAGGATTTGAGCGCATGCCGATCGCCACGAGGCCCAATCGATAGTCGCGCTCCCCGGCCAGCACACCGGCACTTCTGTAAACATCAGAGAGACCCTCGAGGCACTCGATGACCGAGCAATCGTCTGCAGCATGGGTAATTGCAGTCACGGCGTGCCCGATGTAATCGCATGAGACAGCGGGCGGGCGGCAGCGGTTCAGCTCAGTGAAATACGTCAGAACCCCCGACCCGATTTCAGTTTCTGGGAATGACCGGCGCACATATTCGAGAAGGTCTTGCGGCGCAGGACCAACCGGCCATGGGCCCGCCGGCTGATAGCTGCGAAGGTAATTTTCCGGAAGTGCCAGAACACGGGCGACGGCGAGCGAGGCCTTCTTGCACTCGGTAGCAACACTGGCGATGGATGTTTCGGGGTTGCCAGTTGCGGGAACAACGATTTCCAGTTCGATCTCTGGGGGGCGGGCGAAAATCAACTTGCTTGCGCATTGGCAAACACGCAGCGCCGTTTCGGGCGTCACCCTCAATTGCAATATTCGCGGGCTCAGCACGCGGGCACAAGTTTGCGCAGTGTGATCGGGGATCGCACTGTCATCAATTGTAACAGCGATATGTGGGACAGTACCAGCGCGGGATTGCAATTGAAGCGCGCCAGCAGGCCTAGCTGTCGCGCTTGCCACATCTCCGGGGGGCGTTCCCGCAAGCCGGACATGTATCTCCTGGCGGCGAATTTCTCCAGCGCTCAGCCGGTACGGGATCGGGAGCGACAATGGTCGGCAATAAGTCTTGAAGGAGGCGTCGCACCAATTACGCTGGTCCTCCATTTCAAAGACTTCACCCTGGAATGTTATCTCGGTGCCGATTCCGTTTACGCAGTAGCGAAGGCCAGATATTTCGGCTGCAACCTGCTCGGGAGAAATCAATAATGGGAAACGGGAAGAGGTGATGGAGCCGCTTGGATGGATGATGCTTAGCGGCGTCCCGACGACATCCCGCAAAGGATGCAGCAAGGTAAAGCCGGCGCGGTTGGTGAAAAATTCATTGCACGCCGACATCTCGGTTGTCGCGATGAAGGTGCCCTCCGAATTTCCCCTGAAGACGAGTTTGACGCGTAGAGCGCCGTCGGCAACCAAGCGAACTTGAGAGATTTCAAATTCGTTCGGCGATTCCGTTACCTTTTCGTCAGTCAGCACTGAGGCATAAGTGGCCCAGTTCGCATCCCGGACAGGACAAGCGATGCCGCGAACGACTTCCGTTCCATGCCAGGAGAGGCGGCGGACAGCACCATCCGAGAGGCCCAACGTCAGCGCGCCAGCAGAGAAGCTTCGCTCCACCTGGGGAGGCTCATCAGTGCCGAAATAGATCACGTTGTCGGGGGCAGGAGTCATCGAGGCACGTTATGATTATCAATGAGGGCGATTATGACAGTATGGGTCGCCAGTTTCCGCCGCGATCGCAAGCTGAGTCAATCATTGGGAGCGCTTTCGGTGAAGGTCATCCCGAAACTCCCGTCCACCCGCCCCCCAACTTTCATATGTCTTGCCCCAGACATGACCTCTGTTCAATCCGATACAGCTTTGGAATGCAAAATCCGCACAGGGCATCTTTTAGAGCAGGAATACAGTAGCTCAAATTAGAACTCACACCTCGTGGAGCCACGCGTAATGGCACACTGTGGGAGCGCCTAGGTCACGTAGCTCCCATCGCCGGGTCGCTAACGCTATCTTTTCCTGTCTCCAGTCGCCCTGCAAAGCGGCACATGAACCCTAGCTCCGTCGACAAACTGAGATCATACCAGTTGCCGCTCGTGGCCACGCTCCAACGGAAAGTTTCAGTTCGATTGGCACCGACTCCAACCTTCCTTGCCATAACAGGCTGATAAACGGTGGATTCGAGCGAAATAGTCACGGGCTTTTTACTTTGGTTGGCGAGGCGCAATTCTATAGCGCGCTCTGAAGCGAGGTAGGCCAACGCGACATCAACTTCAGGCGCATCCGCCTTTCCGGAAAATTCCCGTACAAAGCCATTTGGTCCCAACACCCAAAGATCGTAGCGACCACCCCCTGCAATCGCCCAGTGACCTGTCAGGGAATGGCCCGCCTCAATCGTATAGCGGCGCGGAATACGCTCCAGGTGAATGCGATCGTAGACATGAAATACGACGCCTGCAGTGCCCTCATTGCGGAAAGTCAAGTCAAGAGACGCATTCTGACGTTTGGCACCTACATGCAGCACATAGGGTAGCGGTCGAGACCGCCGGGTGCCCTGCTCTTGGAACAGCTTATCAGGTGCTGCCGGTGGCAATGGTTTCGGCCGCTTGTTTCCCTCTGCGACCCGCTCGGCCGAGCCTCTGGCGTCGGGCAAAGGCGGCGCAGCGTCGTTATGGGGCGAGGTAAAATCAAATACGGACTGCAAATCGCCGCAGACTGCCCGGTGCCAGGGGCTAATCGCAGGGATAGATATGCTGAAGCGTTTTTCGAGAAACTGCCCTACTGACGTGTGATCGAAGGTCTGGGAGCTGACCCATCCCCCTTTGCTCCAGGGCGAGATCACATACATCGGCACCCGGGGGCCCAGCCCCCACGGCCGGACCGTGCCGGACACCGTATCTTCGGCCAACAGATGCCGGCGCTCCGGATCGGAGAAATACATGCCTTCCAGACTGAGTGTGGATTTTCCTGCAGGAGACCCATCCGGATTAAGGGAAGGCGGCGCGGGTGGCGGCACATGATCGAACATGCCGTCATTTTCATCGAACGTGAGAAACATGGCCGTGCTGGCCCAAGTCTGAGGATTTTGGGTCAGGGCATCCAACACCCTGGACGTGAACTCTGCGCCCTGTGCTGGGCTGGAGGGACCTGGATGCTCCGACCATAACATTGGGGGAAGCACCCAGGAGACCTGAGGGAGCTGTCCCTTGCGTGCATCCTCGGCGAAGGTTTCAAGGGACCAGTGCCTCATGCCCTTTTCATAAAGGGCCGAGCCCGGCTTTGCGGTACGGAAACTCTCGAAGGCCAGACCGCCATGCATCGCCCCCGTCCAATTGTCATTTGGGTCCTGATAGATCCGCCAGCTGATGCCTGCTGCTTCGAGAATGTCGGGGATTGTCGGCCAGGTGAGCGAGGAGCCGGCGTAGGTATAGCCCGGCTCCGGCAACGCTCCCTTTATCCAGCATCGCAGGTTGTCGGGCTCGGAATTGTCCGCCGTCGCATTTTTTCCACGCGCACGCGCCGCAGGATCGGCGTTGGAGCCGGACCAGAACATGATCCGGTTTGGATCAGTGCCCGTCGTAACGGAACAGTGATATGCATCACAGATCGTGAACGCCTCTGCGAGGGCAAACTGATACGGTAAATCAGCTCGCCGGTAGTGACCCATGGAAAACTGAGTTTTGAACTTGGGCCAGAAGCCGAACTTCCCTTGATTCCAGGCAGCCTGCGCATCACGAAAACTATGCGGAGTGCCAGGTACCCGTATCGCGCTGGTCGTTGCTGTGTCCAGATGATAGGGCGGAATTTCGCGTGAGCCGTCGGACTGAAACCAGACCGGCTTGCCGCTTTCCAGGGGAACCGGATGGCGATCACCAAAACCCCGAACGCCTTTGAGGGTGCCGAAATAGTGGTCAAAACCGCGGTTTTCCATCATCAGGATGACGACGTGACGGACGTCTTGGACAGAACCTGTGCGGCGATTGGCGGGTATGGACAACGCACGCCGGATACTGGGAGGAAAAACGCTTCCGACCACAGCGCCTGCTGCCAGTCTGGCACTGTCAACGAGCAGATCGCGGCGGCTTGGCATATGGGGCTTTCTGTCGGCGGCTACGCCAAATCGATAGCGAATTTTTTCAGATCGGCTAGGGAGCAGTAATCAAGCGCACCGGCATGCGTGGCGCGCAGGATAACACGCGGTGCCATATTTGCTTCAAACGCTTCCTGCCAGCGCGGAGCACAGAGGCACCACCGGTCTCCAGCCTTCAACCCCGGAAATCCGTGGTCTGGCAACGGTGTGGATAGGTCGTTTCCCCGTGTTTTCGAAAACTGCAAAAAATTCTCTGTAACCTCCACGCACACCGTGTGACTGCCGACATCTTGCGGCCCGGTATCACAACACCCGTTTCGGAAGAAGCCTGTCCGAGGGGCCATTGAGCACCCTTGTAACGGCTCTCCAAACACATTGCGGGACGGAACGGGTCCGCGACCAAAATCTTTGGGTTCTATTGACATGGAAGAACCTGCACTGCGCCACCCCACCAATCTAGCTGTATTCCATGAACGGCAAAATAAGCATGACTCTAAGGCCTTTTGCTCACCCTGTGAACGCTGGGGCTATCGTCGATTATCGCCGCTTGCGGGCAGGAAGGGCGCGCAGCAAGATAGGCCATGAAATTGGACGCGCAAGATCTCGAAAAAGTCTCCAACCTGACCCTCGAGCACTATGACAAACGTGCCGCGGAATTCTGGGAAGGGACGCGCGGGCACGACGTCAGCCAGAACATCGCAGCTTTACTTCAATATATTGAGGGACAACCTCCCTTCACAATACTCGATTTTGGTTGCGGGCCCGGCCGCGATCTAAAAGCTTTTGAGGACCTAGGGCACGTTGCCATTGGCTTGGAAGGCTCCGCACGCTTCGTTGCCATGGCAAAGGAACAAGGGCACAAAGTGTGGGAGCAGGACTTCTTGAAACTTGACCTCCCTGGGGGCCAGTTTGACGGCGTGTTCGCTAATGCCTCGCTATTTCATGTGCCGAGCCAGGAACTCCCCCGGATTTTGCTGGAATTGCGCGCGACTCTGAAACCGCGCGGGGTTCTGTTCAGCTCCAATCCCCGTGGTCAAAACGAGGAAGGTTGGAACAAGGGCCGTTACGGCGCGTATCACGATCTTGAAGCATGGCGCCGTTTTATGCTGGACGCAGGATTTGTTGAACTATCTCACTATTATAGACCCGCAGGATTGCCGCGCGAACAACAGGCATGGCTCGCGAGCGCGTGGCGCAGTGTCCCCTAACATCTGCGCATAATCGCGCACTATGGGAAATCGGCTCATCGCTGCCGGTTCATCTTTCAAGGGTACCCGGCGGAGCCGGACAGGGCGGAATGGCAGTTCGTAAACACACAAACACGTTCGGCTCCAGCCAACGTCAGAACGGCGCGCAGCACCGACGGATGACACGGCCAGGCGGGTTTGCACGATCAATCGCACTTCTATTTTTTGAGCGATCAGAGCCGTTTAGGGCTTGCGCCAGCGCCGGTGTCGGGATCGGCCGGCAAGGGCTTGGCATAGCGCGCCGCTTTTTCGGACAGCACATAGAAACCGGTATCGGCCATGCTCAATGGCGTGAACTGAACCGACTGAAGATGATCGCCCAACCTTTGCCGGTCGAACCGCCAAAGGAAAAGGGCGGCCCTAAACCTAGAGGTGTAAGTCGATCTGGAAGAAGAGCAACTGGATTCGTTGACTGTCGGGCATGGCCGCAGACACGCGACGGATTATCTGAGGTCGATCCAATGGAAATACGCAACGTCTTGCTGCGCAATGCCGAGCGACGCGCTGGGAAGGGAGGAGCGAGGCAATCCGAGTTCGCTGGCAAGCAGTCCCGCGTTAGCGTTGGAGACTCACTCGGGCGCTGGATCGGCTGGAATCCGGGCTGGGATGAACTTTACCTGTCTGTTGCTGCGCAGCGCGTTGCCATAACCTTCTTTCCAACGGCTCCGCTCAGGTTCAGACGTATAGGGGTTTACGGCCTCAGCCGGGACAGCATCTGTTTGTGGTGCGCGGGCCCGCGCAGCATTCCAGCCCTGAGCATAGATCCGGCTGCGCCGGAAAGCCGATAAATCTGTCATGATCGCTTGAGCCGCAGGGTCTCCCGCATGCGCGGGACTGGAGGCGGCAAAGTTGGATCAATGCTGCCATCGCCATCACGCAACAAAGCGTCGCGCAGTTCCTGCGGTGTCACAGTCACGTGGTCGGTCATGCCCGCCGATGTGACCTGCACGATGACAGCGGTCTGCCGCCACACTTCCGAAGTCAGGGCGGGCAGTCTCTCCTCTTCCAGATCGACTCGGTAGCGCCCCGCGGGAGCCATCCGGTCCATACCTGTGAGCCGGAAAGAGCGCCGGAAAGTCACGTGTGAATGTGTGGTACGCGATAGCACGGCTGAGCTCCCTCAGATTAGCGGCAGCCGGAGGGCATTTCTGCCATCCGGCTACGCCCGGCGCAGGTTTTGCCCAAATCACACAAACGCGGCGCAGTGTGCGCCAGCAGGTGTGACGGCTCTCAGCCGCGCCAGAATAAAATTCCCTCGGTTCAGGACATGTCGGAGGAAAAACGCGGCGGCCGACAGTCGCGCCTCTCTTAGATAGCCAGTAGGAGGTGCATTACAACAGCCGGGATAAAGATAAATCGGTTGACAGAAAGCGTTCTTACGCGCGCGCGACCATCCGGCCCATCGGCGTGATCATCAATCCGCCCAAGATAGCCTGGATCAAACCAAGCTCGACGAGCCGCGCCTGATGGGCCTTCGGAACCGTAGCGCAAATGAACCCTCGAGACACCAAGGTAAGCGAGGCCAGTTCTGCGGCCGTCAGATCGGCGGCATTGGGCATGCGATGCATCATGCGTGCGCCCCCTTCCGTTCTTTATAAGCACAGGGTTAGATTGCAAAGACCACATCCAACCACACGAATGTGTACAGAAATGCCAATTTGCCAGGTTTTGTGGCCAGGAGGCGGCACATTCCGATCGGAGAATAGGTTCGGTCATACAGCGCGACGCAATCAGCCTCGGTAGCGTGCCGACCCTCAAACAGAATATAGCGAGGTAAGGCAACGGCTCCGGGCGGCGCGGAGCCGCTGATATACCAACCTGGACCGTTCCCTTTCTGCGCATCGGCCAACGCCCCCTGCGACAGGCAGCCGGCCGCGAGTAACGCAATGGTCACGACAACTGTTTGTATCGGCCATTCTGAATGCAATTGTTTCATGGCTTCGTCCCACTGCGGTTGAGAAAGAATTAAACTTCGGGGGGCCTCCACGGTAATGAGCGAGCCAGTAGCCGCAGTTGAACGCCAGATCCCCCTCCCCCGCATAACAGCTGTCCGGCCGTCCTGGGCTCGCCACGAGCGCGCTCTTCGCTCCAAGGTCACCTCATGAGGAATTGATTAGCCTTTGCGCGATGGTGTCGGACAAAGATTGCGGGTATGATGGATAATGTCGCTTAAAATCCCACGGCCCACGCCGAAATCCCACGTTCTCACCGAAGCCGAAAACATCGCGCTCCGCAACGTTGCCAGCGGCGCTCCCGTTCAGATACAGCTGTGCCGCCGCTTGGAAAAACTTGGCACGATTGAAGCCAGGGGCGGAGGCTGGATACTAACGCCTGACGGGCACATCCGGCTAATGTTCGACGCCGCCCGCTAGCGCCACCCTTCGGAAGCTCCCCACCTGCGCTGGTGCCCCCTTAGCCAATGACCCACGGAACTGGATGACCTCGAAGAACCACGAGCGGAAAGGATGTTGTGGCCAATTTGATCGAGATAGGGTTATTGCGAAGTCCGCTTAGCGCCGACTAAGACCGTCACGATTTGGGGACAAAAGCCCAGTCTCCGCGCATTGTCCCGATATTTCCGATGCTTGCGGCGTACTGGCCCTCAGAGCACTTCCGCATGCGCCAAGTAACCCAAGAATTGGATTTGTCAGCCGCTGCCAGACGCCTACAATGCCAGAACGCGGCATCCCAACAATGCAGGTTCGCATTCCTCCGGCACCGCCATTACCTGATGATTTTCCTGACAGATTTTTGGAACTTCCGCCGTACACCAGAATCGTCCCCCCAACTTGGCTGCGAGGTAGGTGATCATTCTAACATACTTCTCGTCTGGGGCGGTGGTTAGACATTTATCTCCGTGCCACTTCCGAAAGGAACCCCTTTACCATCCGGCTTGGGCGGCAAAGTCTCGCAGCGTCAGGCGTCGTCACGATTGGGCGATTTATTAGAACTGGATGCTCAATCATCGCATCAATTATCTGCTCTTCGCTCACGTCCTTTTCGTCCAATCGCAATTCGCCAAATAAGGGCTCAGTCTTTCTGGCTAGGTCTCGAACCGTCACGTTCATGCGTGTGGCAATAGATCTTAGTTCATCTCTTGTGAACGGGACTTTCAAGTATTCGACAACGCGCGGCTGGTAGCCTGCCGCCTGAATTTCGTTCAGAGTGTTCTGCGACGTAGTGCACTCCGGATTATGATAAATTGTGATTAGCAGATCTCTGTCCGGTGCGCCTCGGGGCAGAGACTGTTCGGCCGGATGGGCAGTTGCTTCGCCTGAAGCGACAACCTCTAGTTTTGTGACCTTCAACCCTTTGGCATCGTTTTCGGTATCGTAGGTCACCCGCTGACCTTCGATCAGGCTTTGCGCCCCTGTAGCCTGAAACGCCGACGCGTGCACAAAAATATCGCCGCCCCCGATGTCTGGAGAGATAAATCCAAATCCCTTGGACGCGTTATAGAATTTCACTGTTCCGACAGCCATTACGTTCCTGCAACTGAGAGTGCATCCAAACCGATGTGTGGACGGGCGAAGCGCGTGTCCACAGTTCCAGCTGGCCCGGCAGTTGCGGGGCCATCCACATGGGCTGTAGGAGGGCTCTGTGCTCGTATATGGGGAGTCTTGCTAACTAAAGCAAGGTGCTCCCAAATGTTGTGGGGATTTCACGCGCTAACTATAGAAGGTTATGAGAACTCGTGATTCAGGATCCGATATGAGCCCCATGCGGCGCGTCCTGAAGGATGTGTTTGGCTTTGAGGAATTTCGTCCTGGCCAGGAAGCCGTAATGACGGCGTTGCTGGCCGGGCGTCCCGTCCTGGCGGTGATGCCCACCGGGGCGGGAAAATCGCTGTGTTATCAGGTGCCGGCGCTGGTTCTGGGTGGGCTGACCGTCGTCGTCTCACCGCTGGTGGCGCTGATGCGGGACCAAGTCGCGGCGCTGCGTCTGGCCGGTGTGGCGGCCGACACGATCAATTCCTCCATAGGTCGTGACGAAAATGTCGCCGCTTGGCGCCGTGTCACGGCGGGCGAGACCCGCCTGCTGTATCTGGCGCCCGAGCGGTTAATGACGGGACGGATGCTAGATGCGCTGTGCCGCCTCGATGTGCGCCTGGTTGCCGTGGACGAGGCGCATTGCATCTCGCAATGGGGCCCGGCCTTCCGCCGCGAATATGAAGGCCTGTCGCGGTTGCGCGATATTTTCCCCAATGTACCGATCGTTGCATTGACTGCGACGGCGGACGAAGCGACGCGCACCGACATCGCGATGCGGCTGTTTGGCGGTCGCGTGGAAACGCTGGTGCAGGGCTTCGACCGGCCGAACATCAAATTCAGTGTCGCGGCGCGCAGCGATGGCAAGCGCCAGTTGCTCGATTTCGTGCAGCGTCATTCGGCATGCAGCGGCATCGTTTATTGCCTGTCGCGCAAGAAGACGGAAGAGACGGCTGCATTCCTCGGACAGAACAAGGTTCGGGCGCTGGCCTATCATGCGGGCATGGCCAAGGAAGCGCGCGACGCCAACCAGAACAGCTTCATGACC
>Ga0070665_100004743_pt1 | contig 14152 bp, 13 predicted proteins | sample KBSS13metaG_FD_65862 | JGI IMG/M metagenome (GOLD analysis project Ga0070665, IMG submission 65862) | Switchgrass rhizosphere microbial communities from Kellogg Biological Station, Michigan, USA - KBS S1-3 metaG | ecosystem: Host-associated > Plants > Roots > Rhizosphere > Soil ... | reverse complement strand
CGTAGACCGCGCCCTCGACGCAGCCGCCGGACACGCTGCCGACCGCCTCGCCCCCGGGCCCGACGAGCATCGACGCCCCGGGCTGGCGGGGGGCGGACCGGAAGGTCGCCACCACCGTGGCCAGAGCCGCCCGGTCCCCGTTCTTCCACCAGCCCTCGAGCTGGTCGACCACATCACGCATCGGGTACCTCCATCAGCCGGCCCGCACGACGTCGAGCAGGCGTTCCAGCGTCTCCAGGCTGTGCCCGGCGAGCAGGTGGTCCAAGTAGGGAAGCACGGCGACTATTCCCCCCTGCACAGGGGCGTAGCCGTCCTTGCCCGCGTGCGGGTTCACCCAGACGACCCGGTGGGCGAGCCGGGCGAGGCGCCCCATCTGCGTGCCGAGCAGGTCCGTGTCGCCGCGCTCCCAGCCGTCGGAGAAGATCACGACGATCGCCCGCCGCGCCGCGCCGCGCCGTCCCCAGCGGTCCACGAACGCGCCGATGACCTCGCCGAGGCGGGTGCCGCCGGACCAGTCCGGGATCGCGTCCGCGGCCTCGCGCAGGGCCCGCTCGGGATCGCGTTGGCGCAGCTCACGGGTGACCCGGGTGAGCCGCGTGCCCAGGGTGAACGCCTCGGTGCTGCGCGGCGCGCGCCGCACCACGACGTGGGCGAAGCGCAGCAACGCGTCCGCGTAGGGCTCCATGGAGCCGGACACGTCGAGCAGCAGCACCACCTTGCGCGGACGCCGGGTGGGGGCGCGGCGCAGCAGGGTGCCGATCTCACCGTGGTTGCGCAGGGCGGCCCGCAGCGTGCGGCCGGGGTCGGCGGCGCCGTGTCGGCTGGGCCCGCGGCGGCGCGACGGGCGGGTCGGCGGCTCCGGACGCAGCAGGGCCAGCAGCCTGCGCAGGTGCTCGCGCTCGATCGGCGAGAGCTCGCCGAGGTCGCGGTGGCGGAGGACCTCGGTGCCGGTGGCGGTGGCCCGGACGATCTCCTCCTCCCGCTCCTCCTCGTCGTCCTCGGCGTCGCCGCCCTCGCGGGCGGGCAGCAGCGAGGTGAGCCGGGGAGGCTCGGGCGGCCGGGCGCCGGGGGTGGGGGCGGACGGCCCCTGGGTGGGGTCGAACCAGGCCTCGAACGCGGCGTCGTAGCGCCGGATGTCGTCCGGGTCGCTGCAGAGTGTGAGTCGACCTGCCCAATAGGTGAGCTTCCGGTCGGTCACGTCGAGGGTGTCGAGGGCCTGGGTGAACGCGGCGACCCGGTCCGTGGTCATCGGGACGCCCGCGGCCCGCAGCGCGGCGGTGAACCCGACGAGCCCGGGGAACGGGTCCGGGTCCGGGACGAGGGTGGCCGCCGGGGGCGGCAGCCCGGGGGGCAGCGGGGACGGCATCTAGCCTGCCAGCAGCGACTCGAGGCGGTCGCGGACACGGTCCGCGTCCTCCCGGTACTTCAGCACGGCGCCGAGGGTGCGGGCGGCGCTGTCGACGTCCAGGCTGCGCGCGCCCACGAGCTGCAGCGCCCGCGCCCAGTCCAGGGACTCGGCCACGCCCGGCGGCTTGATCAGGTCGGCCTGGCGGAGCCGGTGCGCGGCCTGTGCGACCTGCGTGGCCAGCCGCTCGGGCACCCCGGGCAGCCTGCTGCGCAGGATCTCGATCTCCCGCGCGACGTCCGGGTGGTCCAGCCAGAGGTAGAGGCAGCGGCGCTTGAGGGCGTCGTGCACCTCGCGGGTCCGGTTCGAGGTCAGGACGACGATCGGCGGGGTGACGGCCCTGATCTCGCCGATCTCGGGGATGGTCACCGCGTGCTCGGAGAGGACCTCGAGCAGGAAGGCCTCGAACTCGTCGTCCGCGCGGTCGATCTCGTCCACCAGCAGCACGGACGGGCTGGTCCGCAGGGCCCGCAGGATCGGCCGGGCCAGCAGGAAGCGGTCGTCGTAGAGGGAGGCCTCGACGGCGTCGGCGTCGAACGAGCCGTCGGCGGCCGCCTCCAGCGTGCGCAGGTGCAGCAGCTGGCGGGGGAAGTCCCAGTCGTAGAGGGCCTGGGAGGCGTCGATCCCGTCGTGGCACTGGAGCCGGATGAGCTCGGCGCCCAGCACCTGCGCGAGCGCCTGGGCGAGGGCCGTCTTCCCCGTGCCCGGCTCGCCCTCGCAGAACAGCGGCCGGTTCATCGCCAGCGCGAGGTAGGCCGCCGTGGCGAGACCGTCGTCGGCGAGGTACCCGGTCTCCCGCAGCGCGGCGGCGAGGGCGGTGGGGGAGTCGAAGGAGACGGGAGTGCTCACATCACCAGAATGGACCATCGCCGCCGGAGCAGCCAGTCGCGGCCCGTCGGTCGAACATCACGGTGGGCCATTCGGCGGTCACCCAGCGTCGCCGATCTGTTGTGAGCGACCCGACAATATTTCCGGATCGGTGCAATTCATCGGGCCGTGATACGTCCGTGATCTCAGGTGGCTGACCTGGGGATACCTGGTTATCGGTGGTCGCTCGGTATCGTTACCGTGACGGACGTCACCGACGGTGAGTTTGACCGGGACCCTTGTTCGAAACGTAGCGTCCTCGCTCGGCTGTTCCACCGGAACGGCTTCAGTGCATCCGGAACCGTCGTGCAAGCGTCCCCGTCGCGCGGTTTCCGGTCCGTCGAGAGAAAAGGAAGGCGGCGGGGCGAGGAAGTATTTCCGGAACGGAAATGTCGCGATCTGTGAATGACACGGATGTCGGCACGCGAGCACTCCCCATGGCTCCCCGTACCGGTTCCTCGAGCAGCGGAGGCCCCACTCCGTCGCGCGATACGGAGCTCCACCATGTCCAAGACCGGTCGAAGTCTCGCTCGCATCGCCGTCGCCGGAGCCGTGGTCGCGGGTGTCCCGCTGGCCCTCTCGGGTACGGCCAACGCCGCCCCGACCTCCGCGTGGGACGCCCTCGCGCAGTGCGAGAGCGGCGGCAACTGGGCCATCAACACCGGTAACGGCTACTACGGTGGCCTGCAGTTCAACATGACGACCTGGAAGGCGTACGGCGGCCCCGGTTCGCCGCACACCGCCAGCAAGGCTCAGCAGATCGCGATCGCCGAGAAGGTGCTGGCCAAGCAGGGCTGGAACGCCTGGCCCTCGTGCTCGCGCAAGACGGGCGTGCGTGGTCACGCCGCGGACACCAGCGGCGGGACCACCACGGTCCGCGCGTCGGCCCCGGCTCCGGCCGCGGCGCCCGCGGCGGCGGGTGGCAACTACACCGTCAAGGCGGGCGACACGCTGAGCAAGATCGCAGCTGCGCACGGGAAGAGCTGGCAGCAGCTCGCCCAGCAGAACGGCCTGGCGAACCCCAACGCGCTGAAGGTCGGCCAGAGCCTCACCGTCTGACGCCCGTCCGGCATGAGCGAACGGCACTTTCGCTCAAACCTACTGCGCGAAAGTGCCGTTCGCTCATCGGGTGGGCGGGGGTCAGGTCGAGTTGACCCACTCGTCGGTGCCGTCGGCGAAGGCCTGGTGCTTCCACACCGGCAGGAGCCTCTTGACCTCCTCCACCAACTCGGAGCAGGTCGCGAACGCCTCCTGTCGGTGATCGGCGGCCACCGCGCAGGCCAGCGCCACGTCACCGATGGCGAGGGTGCCGACCCGATGGCTCACCGCGATCGCGCGCACGCCCCGTGCCCGGCGTGCGACGTCCGCGGCGACCTCGGCCACGACGCTCGTGGCGGTCGGGTGCGCGCTGTACTCCAGCCCGCGCACCGACTTCCCGCCGTCGTGGTCGCGGACCACGCCGGAGAACGTGACCACCGCGCCCGCGGCGGGGTCGTCCACCAGGTCGGCGTGCTCCGCGACGTCCAGGACGTCCTCGGTCACGATGGCGCGCAACACCTTCGGCTCCACTAGTGATCGCCTCCGCGAAGCTGGTCGACGGCGTGGTCGAGGATCGGGTCGAGGACCGCGAGGCCGTCTCGCACCCCGCCCGTTGACCCCGGCAGGTTCACGACGAGGGTCCGGCCCGCCACCCCGCTCACCCCGCGGGACAGCACGGCGGTGGGGACCTTCGGGGCCCCGTGGGCGCGGATCGCGTCCGCCAGGCCGGGGATCTCGTAGTCCAGCAGGGCGCGGGTGACCTCGGGGGTCGCGTCGGTGGGGGAGATCCCGGTGCCGCCCGTCGTGATCACGACGTCCGCCGCGGCGGCGACCGCCGCCCGGATCGCCTCGCCGACGGGCTCGCCGTCCGGCACCACGGCGGGATCGTCGGTGGCGTAACCCTTGGCGCGCAACCACTCCGCGATGATCGGGCCGCCGCGGTCCGGGTAGACCCCGCGGGCGGCGCGGTTGGACGCGGTGACGACCCGGGCGGTCCGGTCAGTCATTCCGCTCCCACAGGCCCGTCTTGCCGCCCTCCTTGCGCTCGACGCGCACGGCGTCGAGCGTGGCGGCGGGATCGACGGCCTTGACCATGTCGTGCAGGGTCAGCCCGGCCACCGCGACGGCGGTGAGGGCCTCCATCTCCACGCCGGTGCGGTCCGTGGTGCGCGCGGTGGCGGTGATCCGCACCACGGGATCGGCACCGGGCTCGGCGGGCTCGAGGTCCAGCGTGACGCCGGACAGGGCGATGGGGTGGCAGAGCGGGACGAGGTCCGGGGTGCGCTTGGCGCCCATGATCCCGGCGATCCGGGCCGTGGCGAGCGCGTCGCCCTTCGGCAGCCCGTCGCGGCGGAGGAGGTCGAGCACCTCGGCGGTGGTCCGGAAGACCCCCGTGGCGACCGCGGTGCGGGCGCTCGCGGTCTTCTCGGACACGTCCACCATCCGGGCCGCGCCCGCGGCGTCGACATGGGTGAGTTCCACGACCGGAACCCTACGTCGAGGGTGACGCAGGCCGCCTCCAGGGTCCGGAATCCCTGTGATCTGAATCATAACACCGCAACCATGTCGTTTCCGATTCCGCTCGTATTCGTCCCGTTATACGAGCGCATGACCTGGGGGAACGCGATCTACCACAGATCACGGGCGGATTGAAGTTGATCTTGGGACACGGCGACGCTCCCGCTTTCGTCTCCGGCCTCGTCGTCGTACGGTCCCGTCGGCTCGCAGGACTCCCCCATTGCCCGCGAGCCCCGGAACCGCAGCGCGCTCCCTGTCCGGCGGTATCGGTCCCCGAAGCACGAGCGGGACAGGGAACGGAGAGGCGACCACCCATCGCCGTTCACCGGAACCATTCGGTGGAGATCCGCGAGCGCCGCGGGAGAGATGCACGCCATGGCTCGTTATCGCGGCAAGCACCGTAAGCCGTCCACCGCCGGTCGCACGATCGCGCGCACCGCGATCGCCGGTGCCGTCGCCGGTGTCCCGCTGGTGGCCGTCGCGCCGTCGGCGAGCGCCGCGTCCGACTCCGCCTGGGACAAGCTCGCCCAGTGCGAGAGCAGCGGGAACTGGGCGATCAACACCGGCAACGGGTTCTCCGGCGGGCTGCAGTTCACCCGGTCCACCTGGCAGGCCTTCGGTGGCGCCCAGTTCGCACCGGTGGCGCACCAGGCGACCCGCGAGGAGCAGATCGTCGTCGCGGAGAAGGTCCTCGCGGGGCAGGGTTGGGGCGCGTGGCCCAGCTGCTCCAAGAAGATGGGCCTGACCGGGCAGCCCGTGACCCCGCGTTCCGCCCCGGCCGCGGCCGCCCCCGTCGAGTCCCCCGCGCGGCAGTACCTGAGCGCGCCCGCGGGCGGCACCTACACCGTGAAGTCCGGCGACACCCTCGGGAAGATCGCCGCCGCGCACGGGATGGGGACCTGGAAGGACCTGCTGACGAAGAACCCGTCGCTCGCGGGCAACCCGAACATCATCAAGCCCGGCCAGATCCTCGCGGTCTGAGCCACACCAGGACGGCGCGTCGGGGACCCCCGGCGCGTCGTTCGCCTACCGGTAGCGGGCGAGCTGCTCCGGGGTGTCGACGTCCTCGGGCGTCGCCACGTCCCCGCACTCGACGAGGGTCACCGCCGGATTGCCCCTCAGATAGCCGCGAGCGCCCGCGTCTCCGTGGGCCTGTGCCGCGACCGCGGCCCAGTGCTCGCGACCCAGCAGGACCGGATGAGCGGGCACGCCGGCGTATGCGGCCCTGGCGAGCGCGCCGGGGGAGCCGAGCGCGGCCAGCCGGGCGACGGCCTCGGGCGTGACGCCGGGCAGGTCGACCAGATGCACGACGACGGCCTCGGCCCGATCCTCGGCCCGATCCTCGGTGGCCTCCGCGGGCTCCATCGCGGCCAGCCCGGCGCGCAGGGACGCGCCCATGCCCTCGGCCCAGTCCTGCGCGACGACGATCCGGGCCAGGTCCGCCACGAGCGGCGCCACCCGCTCGGCCTCGGCGCCCAGCACGACCGTCAGGGGCCCGCAGCCGCCCGCGGACAGCACCGCGAGAGCCCGGCGGACGAGGGTCTCGCCGCCGAGCTCCACGAGGGCCTTCGGCCCGCCCATCCGGCGCCCGGCGCCCGCGGCGAGCAGAAGACCCGCGACCACTACTTGTTGATCTCGGTGACGGGGTGCTCGTAGGGCACCTCGTCCAGGGGGAACTCGACGTCCCCGAACGGCGACATGTTGCCCTGCACCGTGCCCAGGAGCTCGGTGAGCGGGTGCTCGCCGTCGGGCAGCTCCGGCCACGCAGGGTCGATACGGCCGGCCTTGAGCGGCTTCGCCACGGCTGTCCTCCACAGTGTCTCGTTCTCGGGCGACCCCAGTATCCCTGATCGGGCGGACTACGGTGGAAGCGATGTCCCTCCCGTTGGTCGACTGGCTGCGTGCCCAGGACGACGAGATGCTCGCCGGGCTGCTGCGCCTGCGGCCCGATCTCGCCGTCCCCCCGCCCGCCGACCTCTCCGTGCTCGCGACCCGGGCGGGCGTGCGGGCCTCGGTGCACCGGGCGTGCGACGAGCTGGACACGGTGGCCCTCGCCGTCCTCGAGGCGCTGGTGGTCGCCGACGCCGACCACGCCGCCGTCGAGCGGGGGGAGGTCGCGTCCCTGCTCGGCCCGGACGTGCCCGGAGCGGCCCTGGACGGCGCACTGGCGGCCCTGCGAGCCCGCGGCCTGGCCTGGGGCCCGGACGAGGAGCTGCGGCTCGTCCCGGCCGCCCGGGACGTCGTGCCCGCGTTCCCCGGCAACCTCGGGCGTCGGGCGGGTGGCCCTGCCGCGTCCAGCGAGCTCGGCGCGATGCTCGAGGAGCTGCCGGAGGAGGAGCACCGGGTGCTCGCCGCGCTCGTCGCCGGACCGCCGATCGGGCGCAGCCGCTCCGCCGCGGACCCGGCCAGCCCGGTCGGGCGGCTGCTGGCGAAGGGGCTGTTGATCCGGGTCGACTCCGAGACCGTCGAGCTGCCGCAGCAGGTCGGGATCGCGCTGCGCGGCGACCGGCCGATGGGCACCCTCTCGGCCACTCCGCCCGTGCCGCGGACCAAGCAGTGGCCCGTCACGCAGGTCGACGGGACCGCGGGCGGCGCCGCGCTCGAGCTGCTGCGCCGCGTGGAGCGGCTGATCGAGGTCTGGGGAGCCGCTCCGCCGCCCGTGCTGCGCTCGGGCGGGCTCGGCGTCCGGGACCTGCGGCGCGCCGCCCGCGACCTGGAGACGGACGAGGCGGGCGCGGCGCTGATCATCGAGGTCGCGGCGGCCGCCGACCTCGTGGGGGAGAACGACTCCCCGAACGCCGAGTGGATGCCGACGACCACCGCGGACGTCTGGGCGGCGGGCGGGCCCGAGCACCGCTGGACGACCCTCGCGCGCGCCTGGCTCGACCTCCCGCGGCTCCCCGGCCTCGTCGGCACGCGGGACGACGCCGACCGGCCGATCAACGCGCTCTCCGAGACGCTGCGCCGTCCGCTCGCGCCGCGGGACCGGCGCCGGGTGCTGGAGGCGCTCGCGGGGCTGCCGCCGGGCACCTCCGTCACCGGTCCCGAGGACCTCGCCGAGCTGCTGGCGTGGCGGGCGCCGCGCCGGGGTGGGCGGCTGCGGGACGAGATCGTCCGCTGGGCGCTGTCGGAGGGCACCGTGCTGGGCGTGGTGGCGCTCGACGCCGTCTCCGAACCCGGCCGGGCACTGCTGGCCACCACCGACACGGCACCGGTCGTTGCGGCCCTGCGGGCGGTCCTGCCCGAGCCGATCGAGACGGTCCTGGTGCAGGCCGACCTGACCGCCGTCGCGCCCGGGCCGCTGGTGCCGTGGCTGGCGCGGGAGCTGCGGCTGATGGCGGACGTCGAGTCCGCGGGGGGCGCCACCGTCTACCGGTTCACCGAGGGCAGCGTGCGCCGCGCGCTCGACGCAGGCCGCTCGGCCTCCGAGCTCGCCGACCTGCTCGCGGCCCACTCGTCCACCCCGGTGCCGCAGGCGCTGACCTATCTCCTCGAGGACGTGGGACGCCGGCACGGCAGGCTGCGCGGGGGCATCGCGTCCTCCTTCCTCCGCTCGGACGACGAGGCGCTGCTCTCCGAGGTCCTCGCCCACCCCGAGACCGTGGCGCTGGACCTGCGCCGCATCGCCCCGACGGTCGCGGTGAGCACCGTGGCGCTGGCCGAGGTGCTCGACGGCCTGCGCGCCGCCGGGTTCAGCCCCGCCGCCGAGGACGCCACGGGCGGGGTGCTCGACCTCGGCCCGCGCGGCGCCCGCACCGATCCTCGCGGGCCGCGGGCGCGCGCGTCGCTACCGGACCCGTCGGGGGAGCGGCTCGACGCCGTCGTGGCCAAGATGCGCGCGGGAGACGCCCTCGTCGCCGCCCGCCGGGGCGCCGGGCGAGCGGCCGCGGGCCAGGGCTCCAGCCACACCCTGGCCACGCTCCAGCAGGCCGTGCGGGCGCAGCAGCAGGTGTGGATCGGCTTCGTCGACGGGCACGGGGTCCAGAACGAGCGCGTGCTGGCCCCGCTGACGGTCGGGGGCGGGATCGTCGAGGGCCGGGACGCCGTGGACGGCGAGACCTACCGCCTGCCCCTGCACCGCATCACGCGGATCGCCCTCGTCGAGCCCACCTGACCGCTGTGGGTCAGCGGGCGCCTGCGGCCATGCGAGCCGCCATGGCGTGCTGGACGAGCGCGATCAGCGCCTGCTTCGTGGAGTCCCGGTGCCGGGCGTCGCAGGTGATGATCGGGATCGACGGGTCGATCGACATGGCCTCGCGCACGTCCTCGACGCGGTGCAGCTGCTCGCCGTCGAAGGCGTTGAGCCCCACGACGTACGGCAGGTTGCGGTCCTCGAAGAAGTCGATCGCCGAGAAGCAGTCCGCCAGACGCCGGGTGTCGACCAGCACGACGGCGCCGATGGCGCCGCGGACCAGGTCGTCCCACATGAACCAGAACCGGTGCTGCCCGGGCGTGCCGAACAGGTAGAGGATCAGGTCCGAGTCCAGCGAGACGCGGCCGAAGTCCATGGCGACCGTGGTCGTCTGCTTGTTCGGCGTGGCGCTCAGGTCGTCGTGTCCGGCGCTCGCCTCGGTCATCACGGCCTCGGTCGTCAGCGGGTCGATCTCGGAGACCGAGCCGACGAACGTCGTCTTGCCGACACCGAACCCACCCGCGACCACGATCTTCGCCGAGATCGTGGTGGGGCCGGGGCCCGGGCGCGGGGCCGGGGAGGGCCGGGACAGGTGCGACGGAGCCGGGGTGACCGGCGGCCCGCCGACGGGGTAACTAGAGCCGACGGAGTCCACTCAACACCCTTTCCATCAAAGCGAGGTCCGGCTCGTTGCCGGCACCGGTCGCGGTCTGGTGCACGGTCACCACGCCGAGCCCGGCCATGTCGCCGAGCAGCACTCGGGCGACGCCGAGCGGGACGGACAGCAGCGCGGCGATCTCGGCGACCGAGCGGGGCTGGTCGCAGAGGTCGGCGACGGAGCGGTGCTCCATCTGCAGGAGGCCGAGCTGGTCCCGGCCCTGCTGGCTGGTCGAGACCAGGGTCTCGATCGCGAGGTCGAAGGTGGCCTTCGTCCGACCGCGGGTCCAGGCGTAGGGCCGGACGGCCGCGGCGCCCACGGGCGCCGCGAGCGGCAGCGGATCGTCCACGACCGGCTCGATCGGGCCGGTCTCGTAGCCCCCGTACCCCGAGCCCGCGAACCCGGTGTCGCCCGTGGCGGCGGCCGGGAACGGTGGCGGGGTGACGGGGGCCGAGCCGGTGTCGGCCTGGTCCTCGTCGTCGCGACGCCTGCCCCAGCGCTTGCGCTTGCGGGGCCGCTTCGCGTCGAGGCTGAACCCGTTCATCACGTCCGCGAACGTCGGCTCCTGCGCGCGCCGCGATGCGTCGTCGGGACCGCTGGTCATCGAGAATTCACCTGCCTCGCCGGTCGTTCGTCGGACGGATGGACGTGGGGCCACGGTCTCGCGAGCATGGTCTCGCGAGGCCCGCTCAGGGCCCGAAGGACCCCTGCAGTTCGGCGCGCAGCTCCGGGGTGAGCAGCTGGCCGACCCGGTCGACCAGCAGCGTCATCTCGTAGCCGATCAGGCCGATGTCGCAGCTCGGGGACGCGAGCACGGCCAGGCAGGAGCCGTCGCTGATGGACATGAGCAGGACGATCCCGCGGTCCATCTCGACGACCGTCTGCACCACCCCGCCCGCGTCGAAGCAACGCGCCGCGCCCTGGGTCAGGCTGACCAAGCCGGACGCGACTGCGGCCAGCTGGTCGGCGCGGTCGCGGGGGAGCCGGTCCGACGCCGTGAGCAGGAGCCCGTCGGCGGAGACCACGATCGCGTGCGCGACCCCGGGCACCTTCTCCGCGAAGTTGGTCACCAGCCATCCGAACCGGCTGGGCTGGGTCTGTGGTGCGGTCACGCCGCCCCCTCCTCGACGTCGGTCGGACAGTGCGAAACCAGGTGGGGCTGCTGCTGCCCGATCATCGGTTCTCCTCGTTCTGCTGCTCGTTCGCGCCCGGCACCGGGGAGGACGGGCTGGACTGGCGCCGCAACCTGCTCTCCCGACCCTGCCGGACGCCCTGCTGGTAGCTCGCCAGCCGACCCCGGATGGCCTCGGCGTTGCGTGCGGGCCCCGACGGCGGGGCCAGCACAGCGGATCCTGCCGCGCTGCCCGGGACGAGTCGCGCCCGGGGCCTGCGCTTGGGCAGTCCCGCGTCCGTGGTCTCGGCCTGGGCCTCCGACTCGGCCGCCGTGGCCTGCGCCGTCGCGTCCGCGACCCGCCAGCCCTCGTCCGCCGCGGTGGCGAAGACGGGCTCCGCCGCCTCCTGCGGGGCGGGCTGCTCGTCGCCGCCCTCGACCCAGCGGACCGGGACGTCCCCGTTCGACCGGAACCAGGCCGACGCGATCTCCTCGAAGATCGGCGTGGTCTGGCCGAGGTCGAAGCCGGACGGGCCGCGGCTGGGGGCCGGGGTGGCGCCGGAGCTGCCGGGGAGCCCGGCGTCGTCCCGGGTCTCGGGGCTCTCGGGACGCCCCGCCTGCGGCACGCCACGGTTCGCGCCGGGGATGCGACTCGGCAGGCCACCCGGCCCGCGGAGCGGGCCACGCTGGTCCGCCCCGGTCGGGCCCTGCGGGCCACGCTGGTCCGCCCCGGTCGGGCCCTGCGGGTCGCGGGAGGGCAGCCCTGCGCGGCCCTGCGGGTCCCTGCCCAGCGGTCCGTTCGGACCCTGCGGCTCTCGGGCGGGCAGGCCGTGGGGACCCTGCGGCCTCCGCGCGGGCAGGCCGCCGGTGCCCTGCGGCTCCCGGCCCTCCCCGTCCTGCTGGTCGGCCGGCGGCAGGATGTTCGAGGTCCGCGGGCTGCGGGTGGGCAGGCCTCCGGGGCCCTGCGGGCCGCCCGGCCCGCCGCTCAGGCCGTTCGGGGCCTGATCCGAGGTCTGGCCCGGTTGGCCCTCGGTGTCCCGGGTAGGCAAGCCGTCGGGTCCCTGGCGTCCCTCGCGGCGGGGCAGGCCGTTCGGGCCCTGGGGCCGACCGGCGAGGCCTCGGAGGCCGCCCGTGGAGCCGGCCCCGTCGGGGCCCTGGGGGCCACCGGGGCGGGAACCGCTCCGGTCGGGGCGCGGACCCGTCTCCGGGCCGCTCAGCGCCGCGAGTCCGGAGCCGTTCGTCCCGGTGCTCTCCGCCGGGGCGCCCGTACCGAAGGCCTCGACGGACGTGTCCGTGCCGCCTGCGCCGCGTTCCGGGCCGGCCGCAGCGCCGCTGCGGGTCGGCCGACGTAGGGCGAAACCGCCGGGGCGGCGGAGCTGGCCGGTCGTCTGGGTGTCGCCCGGCGTGGAGGCCGCGAACAGCTTCTCCGTTCCGCCGAGGTCCGCCTGCTTCGGTCGCCGCGGGGTGCGCTGCGGCAGCCTGGCCGGACCGGTGGGCGGGGTCTCCCGCGGCACCGGGCCGGAGCGGGGCAGGTCGGCCGGGGGAGTCGCCGGGGCGACCGGGGTCTCGGGGGCCCGTCGGGGCAGCCCGCCGACCTGCTCGGTCGGCCTGCTCTCCAGCGTGCGGTCCGAGACGATCCGGCTCGGCAGTGTCCGCCGCTGCGGCAGACCGTTCGTCCGCTCGGCCTCCGCATCGTGGCCGGCGTCCTGGCCCGCGTCCTGGCCTGCCCGCTCGGACCGGCCGTTCTGGTCCGAGGTCGGCTCGTCGGTCGAGGACCGGCGAGCGCCCAGTGCAGCCGCGCCGAGGGCCGCAGCACCGGCGGCGGTACCGGCGGCACTGAGAGCACCGGTACCGAACCCGGAGATCGACGACGTGTCGTCCGTGTGCTCGACGTCCGTGTGCTCGGCGTCCGTGCGCTCGGCGTCCGACGCGATGTCCGCGGCCGGGGCCCGCACGGAGTCCCCGTCCGGGCTCGAGTCCGTGTCCGAGCCCATGTCCGGGCCCCTGTTCGAGCCTGTGTCGGCATCGGCGGGAGCGGACGGCGCGAGACCGCGGGAGGCGCGCTGCGGCAGTGCCTCCTCGAGAGCGTTGTCCCCTGTGGACTCACCCGTGGGGCCGGCGGACCCGCCGGCCTGCGCGGTCGACTCACCCTCCGGCCTGCGGTCCGTGGACGGCCCGCCGGCGGGTCGGCCGGAGCGCTCGTCTGCCGAGGGCCGGTCGGCCTCCGGAGCCCCGGGAGCGGACGGCTCGACGCTGCGCTGGTCGGCGGCCGACGGGGTCGCCGAGAAGGCCCCGGCGGACTCGGTCGACGAGCCCGCCGCAGCACCTGCGACACCTGCGGCCGGACCGGCCTGCTCCGCCCCGGCGGGGTTCGCGGGATCCGGAGTACGGCGGGGGAGGGCCGACGGGGCGGAGGGGCTGCCCCCGTTGGTCGGCGTCCGCCGGGGCAGGCCCGACGGGAACATCGGCCGCGGACCGAACCGGTCCGCACCCGGAGCGCCGCCCTGGCCCGGACCGGAGTCGGCTCCGGGCGCGTCCCGCCGCGTGCTCGGGCTACCGCCCTCGAGGGCCGTCACACCGCCCGTCACACCGCCGGTCGCACCGCCGGTCGCACCGCCCGCCGCACTGCCTGCGGCGGGGGTGTCCGTCTCGCTGCTCGCGGAGCCGTCCTCGTCTGCGACGGCCTCGGTGGACGCCTTCGCCTCGGTGGGCGCGGCGGTGGGCGCGGCGGGGGTCTCCGCCGTCGGACGGGCGGGCTCCTCGCGGTCCGTGGGCCCGGCCTGCGAAGGAGTGCGCACGGGGAGCCCGGCGGGACCGCGGCCGTCGGTGCGGTCAGTGCGGTCGGAACCGGCGGGACGCGCCTCGGGGACGGAGGGACGGGCGGACCCGCGGTCGGTCTCGCCGCCCCGGTCTCCACCGCGCTCTCCACCGCGCGCCTCCGTACCCGGCCCGTCGGTCTCGCGGGTCGTCGACTCACCGTCCGACGGCGAACGCCGCAGCGCGGAGGCCCCGGCGACACCGGCCAGACCGGCCGCACCGGCGGCGAGGCCGGCGCTGAGACCGGCGCCGGTGTCCGAACCACCGGACTCCGCGGCCTTCCCGTTCACGCCACCGTTCACGCCGCCGTTGACGCCGCGGGGCGTGCGCTTGGGCAGCGACCCGGCCTCACCGTGGGTGAACCCGTTGGTCTGCCGGGTCGGGACGACGTCCCCGTTCGGCGGGCGGCGCAGGTTCTCCACCGGCCACGGACCCCGCTCGGGGCCCGCGGGCCGCGGCGCGTCGCCGTCCGGCCCGGAGGAGGTGAAGGACTCGGCCGACTCGGGGCCGGTCTCCGGCTCGTCCTCCGGCGGGACCGGCCCGGGACGACGCTGGGGCAGGCCGTTGCCGCCCCGCGGCGGGGCGACCGGGGGCCGCCCGCCGCCG
>Ga0070665_100004741_pt1 | contig 14156 bp, 13 predicted proteins | sample KBSS13metaG_FD_65862 | JGI IMG/M metagenome (GOLD analysis project Ga0070665, IMG submission 65862) | Switchgrass rhizosphere microbial communities from Kellogg Biological Station, Michigan, USA - KBS S1-3 metaG | ecosystem: Host-associated > Plants > Roots > Rhizosphere > Soil ... | reverse complement strand
CATTTGTCCTGATGACAAACTGAAGACGCGGCAGTAGCCTCACCCAAAATATAAAACATAGGGAGGAGTGGCATGCCAGACGCAGCAGTCGCAGCACGTTCTTCTGAATCGACAAACAGCGGCACGACGCAACAGGTCGATGTCGCCGTTGTCGGCGCCGGGTTTGCCGGCCTCTATCTCCTGCATCGCCTGCGCGAGGCAGGCTTCTCGACGGTGGTGGTCGAGGAAGCCGGCGACGTCGGCGGCACCTGGTACTGGAACCGCTATCCCGGCGCACGCTGCGACATCCAGACCATCGACTACGGCTATACGTTCGATCCCGAACTCGATCGTGCCTGGACCTGGTCTGAAAAATACGCAACGCAGCCGGAAATCCTGCGCTATTTCGGCTTCGTCGCTGATCGCTATGACCTCCGGCGCGACATCCGCTTCAACACCAGGGTCAAAGCCGCGAACTGGGACGACACAAGCGGGCGCTGGCAACTCGTCACCGACAGCGGCGCTGATGTATCCTGTCGCTATTACATCATGGCCACCGGCTGTCTCTCCGCGCCCAAGCCGCCGGAGATCGACGGCGTCGCGGATTTCAAGGGCGAGATCTACTTCACCGGCCGCTGGCCGCATGACGAGGTCAAGCTCGCCGGCAAGCGGGTCGCCGTGATCGGCACGGGATCATCGGGCATCCAGTCCATTCCGCTGATCGCGGAACAGGCGGCGCAGCTTACCGTGTTCCAGCGTACACCGAACTTCGCCCTGCCCGCACACAACGGCCCGGCGCCTGACGATCGCAAGACCTACTTCGAAACTGATCGCGCCGCCTATCGCGAGCAGGCGCGCTGGTCTCTCGCGGGCGTGCCGTATCCGCAAGAGATGGCGGTGAGCTGGCAATTGAACGACGCCGAACGCCGCGAGCGCTTCGAGAAGGCGTGGGCGGCCGGCGATCTCGTCCACATCCTGACCCAGCTCTGGGCCGACCAGGCTGTCGATTTCGACGGTAACGCGCTGATTGGCAAGTTGATTCACGAAAAGATCCGCAGCGTGGTGAAGGACCCCGGGATTGCCGCGGCGCTGAGCCCGCACGACCATCCGTTCGGCGCCAAACGGCCCTGCCTCGATACCAACTACTATGCGACCTACAACCGGCCCAACGTCACGCTGGTAAATCTGCGGGAGGAGCCGATCACGGAGATCACGGCCACCGGCGTCAAAGCAGGTGAGCGCACGTTCGACGTCGACGTGATCGTGTTCGCCACCGGCTTCGATGCCATGACCGGCGCCATCAAGGCGGTGTATCCGATCACCGGCCGCGGCGGCAAATCGCTGTCGGATGTCTGGGCCAACGGCCCGCAGACCTATCTCGGGCTCACCGTCTCAGGCTTCCCGAACCTGTTCATGATCACAGGTCCCGGCAGCCCGTCGGTGCTGTCGAACATGGCAGTCTCGATCGAACAACATGTCGACTGGGTGGTCGATCGACTGGCGGCGCTGCGTGATGCCGGCTTCACGACGATCGACGCAACGGAAACGGCGCAGGCCGGCTGGGCCCAGCACATGGCCGATTGCTCGATGCTGACGCTGCATCGGCTCGCCAACACCTGGTACACGGGTGCCAACGTTCCCGGCAAGGTGCAGGGCCTGATGCCCTATACCGGCGGCGTCGGCCCCTACCGCAGCATCTGCAACGAGATCGTCAGCCGCGGCATGCTGGGCTTCAAGCTCACCGGCCCCAACGTTGCCGAACAGTGCAACGATGGCGAGGTGGTCCGCCTGCAGCCTGACGTGCGGTTGGTGCTGGGCATGCTGGCGGAAATGAACCTGCCGCCGATCGAGTCGATGGGCGCCTTGGGCGCGCGCGACTTCCTCACTGAATTCAACAAGGGACGTCCCGCGGGGCGGCCGGTTGGTGAGGTCGGCACCGGCGCACTGATGGGCGCCGACGGGCCGCTGCCCTATCGTCTCTATCGGCCAGCAACGCCGGGACCGCATCCGATCGTGGTCTATTTCCACGGCGGCGGTTGGGTGCTCGGCGACGAGCAATCCGACGATCCGTTCTGCCGCGACATCTGCCGCCGCAGCGGCATGATCGTGGTCAGCGTCGGCTACCGCCATGCGCCGGAACATCGCTTCCCGGCGGCGGCCGAGGATGGCTATGCAGCGACGCGCTGGATCGCCGAACATGCAGCCGAGCTTGGCGGACGTCCCGGTCCCGTGCTGGTCGCTGGCTGGAGCGCGGGCGGCAACATCGCCGCGGTCACCTGCCAACTCGCACGCGATCGCGGCGGTCCGCAGATCGCCGGCCAGCTCCTGATCTGCCCGGTCACCGATTGCACGTTCGACCGACCCTCCTATACCGACAATGCGACGGGCTATTTCGTGACGCGATCGCTGATGTACTGGTTCTGGGACATCTATTGTTCGCCCGCCGACCGCACCGACCCGCGCGTATCACCACTGCGCGGCAATCTGGCCGGCCTGCCTCCGGCGTTCGTGGCCACCTGCGAGTTCGATCCGCTGCGCGACGAGGGCATCGCATATGCCGAGGCGCTGGCAACGGCCGGTGGCTCTGTCGAGCAACTTCAGGCGCGTGGTCATTTCCACTCGTCCCTGATGATGGTGGATGTGGTGATCACCGGCGTCAGCGGACGCGTGAAGATGGCCGAAGCGCTGCGTGGATTCGCGGGGCTGCCGCGGAAACTGGAAGCGAGTGGCGAGGGTACCTCGCCGATCACGGTCAACGCTGCTGCGGGGTAGCGAAAGGCAAGGTGGGTCGTGCGGCTTCGTCCGCGCGGCCTACCGAGGGCTTACGGGCGCTTGCGTTGCCTTGACGCTTTGTGCTGTTTTGGCGCCGGCCGCTTCGCCGCAACGCGGTGAGCCGCTGCCAACGCGGCCCGCGCCCACGTGGCAAGCTCGTCTGGTTCGTCGAACAGCCGCTCTGGCACGCGCCAGAATGCGAGATCGATCAACTGGCCTTGCTTGGCGTAGTTGAGCGGCGGAAACGCCTCGGCTTCCCTGAATGTCTCGCGGTTCTCATCATCGACCCGGAAATAGAGCGTGTTCTCCGTCACCATGCCGAGCATCACCCCGTCGCAGAACACGCCCGTCTTGCCAAACATGCGCCGCAGCGTGATTTGGCCAACCGGCGCGAGCTGCTCGCGCAGAAACTCGGCATAGGTTTCGCTGGCAACCATCTTTAATCCAGTTCGGCCGGGTGCCGTGCGCCCGGGATTCGCGGTGGCTATCTTCTGCCCATTCAGGCTCCAGGACTGTCTTGCATTAGATTTTCTACGTTGACCACTCAACCAATTTCGTTTGTCGTCCCTGCAACATCCAACAATGGAAAATCAGCCCTCATGACCGATACAGATGAAGTCAAGAATATCGAAGGCGTGATCCAGTCCTACCTCGACGGTCTCCACGAGGGCGATGCGAGCAAGATCGCCAGCGCCTTTCATCCGACCAGCGCGCTCACCAGCATCTCCGAGAAGGGTGAGCTGGCGATCACTCCGCGCGACGTCTGGCTGAACAACGTGCGGAACAGGGCGTCGCCGAAGCAACAGGGCCTGTCGCGCCACGATCAGGTGCTGTCGATCGACCTCGTCGGACCGACGATGGCCTACGTCAAGCTCAAATGCGCGATCCCGCCGCGCTTCTTCACCGATCAGCTTTCGCTGCTGAAGATCGACGGCCGCTGGCAGGTCGCACAGAAGGTCTTCATGACTGAGCTGCGGGAGTGATTGCGACAAGCCGCATCGCGACATGGTAAGGAGCCAGCGATGAACGTACTCGACGATTACATGGTCGATCCGCGCCTTTCGCTGCTGGACAAGACGCGGATCCAGGCTCAGGTCCTGGTACCCGTGCTGCAAGCGTTGCGCGCAGAGCTCGGCAAGGAAAGAGCCGACGCGATCGTAAAGGACGCGCTGCGCGACTGGTCGAAACAACTGTTCGCCGCCGTGGGCGATAGCGTCGAGGGCAGCTCGCGACGCAAATGGGCCGCCATGCAGACCGCGCTGACCGAAATCACCGAACGCGAAGTGACGTTTGAAATGCGCAGGCACGACAAGGAAGCGCTGGAATTCGATGTCACGCATTGCCGGTTCGCCGAATTCTTTCGCGCGCTCGGCGAGCCCGAGCTCGGCGCGCTGCTGGTCTGCGCCACCGACTTCGATATCGTCGCGGCCGGTGGCAGCGACGTCAGCCTGACGCGCGAACAGACCCTGATGCAGGGCGCGCCGAGCTGCACGTTCCGCTACGCATTCGCACCGCGAACCTAAATACCGGATGAAAAACGCGCATGATTGCATATGATGCCTCCCAAGGATGCTCGGCTTGACCGGGCTCGCAAGGGAGAGCGCCGATGACAACGACAGCGGAGCAAGCATCGCCCTGGCTAAAGGGACGCTCATTCGCCTCCTGGCAGGAACAATTCGACCGAAGCGGTTACCTGATTTTCGAACGCGTTCTTGCGTCCGATCGCGTCGCAGAACTCCGCGCGGCGCTGGCGCCGCATCTGGCGCGCGATCTGTTCGGCCGCAACGACTTTGAAGGCACCAGGACCAACCGGGTGTATGCCCTGCTGGCGAAGTCGCCGGTCTTCGCCGAGCTTGCGACGCATCCGCTCGCCATGGCCTTTGTCGAGGCCGAACTCGGCGAGAGCTGTCTGCTGTCGGCGATGCTCGCGATCAATCTGCATCCCGGCGAAACGGTGCAGCCGTGGCACTTCGATGACAGCGGCGCCAAAATTCCGCGACCCCGCCCTGCCCTTGGCATCTCTACGTTCTGGGCAATCGATGATACGACCGAGCAGAACGGCGCCACCGAAATCATCCCGGCGAGTCATCTGTGGGACGGGCAGTATATCGAGGGCGCGGTGCAGCCCGCGCATTTCACCAACAGAGCCGAGCATAAGGAAGGCGACCGGCCGGACGCCGTCAAGCTCGTCATGCCGTCGGGATCGCTGGCCATCACCAAGGGAACGCTGTGGCATCGCGGCGGCGCCAACCGGTCAGACCGGCCGCGCCTCATCATCACGCCGCAATATTGCGTCGGCTGGGTACGGCAACTCGAGAACATGGCGCTCGCAGTGCCCGCCGAAGTGGCGAGCCAACTGCCGGAGCGCGCCCGCGAACTGATCGGCTATTCGATCCATCCGCCGTTCATGGGATATGTCGATGGAGTCCATCCGCGAAGGCTGCTGCGGACGCACTAACTTGACGCAAGCGCGGCGCCGCGGCCTCGATGCACGCCCTACTCCGCGGCGGTCGCGGACCTTGCTGAAATCCGCGCATCCGCATCGAACACGATGCCTTCATACCCCTTCTGCGCAACGTCGGTGATGGCAGCGACGTATTTCGGCGTGCCGCCATTGTAGACGAGGTATCGCGGCTTGCCGTATTCGTGGCCGGGAACGTTGGAATTGTAGCCGGTGAACCACGACTTGGCTTTGCGCATCAGCATGATGGCGTACATCTTGGTCACGTGCGCGGTCCAGCGCGCCTGTGCCTCGAGCGTCGGCTCCGCCCGCGTATAGCCGAGGCGCCAGATGTGTTCGAGCAGGCCCATGCACCAGCCGACGCCGTTCTCGATGCCGCGTGGAAAATTCGTCGAGGCCGAACCACTCTGCGGTCCGGTCGGCATCAGCAGGTTCGGAAAACCATGCGCCATCATGCCGAGAAAGGTATGCGGTCCGTCGCGCCACTCGTCGGCCAGCTTCACGCCGCCCACACCGGTGATGTCGATCGAATCGAATGCGCCGGTGATGGCATCGAAGCCGGTAGAGTAGATCAGGATATCGAGCTCATAGTCACGCGCGCTGGTGCGCAGGCCGGTCTCCATCACCCGCTCGATCGGGGTTTCGCTGATGTCGACGAGGTGCACGTTGTCGCGGTTGTAGGCCTCGAAGTAATTGGTCTCCAGCGGCACACGCTGCACGCCAAAACCATGATCCTTCGGAATAAGCTTTTCTGCCGTCACCGGATCTTTCACTCGACGGCGGATGCGCTCGGCGATGTACGCGGAGAATTCTGCGTTGGCCACTTCATCCGTGAAGATCTCGCGGAAATTGCTCAGCCAGATGCCGAAGCCGGGCTCGCCATAGAGTCTGTCCCACAGCGCGATCCGCTCCTCGGCCGTGACCTCGTAGAAGCCGCGGCGATCCGGCTCATGCTCGAAACCGCCGGGCGAGCGGGTGCAGGCGGCAAAGATTTCATCGTAGCGCGAGCGGATATCGGCCATCTCGGCTTCGGAGATCGGGCTGTTGTTGAGCGGTGCGCTCCAGTTCGGACGGCGCTGAAACACCGTGAGTTCACCAACCTTGTCGGCGATCTCGCCGATCACCTGGATTGCGGTCGCGCCGGTGCCGATGATGCCGACCTTCTTGCCGGCCAGATCGACCGGCTCATGCGGCCAATAAAAAGTATGGAACGCGCGTCCCTTGAAGCTCTCCATGCCTTCCAGTCGCGGAGGCGTCGGTATCGACAGCAACCCGACCGCAAGGATGACAAACCGGCAGGTCAGTTCGCGTCCGTCGTCGAGCCTCAACCGCCACAGCGAGCCGGCCTCATTGAAGACCGCGGCCTCCACCTTGCGATTGAACCGCATGTATTTGCGAAGATCGAACTTGTCGGTGACGTAGTTGAGATAGCGAAGGTTCTCAGGCTGCGCCGAAAACCGCTCCTTCCAGTGCCACTCGTTGAGCAGTTCTTTCGAGAACGAATAACCGTAGGTGTAGCTCTCGGAATCGAAACGCGCGCCCGGGTAGCGGTTCCAGTACCAGGTTCCGCCGAGATCGGGGGCGGCATCCAGCACAAGTGCGTCAACTCCGAGATCGGCCAGCCGCTTGATCTGGTAAATCCCAGACACGCCTGCGCCAACGACGACGACCTCGTAATGCGACTTGATGTCCCCGGTCATGCGCGGCTTCCCGATGTTGTTTCCTGGATGATGTGGCGCGACAGGGTTCGACTATACCCAATAACAGGCGTGATGCACTTGCGTCAGGATGCCGGGTTGCGTTGCGAAAATGCACGCTCAAACATTGTTTGAAAGCGGCGCGCGTCATTTCTCCCGCTGGCTGCGTCACATATTGGATGTGACGCCGATCTCTGCGTGCAATTGCGCGACATAGGGGTCCTCGATCCCCAACGCGTCGAGTTGCGATGCCAGTTGCACGAGATAATCCCTGTTGCTGCCGAGAACGCCCTTCCCGCTTGCGATCATCGCTGCCGTTTCGGCGATCGGCAGTTCGCCGACATAGCTCGGATGCGAAGGGTTCGAGACGAAGGCAAGCGCCTCGATCGGCCCCTGAGGCGTGAGCATCGGTACCACCGCCGGCGCATAGCCACCCCGCAGCATCTCGCGGCGCCACAGGATCGCGGTCTCGGCATGCACGGAATCCGCGGCGATGCGGAACGCCAGCCCACGGCAACACCCCTTGCCGGGCTCCAGCGAAAGCATCAGCGCCGGATTGTCTGGTGATCCCCGGCCGAGCTTGATCTTTAGCGTGAAGCGCCGCTGAAACCCCTCGACGTCGGCGAGCCGGACCTCGGCGAAGTGAAATCCGGGGTCCCACATCAGCGAGCCGTAGGAATAGATCCAGAGGTCGCGGTCCGCCTTATGCTCGCCGAGCACCGCAAGCCGCGACGCCTCGATCACCTCGTCCGGCAGCCGCCAGCCAACCGGCCAGCCCGCGGCCCGCGCGCGCTGCTCCCACATCGAGAACATCTCCGGCGTCAGGCGCAGCAGTGATTTTTCCGGATGCGTTACCCGGCTTTGAAGCTCGGGCAAATGAATGAATGCGTCCGCGTTCACGGCAGCACGCTCCCCCCTGTGGATGCAGCAATTTTCTGCAATGTGCCATTGTCGCCCCGCCGCTGCCAACCGCGAAGACGAACGGATATGGACCCCTTGCATGTTATTCTGTCATGGCTCGCCCGAGATTTTTAGGGTGTAATCAAGCCGCCAATCGGTGGGCCGCAGAACAACAAAATGGGGGACGATCCCGTGAGCTACGAACATATCGACTGCGATCTCGACGGTTCGATCATGACCGTCACGCTCAACCGGCCCGACAAGTTGAATGCCTACACCGGCCAGATGGGTGCCGAGATTGCACATGCGTTCGAACGCGCCGACGGCGACGATAACGTCCGCGCCATCATCGTGACGGGAGCGGGCCGTGGCTTCTGCGCCGGCGCCGACGTATCGGGCGGGGCGGCGAGCTTCGATACGTCGGGCAAGCATGGCGCGGGGGTGTTCGCCAGTCCGAAGCAAAGCGGTGGACGATTTGTCGAAGCAATCTTCAACTGCAGGAAACCATCGATCGCGGCCATCAATGGACCGGCGGTGGGCGTCGGCATCACCATGACGCTGCCGATGGATGTCAGGATTGCGGCAAGCGGCGCCAAGATCGGCTTCATCTTTGCCCGCCGCGGCCTCGTTCCGGAAGCCGGCAGCGCCTGGTTTCTGCCAAAACTGGTCGGCCTGCCGCAGGCCTTGCGCTGGTGCTTGTCGGGCCGGACCTTCGATGCGGATGAAGCAAGGGATGGCGGGCTTGTCTCCGAAGTCGTCGAGCCTGCCGAACTGTTGAACCGCGCCCGCGAAATCGCCCGCGAGATGACGGAAGCGACGTCCGCCGTCTCGGTCGCGCTGACCCGGCAAATGCTGTGGCGCTTTGCCGGCGCGCCCGCGCCCTTCGAACTGCTTGATATCGACAAGCCGATGTCGATCGAACGCGGCGGCCACGCCGATGTGCGCGAGGGCGTTCAGGCTTTTCTCGAAAAGCGGTCGCCGTCATTTCCGGGAAAGGTGTCGCAGGACATGCCAAGCCAGTATCCCTGGTGGCACGGCCAGACATAGCGCATGAGCAGAACTGCTCCGGCCACGCTCCGCACGGCTTCCACATCAACTTCCACACCGAACTTCTAACGACAGCGAAAGTCATTCCATGCGCGACCAGTTCTCCAACACCCAAGCAATCCGCAAACCAGCCGTGACTTCCAAGGGCGGCATCGTCGCGGCGCAATCCGGCAAGGCGGCGCAGGTCGGCGCCGAAGTGCTGGCCGCAGGCGGCGACTGCGTCGACGCCGTGATCGCGACCACCTTTGCGCTTGGCGTGCTGGAGCCCTGGATGAGCGGGGCCGGCGGTGGCGGCGCGATGGTGCTCTACCGGGCGCGCGAAGACCGCTATGAAGTGATCGACTACGGCATGCGCGCGCCGGCGAGCCTCAACCCGGCGGATTATCCGCTGGCCGGCGACGGCGCGGCGTCGGATATTTTCCCCTGGCCGCGCGTCAAGGACGACCGCAACATTCACGGTCCCGGCTCGATTGCCGTACCGGGCGTAGTGGCCGGGATGGAGGAAGCGCATCGACGCCACGCCAGGCTTCCTTGGAAGGAATTGCTGGCGCCGAGCGTAAAACTTGCGGGCGAAGGGCTCGCGGTCGACTGGTGGACCACGCTGATGATTTCGAGTTCGGCAGTGGATCTGCGGCGCTATCCGGCCAGCGCCGCGGCCTATCTCGTCGACGGACTGCCGCCGAACGCGCCGTGGGGCATCAAGGCGAATGTCCGCATGCCGCAGGACCGGCTGAAGGCCACGATGGCGCAACTTGCCAGCGCCGGCCCGCGCGACTTCTATGAAGGTGATCTGGCGAACAGCCTCGCCGCCGACATCCAGTCCGCCGGCGGCGCGCTGTCGGTCGACGACCTCAAGCCGTTCCGCGCGCATCTGCGTGAGCCGCTGGCGATTCCCTACCGCGGCGGCAAGGTATTCGCGACACCAGAACTTACTGCAGGTCCAACGCTATCGCGCACGCTCGGTCTCCTGCAGAAGGATCTCAAGCCCGGACGCGGCGGCCCGGATGCGGCAGCCTACGTCGCCTACGCCTCGGCGCTGCAAGCGGCTTATCGCGAGCGGCTGAAGGATATGGGCGACGAAGACGGCAGGCGCTCGCTCGGCGCGGAAGCGCTGGCGCCGGCCTGCACCACGCATTTCTCGGCGGTCGATCGCCACGGCAACATGGCGGCGGTAACGCAGACGCTGCTGTCGACCTTCGGTTCCAGATTCGTATCCGGCCAGACCGGTATAACCATGAACAACGGCATCATGTGGTTCGATCCGACGCCGGGCACGCCGAACTCGCTCGCGCCGGGCAAGCGCTGCCTGACCAATTACACGCCGGTGCTGGCGCAGGCCAGCGATGGCCGCCGCACCGCCATCGGCGCTTCCGGCGGCCGCCGCATCCTTCCGGCGGTCAGCCAGCTGCTGTCCTTCGTGATGGACTACGGGATGGATCTCGATGGAGTGATCCACCAACCCCGCATCGACGCAAGCGAGGGCGCCGTCGTGATCGGCGATGTTCGCCTGCCGCAGCCCGCGCACGAGGCACTCGGCGCGCGCTTTGACTACGAGGAAGCGCGCATCCAGACCCTGCCGATGAAATTCGCCTGCCCCAGCATCGTACTGCGCGACGGCGACACCAACAGCGGCGCGACCGAGGTGTTCCAGCCGTGGAGCGAGGCCGTGGCGGAGAGGTAACTACATCCCCAGCCGGTCCCTTACCCGCCCCGTCACGACAGCAGCAGTGACGCCGATCCGCCAGAAGGCATGCATCGCCATCGGCTTGATGCCGGAAATCGGCATGTCGATCTCGGCACTCCTGCCGCCGATCAGACGCCGCGCGAGCTGCCCGCCCATTGCGGTCGAGAGCGCGACGCCGCGGCCGTTGCAGCCGAGCGAGATCAGGAGGTTATCCGCCGGCTCGTGCACATGCGGGTAATGATCGGGCGTGATCGCAAGCCGGCTGTTCCAGCCATGCGTCCATTTCACGCCCTTGATCTGCGGCCATAGCCGTTCCGCGTAGCGGACCAGATAGGCGACGTCGGCAGGCTTGCTGATCCAGCGCATCGGGCCTCGGCCGCCCATCAGCAAGCGATTATGCGCATCGATGCGGTAATACACCGTGATATGGCCGCTCTCGTAGAGCACCGGACGCGTCGGCATGATCGAACGTGCGACGTCTTCGCGCAAAGGTTCGGTGGCGGTGATCGACGAAAACACCGGCACGATGGAGCGGCGCAGGCCGGGCCAGAGATCATCGGTGAAGCCATTGGTCGCCAGCAGCACCTTCTCAGCGCGCACTACGCCGCGCGGCGTCACGATACGCCAGCCAGCACCTTCGCGCGACAGCGAGAGCGCAGGAGTTTCGCCATGGACGGCAGCCCCGGCCGCGATCGCGGCACGCGCCAGGCCGCGCGCATAGCTAAGGGGATGCAAATCGCCGCCGCGATTGTCCAACATGGCGCAGAGGTAGCGGTCGGTGCCGGTCATCTCCCGCATCTGTTCGCGGTTCAACAGCGTCACCGGCATGCCGCGACGGATGCATTGTTTTGCGGTGTTTTCGATTCCCGCGGCACTTGCTTCATTGTAGGCCGCGCGCAGCGTACCGTTCTGCCGCGCATCGCAGGGAATCTGATAGCGGCGGATCAGGTCCAGCGTGTAATTCGTCGTCCCGTAGGCGAAGTTGATCATGCGACGGCCGAGGTCGGCGCCGAAATCGGTCTCGATCTGATCGGGATCGTGCTTGAGGCCCGGATTGACCTGGCCGCCATTATTGCCCGAGGCGCCCCAACCCGGCTGCTGCGCTTCCAGCACGGTCGCGTTCACGCCCTGCTCGGCGAGATGCAACGCGGTGGACAACCCTGTGAAACCGCCGCCGATGATCGCGACCGAAACGTTCTTGTCTCCATCGAGCGGCGGCGCAGGTGTCGGCGCCACAGCCGTATCGGCGTAAAGGCTTGGCGGCAACGGCATCGAGACAGGCGGATTCATGGGCAACGACCGGCGTTTAGAGCGGATGCAGCACGCGACGCAAAAAGTCCTGCGTGCGGGCATGCTGCGGCTGGTTGAGAACGGATTTCGCCGGCCCCTGCTCGACGATCCCGCCGCCGTCGATGAACAGCACGCGATCGGCGACATCCTTGGCAAATGCCATTTCGTGGGTGACGACGACCATTGTCATGCCGTCATCGGCGAGCTTTCGCATCACGCCCAGAACGTCACCGACCAATTCGGGATCCAGCGCCGAGGTCGGCTCGTCGAACAGGATCGCCTTCGGTTGCATGGCAAGCGCGCGCGCGATCGCAACGCGCTGCTGCTGTCCGCCTGACAGTTGCGGCGGATGGACATCTGCCTTTTCGGCCAGCCCCACGCGCGCCAGCAGCGCGCGGCCGCGCTCCAGCGCCTCGGCACGAGGCTCCTTCTTCACATAGATCGGGCCTTCGACGACGTTCTCAAGCGCTGTCCGGTGCGGAAACAGGTTGAAGCGCTGGAACACCATCGAGACCTGGGTCCGGATAGAGACGATCGACGACGCATTGCGATCGACGCGCGCGCCTTCGACGCTGATGTTGCCACGGTCATAGCTTTCGAGGCCGTTGATGCAGCGCAGAATAGTCGACTTGCCGGAGCCAGAGGGGCCGACGATGCAGACGACCTCACGCTTCGCAATCGACGCGGAGATACCCTTGAGCACCTCGACCTTGCCAAAGCTCTTGTGAACGTCGTCGAGCTCGATCATTTCCGGCTCGCCTTCTTCTCGAAATGCCGAACCAGCAGGATGAGCGGAATGCTCATGGTCAGATACATCAGCGCCACCAGGGTGAACACGCTGGTGTTCTTGAAGGTGGAAGAGGCGATCAGCTTGCCCTGCAGCGCGAGTTCGGCAACCGTGATCGTCGAGGCCTGCGAAGAATCCTTCAGCATCATGATCATGATGTTGCCGTAGGGCGGCAGCACGATCTTCACCGCCTGCGGCAGCACCACCCGGCGCATGGTGAGCCACCAGCCCATGCCGATGGTCTGCGCCGCCTCGATCTGCCCCTTGTCGATCGCCTCGATGCCGGCGCGGAAGTTTTCCGACTGGTAGGCCGAATAGGCGATGCCGAGCCCCAGGATCGAGGCCTGCAGCGCCGTCAGCCCGATGCCGAAATCCGGCATCACGAAATACAGGTAGAACAGCAGCACGATGATCGGGATGCCGCGGATCACGTTGATCAGCCCGGCACTCAAGCCAACGAGCACGCCGATGCCGGACACCCGCATCAGCGCCCAGAGCAGCCCGAGCACGGTCGATAATGCCAGCGAACCGATCGTGACGACGATCGTCAACCAGACGCCCTGCATCAGGATCGGCACGAACTCGACGGCGTCGCTGAAAAACTTCTGCATCGGCTCGGATCAGGGTTGCGTCCTGCTGCGGAACTTCGCGTCGCGCCTCAGTTCAGGAAGCGTCGGCCTTCTGTCCCCATTTCTCGAGAATTTTTGCGATGGCCCCGCTCTTCTTGAGCTTGGCGAGCGACGCATTGATCTTGGCGAGCAGCTCCGTGTCGCTCTTGCGAACACCGATCGCAACTGTACCGACCGTGACGGGCTTGTAGGAATCGACCAGACGGACATCGGCGAAATTGCCCTGCTTGAGATTATAAGCGAGGATCGGATAGTCGGCGAAGCCCGCCTTGAGGCGGCCCGCATTCACGTCGCGCAGGATGTCGGGAATGGTGTCGTAGACCTTGACCTCGCTGAACAGTCCCGTCTTCTTCAGTGCGTCGACGAAGGCCGTGCCGACCTGGGCGCCTACGACCTGACCCTTGAGGTCTTCCTGCGAAGCATAATTCTTGGTGTCGGTCTTCGGCACCACGAGCCCCTCGCCGTAGGTGTATACGGCGTCGGAGAAGTCGATCACCTCTTTCCGCGCGGCGGTTGCGAACATCGCCGCCGAGATGATGTCGATCTTGCTCGAGGTCAGCGACGGCACCAGCGCCGAGAACTGCATCGGCTCGATTTGGACCTTGAAGCCGGCATCATTGCCGATCTCGGTGATGAGATCGACCATGATGCCCTGAATGCTGTTGGTCTTGGTGTCGAGGAAGGTGAAGGGCACGCCCGTTGGCGTCGAGCCCACTTTCAGCACCTGCTGCGCGGATGCCGGCATCGCTGCCGCGGCGACGATAGCGACCGCCATCGCGGCCTGAACGAAACGTTTGAGAGCCATGGCACCACCTCCTCGATCGAACACCGCCGCGCCCCGCGTTAGACCAAAGAGTTGCGGGAAACGCCGTTCCGGCCTATTTTCACCATTATGAAATTGTGGTCACAC
>Ga0070665_100004739_pt1 | contig 14157 bp, 14 predicted proteins | sample KBSS13metaG_FD_65862 | JGI IMG/M metagenome (GOLD analysis project Ga0070665, IMG submission 65862) | Switchgrass rhizosphere microbial communities from Kellogg Biological Station, Michigan, USA - KBS S1-3 metaG | ecosystem: Host-associated > Plants > Roots > Rhizosphere > Soil ... | reverse complement strand
TTTCGGGGTCCAATGTTTACAGGCACCTGTATCCCCCTGCAATTGAAAATAGACAAAGTAGGCAGGGTTTGTAGCAAGTCCTTGATTGGAAAAACTTTGTCGTTATGACAGCGCCAAGTGAGAGAAACCCTGAAGTCGTGACACTTACATAGAAGAAGCCGATTTTGCTGCGCCACGACTACAGGCAACGGATGAACAGCGCCGACGTTTTCTCGCTCGAGTTCGACATGCTCACGCGGACTTCGGCGCTCGCGAAGACGCTGGAGTGGTTTCGAGGGAACGCGCTCGCACCGGCCATTCATCGGCAGCTGCTGCTCGAGCTGAACCACGTCATCAACGTTCACTCCCGTCTGCGCGAAGTGGCCGCCGACGTGGTGCCGCCCGACGACTGGTCCGCCTGGCAGGAACTGCTGGCTGTCCCCTCGCTGGCCTTCGACCAGGGACGCGCCTTCCTCGACGACCTGCGCGCACTCGGCCTCAATTCGATGGACAGCGTCTCGCTGACCCCATTGCCACAGACCATCGCGATGGCCGCCTATGCGCACTACCAGCTGGTGGAACGTGCCGCGGTGGGCCTGGTGGGTTACCTGTGGTTCTTCGAACGCATGCCCCGGCTGGTGTACCCGATGTGGACCGAGTCCTGCCGCCGCGCGGGCGTGGGCGAGAAGGCGCTGCGCGCGCTGAGCGCCGGCGCTGGCGTCGACCCGATGCGCGATGCGCAAGTCGCCGACTGCTGCCGGCAGATCGTGCGCCGCCCGCGGGACCTGGGGCTGGCATCGCAGAGCCTGCATGACACGGCGGAGCTGTTCGCGACCATGGTGGATTCAGCGCTGCAGCGCGCCGAGCGCCACCAGTTACAGGCCGCCGAGGCCGGCGCCGTGGGCCAGGTCGCCTGAAAACGGGGGCAGCCCCCCTTTCCTAGCGAATGGGGGCTGCCCCCTTTATCCTCCGCGCGTGATTTATCTCATCGATGCGTCGGTCTACGTGTTCCGTGCGTATTACTCCATGCCGCCGGACATGACCGACCGCGACGGCAATCCCGCGCACGCCACCTTCGGTTTCGCGCGCTTCCTCGGCGATCTCATCGAGCGCGTGAAGCCGCAGTACATGGCCGTGGCCTTCGACGAGAGCCTCACGACCTCGTTTCGCAACCAGATCTATCCCGCCTACAAGGCGAATCGCGATCCGCCACCGGCGGATCTGAAAGCGCAGTTCGCGAGTTGCCGCGAATTCTGCCGGCACGCGGGCATCCCGGCCTTCGGTGATGTGAACTACGAGGCCGATGACATCGTCGGCACGCTGATGACGCGCTGCCGCCGCGCCGGGCTCCCGGCCACGCTGGTCACGCGCGACAAGGATTTCGCGCAACTGATCCGCGATGGCGACGTGTACTGGGACTACTCCGACAACGCGCACTATCGCTATCACCAGATCGAGGAGCGGTTCGGCGTCGCGCCCGAACGCTTCGCCGACTTCCTCGCGCTCATGGGCGACAGCGTCGACAACATCAAGGGTGTGCCGGGCGTGGGCGCCAAGACCGCCGCTGCGCTGATGAAGGAATTCGCCTCGCTCGAAGAGATCTACGACAACCTCGACCAGGTGGCGAACGTGCCGGTGCGGGGCGCCGGCAAACTCGCGGCGAAACTGGTGGAGCATCGCGAGGCCGCATTCCTGGCGCGGCGCCTCACCGAAATCGCCTGCGACATGCCGCTGGAGATCGCGCATTCGGAGCTCACGCGCCGCGCACCCGACGTGACCGCGCTCACCGAGTTCTTCGATCGCCACAACTTCGGCCCGATGCTGCGCCGGCAGGCCGAACGGCTGGCGTTGCTGCCCCTTTCCGCGGCAGCCTAGTCTTCGCGCGGCACGGAGATCTTTCCGCCGATAGCCGAGTGCCCGATGCTGCCGGAGCTGTCGTTCTTCACGGTGAAGTCACCCTTCACGCGGCCCGCGTAGATATCCCCCGAACTGTCATTGTTCACGGTGACGCTGCCGCGCACGTCCTCGACGCGGATGGTGCCGGAGCTGTCCTGTTCGATGGTCACGCTGCCGTCGACCTTCGCGATCTCGATGTCGCCCGAGCTGTCGTTCGCCACCAGCACGTCCCCCCGCACGTCATCGATGTCGAGGTCGCCGGAGCTGTCATTCACGCGCACGGAGCCGGCCTTCTCGATTTCGAGATCGCCGGAGCTGTCGGTCACGGCCAGGGATCCGGCGATGCGCGCCAGCGTGAGGTCGCCCGAGCTGTCCTGCAGCGACAGGGATTTCAGGTCCTCGAATGTGGCATCGCCGCTCGAGTCGACGGCTTCCACGGCGATGTTGTCGGGCACCGTGATGCCGAGGTCGATGTACGCGTACTCGTTCCTGCCCCAGCTACCGTCGTCGCCGTCCTGCGGCAGCTTGGTCTCCACGTAGACGACGTTGCCCTCGCGCCGCACGCTGACCTGCGACTGGTCGAGCAGCGCCTGTTTGCCTGCGCAGGCCACGCCCTTGGCGTCGATGCGCCGGCCGTCCGCGTTGCCGTGAACCTTGAGGTCGCCGGCCCCGGTGCGAATCACGATCCTCACCACGCCGGCGGCGTCCCAGCCCGTGTTGCGATCCGCGCGGAAGTCACAGCTTTCATTGGACCTGGCCACCGGGCCCATACCCGATGCGACGAGGGCAAACAAGGCAATCCAGTTCCCGGCACGCATGGTCTTCTCCTTTACGCGGAAGGTGTGCATGAGACTGTCGGCGGGCCGTTTCGGTTTACACTCCGCGCCCGTGAATCAACAAAACATCAAATCCGTTCTCGTCGAAGAACGACGTTTCACCCCGGCCGAAGAATTCATCGAGCGCGCCCGCCTCAAGGCGGCCGACGTGGAGAAACTGCGGGCGGAGGCGGCCTCGAACCACAAGGGCTTCTGGGCGCGCCAGGCGCAGACCGAGCTGCGCTGGCACAAGCCGTTTTCCGTCACGCTGGACGACGCGAAGGCGCCGAACTACCGCTGGTTCGTCGACGGCGAACTCAACGTCTCCTACAACTGCCTGGACGTGCACCTCGAGGAGCGCGGCCACAAGACCGCGGTCACCTTCGTCGGCGAGCCCGGCGACGTGCGCCACGTGTCTTATCGCGAGCTGCACGCGGACGTGTGCCGCTTCGCCAATGCGCTGGTTTCCCTGGGCGTGAAGCAGGGCGACCGCGTGGTCATCTACATGCCGCTGACCGTCGAGGCGGTAGTCGCGATGCACGCCTGCGCGCGCATCGGCGCGATCCACTCGGTGGTGTTCGGCGGCTTCTCGGCGCTGTCGCTCAAGGACCGCATCGAAGATGCGCAGGCCACCGTGCTGATCACCGCGGACGGCGGCTGGCGCGCCGGCAAGATCATCGAGCTCAAGGAAGCCGCGGACAAGGCGCTGTCGCAGGGCTGCCGCAGCATCCGCAACGTCATCGTGCTGAAGCGCACCGGCCAGGACGTGCCGATGAAAGAAGCGCGCGACTACTGGTGGCACGAAGTCATCGAGGGCCAGTCCCCGGTGTGCGAGCCCGTGTGGGTCAATGCCGAGCATCCGCTGTTCCTGCTGTACACCTCGGGTTCCACCGGCAAACCCAAGGGCATCCAGCACTCCAGCGCCGGCTATCTACTGGGCGCCAAGCTGACGACGAAGTGGGTGTTCGACGTCAACGACGACGACGTGTTCTGGTGCACGGCCGACATCGGCTGGATCACGGGGCACAGCTACGTGGCATACGGACCGCTGGCCGCGGGCGCCACCGTGGTGATCTACGAGGGCGGCCCCACGACGCCGCACCCGGGCCGCTTCTGGCAGATCATCGAGCAGCAGGGCGTCACCATCTTCTATACCGCGCCGACCGCGATCCGCGCGCTGATGAAACTCGGCGACGACATCCCGGCGCGCTACGACCTGACGAAGCTCAGGTTGTTAGGCTCGGTGGGCGAGCCGATCAATCCCGAGGCCTGGATGTGGTACCACGAGCACATCGGCCGCGGCCGCTGCCCGGTGGTCGACACCTGGTGGCAGACCGAGACCGGCGCCATCATGATTTCGCCGTTGCCCGGTGTCACCGCCACCAAGCCCGGCTCCTGCACGCAGCCGCTGCCGGGCATCGACGCCACCATCGTCGACGCGCGCGGTGACGAAGTGAAAGGCAACGACGCCGGCGGCTATCTCGTGATCCGCAAGCCCTGGCCGTCGATGTTGCGCACCATCTGGGGCGACAACGATCGCTACCTCAGCACCTACTGGGAGACCTTCCAGAACCGCTACTACGTCGCCGGTGACAGTGCGCATCGCGACAAGGACGGCTACTTCTGGATCATGGGCCGCATCGACGACGTGCTGAACGTGGCCGGTCACCGGCTGGGCACCATGGAAATCGAATCCGCGCTGGTGGCGCACCCGAAAGTCGCCGAGGCAGCCGTGGTGGCCCGACCGCACGAGATCAAGGGCGAGTCGGTGTTCGCGTTCGTGGTGCTGAAGGTCGATCGCCCCACCGGCGAAAAGGCCGAGGCCTTCACCAAGGTGCTGCGCGACCACGTCTCCGAGCAGTTGGGCGCCATTGCGCGTCCCGACGACATCCGCTTCGCCGACAACCTGCCGAAGACCCGCTCCGGCAAGATCATGCGCCGGCTGCTGCGCGCCATCGCGCGCAACGAGGACATCGCGCAGGATCAGGACCTGTCGACGCTGGAGAATCCGGCCATCGTCGAACAGTTGCGCGGCAATGAAGCCGCCCTGGCCGCGCCGGCCGGGAAGGCGGCGCCGAAGCCCAGGTCCGCGAAGAAATCCGCGCCGAAGAAAAAAGCCGTGAAGAAGCCGGTGGCAAGGAAGGCCCCGGCAAAAAAGGCAGCGGCAAAAAAGGCCAGCAAACCCGCCGCGAAGAAACGTCCCGCGCCGAAGAAAAAGCAGGCCGCGGCACGCCGCAAGAAATAGCGCGCGCCTAGACCGGCGGCCTCGCCCGATCGACGAGGCTGAGTACCGTGACGAAGTGGCAGGCGACGCCGCCGAGCACGAACAGGTGCCACACCGCGTGCGTGTAGCGGCGCGTCTTCCAGATGTAGAAGGGCACGCCGCCGGTGTACATCAGGCCGCCGGCGATCAGCCAGCCCAGCTCGGCGCGGCTCATCCCCGCGGACAGCGGTTCGATGACCAGCACGGCGAGCCAGCCCATCGCCAGGTAGAGAATCGTCGACAGGTGCGGGAAGCGAAAACCCACGGTGGTCTTCGCCACGATGCCGACCGCCGCCATCGTCCACACCACGGCGAACAGCACCCAGCCGCTGACACCGCGCACCGCGAGCAGTGCCACCGGCGTGTAGGTGCCGGCGATCAGTAGATAGATCGCGGCGTGGTCGAGCTTGCGAAAGGTGATCTTGCGGCCGGGATCGCGCTCCCAGTGATAGATCACCGAGGTGACGAACATCGCCAGGGCGCTGGCGCCGAACACCAGTGCGGCGATGAGCCGCGCGGAGTTGCCGAAGGAAACGTACGCCAGCCAGGGTATGGCGCAGACGCAGGCGATGATCCCCAGGCCCGCGGTCAGCGAATGGGCCAGCTCTTCGGGCCGGGAATAGGGTTGCGGGGTGGTCAGTGCGGGCACGCGGCCGAGAGTAACAGCACGCGTGCCCGCAAAATATCAGCGGCTGACGGTCCGACCCGCCTCCGGGAACTCGCCCTTCGGCAATTGCACTTCGCCGGTCAGGATGCGCTTCAGGTAATCGGGTGCGATCAGGTGGCAGTACTGGCGTTCATTGTTGCCGCCGCGCGTGCTGACACGCACCTTGCCGGTGCTGGCCAGGCTCTTGGCGCGGATGCGCAACGTGCCGCCGGCATCGGTCTCGACCATGGTGAACGCATCCAGCCACTCGGTTTCATTCGCGGCCTGCAGGTCGGGCTCCAGCATCACGGGCACGGGGCCTTTGAACGGCATCTTTTTCTTCTGCCGGTCGGTCAGCGAGCCCATGACGGCGTCGACGGTGCGGCGATTGAGTCGCGCGCAGGAGCTGGGCTCACCGGCCGCGGTCGCGCCGTATTCAGCCCGGATGCGCTCGGCGCTGTGCAGCTTGCAGGAAATCATGCGCGGCCTGGTGCGCTGCGCGTCGGCGTAACCGACGTACTGCATGGTCTCGAGCGGCTTCACCGAGGGCGAGGCGCGCGAGAACGCCTGCCAGTCGGTCATCAGCACGTTGCGCGCGGGCACGCGCGATGCGGCGATCTCTTTCTGCGCGATCGCGCAGTAGTCATTCAAGGCGGGGAGCACGAAGGGCTGTCCGACAACCGTCGGACGCGAATCACTCGCGCATCCTGCAACCACGAGGGCCACGGCGAGTCCCGTTGCGAGACAAGCCATCTTCCTCGCCGTAAGCTCCTGCCAGCGGCGAACGTTGGTATCCATGGGCACTACCCCTCAATGCGAAGAACGACAGCGACCTGGGGCAGATTCTGTAACCGGCTCGTGCTCGGGTTCGTGGGCGCAGTTCTCATGACGGCAACATCGAATGCGGCCGAGCGCCCATTTGTCATAGCGCACCGCGGTGCGAGCGGCTACGTGCCGGAACACACGCTGGCCGGCTACTTCATCGCGATTCAACAGGGTGCGGACTACGTGGAACCCGACCTGGTGATCACCCGGGACGGGGCACTGGTCGTGCGTCACGAAAACGAGATCGGCGGCACCACCGACGTGGCCGCGCATCCCGAGTTCGCGGCGCGCAAGACCACCAAGGTGGTCGACGGCGAATCGATGACCGGCTGGTTCACCGAGGATTTCACGCTGGCGGAATTGCGCACCTTGCGCGCGCGCGAACGGCTGCCGCAGCTGCGCGCGGCCAACACGCGTTACGACGGCGCCTTCGCCATCCCGACCTTCGAGGACGTGCTCGAGCTGGTGGCCGCTGCAGATCTGCAGCGAACGGTAGCCGCGCGCGAGGCCGGCAAGCCCGCGCCGCCCCGTATCGGCATCTACCCGGAGACCAAGCACCCCAGCTACTTCGCCGCGCTGGGCCTGCATTTCGACGACCGCCTTCTCGAGGCTCTGAACCGCCACGGTCATGCGCGCCGCTCGGATCCCATTTGCATCCAGTCGTTCGAAGTCGGGAATCTGAAGGCGCTGCGGCGCCGCACCGACCTGCCGCTGGTGCAGCTGGTCGCGCCCAGCGGCCAACCCTTTGATTTCACACTCGCCGGTGACCCACGCACCTATCTCGACCTGATGAGTGATGCCGGGCTCGCCGAGATCGCGACCTATGCCGACGCCATCGGCCCGCACAAGTGGATGGTGGTCGAATTCGGGCCAGCCGGGGCCCGGGACACGGGGCTCGCGCGTCGTGCGCGCAACTTCAAACTCGGCGTGCACGTATGGACTCTAAGAGCCGAGAACGAATTCCTGCCGGTTGCTTTAAGATCGGCGGGCGATCCGGCGGCCCGGGGCGATCTGCACAAGGAGATCGACGCGTTGCTGGATGCGGGAATCACGGGTTTCTTTTCCGACCATCCGGACCTCGCCGTGAAGGCGCGCGACGAATGGTGGGCACGCAACTAGGGAGACGAACATGGTCGAGAAATGCACACGTGCGCTCTGCGTCGCAGTGGTCCTGCTGGCGGCCGTCGCGCAACTGATCCAGTAAATTTTCCCGACGGATGCCGCAGCCGTTCCACCTCGCGATACCGGTTCATTCCCTGAGCGCGGCGCGCGGTTTCTACGGCGATCTGTTCGGCTGCGCGGAAGGGCGCAGCAGCGACGAATGGGTGGATTTCGACTTCTTCGGCCACCAGGTCGTCGCGCATCTCGATCCCACCCGGAAGCAACACGTGCACCACAACGAAGTGGATGGGCACGATGTACCCGTACCGCATTTCGGCGTGGTGCTGGAATGGAATGCCTGGCAATCGCTGGCCGAGCGGCTGCGTAGCGCCGGCACGCGATTCACCATCGAGCCCGGCATCCGCTTCGCCGGCCAGGTGGGCGAGCAGGCCACGATGTTCCTCTACGATCCGTCCGGCAACGCGCTCGAGTTCAAGGCGTTCAAGGATCCTTCGCGGCTGTTCGCGAAGTAGCCAGGCCCAGGTTCACCAGTTTCGCGTCGAGCTTCTCGCGCAGCGTGCGCGGCTCGGCGAGCTGCATGCGCTCGAGCAGGTGGCGGTTCTCCGCGCGCAGCGGGGTGAACAAGGCGCGAGCGAGCGTGGCGGCGCGGCCCGCCGGGCGTACGGTGGCATCCTTGAGCCAACGCAGCGCGCGCGCCAGTTCGATTTCCTCGCGCGTGAGATCGGTGCCGAACGGGTATTCGGAGAACAGTCCCGCGCGCCGGTGCGCGGCGAACGCCTCCTCGAGACGCTGTGGCGTGTTGTGGCGCCGCGAGGCCGGGATGCGATAGCCGGCGTCGATCTTGTGCGCGCGCTTCGCGTCGCGCAGCAGCTGCTCCTGGAAGCGCGAATCGGCGATGTCGATCATCGCGGCGACACATTCGCCGTCGGTCTTGCCGCGCAGGTCGGCGATGCCGTACTCGGTGATGGCGATGTCGCGCAGGTGCCGCGGGATCGTGCAGTGGCCGTAGCTGGTCACGACGTTGGACGTGAGCTGGCCATCCTTGCTCCGGGTCGACCGCACGCACAACACCGAGCGCGCGCCGGGCAGGGCGTGCGCCATGGCCACGAAGTTGTACTGGCCGCCGACGCCCGACACCACGCGTCCATCGGCGAGGCCATCGGAGATCGCGGCGCCGAGCGTGGTCAGCATCATGGCGGTGTTCACGAAGCGCGCGTGACTGCGCTGGGCTATTTTCAGGTCCTGATCCGTACCGTAGAGCTGGTTGATGAAGCCCACGCCACGCATGTCGAACAGGCGTCGCTCGGACTCGGGCAGCGCCGACAACGCCGAGTAGAACGCGCGTGGCCCGAGCAGGAAACCCGCGTGCATCACGGTGCCGCCGCGCAGCTCCAGCGCCAGGCATTCCTCGGCCAGGGCCGCGCGGTTGCGCGGCTTGCGCAGATCCGCCTCGATGCGCACGCCGTCCGGGGAGACGATGTAGCCGTCCTCGAAGCGGCATTCACTGCGCAGCACTCCGGCAGCTTTCAGCTCGGCCACGTCGTCCGCGTCGAACACCGGGCCGGCACCGGCGGCCAGCAGACCATCGAGCAGCGCCGCATCGACGCGCGGGTTCGAGCCGTTCGCGGCCAGCGCGCGCTGCAGCGGTAAATAGTCGTAGACGCGGCGGCGCAGGATGCCGGCGCGGTACAGGTCCAGCATCTGGTCGACGAACATCTCGGTGGCGCCGAACAGGCCGATGGAAAAGGGTGAGCGGCCGCCGATCGCATCGACCAACTCGGCGCTGCGCTCGGTGCCCGCGTCGCTGAGCGCGCGCCGCCAGGCGTCGTTCTGCTGGTGGCGCAGCAGCAGCGAGTACACGATGGAATCGCCCAACTCTCCTATGCCGATCTGCAAAGTACCGGCATCGCGCACCAGGCTGCTGGCGTGCAGGCCGATGGCGTGATCCACCGTCGCCAGCGACGGATTCGGCGGCGCGAACAGGTCGTGGTCGTAGCGCGAATGATCGAGCAGCAGGTCGAAGGTATCGGGCGCCACGCAGGCGGCGCCCAGCATGAAGGGCATCTCGCGATGGACCTGGCCGATCACCACCATCGGCTGGCCGCTGGCGCGCGCCTGCTGCACATGGGGCAGCAGGTCCACGGTGACGTCGGGATTGCTGCCGAGGCTGATCTCGGTGGTGCCGCCGACGGTGCGCCGTGCCACCACGTGCGCGATGACGTTCACGCCGCGATGGATCACCTCGCGGGCCACGTGCGTATAGTTGGCGGAAAGATAGTGCGACTGCGCGTGCGCGTTGTTGAGCAGCGAGCCGGGCTCGAGGAAGAATTCGATGACGCGCGCGTTGGGCGGCATGGTCCCGTGGCGCACCGCCTCGAGATAGTCGAGATCGGGATAGTTGCCGAACACGCGGGCCGCCAGCGGATCGATGAACCGCTTCTCCAGGTCGCTCGAACCGCGCGGCTTGCGCAGCGACAGCGCCGTGAAGATGGTGAGATCGAGGCTGCGGTCGGCGCGCGCGCGGCGGAAGAGCTCGTTGGCGATCAGGTTCGGCTTGCCGATGCCGAGCGGCAGGGCCAGTACGATCTTCTTCCCGACTCGGCGCAATGCTTCTTCGACGATTTCCCCGACATCATCAAACAACTGCGGCATGTGGCTACACTTGCACGCCCACCGATTTTGGGTCAATGCCCCCAGGTATGAACATGGCGAACATGAAGCTGAACAAACCGGCGCTCGACCCCATGACGCTCGAGCCGCGCACCGGATCCGGATATCCCGAGCCCTATCGTTCGCGCTGTTTGCCGCGCGAGAAACGCCAGCTCGGCAACGCGCTCGGTCTCACGAAGATCGGCATCAACCACACCATCCTCGCGCCGGGCAAGGAATCCTCGATGCGCCACTGGCACACGCATGAAGAGGAATTCATCTACGTGTTGTCGGGCGAGGTGGTGTTGATCACGGATGCCGGCGAGCAGGTCCTGACGCCGGGCACGTGCGCCGGGTTCGCGCTGGGAACCAGCGACGGGCACCAGCTGGTGAATCGCGGCACCGAGCCGGCGGTCTATCTCGAGGTCAGCAATCGCGATCCCGGCGACAGGGCTCACTACCCGGACGTGGACATGATGTACCACGGCGCGAATTCCGCGGTGATGTTCACGCGCAAGGACGGTTCGAAGTTCTAGGACGCGCGGCTAATGCACGCGCAGTTGCGGACGCTCGTCGCGCTCCATGCGCGGCATCTCGATGACACTGGCCTCGCCTTCGAGCGGCGCGGCGCGCCACAAGGTGAAGCGCTGGTTGACCGGCGAGGCCATGGCCTGCGCGATGCCGCGGTGATCGAAGCCCGGCAACTTGTTGAGGTGTGACAGCAGGTCGTGGCGCGTGGCCAGCCGTTGCCCCACGAGCACGCCGGAAGTTCCGGTGCCGGCCAGTACGAAGAAATATTCCTCGGACAGATTCACGCCCTGCGTCACCACGATGGACACTTCGCGCAGCTCGCTCCAGCGCACGTATTCGCTGTCGCCGCGCGCCAGGCGACGCAGCACGCCTTCATCCGTGATCTGCAGCTCTTCGCCGCGCCGGCGTAGTTCCCAGGTCAGCAACAGCGGCTCGAGCATGAAGATCAGGAACAGCGTGAACGCGATGCCCGGCATCCACCAGCTGGTGGCGCCGGTCCACGCCGGATAAAAAGAGAGCACGGCGACCGCCATCGAGACGGCGATCCAGATCTTGCGCATGGACCTGCCGGCCATCTAGCGGCTCCCCGGCATTTATTTCGCCCTCGTGAGTGGCACCTTGTATTGCAGCTTCACGTCGTTGCCCACCCCCTCGGTGGATTGCCAGTCGCCCTGGCCGACGCCGAAGTCGAGGCGCTTGAGGGTCACCGCGCCGGAAATCTCCACGCCGTTGGCTGTCTCATGGATGGCCAGCGGAACGCGCAGGTCCTTGGTGACGCCGCGCAAGGTGAGTTTTCCGACGGCTTCGAGCTGGCCATCGGCGCGCTTCGCGAACGAGTTCGCGAGGTACTGCGCCGTGGGGTACCGCTTCACGTCGAACAGGTCGGCCCCCGCCAGCAAGTCGTTGCGATCCTTGTCCTGGGTGTCGAGCGAGGCGGTCTGCACCGTCACCTTGAGCGAACCGGCCGCGGGATTCTTCGGGTCATAGTTGAGGTCGGTGGCGAACTGCTTGAACGAGCCCTGGTTCTCCGCGCCCGCCTGCTGGAACGAAAACGCGAGGCTGCCGCTGCCGGCCGCCTGCGTGAAGTGCGCGGCGCTCGCCGGCCTGGCCGCGGCGGGTGCGGCGGCGGCCGGCGGAGGCGTGGCCGGCCTGGGGGCGGCAGGCGTGTCGGCGGCCGAGCAGGCGCCGGCGAACAGGGCGGCGACCGCCGTCAACGTGGCAAGGTAGTTAGTCATCGGTTCTCACTTGATGCCGCTGAAGGGCAGCATGCGTTTCAGCACGTCGTTGCGGTCGATGAAGTGATGCTTGAGCGCGCCGGCCACGTGCAACACCGCGACCACCACCAGCGCCGCGAACAGGGTGTGGTGCAGGCTGCGCATCTGCTGGAACAGCGCTTCGTTCGGGGCGACCAGGTCCGGCAGCTGGAACAGGTTGAACCAGCTCACCGGGAAGTTCTTGGCCGACGACATCAACCAGCCGGTCAGGGGCAGCGCGAAGATCAGCGCGTAGAGCAGGAAGTGCGAGATCCTGGCCAGCGCGCGTTCCCAGGGCCTGGTCTCCGCGGACAGATCGGGAACGGGATTCATCCAGCGCCAGGCCAGCCTGACCACCGCCAGGCCGAGGATGGTGATGCCAAACGACTTGTGCCACGCGAGTGCCTGCAGCTTCGCCAGGCCCAGCGGCAGGCTGTCGGCGCGCATGCCGATCACCCATTGGTTGATGATCAGCAGCACGATGATCCAGTGCAGCGCCTTGGAGAGAGAACCCCAGGAGCGCGTGGAGTTACGAACACTCATGTCGTTAAGCTAGCCGCTGAAACGGGGCAGGGTCAAAGTCATGGAGGCGCAGGCACACATCATGAGTACTTCGCAATCAGCGCGGGGTTCCCGTTGGGTTCTCGTTTGGCTCGTGTCATGGGGACTCGGCGCCTGCCAGACAAGCCCCCGGCAGCAGGTTCCGCAGCAGGGGAGTGTGCCATCACCCGAGGTCGCGGCGGTGCCCGCCGGCGCGCGCGAGTTCCAGGTGGTGCCGGCGGACTCGCTACTGCAGATCATGGTGTTCCGCGGGGGTGCCATGGCGCGCCTGGGCCACAATCACGTGATCGCCTCTCATGACCTGACTGGCCCGGTGTACGTCACCGACGATCCGTTCGGCACGCGGTTCGACATCAGCGTCCCGGTGAGCGAGCTCACCGTGGACGAGCCGGCGCTGCGCGCGGCGGCCGGGCCCGAATTCCCGCCGGGCGTTCCCGAGAATGCGCGCGCGAGCACGCGCGGCAACCTGATGTCCGGCGAGCTGCTCGACGCGGCGCATTTTCCCGTGATGCGGCTGCGCGCCACCGACGTGCGCGCGGCGGGCGAGGCCTACGACGTGGGCGTGGAAGTGACCCTCAAGGGTTCGACGTACACACTGCGCGTTCCCGTTACCGTGAAGCGCCAGGATGGTGCAATCGTCGCCAGCGGCGAGTTTCCGCTCAAGCAGTCGCAGCTCGGCCTCAAACCGTTCGCCGCCGCGATGGGCGCCCTGGTGGTGCTCGACGACATGCGCGTTCGCTTCGACGTCACCGCACGACAGTAGTTAGTAAGGGGGCAGCCCCCGTTTCCCAGCAAAAGGGGTCAGTCCTCCAGGGCTGACCCCTTTTGCCAGGAAACGGGGGCTGCCCCCTGCTACTTCGTCAGCTCGTTCAGGAGCGCATCGGCCCCGTATACCTTCGACATGGCCTCTTTCATGATGGCCGTGTGCACCGCGATACCGCGGTTCTTCGAATTGTCGAACCAGTAGGCGCCGGAAATCGAGTGGATGTTGCCGTCGAACATCAACCCGACGATCTCGCCTTTGGCATTGATCAGCGGGCTGCCGGAATTGCCGCCGACGATGTCGTTGTTGGTGGACAGGTCGAACGGCGTCTTCATGTCGAGCTTGTCCTTCACGCGCATCCAGCTGTCGGGAATGCGGAACGGCTCCGCGCCCGTGGCGCGCTCGAAGGCCCGGCCCAGGTACGTGAACGGTTCGACCGGCTTGCCGGCTTCGTTCCAGCCCTGCACCGTGCCCCAGTTGATGCGCAGCGTGAACGTGGCGTCCGGGTACACGCTGGTCCCGAGGATGCCGAAGCGCGCCTGCGCGATGCGTTCGGAGGCGTGTCGCAGCGGGCCCTCGACGCTGTCTTCGTATTGCTTGCGCACCGCGCGCGCCTCGGGGTCGATGCCGCGCCACAGCTCGATCATCGGATCCGTGGACGCGGCCACGGCCGCGGCGCCCCCCTTCCACAGTGCCAGTCGCGCGGCCGGGTCGGCGAGTTGCGTACCGGTCACGACGCGTCGCGCCAATTCCGCGGGGGACTCCTTCGACAGGAGTTTGCGCACCACGGGATGATCCGGCCCCAGCCATTCGCGCATGCGCTCGAGGCTCTGGCCGAGGCGCAGCATCTCCAG
>Ga0070665_100004738_pt1 | contig 14158 bp, 8 predicted proteins | sample KBSS13metaG_FD_65862 | JGI IMG/M metagenome (GOLD analysis project Ga0070665, IMG submission 65862) | Switchgrass rhizosphere microbial communities from Kellogg Biological Station, Michigan, USA - KBS S1-3 metaG | ecosystem: Host-associated > Plants > Roots > Rhizosphere > Soil ... | reverse complement strand
ACCTGGTTGTAATTTCTTTAGGTCATACTCACCAAATTCATAGCGAGGTACCAGTCCACGTGATTTGTATTTAATATCAACAAGAACACCGCTATCATCTATTACTATGATAGTTCCGGTAACAAGCTTACCTAGCTGAAAAGTCTCAACAGCACCTTTATAGAGAGCTTCGAGCTCTTCTTGAAGTTCTGGGCTAAGCTGCAAATAAAATTCATCAATATCGGCTTTGGTTTTGACCGTACAGAATTGTTCCGGTCTTATAAGTTCTTTTGCCATAGGGCTAATCCTAAAAATCTTATCCTAACAATACGCAAAGATAAGGTAAAAATGTTTGAAAAATATAAAACTATCGTAATTATAATAGCATGAAAAACATTTCCTGACAAATAATCAAAAAAACCTCCCCTTTATCTTCCTCGCCATCAATAAGCCAAAATGCTATTTTGTAATTGATTTTCCACCCCTTTCTAATATAATTTTATAAAAAAATATAGTGGAGTAGTCACTCCTTATCAATTAATAATAAAAAAACAAAAAGCATTAAATTATTAATCTCAACAATTGAAAAAGTTATTGCTATAATGGATGGGTTGATAAATTAATACTACGAAAGAAACAAATGTCTAACAGAATTTTTTTAGTTTTAATTATTTTTAATTGTCATACATTAATCACGATGGAACTTGATCTTTATAATAAAAAAAATAAATTTCTAGAAAAATCACTGCTTAGCACGTTAAATTTTATATCTGAAATAAAATCCCAAGAAATTCAACAAGAAACAGGATCTCATTTTTTAAAATATCAAGAATGGTGGTTTGCTGATAAATCGATCATCTATAAATCAGCTATTAATTGCGTACATTTCAATCCAAATAAAAAATACCAACAATATTTAGCAATAGCGAACAAAAAAAATGTTACCATTTATGATATAAATACAGACAAAAATATTATCTCATTACATCACAATGCTATTGTAAATTTAGTACGCTTTTCCCGCTCAGGAAATTATCTTGTCACTACCAGTGATGATAGTTGTGCACGCTTATTTACACTACCATGTAGGTCTAAAAAAAATTCTTCAAAAAAAACTAACTGTCTTTCATTTATTTTCAAGTTTGAGGATAAACCACTCATCACATCTGCTTGTTTTAGTAATGATGAAAAATACCTCATCATCGGCTCTAAACATAGTGAATGTCATATCTTTGATATAGAAACAGGGAAAAAAATAAAAACAATAAACATTCAAGATGGCGTTGCCGTTTGCTGCACCGATCAAAAAAATAATATCGTTACCGGAAGTATGTCACCATATGTTCATATTACTCCTCTTAATGTATCAAAAGAATCAACAAATTCATCTGAACTGCCGAGCGAGTTATCTTTTAATAATTGGACCTATGCTATTGATTACGACCATTCAAAAAACTTATTATTAACGGGATCTGATGATGATTATGTGCGTATTATAAATATGAACTCACGTCAAATAATCAGTTTAATTCCGCATGAAAGCAGTATTAGATCAATTTGTTCTCACGCTAGAAAAGAAGTATTTGCAACAGGAACAATAAAAGGAAAAACACGTATAATAAATATTGCTACACTCCAAGAAGTTGCTTCTTTTACTTCTCATGTAGCAAATCCAGATATCCATTGTAATATACGTTATCTTTCTTTTAATTATGCAGGAAATTTATTAGCCATAGGATTTGAAAATAATAAAATAAATATTTTTAGACAATATCAAAACTGGACCCTAGAGCAATTGTATTTAAAAATGATATTTAATACGTGGCTACTTATTGAAAAACCTAATAAAAAAATAAAAACTATTTCCAAGCTTTTTATCGATATTGCACAAAAATTTTCAATAAAAAATGAATTAAAGTTGACCAAACAAAAATTAAAAATTATTTGGTCAACTTTTCCTAAAAATATACAAACATCTATTTTACGCACTATGTTTTACAAAATACAATTATATGGCAAAAAATTAAAAACAATTAAAAAAAAGATATCCTTTTGCAAATAACTTACTTAAAAGATATTTCTCTTTTTTATACACGCCCCACACGTACGGTAACAAGATTCTCTGAATTTAAAATATTTTTAATTGCTTTTTTCATATCATCAAGAGTTATTTTTTCTATTCGTTCCGCACGAGTATCAAAATAATCTAAAGGAAATTTAAAACGATCTAAATATAAAAATGTGCTTGCCATGTCATTATTAGAAACAAATCTATCAACCAATGTATTAATGACAGCATGTTTTGCTTCTTCAAGCTCTTCTTCTGTTAATGTATCTAATACATGATCTATAGTTTCTTTAATAACTCTTTCTGCCTCAGCAAGCCTATCTAAAGAAACAATGGTACGAACTTGAAACATTCCTGGTTGTTCATCTGCTCCTGCTATTAATGAACCACGAATAGTATAAAATAAGCCTGTTTGCTCACGTAAATCAAATAAACGTGAACTCATAGAACCTAATTCTCCACCACCAAATATTTGATCAAATAATAAATACTTATCAAAATCTTCATCTTTACGATCAATTGATAATTGCGCTAAACATAATACCACTTGATCTCTATTAATAGGATAATTTACCTCTTGTTTTTTAACAGGACATAATGGCGGATAATCAAATTCTTCAACTTCCGGACCATGCCAAGAGCCCAATCCTGTTTCTAAAACCTTTTGTAAATCATATCCTTCTATATCACCAACTACCGCAATATGGGCTCCAAAAGGAGAAATATATTGCTTATAAAAATCAATTAAATTTTCTCGTGTAATTGCTGTTATAGACTCTTTTGTTCCAATAGATTGTTTACTATAAGGATGTTTATCATAAATAATTTTCCGTACTAATTCTCCAATAAAAGAACGTGGTTCATCCCAATATTGTTTAATATCGGTCAATAACTGATAACGTACTTTTTCTATTTCTTCTTGAGGGAATGTTGCATTCGTCAAAATTTCTTTTAACAACCCCAGTCCAAATTCAAAATCACCTTTTAACATTTTCAATGCAATACCACCAGGATATACACTTAATGATATACCTCGAGATTCAATAGCATCTGCAAGCTCTTCACTGGTGTAATGCGTGGTTCCTTCAGTCATCATATCTGCTACAAAAGTATATAATCCTTGCATTTCTTGCGGATCATAATAAGACCGAGCTTTAAATTCCAGTATGATATTAATTTTAGGGGTCATATTATTAGGATAATATAAAACTTTTAAACCATTTGATAAGGTTATTGCCTTTGGTTTAGGAAAATTAAAATGGCTCGCTGATTGAACTTCAATAGTGTTTGCATATACAGCGGGAGCAACCGTTGTTGATCTCTGACGCTTAACAAGAATCGCTTCATCTTCTTTATCAGATTCTTCTTGCAATAAAGCCCATTCTTTTTTTTCAGATTCCGGCATTGGCAATACAAAACCTTTATGCATAATAGTAGGGCGGAAATATGAAACTATAATATCCTGAATCTGCTTTTTTAAAACTTCTTCTGGCTGTTCAAGTGAATTAAATACATAATTTTCATCTCCCGTTGCCAAATAGGTATGCCCTATCGCATATGCTTGGTCTTCAATATTTTCCAAAAGACTATAGAAAGCCATTTGGTTTTTTTTAAAACCTCTAGTAAATTCATCCTGATTAATACCATTTTTTGCAAGATCTTCTAATTCCGCTAAAATTATATGCTCAATCTCTGTAGAATCTTCTATATTTTTAGGTTCTAAAACAATAAAAAATAAGCCATAATCAAATAAATTCCAAAAACCCGTGGAAACACTTGTTGCAAGCTGTGAATCATTGACTAATTTTTTATACAACCGAGAACTTTTTCCTTTACCAAGAATCCATTCAAAAATTTCAAGTGGTGTATCTTTTTTCTCAACCGCACCAGGAACTACAAATGCATACGCTAAAGTTGGTTGCGTAACTTCACGATAAATAGTCAATGATTTTGATGCAATATCCCGATGAAAAAAATTAGCTTGTTTGGTATGTTTTGGATCTTTTTTAATGTGACCAAAATGTTGATTAGCCAAAGCAACGACTTCGTCCGGATTCACATCACCAACAATAACTAAGGTTGCATTGTTTGGCTTATAATGTTTTTTATAAAAAGATAGTAAATCTTTTCCCGCAACACTCCACAAATCTTGTTTATATCCAATAATAGGAAAATGATATGGATGATCTGCAAAAATCATACCTATCATTTCTTCCATCAATGAACGCACATATTGATCTTTGTATAGTTTTAATTCTTGAATAACCGCTTTCATTTCTGAATTAAGCATATCATCATCAAATAAACAATTAGTCATACAATCTGCCACCACAGGAAACGCTTCACGCCAATGATGTGTGGGAAAATTAAATAAATAACCAGTATAATCATATGAAGTAAAGGCATTACAACTGCCAGAAAGTTTATGAACAAGCATATTAATATCTGATTCAGATAAGGTATCAGTTCCTTTAAAAATCATATGCTCAATAAGATGCGCTATTCCTTTTTCACCGGTTAATTCATCCTTAGAGCCTACGTTATACCAAATCTGGAAAGATACTTTGGGGACTTCATGAGATTCGCAGATTAAAATAGTTAATCCGTTCTCCAACACTCTTTTAATAACATGCGGATGAACAGATTGTGCATTGCATTGTACTATATTTTTTTCATCAGACATGAAATCTCCTGAATCCGCCATTATATTATTCTTTAAAAATACCACACTCATCAACCAACTCATAAGAATTATATGATACCCAAGAGAATACATTTTAACAAGATAAGAACTCATAAACACCTCAATAGCTAACTTTTTTATTCTTTTTAAAGTAGCATAACGAGAAACACAACTATTGCAAAGTTCTTTACAGCATCACTGAAATAAAAAATACTCTATAAGCTCAAATCATTCATTTTACTAATTGTCGAAAAAAGGAATTATGTTATTATAAATAAATCAACATATAATAATAAAAAATTCAATAACTATAAAATATGCTTTCTTTTAATAAATATTTTCATATTATTACTCTCTCTCCTCTTTTTTTGCCTACCTGCTGTTTTATCATAGGAATTGTGTGGTATACAGCATTAACTTCATTTTTAATAATCTTTTTATTGTTGTTATTATCCTCATTTATAATATCCAACAAAAAATATCTCCCATCTGCTCAACTTGTACTTTGCTCTTTTTTTATATGTGCAGGAGCATGGCTCCATCAAAAAGAACTAAAAAATTATAATGATTTTTATATCTTTACTCAAAACAAACCAATTACCATTAGTGGAACTATAATAGATAGAAGTGAAACAATAAGCAATTATAAAAAAGTAACAGTAATCACCTTAGCAATTGATACAATTGCAACAGAAGACAACACTATAAAAAGCAACAAACTCATACTTTTTTATATAAAAAGCAACAATAACCTTATTGTGGGAGATACTGTTACCTTTTTTGATATATCCTGTAAAAGACCTGCTAATGAATCTTTTCAAAAATATCAGATTAAAGAACAAGTAATTGCAACAATATTTCAAGATACACCAAAATACATTGTCAGCAATCATCCAGAATGGTCATGGCGCTATTGGATATGGAGTCAAAAAAAAAGAATTCTCGAGGGGGTACAAAGCAAACTTTCATCAAATGGATTTTTATTTTTTTCTTCTTTGTTTCTAGGAAACCGTGCCTGTATCAAAGAATCTCTAGAAGAAACAAATGAACAATTTAAAATATGGGGCATTTCTCATTTTCTTGCACGTTCAGGATTACATTTGGCTCTTTTTGTCTATATCTGGCAAACTATTTTTTGCATTATTCCTCTTCCTATAGTTATTAAACAAATAATTATGTCACTACTTAGCTGTGTATATTTTGTACTCACCTGGACATCAGCACCATTTACCCGATCTTTTGCACTTTTTATGCTTAATAAGTTCTGTTTTTTTATAAGAATTCCTTTTAACTTACTGCATTATTTAACGCTCGTTTGTTTTGGATTTTTATTATATTGTCCCCTTTATATATTCTTTTTGGATTTTCAGTTAAGTTTTGTTTTAACATTTGCTTTGGCTTGGTTCAACCAAGTATCTACAGAGCACGCATCTAAATAATTAAAATATTGATTATGCCCTCTTACCTTACCTAGTATAAAAATATAGTTGAGCTATAAATAAAAAAGGGGGATTTTTAATGTTGTCAGGAAATAATACCATTTTTAGCCAATTAATAAATAATTGTATACTTATAACCTTATGTTTTATATCACAAACAATACATACTAATACACATACCAAAAGCTCTTACTCTGAAATCAATAATACTTATCAAAGCTGTTATTGTGATTTTTGTAATGAAATTCGTCAATCAGTATTCATTAAAACGTATAAAAAAAAATTTGAAAAACGTACTAACAAAAAATCATGCCTTACTAAAAAAAAAAATACCCTAAAAAACTTTAGCCAACCAAAACGCACTATCATGATTTATATGGCTGCAGATAATGATTTACGTCCATTTGCTGCACGCAACATTCAACAAATGGCTAATGTTGGGTCTAACCACAACATTACAATCATAGTTCATCTTGATATTCGCATATCAAACAATAAAAAAATAACTCGCCGATATCTTATTGAAAAAGATCAAGTATTACACATTGATCCCTATAATCCTTTAACTCAGCAAATGGATAGTGGAAATCCTGCAACTCTAGTTTCTTTCTGTGAGTGGGCTATTAAAAGCTATCCTGCCGATGAATATGATCTTATTTTGTGGAATCATGGTACGGGTATACTTGAACCTTCTCATGGAAAAATTATTAATCCTATGGATCTTTTTGTCTTTAATCCATCAACTCATAGACTTGAGTTAGACCGGTCTATTGGATTTATGGATGCTATTGATCATTTAAATCCACAACAAAGAGGTGTTTGTTGGGATGATACAACGGGTAATTATTTATCAAACAGAAAAATGGAAATAGCTTTGCAAACAATTTGTCAAAAATTTCTACAAGGCAAAAAGTTTGGTATTATTGGCTTTGATGCATGCTTAATGTCCATGATAGAAGTAAGCAGTTTCATCAAAAAATATGCTCATGTTATGGTAGGATCAGAAGAAGTAGAATTAGGTATGGGGTGGAAATATGACGATGTACTGTTTCCATTTATTAAAGATAAATTAGACACATTCGCTTTTGCACGCCATATTGTTGGAGCTTACAATAAAACTTATCAATCAATTACTAATGATTATACGTTATCAGCTATTAATCTTGATTCTATTGCTCTGTTAGAAAGCAACATTGACCAAGTTGCCAAATTACTTCTTGAAGGCCTTGAAAAACAAAAATCTCTTTTTAATTCACTCATCAAAGAAAGCAAAAATAAATTAGTTTGCACACATTTTGATGAACCAACATATGTTGATTTGCATCATTTTTATAAAAATTTATTGTATAGTATAAAAACCATGTCATCTAACAATATAAATACAAATATTAAAAGTAATTTAATCGTTAAACTTCAAGACGGTATACAATTAATTGAACAAATAGTAATAGCAAACACCGTAGGAAAAAATTTAAAAAACGCACAAGGCATTTCTATCTATTTTCCTGAACGTAATATTCACAGCTCCTATAATGATGCCGTATTTCTTACGCATAATGCATGGGGATCATTGCTGAATCGATATGTTTTTGGATAAATTAATATTTCAAATAAAAAATTGCTTATTCAACGTGAGTTTGATATAAAAATAATTTTTTAGATCGAACTCACGTTGAATAAGCTCAGTACGAACGAGATAATTAAAGACCTACCCCTTGAAGTTTTTTATCAAGAATATCCCACGATGAAAAAGGAGATAAAAATGAAGATTTTGGCTCTTCAAAAGGCAATTTATCATAAGTTGTCATCAGAGTATAACTGAGCCCATTTAATTCTGAATATAGTTCTTGCAGTTCATATACTACTTTTATGTTTTCTCTGCATTCTTCATCTCTTCCTGTGAATACAATATAAACTTTATTATCGTCAACAAAACATCCTATTCTATAACCAGTAGACACTTTTCTTTTATTAATAAACGGTACTACAGCATTCGTCATTGAATCAGACAGGTTATGGTCCAACTTTAGAGCATTAACTGTATAAGAATTATTATTATCAATAAAATTCTTTAATAATAATAAATTGTTCTGATTTTCTTGTTCATGCATATTCCATATATAATTGGAACTTGTTAAAAAAATTATCATCATTAAAAAATATTTAGTATTTTTCTGTAACACTTTATAACCCCTTAGTACAATTATGACACATATACCATATATACAATTTTACTATATTATATATTAACAGCATATTATTATATATTATTTTTTAATAGAAAATAATATACTGTATAAAAATAATAATTCTCATAATGATTATTTGACAGAAAACTCCCAAACTTGTGGAAGTCTATAATTTTTTTTAGAATATCAATAAAAAACATATCCTAAACTCAAAAAATGTTTTTAAAAAATGAATAAAAAAGAATCAAAAAAATCTCTATTAGAAAAACTATACGAACCTTATATAAAATGCCTTTCTTGTCCATTAGGATTTCTTGGCAGAAAACAAGTGGTTTTTGGTGCAGGAAACCCTGATGCAGAATTTATGATTATTGGAGAAGCTCCGGGAAAGGACGAAGATGAAAAAGGCATTCCTTTTGTAGGCAGATCAGGAAAATTTTTAACCAATATACTATCCTCTCTTGGTATTAAAAGAGAAAATATATTCATTACCAATAGCGTAAAATGTCGCCCCCCTGAAAACCGAAAACCTAAGCCGATAGAAGTTGATACGTGCAAAAACATTTTACTTTTTAATCAAATAGATATCATCAAGCCAAAAGTAATTTGCACTCTTGGATCATCATCTCTTGAAGCATTATTAGAAAAGTCCATTAAAATAAGCGAAATTCATGGCTCTTTATTGTTTTTTAACTCAAGTACCGTTATTCCCACCTATCATCCCGCGTATGTTATGAGAAATAAAAAAATGTTACCTTTTTTTATAGAAGACATTCAACGCGCATATTCACTTTGTAATAAAAAATAATAATATATTGTGCCTATTAAAGGCCCCGAATTACAAGGGGAATTGGACACAAGTGGTGCATAAGTGGTTGATAAGTGGTGCATAAGTGGTTGATAACTTGTTCATAACTTTTTTTGATGTTTTTTTTGACCTCTGAATAAATCGACTAGATGGCTATTTTAAAAACATACCGCACCAAAACAACGATCTGTACGCTGTTTATCATAGTTATGCACCACTTATCAACCACTTATGCACCACCCAATTTTAAACAAACTATACCGATCTGATCGCATTATTCAAACAAAAAAAGTCGAGTTATGCACCACTTTTATGCTCATCTATTATCTTAAGAGATATATAATATCTTTTTAGGATTATAATAAGAGGCTGCTCAACTTCTCAATATTAAAAAAACACCTCATATCCCAAAAAATAAAAGATTTAAGGATTTCTATTGCCAGAAAAAAATAATTATAATAAGCTTTGTGTATAAGACTTGATAAACGTTTGCAGCACACCATTTTTTTTGCTGTCGTAATTTCTTGTCAAACCAACGATAATTTTATCGTTATAAAAATTAATTATTTACCATCATTTTGAGGTAGCTTGTGAAACTTGCTGACGTAATAGACGAACTAGTTGAAGAACGTGGATTAGATAAAACCTCCTTAGGCTCGATAGTGTGCGAAGGCATGGTTGCTGCTTATCAACGAAAATACCCTGATTTAATTTTAAAAATTAAAGAGGATTCTCTGACAGGAGATTTGGTTGTTCTTGTTCAAAAAACAGTAGTTAATTCCGTTGAGGATGAATTTGCTCAAATTAGTTTAAAAAAAGCTCGTAATATCGATAAAAACGTTGCATTAGATGATCAATTATGGCTTCCATTTGAAGGGAAAATTGGTCGAGTTGAAGTATTAAGAGCACGTCAAGTTATTGCCAGTCGTATTAAGCAAGTTGAAGCACAAGTTGTTTACAATCAATTTAAAGACAAAAAAGGCCAAATTATTATTGGAACAGTTCATAAAATTGAACGGAATGGAGTTTCTGTTAAATTTGGTGATGTTTATGCCTTTTTACCATACTCTTTCGCTATTCCTCATGAGAAATTTGTTGTTGGCTACACTATTCGTGCCTTGCTAAAAGAAGTTCTTATTGAGCCACAAGGAGATAATCAATTAATTTTAGATCGTATTTCTGCAGAATTTTTAGAAGCATTGTTTACTTTAGAAATTCCAGAAGTTTTTGAAAAATTAGTTGAAATTAAAAAAATTGTTCGTGCTCCTGGGTATAAATCAAAAGTGGCAGTTTTTTCTCATGATAGAAACATTGATCCTGTGGGAACATGTGTTGGAGTGGGAGGAAGTCGAATTAAGCCTATATTAAAAGAGCTAGGGGGAGAAACGGTTGATGTTTTCCTTTGGAGTGAGACATTATCTTTATTTGTAAAAAATTCTTTAAAGCCTGCGGCTATTGATAGAGTAGAGTTAAGCTCTGATAATGCAATTGCACGTGTATGGCTTAACGAGGATCAAAGACCTTTTGCAATTGGTAAAAATGGGCAAAATATATTATTAGCATCCCAAATTACGGGTGTAAATATTCAACTTATTCGAGAAGAATTACCAAAAAAAGATAATCCTGATAATGATGAAGTATTAATTAATTAAAAAATTTAGAAAAAAGATATTTAGTTTTAATTATGCGAGTATATGAATTTGCCCAATTAAGCAATATTTCCAGTAAAGATCTTATAGAAAAACTACAAGCAAATGGTTTTGATGCAAAAAGTCATATGTCTGTTTTAAATGAAGAAGCTCTTTCTTTTCTTGAGCAATTATTAACAAATCCAAAATCGATTGAAACAAAAGTGACTGAATCACCAATAGCTACTAAATCAACTTCCAATATTTTAGATGTTGAAAAACAACAATCAAATATCGTACAAAAAGAGCAACCAGCTTCAGATTCTATTGAGTTAGAAATCCATCAAATGAGTGTTGCAAATTTTGCTGAAAAGATAAAAAAACCTATTACCGATGTTATTGTTACTCTCTTAAAATGGGGTATTGTAACAACAAAAAATCAAATTATTTCTGAATCGGTGGTACAAAAATTAGCCGATCATTACAATGTTTCTGTTATCAAAAATGTAGAAACACATGCAAAAGAAGAAGTAAACAAAAAAGCTACCAATGGCGCAACTTTAAAGAAAAGACCACCCGTTGTTGTTGTTGTGGGTCATGTTGATCATGGAAAAACAACACTTCTTGATTATATTAGAAAAACACGTGTTGCCTTAAAAGAAAAAGGTGGAATAACTCAACATTTGGGCGCATATGAAGCAACAACCTCTCATGGAAATATTGTTTTTTTAGATACTCCCGGACATGAAGCTTTTGTTAAAATTAGACAACGTGGTATTAAAGTTGCAGATATTGTTATTCTTCTTGTTGCAGCCGATGATGGTGTTATGCCTCAAACAATTGAAGCTATCAAATACGCTCTTTCTATGAAGGTACCCATTGTTGTTGCAGTGAATAAAGTTGATAAAGTAGATTCTGCTCGTTTAGAGGTAATAAAACGACAGCTCAATCAACATGGAATTACCGTAGAAGATTGGGGTGGAGAAATTATTTGTGTTCCTATTTCTGCAAAAACAGGAGCAGGAGTTGATCGTTTATTAGAAATGGTTGCCTTACAAGCAGAAATGATGGAACTACGTGCAGAAGTTGATGTTCCAGCCAATGGATATATTTTAGAATCAAGCGTAGAAACAGGACGCGGAAACGTTGTTACTATTATTACGCAAAATGGAATTTTAAAAGTAGGTGACTACGTTTTATGTGGCACTACTTCTGGTCATATTAATTCTCTTTTCGATTCTTATGGTAAAAGAATTAAGCAGTCCTATCCATCAATTCCAGCGCAAGCAGCAGGTTTTGACGGAAAACCAGATCCCGGAGATTTTTTTAGAGTTGTTTCAAAAAATGAATATTTAAAAACAAAATCTGCTGGAGAAGCTAAAGCTTCTTTAATAAATAAACGTTTTATGTATGAAAAAGGTATTAATCTTTTTGTTAAGGCCGATAACCATTCATCATTAGAAGCAATTGTTGAAGGGATTGATCGTCTTTCTAAAAAATTAAAAAAAGGTTTTAATATTTTACGTCACGATATTGGTAACGTAAATGAAGGTGATGTTGAATTTGCTTTTAATACCGGAGGTCGTATTGTTTGTTTTAATGTAAAAGTTGAAACTAACGCAATTTCTCTTGCAGATAGAAGAAAAGTAACGATATCTCATTATGGTATTATTTATAAATTGCTTGAAGACTTAGATAAGATTGCTGAAGAAGCAAAAGATATTGAAATGATTCGTACTAAAATTGGAGAAGCTGTTGTTTTACGAGTCTTTGATATTAAAAAAGTAGGAGTTATTGCAGGTTCCATTATACGAGATGGTCGTTTTACTCGAGATGGATTTGTAACAATTTGGCGAGGTAAAACAAAAGTTGGAGAAGGAAAAATCTCTAGCTTGCAGCGAGAAAAAAAATCAGTAAAAGAAGCTTTTGCAGGTTTTGAATGTGGATTTATGGTACATGGATTTTCTGAATGGGCACAAGATGACCGTGTAGAATGTTTTATTGATATACCAAAAAAATAAAAAATTGTTAATATTTTATTATAAGAGATTATTTTAACGCCGTTTTAAACGGCGTTTTTTTTAATAAAAATAAATTTTTACGTAACAAAAGGTGTTATTACGATGAATATTTCTTCTGAATTATCTATTTTAATTGAACAAGTACGTATTTCTCCTATTAAATTTATTGTAGTTACAGGCGGAGTTTGCTCTTCTATTGGTAAAGGTATATTAATAGCATCGCTGGGTGTTCTGTTAAAAGGAGCAGGTTATTCTGTTTCTATTATCAAATGGGATCCGTATCTTAATGTTGATCCAGGAACTATGTCACCATTGGTTCATGGTGAAGTTTTTGTTACGGCAGATGGAGCAGAAACGGATCTTGATTTGGGGCATTATGAGCGCCTTGTTGATCTTAATTTAGAAAAAGATTCTTCAGTGTCCTCAGGACAAATTTATAAAGAAGTGCTTGATGGTGAAAGAGAAGGTGTTTATTTAGGTAAATGCATACAATTAGTACCACATGCCGTTGATGTTACAAAAAAACGTCTTTTAAAATTCGCTTTAAAATATAATCCAGAATTTGTTTTATTAGAAATAGGTGGCACCGTAGGAGATATAGAAGGAGAGTTATTTTTAGAAGCAATTCGTCAACTAAAAATGGATTTAGGATCAGAACATATAATGCATGCACATTTAAGTTTGGTTCCTTTTCTTAATTGGTCTAATGAAATTAAAACAAAACCAACACAACATAGTGTTATACAATTAAAAAAAGCAGGATTAAATCCCGACTGTTTATTCTTAAGAGCAGATCAACCGATAGAAGAGAAATCTATAGATAAATTATCACTCATGTGTGAAGTAAAAAAAGATTATATTTTTCAAGCATTAACATTTAATCCTATTTATAAAATGTTTCTTGATTTGGAAAATCAAGGTGTCTGTAGAAAAATTCAGGAATTTTTTCATCGCCCGGTAATCAAATCTCCTGATATATCATTATGGCGAGAATTTATTACTCGCATAGACCAAAGTAAAAAATCATTAAACATTGCATTGGTGGCAAAATATGTGGGAAGTAATGAGCCTTATATTAGTGTCTTTGAAGCGATCAAATCCTCAGCGTATCATTTTAATTATTGTGTTAATATTATTACCATTGACGCAGAAAAACTAGAAAAGGATGTTGATAATCAGCAAACGAGTGATGCTTGGAATGCTCTTAAAAGCTGTGAAGGCATTGTTGTTCCTGGTGGTTTTGATGCCCGTGGTGTTGAAGGTAAAATCTTAGCATGTCAATTTGCTCGAGAATATAAAATTCCTTATTTAGGGCTTTGTCTTGGTATGCAAGTTATGATTAT
>Ga0070665_100004737_pt1 | contig 14161 bp, 13 predicted proteins | sample KBSS13metaG_FD_65862 | JGI IMG/M metagenome (GOLD analysis project Ga0070665, IMG submission 65862) | Switchgrass rhizosphere microbial communities from Kellogg Biological Station, Michigan, USA - KBS S1-3 metaG | ecosystem: Host-associated > Plants > Roots > Rhizosphere > Soil ... | reverse complement strand
CGGAACGGAAACATGTTCTCCACCGCCACCATCACGTCGCTGGACGCCTCGAGCTCGGCGACCTGCTCGGAGAAGCCCTCGGCGTAGCGACGCTGCCACCGGAACGGCGGGTGCACAACGACGGTCTGCGCGCCGAGCTGTTCGGCCGCTCGCACGCTGCGCTCGAGCTTCGGGATCGGGTTGGCTCCCCACACCCGCTGCGAGATCAGCAGGCACGGCGCGTGCACCGACAGCACCGGCATGTCGTAGCGCTTCGACATCGCCTCTATGGCGTCTACGTCTTGACTGACCGTTTCCGCCCACACCATCAGCTCGACGCCGTCGTAGCCGAGCTTCGCGGCGTACTCGAAAGCCGCCTCAGTCCTCAGCGGATAAACCGAGGCCGTCGATAGACCGACCTTGATGGCGGGGCGCACGGTATCTGTCGGCGCCTCAGCCCGACTGAAGCAGTGCCAGCGGTCCCAATGTCACCAGAGCACCTACCGCCACCGCGATCAACGTGCTTCCGATGTCCTCGGTCTTGCGAACCACGCGGACCCCCACCACGAGGCCGAGGATCACCAGCACCGAAAGCACGAGGGCGACGATGTTGTTCCACTTCCACAGTTGGTCGAACGCGATGAACAGGCCGGCGCCGAAGGCGACCGCGATGATGCACTGGCCGACGACCCACGCGGCGCGCAGGAACGACGACATCCCGCCGGACGGCACGGTCGCGGTCTCGGTGTCCGCGTCGTCCTCGAGATCGATGTCCTCGGGGCGGGGACGCGACCCGCGGGCCAAGTCGTCGGCGACGGTCTGACCGCCGAACAGCGTGCCCGACGTGGCCCGCAGATACGACGGAAGCTCGTCCTTCTCGTCGGCTTCCCCGGCGAATGCCGCTTCGGTGTCCTCGTCCTCGATCTCCGGTTCGTCGGTCAGAACCAGGTCTTCCTCGTCCTCGTCAACCGGATCGGGGCTCATCTGCTCGGCGCCGACGCCGCCGAAGCGGCGCTGACCGGGCGTGTACTGCGGACGGCGCGGCGGCGGCGCGAAGAAATCCACCAGGTCGTCGTCGGTGTCGCGGCGTTCGATGTGGGTCGAGTATTCGGCGACCGCGTTGGCGTAGTCGTCGTCGGCGTCGTCGTCGTACTCGTCCTGCTCGTCCTGCGCTGGCTCGGCCTCTGCCTCGGCTTCTTCGAGTTCGACCTCGTCGACGTGGCTGTCGACGCCGTTGGTCGAAACCGGCTCGTCGGACACGGCCGGGATGGTCCGCGTGGTCTCGTTCTCGTCGACGTCATGCCCGGAAACAATCGGGATTTCGCCCGTCAGCTCCGCGACTGTGACCGAGTCGCTGTTGCCACGACGGCGCCGGCGCCTGCCGCCGACGGGCGGGGCACCGATCGTGCCGTTCTTAGCCAGCAACTCCGCAACCGAGATCGGTCGCGTGTTGCTGTAGCTGTCTTCTGGTCCTGTCATCGTGTGTTGCCTTTGGGCCTAGCTAGTGTTTCATGTCGGCGCCGGTGCGCCTTCGTCTGCTCGTTCAGCGTTCCCGCACAGACGTCTCCACCAAGGCAGTTCCATCGGCTTCGCTGTCGAGTTTCCGCAGAATCAGCCCTTCTCGCAACGCCCAGGGGCAGATATCTACGCTTTCGATATCGAGAGCCTTCATGCTCGCCTCAGCTACCAAAGCTCCGGCCACGATCTGTGGCGCCCGCTCGGCGCTCACTCCTTCCAACTCAGCACGGTCAGCCGCGGTCATCCTAGAGATGAAAGCTATGAGCTGTCTGAGGCCGCTGGCCGTGAGCGTTCGCTTCACGCGCGGACCGGCGCCCGACGGTGCCGCGCCGGTGAGCCTGGCCAGCGAGCGGAATGTTTTCGACGTGGCCACCGTGAGGTCGGGGTTCCCGGCCTTGAGCACTTCGGCGGCGGAGTCGGCGACCTCGGTGGCCAGCCAGTCCCGCAGCATTGCAACGCGGCGGCGGCCCGGCGGGTCGTCGGGCAGCCACTCGCGGGTGAGCCTGCCAGCGCCCAGCGGCAGCGACAACGCCACCTCGGGCTCCTCGTCGACACCGTTGGACAGCTCCAGCGAACCGCCGCCGATGTCGATGTTGATGATGCGCCCGGCGCTCCAGCCGTACCAGCGGCGCACCGCAAGGAACGTCAGTCTCGATTCGTCTCGTCCGCTGAGCACCTGCAGCGCCACGCCGGTCTCGCCAAGCACCCGCGCAAGCACGTCCTCAGAGTTCTTCGCGTCGCGCACCGCGGACGTGGCGAACGCCATCAGTTCGGCGCATCCGGAGCTGGCAGCGATCTTGGCGAACTCGTCGATGGTGCTGATGAGTTTGTCCGCGCCCTTACGGGTCAGCTTGCCCGAACCGTCGATCGCCTCAGCGAGCCGAAGCGACGCCTTGGTCGAACTCATCGGGGTCGGATGCCCGCCGCGACGCGCGTCCACCACCAACAGATGAACGGTGTTGCTGCCGACATCCAGCACGCCTAATCGCACCCATTCAACCTAATGGAGCTACCGTTTACTTTTGTGAGCGCATCGCATCCAGGTGAGGTGGAATTGGACTTCGCCCGTGAGTGGGTGGAGTTCTATGACCCAGACAACCCCGAACATCTGATCGCCGCCGACATGACGTGGCTGCTGTCGCGGTGGACATGTGTGTTCGGCACTCCGGCGTGTAAGGGCACAGTCGAGGGCAGACCGGACGACGGCTGCTGCTCCCACGGCGCGTTCCTTTCCGACAAGGACGACCGCGCGCGGCTCGACGATGCCGTCAAGCAGCTGACCGACGAGGATTGGCAGTTCCGCGACAAGGGGCTCGGCAAGAAGGGCTACCTGGAGTGGGACGAGTACGACGACAAACCCAATCTCCGCACGCGAAAGTACAAGGGCGCCTGCATCTTTCTGAATCGGCCTGGTTTCCCGGCGGGTATCGGCTGCGCGCTGCACAGCAAGGCTTTGAAGCTCGGCGTCGAACCACTGACCATGAAGCCGGACGTGTGCTGGCAGTTGCCGATCCGGCGCACGCAGGAGTGGGTCGAGCGGCCCGACGGCTCCGAGGTGCTCAAGACTTGGATCAGCGAATACGACCGCCGCGGTTGGGGTGAGGGTGGCGAAGACCTGCACTGGTACTGCACCGGCGACCCGAATGCGCACGTCGGCGCCAAGCAGGTGTGGGAGTCCTACGCCCCCGAACTGACCGAACTGCTCGGCGAGAAGGCCTACGCCGAGTTGGCCGCAATGTGCAAGCGGCGCAACGGGTTAGGGCTGATCGCCGTGCACCCCGCGACCCGCTTGGCCGAATGACGCTCTTTCTGTTCCGGCTCATCCCGCCGCGCGCCGACTTCGCGCAGACGATGACGGCCGACGAGCAGAAGGCGATGGCCGAGCACATGTCCTACTGGGAAGAACTGATGGCCGACGGCAAGGTCCTGGTCTACGGCCCCGTCGCCGATCCCGAAGGCGTGTGGGGCATGGGCGTGATGCGCGTCGCCGACCGCGCCGAGGTGCTCGAGATCGGCGAGCGTGATCCGTCAGTGTCGGCCGGCGTCAACACCTTCGAGGTGTTCGAGATCATGGGCGGACGCACGGCGTAGAGCCAGACCGCCGAGCCAATCAAAGTCACGGCAAACACCAAAACATAAGCGACAGGCAGTATTTCGGTCCACAAACCGCCCGGATGCAGTGACAGCAGGCCAGCCTGCGGCGTGTCACCGGCGGTGAACACGAACCATCCGCCGAGCAGCGCGGCCAGCAGCCAGATCGACGCGGCCGCGGCCCTGCTGCCGGCCACGTAGCCGCGATACCCGAGATGAACGACCAACGGCGCGAACCACACCCAGTGGTGGCTCCAGCTGAACGGTGATGCCGCGGCAGAGGCCAACCCGACGATGGCGAGCGCCAACACCGCATGGCCCCGTCGATAGGCCATCGCGGCGATCACGACGGCAATAGCGGCGACGGCGATGGAGGCAACGGTGGCCATCGCCGGCGAACCGTGCAGCCGCAGCAGCAACCCGCTCAGGCTCGTATTCGCGAACGGATCGTGCGAGATGCGGTTGACGTCGTCGAAGCGGCCGCGCAGCCAAAACGTCACCGAATCTGTTGGCGCAACGGCGAACCCGAGCGCAACCGTTGCGGCGAACGTCGCGGTCGCCACCAGCGCCGCCCGGAACCTTCGGATTACCAGCAGATACACGATGAACAGCGCCGGGGTCAGCTTGAGTCCAGCGGCCAGCCCGATCCCGATGCCTGACCACTTGCCCCGGCCCAACAGATCGACCACCACCAGGACGAGCAGGACGACGTTGATCTGACCCAACTCTGCTGTCAGGCGCAGCGGCTCCAGCCATGCGATCATGCCGACCAGCAGCGCGGTGAGGCTGGCCAGCGCGCCGCCGGTCCGCATGCCCATCGATGTCAGCATCCGCACGACCGCATACGTCAGCGCGGCCGCCATGCCGAGCAGCCAGAGCCATTGCACAGTGGTGCTGTCGAGCAGGGCCAGCGGCGTCGCGCAGATCGCGGCGAACGGCGGGTAGATGAACAGCAACTCGGTGTGATTGCCGGTCAGCCCGGTCGAATAGAGGTCGAGCCCCGCTAACAGGCGCTCCGCGGCGAAGCGGTACACCATCAGGTCGACCTGCATCCGCAGCGTCGGCCAGTGCGCGTAGGCCGCGACATATGCGATCAGCGCGAGTGCCGCGACCGCGGGTCCGCCGCGCCGGACCCAGGGCTTGATGATGTTGGTGTTCGTGTTGTCTTGTGTGGTCTCAGTGGTCATTACTCGTCGTCCGCTGTGTCGGCCCTTGATTACGAGGGGCCCACAGTAGACGAGTTAGTTGTGAGTGGCTCTCAGGTTTCTTGTCCGGCGCGATCAGCCCTCGAGTTTGTAGCCGAGGCCGCGCACCGTCACCAGGTGCACCGGGTTCGCCGGGTCGGCTTCGATCTTGGACCGCAATCGCTTGACGTGGACGTCGAGCGTCTTGGTGTCGCCGACGTAATCGGCACCCCAGACTCGATCGATCAACTGCCCGCGGGTGAGCACCCGGCCACTGTTGCGCATCAGGTACTCGAGCAGATCAAACTCCTTGAGCGGCAACGTAATCTGCTCGCCGTTGACCGAAACCACGTGGCGCTCGACGTCCATGCGCACCGGGCCGGCCTCCAGGATGCCGTCGCCGATACCGGAGTCGTCGCTGTCGCTTCCGCGCCGCAGCACCGCCCGGATCCGCGCAATCAACTCGCGCGCGGAGTACGGCTTGGTGACGTAGTCGTCGGCGCCGAGCTCGAGGCCGACGACCTTGTCGATCTCGCTATCCCGTGCCGTCACCATGATGACGGGAACGCTTGAGCGCGAACGTAATTGCTTGCACACATCGGTTCCGCTCATGCCGGGCAGCATCAGGTCAAGCAGCACGATGTCTGCACCGGCCCGCTCGAATTCCGCCAAAGCCGATGGCCCGTCGGCCACCACGGTGGCCTCAAAGCCCTCCTTGCGCAGGAGAAAGGCCAGGGGATCGGCCAAGGACTCCTCGTCCTCCACGATCAACACGCTGGTCATTGGTCTGGCTAGTCCTCTCGCTCGTCTTGCATTTCCAGGTCATCATCACCATGGGGGTAGGCCGGGATCGACAAGGTGAACGTCGACCCCGTCCCCGGCTGACTCCACAGCCGGATGGATCCGTTGTGATTGGCGGCGACGTGCTTGACGATCGCCAAACCCAATCCCGTGCCGCCGGTGGCGCGTGAGCGCGCCTTGTCGACGCGGAAGAATCGCTCGAACACCCGCTCCTGGTCTTCACGCGCAATGCCGATGCCACGGTCGGTGACCGCGATCTCGATGTTGTTTCCGCGTCGGCGCCTGCTGATGGACACCGGAGAACCATTGGGCGAGTAGGCGATTGCGTTCGACACCAAGTTGGCGATCGCCGTTACCAGCAGCGGTTGATCGCCGTAGACGCGGTAGCCGGTCGGGGCGTCGGTGGTGATCGCGATGTCAGCGTTGTCGGCGGCCACCTTGTAGCGCGACAGCGCCTCGGCCACCACATGGTCGACGTCGACCGCCTCCAGATCCGGCAGTCGTTCGCCGCCCTGCAATCGGGACAGGTCGATGAGCTCGCCGACCATGTTGGCCAACCGGTTCGATTCGGTGAGCATCTTCTCGGCGAATCGGCGCACGGTCTCGGGGTCGTCGGCCGAGGCCAGCAGGGCCTCGGCGAGCACACCCATCGCGCCGACCGGCGTCTTGAGTTCGTGGCTGACGTTGGCAACGAAATCCCGGCGAGTCGCCTCCATGCGCGCGTGTTCCGACTGATCGTCGACGTAGACGACCGCGAAACGGCGATCCTCCTCGGTCAGCAGCTGCACGTGCCCACGCACCGAAAGCCCGGACCGGCCGGGGTTGACGCGTTTGCGGGGCGACAGGTCGACCTCGCCGTCCTCGCCGGTCGCAAGAGTGCGCTCGGCGGCCAGCCAGGCGCGGTCGTCGAGCAGCCGGTCGCGGACCAGTCCCAGCTCGCGGGCCCGGTTGTTGGTGTAGACGACATCACGGTAGGTGTCGACCACGACGATCCCCACCGGGGAACCCGAGACGATGTGCTCGAGCATCTGCGAGACGGTGATCCCGGACTGCTCGGCCGCGCGGCGACGTCGGTTTTCCAGGATGCGCGGGGTGAGGCCTGCCCCCAACCCTGCACCGATCGCCAGTGCGAGCAGCGCCACGGCCCCCACAATTAGCAGCGCCGATACCACACTCACGCGAAAATCGTACGCATCCGGTGAACGTCATCCCAGCAGCGTGCGGCCAAAACGGGACATGTCACATGCCCAATCGCAGGTGTTCGGTAGCCGTTTACCCAGAGTTTGCCCAACGGCACGGGCGTCAGCCCCATTCGGCGCCCGCGCCGGCCCGCTACTTCGCGCCCTGAGCGGCTACCGCCGCTGCACCGGCCGCCGCGGCCTCGGGGTCGAGGTACTCGCCACCGATGATCTTCGGCTTCAGCCCGCCGTCGAGGTCGTAGCGGAGCGGGATCCCGGTCGGGATGTTCAGCCCGACGACGTCCTCGTCAGACATGCCGTCGAGGTATTTCACCAGCGCCCGCAGCGAGTTGCCGTGCGCGGCGATCAGCACCGTCTTGCCGGCCCGCAGGTCAGGCACGATCGTGCTCTCGTAATACGGCACGAAGCGCTCGACGACGTCCTTGAGGCATTCGGTCAACGGGCCGCCGTTGATGTCGGCGTACCGCGGATCGGTGTCCTGGCTGTACTTGCTGCCGGCCTCGATCGGCGGCGGCGGGGTGTCGTAGCTGCGCCGCCACGCCATGAACTGCTCTTCGCCGTATTTCTCTTTGGTCTCCGCCTTGTTCAGGCCCTGCAGTGCGCCGTAGTGGCGCTCGTTGAGCCGCCAGTCGCGGTGCACCGGGATCCAATGCCGGTCGGCGGCGTCCAGCGCGAGGTTGGCGGTGTTGATCGCGCGGCGCAGCAGCGAGGTGTACAGCACGTCGGGCTGGCGATCCAGCGCCTTAATCAGCTCGCCAGCGCGGACCGCTTCGGCCCTGCCCCTCTCGGTGAGGTCGACGTCGACCCATCCGGTGAACAGGTTCTTCTGATTCCAGTCGCTCTCGCCGTGGCGGAGCAGGATCAACGTCGCGTCAGCCATGGCGCGATCCTCTCATGAGTCGTCCTCGTCGATCAGATGGGCGAACGCCTGCAGGTTCTTCAGCGACTCGCCGCGCGACACCCGCCACTCCCACTCTTTTTGGATCGACGACCGAAAACCCAACTCCAGCAACGTGTTGAAGTCCGAGTCGACGGCCTCGAGCACCTGTCCGAGGATGCGATCGATCTCGTCGGCGGTGACCGATGCCAGCGACATGCGGCCAACCAGATAGATGTCGCCGACGTTGTCCAGCGTGTAGGCCACGCCGTACAGCCTGCGATTGCGTTTGAGCAGGAACCGGTACACACCCTCGTGGTTTTCGTCGGGCTTGCGACAGACGAAGGCCTCGACCCGGACGGAGTGCTCGCCGATGGACAGGATGGTGTTGGTCTTCAGCCGACGCTCGCCCGGCAATTCGACGATGATGCCGGGCAGGCCGCCGTGCGCGCCCTTGTGCGGGGTGCAGACGAGGCCGTGCTCCTTGCAGGTGTCCTCGATGACTTGCTGGACGTCTGCCGTCACGCGCGGACGCCCCGCCTCATCGAGAACCGGCGGCCATTGCGGCGCGCCGTCAGGTCGGGCATCCGATGCCGCGCGCGGTAGTCGGTGATGGCGCGGCCATAGCTGGCCAGCAGCGCGTCGACCGTGTGCGCCCACGAGAACGTCGCAGCATGCTCGACGGCGGCGCGGCTCATGCTCTGGGGGCCGCGCTTGAAAAGGGCATCGATCGCCTGGGCCCAGTCGTCGACGTCGTGGCCGTCGACCAGCGAGCCGGTGACCCCGTCGCGCACGGCGACCGGCAGCCCGCCCACAGATGCGGCCACCACCGGCGTGCCGCACGCTTGCGCCTCGATGGCGACGAGCCCGAAGGACTCCGAATAGCTGGGCACGCCGACCAGGTCGGCGGCCCGGAACACCTCGACGAGTTGATCGCGCGATTGCGGCGGCAGGAACGTCACCCGGTCGGCGATACCCAGTTCGTCGGCCAGCCGAACCAGCCCGTCCGGTGCAGCCAGCCCGCTGCCCGACGGTCCACCGGCCACCAGGATCCGCACGCCGGGCAGTTTGGCCGCCGCGCGCAGCAGCACGTCGGGCGCCTTGAGGGGTTGGATGCGGCCGACGAACGCGAGCACCTGTTCATCGGGGTCGATGCCGAGCGTGGCGCGCGCGGCACGTTTGTCACCGGGGGTGAACATCTCCAGGTCGACGCCGGGATGCACCACATCGATGCGCGACGGGTCGGCGTGATGCACTGAAACCAGTTGCGCCGCTTCATGTTCGGTGTTGACGATCAAACGGTCGGCCTCGTCGACCACCTGCTGCTCACCGACGGCCCGCAGCGGCGGTTCCGGCGAGTCACCGTCGGCCAGCGCGGCGTTCTTCACCGCTGCCAGGGTGTGCGCGGTGTGTACCAGCGGCACGGCCCAGCGGTCGCGGGCCAGCCAGCCGACCTGTCCGGACAGCCAGTAGTGCGAATGCACGATGTCGTAGTAGCCCGGCTCGTGGGTGGCTTCTGCGCGCAGCACACCGGCGGTGAAGGCGCACAGCTGAGTGGGCAGGTCGTACTTGTCGAGCCCCTCGAACGGGCCGGCGACGACGTTGCGCACCAGCACACCAGGCGCCACCTTGACGACGGGCTGATCGGCCGAAGACGTCGCGCGGGTGAAGATCTCCACCTCGACGCCGCGGCGGGCCATCTGCAGCGCGCTCTGCAGCACGTAGACGTTCATGCCCCCGGCATCGCCAGTGCCGGGCTGAGCCAACGGGGACGTGTGCACCGAGAGCACAGCGACACGGCGGGGAGCATCTGTTGCTATGCGCACACAGACATGTCTACACCTGCGCGCATGGCGGCCCGTCAGCCATACACCGTGCGGCCAGTGTGCGGTTTTATCCGCAACACGCCGTCGAAGCCGTATCAATACGCACATTCACCACGTCTTCGGGCAGCCGCGGGCGATAAGTGCTGCGCCGACGCGATCAAGAAACCGTTGCGGAGTGTTGTGAAGTATCCCGCTCGTCAGCCTGATGTCGGTCCAGCCAAGCTCGGGGAGTAGCTGGTAGCGCTCGACGTCCCACGTCCGACTCTTCGGATTGGTCCAGTGATGCGCGCCCTCGAAGTCGACGCCCACGAGATATTCCGGCCAACCCATGTCGATTCGGGCGAGGACAAAGCCGTACTCGTCGAGCACTCGGATCTGGGTCTGAGGCCGGGGGAAGCCGGCCTGCACCAACAGCAGACGGGTGAGCGATTCGTAGGGCGACTCGGCGCCACCGTCCACCAGATCCAACGTCAGGCGTAGTTGCCGAAGGCCTCGCACGCCACGATGTGTTCCCGCGACGGCCTCGATGTCGGCCACCTTGACATCGGTCGCGTTCATCAACGCGTCAATCCGCTGAACGCCGTTCTCCAGAACCAAGTGCCGCCCGAGATCGAACGCCGTCCGCGCAGGTGTCGTTACGGGCAGTCCTCGAATTGTCAGCGTCTCGCCAGAATGCAATTCGTCAGTGCGCACCGTGATCAACGGCGGTGGCCGCCGATTGGTGTGGATGAGCTCGGCCGGCAGACCGCCGTCAATCCACTTGGCGCCCAACATCGCTGAGGCGGACAGGCCCGCAATCACGCCGCCGCGTCGCGACCACAGCCACGCTGCTCGGGCACGGTCGGTGGCTGACAACTCCACTCCGCGCGGCGCCCAAACTCCCGGATAGATCGCCTGATGGAAGCGCCGTAGCTCGCGAAACGTCAGCACTCCGTCGTTGAGTGCTTCGTCTGCGCGAAATGGCCAGCCGATCGTCTGCATGCGGGGACACTCGCATCACGACCCGACACCAGCACCGACGCCGCGAGGGTTATCCACAGGGCTCGGGTCCGCGACTGTGCGTATTGATACGCCCACTGCGGCGTGTTGCGGATGAAACCGCACACTCGCGGCCGCTGACGGCTAGGCAGAGACCTCCGGGCGGCGGCTCTGGACGCGGCGCATCGCCCCGATCGGGTCTGCATAAAGTCCGCCGAGCGAAACCACACCCGCGCCTGCCTCTTGCACCCGGTTCCCGAACGCGGTGACCCGGATGTCGCGGGCGGGCAGCACGGATCGCTCCGCGTATGCCGCCTCGACGAGGTTCATGCCCTCGGGGTACTCGGTGAACGCCTGGCCGCCGACCACCAGGTCGTCGGGGTTGAGCATGTCGCGCAGCAGCGCGACGGCCTCACCGAGCACGCGGGCCCGCTCGGCGAGCAGCGCCTGGGCCTGCTGGTTGCCCTGCCTGGCCGCCTTCGTCACGGCCGTCACCGTCGACGCGGGTCCCTCGGCCGGGACGATGCGCGCCTTGCGGGCGGCAATCAGCACCGCCTCGTCGCTCACTGTGGACTCCAGCTGGCCGCTACCGCCGAGCAGTTCCGACTGAACCGGCAGCGCGGCGATGGTGCCGGGGCCGCTGGTCGGTGAGTGCACCCGCCCGCCGATCGACAGCGCGTAGCCGACGGTTTCACGGGCGTAGACGTACAGGCTGGTGGTCGACGGAGTCGGCTGGCGACGCACGCCGAGCAGCAGTTCGGCGCCTGCCATCGCGTCAACGTGGGAGGCCACCGACACCGGAAGGCCGAGCGTCTCGGCGAGCACCGGTCCGACCGGCGCATCGGACCAGCCCAGCCGCGGGTGATCGAGGTAGCCGGTCGCGCTGTCGACGACACCACCGGCGGCCACGCCCACCCACAGCGGGCGCCTGCGGTGCCAGCGGCTCAGGTAGCGGCGGGCACTGCCTGCCAGCGACGCCAGTGCAGCGGCCTGCGCACCGCGCGGCGTCGGCGTCTCGACCGCATCCAGCGTGCGGCCGAACAGGTCGGTGGCCACGATGCTGGTGGTCCGCGCACCGATGTGGATACCGAGCGTCAGGAACGGCTCGTGGTTGACCTCGACGGGCACTCGGGGCCTGCCGATGGCTCCGGAGACCGCGAGGTCGGCGCGCTCGCGCAAGATGCCCGCATCCAGCAGTGCGGTCACCTGTCGGTTCACCGTCGCGATCGACAGCTGGGTGACTTGGGCGATCACGTCGCGGGCGATCGGGCCGCGCAGGCGCGCCGCGCTGAACACAGAAGCCGCCGCCGCATCGGCCACTTTCAGCGAGGGCGCGACGACGCGGTGACGCGCCTGGGGGTAACTCGCGGGAGCCAGCGTTCGCTTACTGCGGACACCCCTGTTGGAGGTCGCCGGCTGAGGCAGGGCGGTGGTGGAGGAAGTGCGCACGGGGTTGTCCTTTTGTCGAGGTCGGCGGGTGGGTCCTGGCCACACCTGCGACTCAACTCAGACAGCGTTATCCGGGGTCGGTCAGGCGTGACTGATCACGCGGCGACAACAACAGCTCCGGAACACACAGCGAACTTAGCACGCCAACTAAAGTTGGGCAGATGACGACACCTTCAGCCTCCCAGCGGGTCGCGGTGGTCACCGGGGCCAGCGCCGGCATCGGCGAAGCGACCGCGAGAACGCTTGCGGCACAAGGTTTTCACGTCGTTTGCGTGGCCCGCCGCGAGGGCCCAATCAAGGCGCTTGCCAACGAGATCGGCGGCACCGCGATTGTGGCGGACGTCACAAGCGATGCGGAAGTGTCGGCGCTGGCCAGCGCCCTGGACCGGGTCGATGTGCTGGTCAACAACGCAGGGGGCGCCCGCGGGCTGGAACCGGTGGCCGAAGCGGACATCGAACACTGGCAGTGGATGTGGGAGTCCAACGTCTTGGGCACGCTGCGCGTGACCAAGGCGCTGCTGCCCAAGCTGATCGACTCCGGCGACGGCCTGATCGTCACGGTCACCTCGATCGCGGCGGTCGAAATCTACGACGGTGGCTCCGGGTACACGGCGGCCAAGCATGCGCAGGGTGTCCTGCACCGCACATTGCGGAGCGAGCTACTCGGAAAACCGGTGCGCCTCACCGAAGTTGCGCCAGGAATGGTGAAAACCGACTTCTCGTTGCGCCGGTTCGAAGGCGATGAGGAGCGCGCCGCGAAGGTCTACGAGGGCGTTACCCCGCTGGTGGCCGAGGACATCGCTGAGGTGATCGGATTCGTCGCAAGCCGCCCGTCGCACGTCGATCTGGATCTGATCGTGGTCAGGCCGCGCGATCAGGTCAGCGGGGCAACCGGGTCGCGCTTTAACCGCCGGGTCGGCCGTTGACGGGCTGAGGCGCATCCGACGGCGTCGCAGGCGCGGTGCTCGGAATCTGCGACGGTGAGCCCTGCGGCGACAGCGCCGACATCGCCACCCAGTCGTCCCACGACACCGCCCAGTCCCAGATGTCGCCGTCGGAGTACGACAGTTCGATCGAGGTGCCGGTGACCTCGACCGGGTCGCCGTAGATCGCGCTGTTGAAGTACTCCTGGGAGTTCTCCAGGTTCAGGTTGATGCAGCCGTTGGTGACGTTCGTATTGCCTTGGGCGCCAATGCTGTTCGGGTTGCAGTGGATGAACTCGCCGTTGTTGGAGATCCGCACGGCGAACCGCTCGTGCACGTTGCTGTAACCGGCCGCGGGGTTGGACATGTAGAAGTCTGCGTACTTCTCCGTGACGACATGAATGCCGCTGCGGGTGATGTTGCGGGGCAGGTCGGCCTCACCGTAGCTGCAGGGGAAGTCCATGATGACCGCTCCGGTTCCGTCGAGCACCTGGATGCGGTGCGACGAGGCCTCGGCCTTGACCACCTGGCGGCGGCCGATCTCGAAGTTCAGCGTGATGTCCTGCGCACCGAACGCACCGTCGCCGAACGGAACGCCGTAGAGCCGCGCCTCGACGTTGACCTTGGTGCCTGCCGGGTAGTACTCCTTGCTCCGGTAGTGCACCCGCGAGCCGCCCACCTCGTCGGGCAGCCACGCCCAACTGCCCTCGACCGGTGGCTCCGTCGTGACCTTCAGCGCCTTCTCGACTGCGGCCTTATCGGAGATCGCCGCGTCGAACTGGATGATGACCGGTGCCGCGACACCGACAGTCTGGCCGTCGGCGAGCTGGAAGGCGCCGTTGACCTGCTTGGTCGGGTTGATCGTGGTGAAGTTGCCCTGCACGGGGACGGCCTTGCCGTCGTGGCCGACCACCGAGCCGGCCCAGCTGTAGGACGCGCCGTAGCCGAGCGGTTCGGTGGTGGCGAAGCTGGTGCGGTCGCGGTTGAGGGCGCCCGCGACCACCTTGCCGTCGGCGTTGGTCAGCGTGACGCGCTGAAACCAGCCGTCCTTGACGTCGACGCGCACCGGCGCGACGGGCGCGACGTCGGTGGCGTTGTCGGCGGGTTGATAGCTGATCGACGGCGCAGACGGCGCGGACGGTGCCTCGGCGGTTGGTTTGCCGACCCTGCTCCCACAGGCAGCGAGTGCGCCCGGCGCGACGACCCCGACCGCGAGTGCGGTCAGGGCCTTCCGCCGACTGAACGACGGAGACGGATTGGCTGGGCTCACGTGGACCCAGGGTACCTAGAGTGAGGCCCCAATCAGAATCGGCTCGGGTGTGAGATCGATCCCGAA
>Ga0070665_100004736_pt1 | contig 14161 bp, 10 predicted proteins | sample KBSS13metaG_FD_65862 | JGI IMG/M metagenome (GOLD analysis project Ga0070665, IMG submission 65862) | Switchgrass rhizosphere microbial communities from Kellogg Biological Station, Michigan, USA - KBS S1-3 metaG | ecosystem: Host-associated > Plants > Roots > Rhizosphere > Soil ... | reverse complement strand
CGCGCTGCGATATTCGCGGACGCGTTTCGCGATCGGCGCGCTTCGTGAGTATCATGCGGCCATGATGCGCGTTGTCCTTGCGGTGCTGCTTTCCGGCAGCTCGCTCGCCGCGTTGACGATCGCGGCGCCGCAAACGGCGGCGCCCACCTCAACCGCGCAGGATCCGTTTCCCGAAGGTACCGGTAAAGCGGCGCTGATGAAGGTGTGCAGCAACTGTCACTCCGCGGAAAGCGTGATTCAGAGTTTCCGCACACGGCAGGAATGGGCGGACGTCATCGATCAGATGGCGCGGTTCGGCGCCGAGGCGAGCGACACGGAATTCGATCAGATTCTCACGTACCTGGCGGTTCACTTCTCGCCGATCAGGATCAACAAGGCCGCCGCCAGGGATCTCGAGGGCGCGCTCGACGTGCCGGCCGGTATTGCGGAGGCGATCGTCGCCTATCGTCAGGCGAACGGCGATTTCAAGACCCTCGATGACCTGAAGAAAGTGCCGGGTCTCGACGCCGTGAAGGTCGACGCCCAGAAGACGAGGATCACCTTCTAGCCGCGCGCCGGCTCGTTTTGCATCGCGCAACGCCCGCTCTCGATCGGAGTGGTGTGACCACCTCGGCGCGGAACGGGATCACGCGTCAATTGGACCGGTTCTTGGCGAAATAGCTGTCTCCGCGCGATCACGACGCGATCTTTCAGAGTGAAATGGGCGGACGCCGCTGCGCGCCGCTTGCCGCCGCCGGGGCACCCCGAGTATCGTCTCGCGCAGCGTCTCGATCCGGTCGCGGAGGCCCCACGCATGGTCAATCGCTCCACAGTGCAAGCCGCGATCGATGCCGGCTCCGGTGTCTTGAGGCTCGAGCCCGCCTGGGTGCCGCGCACGTTCATGCTGCCCGGCCGTCGCCTCAAGCTGCACCCCGACGATCTGTACGCGCTCGGCGCCCATCGCGGTGGCATCAACGAGCGCTGGTTCTCGTCCACCACGAACGCGGATAACGGACCCGGCACGCCGCCCGACGAGGGGCTGAGCTACGTCAGGCTCAAGAACGGCAACCGCCTGCTGCTCAAGGAGGCGGTGGACGCGGCCGGCGATCTGCTGATCGGATCGTCCGTGATGCAGCGCGAAGGCGGCTGGAATCTGCTCTGCAAGTTCTTCGACAACATGGGGCCGATTCCGCATCACATGCATCAGAACGACGCTGATGCGGCACGCGTCGGCAGGCGCGGGAAACCAGAGGCGTACTATTTTCCGCCGCAGTACAACCAACTCGACAACGATTTCCCCTACACGTTCATGGGACTCGAGCCGGGGACGGAGAAGGCCGACGTGCTGCGGTGCCTCGAGAACTGGAACAAGGGCGACAACGGGATTCTCTTTCTGTCGCGGGCCTTCAGACTCCAGCCCGGCACCGGCTGGCAGGTCAATCCCGGCATCCTGCACGCGCCGGGCTCGCTCGTCACCTACGAGCCGCAGGTGAACAGCGACGTCTTCGCGATGTTTCAGTCCGAGGTGGACGGGCGCATCATCGACTGGAGCCTGCTCACCAAGGACGTGCCGCCGGAGCACCATCGCGATCTCGACTACATCGTGTCGATGCTGGACTGGGACGCGAACGTCGACCCGGCGTTCGCGAAGCGGAACCGCGTCTTCCCGACGCCAGTCAGGCCGGTCGAGGAGACCGAGGCGGAGGGCTATCGGGAGTTGTGGGTGTGCTACGGCACGCCGTACTACTCCGCGAAAGAGCTGACCGTCCTTCCGCGCCGGACCGTGACCGTTCGCGATGCGGCGGCCTACGGGCTGATCCTCACGCAGGGTCACGGCACTTTCGGCCCGCATCACGTCTCCACGCCGTCGATGATTCGATTCGGACAGATGACGGAGGACGAGCTGTTCGTGACCGATGAAGCCGCACGCGCCGGCGTTCGCATCGAGAACGCGAGCGACTCGGATCCGCTCGTGATCCTCAAGCACTTTGGTCCGGGCAATCCAGACGCGCCGGGTAGGAATTAAGAATTAAGAATTAAGAATTAAGGCTGATGCACACATTCCCCGCTCTTCACAATGCCATGTGGCCGGGTCTCGTTGGCAAGGGACCGGATTCCGAGCCGCCGATCGATCTCGATACGATGCTCGATCTCACCGCGAATGCCTCGGTCGGGGGTGTGAAGTTCGACGGCGTCGATCTGTTTCTCTTCGACCCGCATGTCAGCATCGACTCGAGCCCGGACGAGGTGAAGCGCCTCGCCGACCGCATTCGCGCCAGGCAGTTGGCGGTCGGTTCGCTCGTCGCGCCGGTCTGGCCGCCGACGGGCGGTGGCTCGGCGATGGGCGACGCCACCGAGCGGCAGAAGTTCGTGACCCAGGTCCGCAAAGCCTGCGAGATCGGGAAAACGCTTCGTGAAGTCGGAATCCGCCGGTCGGGGGTGATTCGCATCGATTCGGCGGTGAGTCCGTCGGAGTGGGCAAAGGATCCGCAGGGCAACACGAAGAGAATCGCCGACACGTTCCGCGAGGCGTGCACGGTCGCCGAAGGGTTCGGCGAGCGCCTTGCGGCGGAAGGGGAGATCTGCTGGGGCGGCATGCACAGCTGGAAACACAACGTCGAGTTGCTGGAAGCCGTCGGCCGGCCGAAGACGCTCGGTTTCCAGGCCGACATGGCGCACACGCTGCTGTTCACGCTCGGGTACAACGCGCCCGAGGACCGCCTGCTGCCCGACCCATTCGATTGGAAGAGCGCCGACGCGCTCGACTCGGCGCTGAAGACGATGACGCGATCGTTGAGGCCCTGGACGATCGATTTTCACGTCGCCCAGAACGATGCCACCGTGAAGGGCTCGGGCTCGCACGACAAGACCGGACGTCATTGTCTGCCCGACGATCCGAACGGCAAGCTCGATGTAGCCCGCCACGCCGGTTTCTGGATGCGCGACGACAGCGGCGAACCGACGCGCGCGTTTGCGCACATCTGCTGGGACGGCTGCATGTTTCCGAACGAGACGATGATGCGGCCGGAAACCTGGACCTCGGTGCTCGCCACGATGATCGCGGTTCGCAACGCCCACGGCTGGGACTGACCATGGCCAGGAGACCGCTCAACATCGCGCTCGTCGGCTACGGTTTCATGGGCAGGACGCACAGCAACGCGTTCCGACAGGCGCCGCGCTTCTTCGATTTACCGTTCGAGCCGGTCCTTCGCGCCGTGGTCGCTCGCAACGCCGATCGTGTGCGCGCGTTCGCCGATACGTGGGGCTATCAGTCGGCGGAAACCGACTGGCGCGCCGTGGTCGAGCGCGCGGACATCGATCTAGTCGACATCGCGAGCCCCAACGATACCCATGCGGAGATCGCCATCGCGGCCGCGCGTGCCGGGAAGATGGTGATGTGCGAGAAACCGCTCGGACGCACCGCGGCCGAAGCGCAGGCGATGGTGGCCGCGGTCGAAGCGGCCGGCGTCGCCAACATGGTCTGGTACAACTACCGCCGCGTGCCGGCCGTCATGCTGTTGAAAGCGTTGATCGACGAGGGCCGGCTCGGACGCATCTATCACTACCGCGCGCAATTTCTCCAGGACTGGACGATCTCGCAGGACCTGCCGCAGGGTGGCGAAGGGCTCTGGCGGCTCGATGCCGGCGTCGCCGGCAGCGGCGTGACGGGCGATTTGCTGGCCCACTGCATCGACACGGCACTCTGGCTGAACGGCTCGATTGCGGAAGTGACCGCGATGACTGAGACCTTCGTCAAGCAGCGCACGCACACGCTCACCGGCAAGATGACGCCCGTCGGGATCGACGATGCGAGCGCGTTCCTGGGACGGTTCGAGAACGGTTCGCTGGCGCTGTTCGAGGCGACGCGCTATGCGCGCGGTCACAAGGCGCTCTACACGCTCGAGATCAACGGCGCGGACGCGTCGGCGCGCTGGGACCTGCACGATCTGCATCGGCTGCAGTGGTTCGATCATCGCGACGAAGGACGCCTTCGCGGCTGGCGCAGCATTCACATCACCGACAGCGACCATCCGTACATGAAGCATTGGTGGGTGCCGGGGCTGCAGATCGGGTACGAGCACACGTTTATTCATCAGTTCGCGGACTTCCTGACCGGCATCGGGAACAAGAACGAGACCGCGCCGACGTTTCGCGACGGCCTCGCCACCGATTGCGTGACGGACGCCGTGCTCCAGTCCGCGAAGACCCGGCAATGGCAAGCGCCCGCGTCGCACGCGAAGGCGACGTAGGCATGGAGCGCAGATGTTGACAGGTCGTCTCGCGCTGGCGGGAGTGGTCGCCGCCTCCGCTGTACTTCTGGCGCAACCACCTCAACGCGGCGGCCCTGCCGCTGGTGCCCAACCTGCGGGTCAGGGGCGCGGCGGCGGGTTTACCCATCCCGAACCGATTGAGTTCGACAATCACGACGGCTGGCAATCGATCTTCGACGGGACGCTGAAGAACTGGGATGGCGACACGACCGTGTGGCGTGTCGAGGGCGACGACCTGATCGCGGAGGGGACGCCGCAGAAGCCGCTGCCCAATCCACAGACCCATTTGATCTGGCGCGGCGGCAAGGTGAAGGACTTCGAGTTGAAGCTCGAAGCCCGGCTCGATGGACCGGGCACGAACAGCGGCATCCAGTACCGCAGCTTCGAGCCATCACCCGGCAGGGGTCTTCCGCCGCCAGGGCAGGCGGCGCCCGGAGGCGGACGGCCCGGCGGCCCGCCTCCGCGTCCGCAGAGCAAGTGGCTGCTCGGCGGCTACCAGTTCGATCTCGACTTCGTCGGCCGCTTCACCGGCCAGCTGTACGAAGGCTTCACCGGCCGCGGGATCATCGCCTGGCGCGGCGACGTCGTGCACACGGTCAACGGGCAGAAGCCTCGGCTGTTGAGCAAGCTCGGTGATTCCGACGAGCTCAAGGGTTACATGAAGATCGGCGACTGGAATCAAGTGCATCTGATCGCCCGCGGCAACACGTTGATTCACGTGCTGAACGGCCACGTCATGGCGATTCTGATCGACGACGACACGAGCGTGCGCGCCTTCGAAGGGCTGCTTGGTGTGCAACTCGAAGGGCAACCCGACGCGTCGCGCGTCGTGTTCCGGCACATCTACCTCAAGACACTGTAGGCCAATCATGAAGCATCTCGTCGCCGGCGTCGTCGTCATGAGTGCCGCCCTGGCGGCGCAATCCCCGCCGGCGTCCCAGGGCCGCGGGTCTGCCGGACAGCCTGGCCAGCCCGCACCGCTCGCGATGGCGGACCACGCGGGATTCGAGTCGATCTTCGACGGGTCGTCCATGAAGAACTGGGACGGCGATCCGGCATTCTGGCGAGTCGCCAGCGGCGCGTTGACCGGTCAGAGCACGGCCCAGAATCCGGTCAAGCAGAACACCTTCCTGATCTGGCGGGGCGGGGCGCCGAAAGATTTCGAGTTGAAGGTCGAGTATCGGCTCAGCGCAACCAACAGCGGTATCCAGATTCGCAGCGTGCAGCTGCCGCCGGGCCCCGAGATCGGCAAGTGGGTGATGAAGGGGTACCAGGCGGACATCGACGCCGACAATCAATACACCGGTCAGATTTACGAGGAACGGGGCCGCGGGTTTCTCGCGATGCGCGGCCAGGCGACCTATATCCCGAACGGCGGTCCGCCGCGTGTAGTCGGGAACCTGCAGCAGACGCCGGACGAGCTGAAGGCGCTCATCAAGACCGGCGACTGGAACCAGGTGCACCTGATCGCGCGCGGGAACACGATCGTCCAGATTCTCAACGGCGCCGTCACGAGCATGGTCGTCGACGACGATCTCGCCAATCGTCAGCTTGGCGGGCTGATCGGATTTCAGATGCACATGGGTCCACCGATGACCGTGGAATTTCGCAACATCTGGCTGAAGCCGCTGTGAGATTGTGAGCGCTCGCTTCCTCGCCTTCGATCTCGGCGCCGAGAGCGGCCGGGCGATGGCCGGCACGCTGGACCGCGGGATTCTCGGCCTGCGCGAAGTGCACCGCTTCGCGAATGAGCCGGTCCGCCTGAACGGATCGCTGCAGTGGGACGTGCTCCATCTGTGGCGCGAGATGCGCTCCGCGCTCGAGAGCCTTGGCGGCGCGCGGCTCGAGAGCATCGGCGTCGACAGCTGGGGCGTCGACTACGCGCTCATCGGCGAGCGCGGAAACCTGCTCGAGAATCCCTATCATTACCGCGACCGGCGCACCAGCGGCGCGATGGAGGCGGTCTTCGAACACGTGAGCCGCGACAGCATCTACGCGGTCACGGGCATCCAGTTCCTGCCGTTCAACACGATCTATCAGCTCTTCGCCGCCTGTCGCGCGACGCCGGATCTCGTGGACGCCGCTCGCGCACTCGTCACCATTCCCGATCTGTTCAACTACTGGCTCACGGGGCGGCTGACGTCGGAATACACGGTGGCGACCACGACTCAGTGCATCGACGCGAGGACTCGGACGTGGGCCACCCACATGCTGGAGCAGATCGGGCTGCCGACCCGCCTGGTCCAGCCCCTGGTCGAGCCGGGAACGACGATCGGCGCGATGCAGGCGAGCGTCCTCTCGACGTTCGCGGGAACGCCGGTCGTCGCTCCCGCGTGCCACGACACGGCATCGGCCGTGGCCTCGGTGGCGGCGTCCGGCAGCACTGCGTTCCTGAGCTCGGGCACATGGTCGCTGCTCGGGACCGAGTTGAACGAGCCGCTCATCACCTCGAGGGGCCTGGCGCTCAATTTCACGAATGAAGGCGGGGTCTGCGGGACGACTCGCTTGTTGAAAAACATCGCAGGACTTTGGCTGCTTCAGTCGTGCCGTCAGCACTGGAAGTCAGAAGGCTTCGACGTGCCGTACGACGCGCTGGTCGCCGGCGCCGCCGACGAGCGCCGGGCTTTCCGATCGCTCATCGATCCCGACTATCCGCCGTTCCTGAACCCGAGCAGCATGCCGGAGACCATCGTCAACTATTGCCGGGCGACCGGTCAGCCCGAGCCTGACGAACCGCCGGCGTTCGTGCGCGCGATTCTGGAGAGCCTGGCCTTCAAGTACCGGGCAGTCCTCGAGTCGCTCGAGGAAGTGACCGGCCGCCGTTTCACCGAGATCCGAATCGTCGGCGGCGGATCGCGCAACCGTCTGCTGCAGCAGTGGACTGCCGACGCGACGGGCCGCACCGTGATCGCGGGGCCGGCGGAAGCGACCGCGCTCGGGAACATCGGGCTCCAGATGATCGCGACCGGCGCGGCTGGTTCGCTGTCGGAGGCCCGCGCGATCATCGACCGATCGTTTCCCGTCGAACGGTTCGAGCCGATCGACGCAGACCGATGGGACCGGGAATACCGGCGTTTTCAACAGTACGTGGAGTATTCCTGTGCCTGATGCGGCGTTGCCGGCGACCAAGTATCTGCAGAATCTCTGGGACGAAGCGGAAGCCATCCGGCTGTCGGATCGCCCACTCGAACTCTTGCGGTATCGCTCCAACCTGCTCGGGGCCGATCTGCGCATCACGAACTTCGGCGGCGGGAACACGAGCTCAAAACTCACGTTGCCGGATCCGCTGAGCGGTGCTCCGGTGCGTGTGCTGGCGGTGAAGGGCAGCGGCGGCGATCTGCGTTCGATCGGCGCTGCGGGCTTTGCGCTGCTGTACCTCGACAAGCTCGAGCAGTTGTTGACGCGCTATCGCGGCGAAGCGCACGAAGATGAGATGGTCGCGCTCTACCCGATGTGCGCATTCGGCGAGAGCAAGGTTGCGGCGTCGATCGACACGCCGCTGCACGCCTTCCTCCCGTTCGATCACGTCGACCACCTCCATCCGGATTGGTGCATCGCGCTGGCGGCGAGCGCCAACGGCGCGACGAAACTCGAAGAGTTCAACGCCCGCTACGGGCGCCGCATCGTCTGGATGCCGTGGCAGCGGCCGGGATTCGAGCTGGGCGTCATGCTGCGGCGCGCGGTCGAAGAACATCCAGGCTGCGACGGGATCCTGCTCGGGAGCCACGGGCTGTTCACGTGGGGACACACCCAGCACGAGTGCTATCTGAACAGCATCAAGACGATCGATCAGATGGGTGAGTTCGTCGAGGATCACGCGCGCGCCTCAGGCCGTCCCCGGTTTGGAGGCGCTCAGGTGACGGCGACGATCGATCGCGATGCGGTGGCGGCGGCGGTGCTGCCTCACCTGCGCGGCGTGGTGTCGTCGAACCGCCGCGCGATTGCGCACTACAACACGTCGGACGCCGCGCTGGCCTTCGCCAATTCGCGCTGGGCCGCCGACTTGTGCCGGATGGGAACGAGCTGTCCGGATCACTTCCTGCGCACCCGCATTTGTCCGATGTTTGTCCCGTGGAATCCGGCAGACGAGGACATGGGCAGGCTCCGGCAGCGGATCGACGAACAGATCGGTCCGTATCGCGACGAGTACGTGAGCTACTACCGATCGTGCGCACAGTCCGATTCACCGGCCTTGCGCGATTCGAACCCGTCGGTCGTCGTGATCCCCGGACTCGGCGTCTTCGGCTTCGGCAAGGACAAACGTGAAGCGCGGATCACCACAGAGTTTTTCGTCAACGCCGTTCACGTGATGGCCGGAGCGACCGCCCTCGAAGACAGCACGACGAAGCTCGACGCCTTGCCGCAGGCACGCCGTGCGGATCAGGCGAGCGCGTTCACGAGCTTCCACAACTATGTCGCGCTCCCGAGAAGGGAAGCGTTCCGCATCGAATACTGGGCGCTGGAGGAAGCGAAACTGCAGCGGATGCCGCCCGAGCGCGAGTTCAGCCGGAAGATTGCGCTCGTCGTCGGCGGCGGAAGCGGCATCGGGCGCGAGGTCGCGCTCCTGCTCGCTCTACGGGGCGCTCACCTCGTCGTCGCGGACCTGCACGCCGCCAATGCCGAGTCGACCTGGGCCGACGCACAGAAGCTGTCGTCACCGGAAACGGGCATGGCAGCGGTGCTGGATCTCTCATCACGTGAGAGCATCGGTGCAGCGGTACGGGCCGCGATTCTGGCCTTCGGCGGTATCGACATCGTGATCAACACGGCCGCGATCTATCCCACGCCCGATCCGTCCGCGACCAGCGCGGAACCAGTCTGGGCGAGGACGCTGCACCTCAACGTCACCGGTAATTTCCTGCTGGCCGAGGAAGCGTCGCGCGTGCTGACGGAACAGAACCTGCCGGCCGCGATGGTTCTCACGAGCTCGGCCAACGCGATCGTTCCCAAGAGCGGCAGCGAAGCCTACGACGTCAGCAAGGCCGCGGTGAACCACCTGATTCGGGAGCTCGCCATCGGGCTCGGCCCCCTGGTGCGCGTGAACGGCATCGCGCCGGCAACCGTGGTCGCGGGATCGTCGATGTTCCCGCGCGATCGCGTCGTCGTTGCATTGAAGAAGTACGCCATCCCGTACGCTGATGATGAGGCGACCGAAGCGCTGCGGTCGAAGCTTGCGGCCTTCTACGCAAAACGGACGATCACGCGGCTGCCGATCCTGCCACAGGACTGCGCGAATGCGATCTGCTGGCTCGCCGGCGATGCCAGCGCGAAGACAACGGGCCACGTGATTCCCGTCGACGGCGGCCTCCCGGACGCGTTCCTGCGCTAGACGGCGTCCCGAGGATGTGGTGCAGGCATTCAGGCCTGCCCGACAACTGCGATAAGAAGAAACCGCGGAGACCGCAGAGAAATCGTTGTTCTCAGCGCACGCCGCGCTCTCCGCGGTTTTTTTCGTGATGTGTCAGCTTTTCACGACGGCACGGAGGCCAGCATAAGCTCGTCATTCGGGTAGATGTGGTTCACGTTGTCGGGCGTCACGAGTTGGTGCTTGACGAACACGGCAGGTGGGACCGCCCGGCGATGCAGGATATCCAGGGCGACGGCGACGATTTCGGCGCCGTACTTCTCCGGAAAGTACGCCACCGATCCGACCATGCGCGTTCCGGGCTCACGTAGCTCGGCGCGCCCTTCGGGTGAGGCGTTGTGGCCCATGATCGCGCACGCGTCGGTCCTGCCCGCTTCCTGGAACGCTCGTAACGCTCCCAGGGCACTGGGATCGTTGATCGCGCCGACGAGCGATCGGCGCGATTTCGTATAGCGCAGATGACGCCGCATGGCTTCGAAGCTGTCGCCGAGTTTTCCGTCGCCATCCAATTGCGTCTCCTTGCAGTGCTCGAGCTGGGGGAATACTTCCTTCATCCCGACCAGCATTCCGGTCAGCCGCATTTTCGGAAGGCTGCCGGCCCGGGCGAGCGTGATCAACACGATTTCGTCGACATCGCCGTGCCAATGCTGTTTGGCCCACCTCCCGAGGTACCGGCCGCCGATCAGGCCGGCCTCGTAGTTGTTGGCGCCGAAGTAGGTGGCACCGGGGTGCGGTACTTCGATCGCGATCAACGGGATGTTCGCCTCGCGGTACTTGGCCGCGACGATGGGGGCGACGTGCTCGTCGGTCTGGAATTCGATGACCAGATCGACCTTCTCGCGCACGAGAATATCGGCGTTGCGCTGCGCGATTTTCGGACTGTAGCGATTGTCGAGCGAGATGAGCTCGACCCCCTCGGCCGCTGCCGCCCTCTCGAGGCTGAGCGAGACTTCTTTCGAGAAGGTGTAGTCGGTGCCCTGCGCCGCGTAACCGAGCCTGTAAGGCTTCTGCTTGAACGGCCGCAAAGAGCACCGGTACAGGTTTTCACCGACCTTGTCGACCATTCCGCATCGCTCGAGGGTGTAAAGCAGGCGAAACGCCATGCTCTTGGGCAGTCCGCTTCGGCCCGCGATCTCACGCAGCGGAAGCGCCTCGCCGGAGGAACGAAACGCCGACAGCAGTCGAGATGCGTGAACGACCGACTTCACCAGGTACGGATCCCGTGCAGACTCTTCCCGACTCATGACCGCTCCCTGTTTCCTCGACGGATCGCCTCGTGCTGTCCTACGAATTCGTCGGCGATTCTTGCGCGGCAACCCGTGGGAGCGCCAGCTTTTTGTTTCGCTGAGCAAAACATCACGGATGGGCTTCCATCTCCATCCTCGGGCAACGCCGATGAATCCGGCCGGATCTGATACGCTTTCGGCGGGGTTCCGGCCGTTTGGCCGGTTCGATTCCAGGCCCGAGTTGTTTCAGCCTGCCAAACATAAAGAGTCGCGACGAAAGCGTTTGACTCCGGCCACGGCGCGACCTACAAACGTGCACGATTCATGAGACGAGTCGTCACGTTTGCCGTTCTTGCCGCGCTTACCGTGGCGGCCTTTGCGACGGCCCGGCCGCAGTCCGGACCTCCGTCGAGGGTCGAACTCGAACAAGAGCTGGCCAAATACCGGCGCCTCGTGAGCGACTGGGCGGGGTTGACGCGCTACGGCAGCGAGAACAGCGAGCTGGCGCCGCCTGCCGCCGGCGAGCAGCGCGTCGTGTTTCTCGGGGATCAGATTACGGAGCTCTGGGGGCAGGGCGAGTCGAAGTTCTTTCCGGGTAAGCCCTACCTCAATCGCGGGATCGCCGGTCAGACGACGCCGCAGATGCTCGTTCGCTTCCGTCAGGATGTCATCGCGCTCAAGCCGCGCGTCGTCGTGATTCTCGGCGGCACCAACGACTTGACGGGCGTGCTCGGCCCCGGCACCGAGGGCACGATCGGCGATCACATCACCTCGATGACCGAGCTCGCGAAGGCGAACGGCATCCGCGTCGTGCTCGCGTCGGTGACGCCGGTCTGCGACTGTTTCAAGGACCAGACGAGCGTGCGGCCGCAGGGAAAAATCATCGGGCTCAACGGCTGGATCAAGGAGTTCGCGGCGCGCACCGGGGCCGTGTATCTCAACTACTACGGCGCGCTCGCCGAGGGACGTGATTTCCGCATGCCGCTGACCCGCGACGGCCTGCTGCCGAACGACGCGGGATATGCCGTGATGGCGCCGCTTGCCGAACAAGCCATCGCGCAGGCACTGGCTCAGAAGTAGAGACGCAAAGGAGCTGCGGTGATGAGAGAACCCGGCCGTCCTGTCGCCGTTGCCATCGTCCTGGCTCTTGCGGGCGCGAGCGCCGCGCATGCGCAGGGACGAGGCGGCTCCAACTGGACCACGACGAGCAGCGACGCCCAGCGAACCGCGTGGGTGAAGACCGATCCGAGGATTTCCAAAGAGAGCTTTCAGAAGCCTGGCTTCCAGCTGCTCTGGAAGAACAAGCTCGAGAACCAGCCGAGGCAGCTGGAGTCGTTGACGCAGCCGATGCTGCTCTCGAACATCATTTCGTACAAAGGGTTCAAGGCGCTGGCGTTCGTCGGCGGAAGCTCGGACAACGTTTATTCGATCGACTACGACCTGAACAAGATGTTCTGGAAGCGGCATCTGAACACGATGCCGGCCGGACCCGGGACGATCGCTTGTCCCGGGGCGATGACGACAATTACCCGTGCGACACCGCTCGGCCAGACGACGCCACCCGCGGGACGAGGCGCTCCGCCGGCGCCAGGAGGCGGTGGCGGCGGCCGCGGCGGGAACACGAACGTCTACGCGATCTCGAGCGGGGGGCTCCTGCACACTCTGAATCCGCAGACCGGCGACGACATGACGCCGCCCGTCAAGCTCCTGCCGCCGAACGCCAAAGCGGTTGGAGCGGTTCTGATCGACACGACGATGTACGTGGCGACGCGCGACGGCTGCGGATCGACGGCAAACGGCGTGTACGCCATCGACCTGGCGAGCGACTCGAAAGCCACGACGCATTGGGAATCGAAGGGCGGGAGCGTCGCGGGAACCGCGGGCGTCACATTCGGGACCGACGGCAATCTCTACGTGGCAACCGACGGCGGCGCTCCCGGTTCCAACGACGCCAACGCGATCGTCGCGCTCGATCCGAAGACGCTGGCGGCCAGGGACTGGTTTTCGGCGGGTTCGACCCCGTTCACGACGTCTCCCGTCGCCTTCACGTACAAAGGCAAGGATCTGATCGTCGCGGCGAACGCCGACGGCAGGTTGTATGTGCTCGATGCCGCGTCGCTCGGAGGAGCAGATCATCGAACGCCGTTGTCGAAGACGGCACCGTATTCAGCCGGCGCCGCTGACTTTGCCGCAGGAGCGCTGGCGACGTCGGAAAACGCAGACGGATCGCGCTGGGTGTTCGCGGCGGCCGCCGGACCGCCGGGCGCGGGCACCAACGCCGGTTCCGCCAACGGCGCGATCACCAACGGAGCCGTCGTCGCTTACAAGCTCGTCGAGCAGAATGGGTCGCTGAGTCTGCAGGCTGTCTGGACGTCGCGCGACATGCTGTCGCCCGCGCCGCCGGCCGTCGTCAACGGGATCGTGTTCGCGATCTCGACCGGTGAATTCCGGTCCGCCGACGTGCAACTCACCGCGGCGCAGCGGGCGCAGCGTGCCAAGCCGGCCGTGCTGTACGCGCTCGATGCCGCGACCGGCAAAGAGCTGTGGTCGAGCGGCAACACCATTTCTTCGTTCGTGCGTGGAGTGGGACCGTCGGCGGGCGATGGGCAGGTCTACGTCGTCACTTATGACGGCACCGTTTACGCATTCGGTATCCCACTGGAGCACTAGGGGACTTCCATGAAAATCATCGTCTTTTGCGCGTCGGTCAGCTTGTGCTGCGCTGCCGGTTGGGTCGTGCGCGACGTACCTGTGGCCGCGCAGAGTGGCCGGCCCGCACCGATCGACTGGGTCACCGACGGCAACGACAACCAGCGTACGGGCTGGCAGCGAAACGAAACGATCCTCACCAAGAAAAACGTCAAGAACCTGAAGGTCCTCTGGAAGATTCAAACGGGGAACCAGGTACGCGCGCTGCATTCGCTCATGCCGGTCTTGATCATCGGCCGCCTGAACACGTCGAATGGCGTGCGCGAGGTGGGGATTGTCAACGGCATCTCCGACAACCTCTACGCCTTCGACGTCGAGTCGGGGACCATCCTGTGGCAGAAGCACTGGAACTACACGCCGCCACCGGGGTCGGGCCCGCAAACGGTCAGCACCAATCCGGATCCGGCGCACCTTGGTTTTCTGCGGCCCGGCGGAAGCAGCGACACGCCGGTCATCGGTCCGGCGGACGCGCAAGGGCGGCGGCCGGTGTACTTCGTGACCGGCGACGGCATGCTCCACACCATCAACGCGGCTGACGGCAGTGATCTGGTGCCTCCCTACATGTTCCACATCGGCAAAGGCTGGTCGCTCAACCTGGTCGGCAACGTGCT
>Ga0070665_100004734_pt1 | contig 14163 bp, 7 predicted proteins | sample KBSS13metaG_FD_65862 | JGI IMG/M metagenome (GOLD analysis project Ga0070665, IMG submission 65862) | Switchgrass rhizosphere microbial communities from Kellogg Biological Station, Michigan, USA - KBS S1-3 metaG | ecosystem: Host-associated > Plants > Roots > Rhizosphere > Soil ... | reverse complement strand
GCTCAGGGCAGGTGAAATTGCCGTGCATCGCGGACAGCTCGAGGATGCCTCACGACTATTCGATCGGGCGCTGGCAGCCGGCCGCGACGATCCGAGCGTCGTCTGGTCGGCCCACGAAGGGCTCGCACAGGTGGCGATGACGGCGAAGCGGCCGCCCGACGCGATGCGGCATTTCGCCGCCGCGCTCGACACCGTCGAGAAAACTCGATCGGACCTCATGCGGACAGACTACAAGCTGTCCTACCTCACGCGCCTGATCGACTTCTATCGCGTCTATGTCGACGCGCTCGTGGATCAAGGACAAGTCGAGCGGGCGCTCGAAATCGCCGACTCCAGCCGTGGACGGGTGCTCGCCGAGCGCCAGGGCGTTCCGGCGGCTGTGGCAGCTGGCGCGCCTGGAAACCTTCGCCAACGCGCCGCCGAATCCGGAGCCGTGTTTCTCTCGTACTGGCTGGCGCCGTCAAGGTCGTATTTGTGGGTCGTCACGCCGGCGCGCGTCCAGCTCTTTCCGCTCCCGCCGGCGAGGGAAATCGAAGATCTCGTCCGGCAGCACCAGGCTGCCATCGACAACGTCATCGCGGACCCGCTGAAATCCGCCGCGGGCGCCGGCGATCGGCTGTTCGACATCCTCGTCCGGCCCGCGCTGCCATCGCTCCCGCACGGCAGCCGCGTGCTCATCGTCCCTGACGCGGCTCTCTATGCTCTGAATTTCGAAACGCTGCCCGCGCCGGGGTCTGACTGCCGACTGCCGACTGCCGACTGCCGACTACGAGGTCGCCACTACCTCATCGAGGACCTCGAGATTGCCGTGGCGCCGTCGCTGGCGATGTTGAACACTCGGCCGTCGCCGCCCTTGGCGTCCGCCCGATCGCTGCTCCTCATCGGCAACGCCACGGCGCGCGCGCCCGAGTATCCCGGCCTGAAGTTCGCGAGCGCCGAGATGGCGAGCGTCGCGCGGCACTTCCCCGCCGGCCACGTGACGTCCTTCGACGGCGCGCGGGCGGTGCCCGCGGCGTACCGCGAGGCCATGCCTGATCGGTTCTCGCACGTCCACTTCACCGCGCACGCCACGGCGAACCTCGACAGCCCGCTCGATTCGGCCGTCATCCTCAGCGGTCCGGACGCCGCGTTCAAACTCTACGCGCGCGACGTCGCCGCGCTGCCGCTGAACGCGGAGCTTGTGACCGTGTCGGCCTGCCGCAGCGCGGGCGAACGCACGTACTCCGGCGAGGGTCTCGTCGGCTTTGCGTGGGCGTTCCTGCGCGGCGGCGCCCGCCGGGTCGTTGCGGGGTTGTGGGACGTGGACGACAAGTCCACGGCGGAATTGATGGATGGTCTCTACGCCGGCCTGGCCGCCGGCGAGCCCGCGGGAAAGGCCCTGCGCGCGGCGAAGCTGACACTGCTCCACCGCGGCGGCCCGACCGCAAAGCCCTACTACTGGGCGCCGTTCGAACTGTTCACGCTGTCGCCCTGAAACAAGACGCGTTCACGAACCACAAAGCTCACGAAGATCACAAAGGCAGTTGTGCTTCCTTCGTGCTCTTTGTGATCTTTGTGGTTCCACAATGACGTTCGCAGTGTGTTTCAGTTCCCTCCGCGTCCCGGAGCCGGCGGCGCGTTCTTCGTGGCCGCGTCCCAATGCTCCTGGATCATCCCGTCGTCCACTCGCACCATGTCGAACCAGTACGCGGGGTACGTCTTGCTGGCATCGTCGGGATCCTTTTCCATCCGCTTGACGATCAGGAACACGTACGAACCGCTGGCGAACATCAGCGTCGGCTTGGTCTTCCACCCGGGCTGGAGCGGCTCGGGCTTACGGATCTTGCTGAAGAACTCGACGAAGGCCGCGCGGCCGGTGGGGACGTTCGGGTTGTGCTGGATGTAGGTCGGCGCCATGACCTTCTCGGCGAGCTCGACGTGCCCGTACTGAAGGATGTCCTTGAACTCCACCGTCGCGATCTCGAGGTTCTTCTTCTCCTGCGCCGAGTGGTTGAACGTCACCTTCTCGTAGTCGATGCCGTCAGGCGCGCCGCCGGTCGCCCCGCCCTTCGCCTTCTGCGCGTAGTCCCAGTGTTCCTGGACCTTGCCGTTTTCGATCCGCAGCATGTCGTAGGTGTTGTACTTGTAGGTCTTGGTCGCGTCGGCCGGGTCCTTGCCCTCGCGCTCCCAGACGAGCACGACGAAGTCGCCCTTCGCGAACTGCACGACGGGCGGGTTCGCCAACTTGTCGGGAATCGGCGTGATCGGCGCGCCGGTGCGGCCGAAGAACTGCACGAAGCCCGCGCGGCCGGTCGGGACGTTGATGTTGTGCTGGATGTAGTTTTCCGCCTGGTACTTCGGCGCGAGGTCGAGGTGCCGCGCCTGCAGCACGTCGCGCCACCAGTCGAGGACGAACTTCAGGTTCGCCTGCTCCTTCGCCGTCATCGGTCCCACGGCCGCCAGCATCGCCGCACCGCTCAGAGACAACACAATACCTGCGGCACCCAGCCATTTCATCGTGCGAGTCTTCATCGTCGGCTCCTTGTCGTGTCTCCGGGCAAGTGTTCCAGGTCCCGGTTGTTTTCGTTGCAGATGAACTCCATCAGATCTGTTCCCAGGACGAGCCCGACGTCCTCGGTCAGGCTCCACGGACGGGTGTAAGCCTTCGGATCGTCGATCGTGATCTGGATCTCCATGTGGCCGAAATCCTTCCGCCGGAATCGCTCCGTCACGTGCAGCGCGTCGGTCGTCGGACGGCCCAGCTGATCGAGCCACGCCTTGCCGTTGAAGCCCCGCGTCTCGACTACCAGCGTGTCGCCGTCCCATCGGCCGGTCGAATAGCCGTGCCACGTGGGATTCGCGTCGGGCGACGGCTCGCGGCCGTCCATGAAGATCTGCCGCCACAGGTTGAACGCTTCGTACACGACGACGATGGAGCCGGGCGTCTGGAGCATCTTCCAGGGATAGGCCACGGCATTCACTTTCGGAACGCCTTGCGGCAGGCAGCTGGCGTCGGGATCTTCGCGCGACAGGGCGCCGTCCTTGCGCCGGTCGAACAGTTCCTTCGCCCACGGCTGGAACGGCACGGCGTCCGGAGGCATCCCCCGCGCGATGTCGCGAAGAAACGAATTGTCCTTCGACGACCACGGGCCGGTCAGGTCAGGCTTGCCGTCCGGCGTGCGCGGCGTGGGCGCCTGCAAGTCGGGCTTGCCGTCGGCCGTGCGCGGCACGATCGGCGGAGGCACTTTGATCCAGTTCTGCGCCAGGACCGGCGCGGACGTGACGAGCGCCGCCAGAACCAGGGCGCCGGCGGATTTCACAGCGCCGAGCATAGCACCGCTCGCGAACCGCGGGCAGTCCATACCTCCCGCGTATCGGCCAGTTCCGCTGCGGTATGGACCTCTGTAGCGGCCGGGCTTCAGCCGGCCGTCGTCGTCCGCCTGAAGGGCGCTACGGGCGCGCAAGGTCGCCGTAGATCGCGGCGATGAAGGCGTCGGGCGTCCCGTATCGCCCGTCGTAGTCCAGCGTGGGCCGCGCGGCCTTCACCTGCTCGAGCGTCAGCCCTCTGCGAATCAGATCGCGGATCCGATCCCGGACGATCGTCACCATATCGCGGTACTCGACCACGTCGGCCTCGTCGGCCAGCCTCCCGTGCCCGGGCACCACGTACGTGCCGCCCTCTTCCTTGTCTTTCGGGATCGCGACGTCGATGATCCGGTTCAAGCCGTCGATGAAGCCCTGGATGGTTCCGCCCCGGGCACGATCGATGACCGGGTAGCCGGTCGTCACGAAGACGTCGCCGGCCGCGATGACGTCCGACTTCCTGAAGAAGACCACAACGTCGCCGTCGGTGTGAGCCCCCGGCTGGTGCAGGAGTTGAATCGCTTCGTTGTTGAAATAGATCTCCTTGTCCGCGGTGAAGAACGTCTCGGTCGGCCACGCGCCGAACGGCGCGGGCGCCTGCCTGCCCGTCGGCGCGCTCATCCGCGCCAGCACGCGCTCGTGCGAGACGACGCGCGCGGCGGTGGTCGGCAGCCCGAAATTCCCCGGGGCGTTCCCGCCGAACCAGCGGCCGACCTTGGCGATCGGCTCGTTGCCACCTGTGTGGTCGTCGTCCACGCTGCTGTCGACGAGAATGCGGATCGGCTTGTCGGTGAACTGCCTGATCGCCGCCAGCACGGCGTCGCTCGTCCCGCGCGCGCCGGTGTCCACCAGCAGGACGCCCTCGTCGCCAACCTGCACGGTGATGTTCGCTCCCGCACCGATGAGCATGTGGACGTTGCCCTGGACCGGGACAATGCGGATCTGCTCCGCGCCGCGTCGATCGGGCGGCGCCGGCAGCTTCGGCTGGAATCGTGTGCCCGATGCGCGTCCCGGCTGATACTCCGGGTAGGTTTCCGCAGCGCCTCCGCGGATCGCCTCCGCCGGAAGCTTGTGCTTCGCCGCAAACTCCGTCAGCTTCGCCTGCGCGCCGCTCGAGCCCGGCAGGTAGTGCGGGACGTATCCCTTCGGGTGCCCCGCGACTTCGTCGACAACGTCGAACTGGCTGCGCGCGACCGTCTGTGCCGGGCTCAGCACCCAGTTCGAGCTGCGGATGAACGGCTCTTCGAGGTACACCGGGTCGTACACGACGGTCACGACCGTGAGCACGTCTCCGTGCCGCATGAAGTGCTCGGTCATCGTGGCCATGTCGCTATGAGCGACGCCGTTGCGCTGCAGCCAGCCGACCTTGAAATGCGTGGTCTCCACGGTGAGCGCGTCGCCGTCCCAGCGCGCCGTCGAGAAGCCGGCCCAGGTGTGGGGCGCGTATGCGGGCGGATGCGGCCGGCCGTCCAGCCAGAGCATGCGCGTGGCCTGTCCAAAGGTGCCGAACAACTCGTACGCGATCGTTTCCTGCGTGACCGGATCGAATTGCGGCGTGATGCGGATGTTGGCGGGCCCGCGCAACGAGTACGTGGACGGGTGCGGCTTCGCCTGGTGCTCGCGCAACGAGAGGATCGACGCGTCCCAGCTGTCCGCCTTCAGGCGTCCCGCGTCGTTGATCGGCAGGCCGGTATAGTCGCCAAGCTCCGGCCCCGGAATCCGGTGCTCCTGATCCTCGTGATAGCGCGCGCTCCACTCGCCGGAAAGATCCACCTGCGCCTGGATCGGGCGCGCGGCGGCGGCGAGAAGAAGGGCGCAGATCACCACCCGCATCGTGCGCTATCCTACATGCACCAGCGGCCTCCGGAGAGGATCTTCCTCGGCCTGCCGGAGCACCTCGCGCGTCACAGGGGCGGTGTCTCCCTCGCCGAACGCCAGGAACTTCAACAGGTACGCGACCGGGTTGCCTTCGGTCCATCCGAAGTAGACGTGCGGGATCTTGCCGGTTTCGTCGCGGATGTAGAGGAGCAGCGCGGCGATGGCGTTCGGAATCGCCGGGCTCGTGGCGCGGAGCACGTTGAAGCCTTCCACGCGGACGCCCTGGACGAGCAGGACCTCGCTGAACGTCGAGGCATCACCCCTCGCGACTTCGAGAAAGAGCACCTGGTGGTGTCGCGTCAGGTGGTGCGTCTGCCTCGCCTCGCGCAGCTTGTCCTCGTACTCCTTGCGATCGCCCGTGCCCGGCCGGTTCGCGATGATGTTGATGGCCTTGCCGCGCGCCGCGTTGGTGATGAACAGCTGCGCGAGCGGATCGGTGACGATGCCGAGCACGCGCAGTTCGGTCGAACGCAGAGTCCGCGAGATGAGCGACGAGATCACGATGGCGACGATGAAGACGGAGGCGATCTTGATGCCTTCGGGCCGTTCGATCATGTTCGTGATGCTCGTGTAGAGGAACACCACCGTGATCGACGCGAACAGCGCCCACCGGTGCCGCTGCCGCCACGCCGTGATCGCGACGGCCACGGCCCCGGAGCTCATCAGGACGAGCACGCCGGTCGCGTACGCGCCCGCCTGCGAGTCGACGTCGGCGCTGAAGACGATGGTGACGAGCACGGCGATCGCCGTGAAGATCACGACCAGCGGCCGCGTCGTTCGCGCCCATTCCGGAGCCATGCCGTAGCGCGGCAAGTACGTCGGCACGAGGTTGAGCAGGCCCGCCAGCGCCGATGCGCCCGCGAACCACAGGATCGCCACCGTCACGAGATCGAAGACCGTCCCGAATGCCCCGCCCAGGTACTTGTGGGCAATGTAGGCAAGCGCGCGGCCGTCGGCCGCGCCTCCACGCGCGAACGCTTCGGCCGGTATCAGCAGCACCGACACGACGCTGCTCGCCATCAGGAACACGCTCATGATCACGGCCGCCGCGGTCAGCAGCTTCTTGGTGTTTCGAATCCGCCCCCGCGGGTTCTCTTCGGTGTCGGTGTCGTCGCCGCGCACCAGCGGCATCACCGCGACGCCGGTTTCGAAGCCGGACAGGCCGAGCGCGAGCTTGGGAAACAGGATGATGGCCATCACCGCCATCACCGCCGGGTTGCCGTGTTCGACCAGCAGCATCGCGCGCCAGCGGTCCAGGAGCTCGGGGTGGCGGAAGATCTCGCGGGCCGCCACGGCCAGGACGACCGTGTTGAGTGACAGGTACGCGGCGACGATGACCACGGCAAGGCCAATCGCCTCCTGAAATCCCCGGAGAAAGATGCCGCCGAGCACGAGCAGCAGCACGATCGTCACCGCCCACTGGTGCTGCAGCCAGGCCGGCGTCATCGGGTTGTCGACGAGATGCGCCGCCGCGTCGGCCGCCGACAGCGTAATGGTGATGACGAAGCTCGTCGCCGCAAACCCCAGGAGCGACAGCACCATCGCCTTGCCCTTCCACCTGGGAAAGAGCTTTTCGAGGATCAGGATGCTGCCCTGCCCGTACGGGCTCATGTCCGCCACCCGGTGATACATCGGCAGGGCGCCGAACAGCGTCAGGATGACCAGGACCAGCGTCGCGACAGGCGCCAGTGCGCCCGCCGCCACAAACGCGATGCTCGGCTGATAGGCGAGCGTCGAGAAGTAATCGACGCCCGTCAGGCACATCACCCTCCACCAGCCCGTCGTGTGGACGGTTCGGGAGTGCGGTCCGACCGGCTCAGCTGAACCCTCGAAAAACCAACGCACGAATCGGTGATCCAAAAACCGGGATGAGTTGGACGCCACGGAGCGAAAGTCTATGCCAAGTTGCAAAGAAACCGTTGCGGTCGCGTGCGCCCTGACCGACAATGCCCCGGTTCTTACAGGATGTAGCGCGTGGCGTTCAGCCCGCGCCCGCGGCCAACGAGGGAGAAAAACCGCATGCGCCCTTCGGTCAGGATCACATTCGCGTTCGCCTGCCTGCTCGCCATTCCCACAGCGCTGTTCGCCCAGGCCTCCATTACCGGCGTCGTCAAGGACGCGTCGGGCGCGGTCCTGCCGGGCGTGACGGTCGAAGCGTCGAGCCCCGAGCTCATCGAAAAAGTCCGGACTTCCGTTACCGACGGGACGGGCCAGTACCGCATCGTCGATCTGAGAGCGGGCGTGTACAGCGTGTCCTTCGCCCTGACCGGCTTCGGCACCGTCAAGCGCGAGGGAATCGAGCTGACCGGGTCGTTCACGGCCACGGTCAACGCGGATCTCAAAGTCGGCAACCTTGCGGAAACCATCACGGTCTCCGGCGAAACGCCCATCGTGGACGTGCAGAGCGCGAAGCGGCAGGCGACGGTCAGCGGCGACGTGATCGCCTCGATTCCGTCGTCGCGGGCCTACGGCGCCATCTTCAGCCTCAACCCCGCCGTGCAGATGGGCGCGGGCGCGGCGCTCGATATCCAGGTGATGCCGGGGCTCTCGGTGTTTGGCGGCGCCGGCGGACGCGGGACCGAGGGGCGCGTGCAGCTCGACGGACTGAATACCGGCGCGCCGCTCTCCGGCGGCGGAACGTCCGGCTACGTGCCGGACCTCGGGAGCGCGCAGGAGGTGTCGTTCACGACCTCGGGCGGCCTCGGCGAAGCCGAAGTCGGCGGCCCGGTCATGAACATCGTTCCGAAGACCGGCGGCAACACCATCAAGGGGAACGCGTACGTCGCGGGCGTGACCGGCGGGATGGTCGGCAGCAATTACTCGGACGACCTGAAAGCCCGCGGGCTGCGCACGCCCGGCGATCTGCTGAAGCTGTGGGATTTCTCGGGCAGCGTCGGCGGCCCCATCAAAAAAGATCGCGTCTGGTATTTCTTCAACGCGCGCGAGGAAGGATCCTATCGCGCGGTTCCCGGCATGTACGCCAACATCAACGCCGGCGTGCCGGGCAAGTACACCTACGTCGCGGATCTCACGCGTCCCGCCGCGACCGCGGGCAGCTGGCGCATCGCCAACCTGCGCATGACGATTCAGGCGACCTCCAAGAACAAGTTCAACCTGTTCTGGGACGAGCAGCACCCCTGTCAGGGCGCCACGTGGGGCGAAACCGAGGAAGGCTGCCGCAACCAGGAGCCCGGGCAGATCATCGGCGGCGCACCGGGCCAGGCCGGCACGTTCGGCACGGCGACCGCCACCTCGGCCCCCGAGATCGCGAGCTACGCCGGGCGCGGACCGACGTCGCACGTGTTCCAGCGCGTCCAGCAGGCGACGTGGAGCTCGCCGCTCACGAACCGGCTGTTCCTCGAGGCGGCGGCCGGCGGATCGTTCAGCCGGTACGGCGGGCAGCAGGTGCCGGGCAGCCTGACGCAGGGCATTCCGCGCATCGTGGAACAGTGCACGGCGGGCTGCGCGAACAACGGCGGCATCCAGAACCTGACGTACGCGTCGCAGAACTGGGTGAACAACCAGGGGATGCAGTCCACGTGGCGGGCGTCGGCATCGTACGTGACCGGTGCGCAGAACCTGAAGGTCGGTTACATGGGCGCGTTCCACGTGGCGAACGCCCTTTACATGAGCAACGACACGCACCTGACGTACCGCGTGAACAACGGCATCCCCAACCAGTTCACGATGGACCTCAACCCGTTCAGCATTTACGGGCGCACGCGGTACGAGGCGCTGTACGCGCAGGATCAGTGGACCGTGAAGCGCCTGACGATTCAGGGCGCGCTTCGCTACGAGCACGCGTGGAGCTATTTCCCCGAGCAGCAGGTCGGGCCCGTCAGATTCCTTCCGACGCCCGTCGTCTACCCGGAGCAGCGCGGAGTGAACGGCTACGATGACATCACGCCGCGCGTCGGACTGGCGTACGACGTGTTCGGCAACGGGAAGACATCGCTCAAGGTGAACTTCGGCAAGTATCTCGAAGCCGCCACCAACCACAACACGTACTCCGCGTCGAACCCCACGGCCCGGATGGTCGGCAGCTCGTCGCAGCTGACGGCGCCGCCGCCGGTCACGCGGACATGGACCGACTCCAACTCGAACTACACCCCCGACTGCGATCTCCTGAATCCCTCGGCGCAGGACAACAGGAGCCGCGGCGGGGACATCTGCGGGCCGTTCAGCAACCTCAACTTCGGCAAGCCGATCTTCAGCAACTCCTACAACCCGGCCATCCTCGAGGGCTGGGGGGTCCGGCCCAGCGACTGGCAGATGGGCGTGTCGGTGCAGCAGCAGCTCGCAGCGCGTGTGTCGGTCGAGGTCGGCTACTTCCGCCGTTCGCTCACGCACTTCTCCGGCCAGAACGACACCGTCAACGACAACCTGATTACCACGGCCGCGAACTACGACCGCTTCAGCGTCACGGCCCCGTCCGATCCGCGCCTGCCCGGCGGCGGCGGCTACGTCGTGCGCGACCTGTTCGACGTCACGCCGTCGCTCTTCGGGCAGATCAACAACCTGACGACGTGGGGCAGCGATTTCGGCGAGGAGTACTCGCGGTACAACGGCGTGCTGATCAACCTGACCGCGCGGACACGGGGCGGGCTCACGTTCCAGGGAGGGCTCAACTCCGGGAAGACCGTCACGGACGTGTGCGACGTGCGGGCACGGCTGCCGGAGCTGGTGAGCCTGACCAACGTCAGCCAGGTCAGCCCGTACTGCCACGCGGATTCCGGGTATGTCACGCGATTCACCGGCCTGGGCTCGTACACGATCCCGAAGGTGGACGTGCTCGTGTCCGGGACCTTCCGCAGCGACCAGGGCGCCGTCATTGCCGCGAACTACACCGTGACCAGCGCCGTCGCCGCGCAGTCGCTCGGCCGCCCGCTCGCGGGCGCCGTGCCGAACATCTCGGTCAACCTGATCGCGCCCGGCGACATCTACGGCGACCGCGTGAACGAGATCGACTTCCGCGTTGCCAAGGTGCTGAAGTTCGGCCACACGCGGACCAATGTCGGGTTCGACATCTACAACATCCTGAACTCGAACCCGGTGCTGACATACAACAACGCGTTCATCCCGAATGGCGCGTGGCTGGTGCCGACGAGCGTCCTGCAGTCGAGGTTCGTCAAGTTCAGCGCGTCCTTCGACTTCTGAGACGTAGCGTCCGGCTTTAGCCGGACGGCGACGTCCGCCTGAAGGCGGACGCTACGCCTCCGGCCTGCTCAGAAATACGCACACTGTCCGCCGCTGCACAGACGCAGCGGCGGCGCAGACAGCCTGTCAGACCGTATCCCACCAGTCAGACGGCACTTAGCTCCCCTTTTTCCAGTTGGCGCGACCGTTGCCCTGATGACGGGCGAGGTCGCCGTCATGTCTCAGAAAACCGTCCAGCTGCTCATCGGCCAGATCGTCACCGACGAAGAGTTGCGGCGCCGCTTCGTCGAGCAGCCCCTCGAAACGCTGACCACGCTGCGCGATCAAGGGCTCGAGCTCACCGCCTGCGAGATCGAGGCCCTCATCGACACCGATCACCAGCTGTGGAACGCCACCGCCGACCGCATTCATCCGCGCCTGCAGCGCTGCAGTTTTCGAACGTCGTAACCCAGGAGCACATCGTGACCAAAGGCGTCCGGTCTTCCATCATCGGCTTCGGCTTCATCCTTGCGGCGGCATCGCCACTTCTCCTGGCGGCATGCCAGAGCACCAAGGCTGCTACGCCCGCTCCGCCTCCACCAGACGTCACCGTGGCGGAAGTGGTCAAGAAAGACGTCCCGATCGCGAGCGAGTGGATTGCCACGCTCGACGGCTACGTGAATGCGCAGGTACGACCGCAGGTCTCCGGCTACCTGGTCAAGCGGAACTACCGCGAGGGCTCCGCGGTGAGGGCCGGCGACGTGCTGTTCGAGATCGACCCGCGCCCCTTCGAAGCCGCGCTCGCCCAGGCGAAGGCGCAGCTCGCACAGGCCCAGGCGCAGCTCGGGCGGACCGAGCGCGACGTCGAGCGCGACACGCCGCTGGCACGCGAGAAGGCGATCGCCCAGAGCCAGATGGACAACGACATCCAGGCCAACCTGGCGGCGCAGGCCACGGTGGAATCGGCACGGGCGCTGATCCAGACCGCTCAGCTCAATGTCGGCTTCACGAAGGTCACGTCGCTCGTGGACGGCGTCGCGGCCATTGCCACCGCTCAGATCGGCGATCTCGTCGGACCGACCACGCTGCTGACGACCGTCTCGCAGATCTCGCCGATCAAGGCGTACTTCCCCGTCAGCGAGCAGGAGTATCTGCGCATGGCCGGACCACTGAATGACGGCGGCTCCGGCCAGCAGGCCTGGGGAAAGGCAGGGCTCGAGCTCCTTCTCAGCGACGGTAGCGTCTATCCGAAAAAGGGATCGTTTCTGGCTGCGGACCGGGAGGTCGATCTCAAGACCGGCACCATTCGCATGAGCGCGACGTTCCCCAATCCCGGCAACATTCTCCGTCCCGGCCAGTACGGTCGCGTCCGCGCGAACACCCGAACGCTGGTGAACGCGCGTCTTGTCCCGCAGCGCGCGGTCAGCGAGCTCCAGGGTGGCTATCAGGTCCGTGTGGTCGGCTCCGACAACCGTCTGGCCACTCGCACGGTCACGGTCGGCGATCAGGTCGGCCGATTGATCGTCGTCTCGTCGGGGCTCGAGCCCGGCGAGCGCGTCGCCATCGAAGGCGCGCAGTCGGTCAAAGATGGCGCCCTCGTGACGGCGAAACCGTTCGCGATGCCATCAGTCAGCGAGTGACGCCATGTCCAAGTTCTTCATCAACCGTCCCATCGTCGCCATCGTCATCGCGATCGTCACCGTGCTGGTCGGCCTGGTGTCGATGCGAGTCTTGCCGATCGCTCAGTACCCGGAGATCGTCCCGCCGCAGCTGCTCGTCACGGCCACCTACCCCGGCGCCGATGCGGTGACGCTCGAGCAGTCCGTCGCCACGCCAATCGAACAGCAGATGAACGGCGTGGACGACATGCTGTACATGCAGTCGATCAACGCCAACGACGGCACGACGCAGCTGCAGATCACGTTCGAGGCGGACACCGACGTCAACACCGACCAGGTGAACGTCCAGAACCGGCTCGCCCAGGCGCAGGCCAACCTGCCGCCCGACGTGAACCAGTTCGGCATGTTGATTCGCAAGTCGACCGGCCTGCCGCTGCTCGCCGTGTCCCTGTACTCGCCGAAGAAGACGCGCGACTCCCTGTTTCTCGGGAACTACGCGAACATCAACCTCGTCGACGCGCTGCTTCGCGTGCCAGGCGTCGGCCAGGTGCTCATCTTCGGCACCGCCGACTACGCCATGCGCATCTGGGTGAAGCCCGATGTGCTCGCGAAGCTGGGGCTCTCGGTGCCGGATCTTTCCAGGGCCATTCAGCAGCAGAGCGCCGTCAACCCGGCCGGCCAGGTCGGGGCCTCGCCGGCGCCTTCCGGTCAGGAACAGACGCTGACGGTCCGCGCACGCGGGCGCCTGCAGACGGCGGAAGAATTCGGTCAAGTGGTCGTCCGGTCGAACGCGGACGGCTCGGTCGTCCGTCTCAAGGACGTCGCGCGCATCGAGCTCGGCGCCCTGGCCTACAAGCAGATCGGGCGGCTGAACGGCCTGCCCAGCTCGATTGTCGCCATCTTCCAGACACCGGGCTCGAACGCTCTCGCCGTCGCCACCGGCGTGAAAAAGACCATGGACGAGCTGGCGCCACGGCTCCCTGAAGACGTCGCATTCGCCTACTCGCTCGACTCGACGCTCCCGGTCACGGAAGGCATCAGGGAAATCGTGATTACGCTGTTCGAGGCAATGGCGCTCGTCGTCATCGTCGTCTTCCTGTTCCTGCAGAACTGGCGCGCTACGATCATCCCGATGGCGGCCGTGCCGGTGTCGCTCATCGGGACGTTCGCGGTCTTTCCGCTGCTCGGCTTCTCCATCAACACGCTGTCGCTCTTCGGCCTCGTCCTCGCGGTCGGCCTCGTCGTGGACGATGCGATCGTCGTCGTGGAGGCCGTGGAGCACCACATCGAAGAGGGGATGTCGCCGCGGGACGCGACCGCGCGGGCGATGCAGGAAGTGTCGGGGCCCGTGATCAGCATCGCGCTGATCCTGGCGTCCGTTTTCGTGCCCATCGCGTTCATGGGCGGCATCCAGGGGCGGCTGAACAAGCAGTTCGCCCTCACGATCGCCGTGTCGGTCATCATCTCGGCCTTCAACGCGCTCACCCTGTCGCCCGCGTTGTCGGCGCTGCTCCTCCGGCCGAGAAAGGTCGCTACCGGTGCGGCGTCGCGTTTCTTCGGGGTCTTCAACCGGTGGTTCGCGAGCGCGACGAACGGGTATGTGGGGCTCAGCCACCGGCTCATTCAGAAGTCGGCGATCGCCGTCGCGATACTGGTCGGGTTCTTCGCCCTCGATGGGTTGCTTGGCAGGAACCTGCAGACGAGCTTCGTGCCCGAGGAAGACTACGGATTCTTCTTCCTGAATGTGCAGCTGCCTCCGGCGGCCTCGCTCGAACGGACCGACGAGGTCTGCAGGCACATCGAACGGATCCTCGCGGAGACGCCGGGCATCGACAAGGCGACGACGGTTGCCGGGTTCAGCCTGCTGACGCGGGTCTCGTCGACCAACAGCGCGTTCTACTTCATCGCGCTCAAGCCGTGGGAGGAACGCGGTGCCGCCTCGCTCCAGGCGCGCGCCATTGTCGATCGGCTGAACGGCACGCTCGCGAAACAGGTGACCGAGGCCGCGGCGTTCGGGTTCATGCCGCCGTCGATCCCCGGCCTGGGCAACTCGGGCGGATTCTCGTTCTGGTTGCAGGACCGCAGCGGCGGATCGGTCGAGTTTCTCGACCAGCAGCTGCAGACGTTCCTGGCCGCCGCGCGAAAGCGGCCGGAGCTCGCCGGCGTCACATCCCTCTATTCGGCATCG
>Ga0070665_100004733_pt1 | contig 14164 bp, 28 predicted proteins | sample KBSS13metaG_FD_65862 | JGI IMG/M metagenome (GOLD analysis project Ga0070665, IMG submission 65862) | Switchgrass rhizosphere microbial communities from Kellogg Biological Station, Michigan, USA - KBS S1-3 metaG | ecosystem: Host-associated > Plants > Roots > Rhizosphere > Soil ... | reverse complement strand
CCTAGAGAACCTCTTATGGTGACAGGCATCATCGGCAGAAAAGTGGGCATGACCCAGATCTTCGACGCGGATGGCACGGTCCATCCGGCGACGGTGATCAAGGCCGGGCCGTGCGTCGTCGTTCAGTCGAAGGACGCGCAGTCGGACGGCTACGAAGCCGTGCAGCTCGGCTTCGTGGAAGAGACGCCGGCGAAGTCGAACAAGCCGAGCGCGGGCCATTTCAAGAAGGCCAACGTGCCGCCGACGCGCGTGCGGCGCGAGGTCGGTCTGGCCAAGGGCGCCGAGAAGCCGAAGGTCGGCGATCAGGTGCTCGCGTCGATCTTCGCCGACGGCGAACGGGTCGACATCGTCGGGACCGGCCGCGGCAAGGGCTTTCAGGGTGTCGTGAAGCGGCATCACTTCGCTGGCGGCGCGGCGACCCACGGCTCGATGTTCCATCGCGCGCCCGGGTCGATCGGCGCGTCGTCGTTTCCCTCGCGCGTGGTCAAGGGCATGCGAGCGGGCGGACGGATGGGCGGCGGCCGCGTCACGATTCACAACCTGAAGGTCCTGCGCGTGGATCCGGAAAACCATCTCCTGATCGTCGAGGGCGGCATTCCGGGCGCGCCGACCAGCTACGTCATCATCCGCAAGGCCGTGACGCTGAAGAAGCTGAAGGTCGCGCAGGTCGAGAAGCCCAAGAAGGGGAAGAAATAGGGACTAGAGGCTCGGGCCTCGGGTCTAGCCGTTACAGCTAGCCCCCAGCCCCAAGGCTCCAGACCCTAGAGGCTCTTATGCAGCTAGATGTCGTGAACCACGAGAACAAGAAAGTCGGCAGCGTCGACGTCAACGACGAGGTGTTCGGCGGCCGTGTCAACGGCGGGCTCATCTGGGAGTCGGTCGTTCACGCCAACGCCGCCGAGCGTCAGGGCACGCACGCGGCGAAGAACCGCGCGCTCGTCAGCGGCGGCGGCAAGAAGCCGTGGAAGCAGAAGGGCACCGGCCGCGCGCAGGTCGGGTCGAGCCGAACGCCGCTGTGGCGTCACGGCGGCACCGTGCATCCGCCGCGCTCGCGCAGCTACGACTTCAAGCTGTCGAAGAAGGTGGAACGCGGCGCGCTGCGCGCGGCGCTCGCCCAGAAACTCCAGGACGGCGCGCTGGTGATCGTCGATGCGCTGAGCGCCGGCGAGATCAAGACGAAGGCCGCCGCGGAGATGCTGAAGCGCCTGGGCGTCAACGGCAAGGCCGTCCTCGTGGACGTCGCCGCCGACGACAAGCTGTCGCGTTCGGTCCGCAACATTCCCGGCGTGACGCTCGTCGCCAGTTCACGGCTGACCGCTCGCGAGGTGATGGGCGCCGGCCGCGTGGTGGCGACGCAGGGCGCTCTCGAGAAACTGCAGGAGGCGCTCGGTTAAGCGCGCTCGCCTGACAGGCTCGCGCGCCGCAGCGTGGGCCGTCAGCAGGAGCGCGAGGCTTTAAGCCGAGCGAATTGATATGAAACTCACAGACGTTATCCGCCGCCCGCTCATCACCGAGAAGACGTCGATCCAGCGTGAAGACGGCCGGACGATCGTGTTCGAGGTGGCGACCGGCGCGAACAAGGTCGAGGTCAAGCGCGCGATCGAGCAGCTGCTCGGCGCGAAGGTCGAGAGCATCCGGACGAGCATCTCGCACGGGAAGATCAAGCGCCAGGGCCGGTTCGCCGGCCGCCGCTCGGATTGGAAGAAGGCCTACGTCAAGCTGCGCGAAGGCGCGAAGATGCCAGAGTTCTTGGAGGGCGCCTAACATGCCGTTTCGCAAACTCAAGCCGACGTCGCCCGGCACGCGGTTCCAGACCGTGCCGATGTTCGAAGAGATCACGACGCAGGAACCGTACAAGCCGCTCGTCGAGCCGCTGCAGAGCACCGGAGGCCGCAACAACCAGGGTCACCTGACGTCCTGGTGGCGCGGCGGCGGGCACAAGCGGATGTACCGCATCATCGACTTCAAGCGGAACAAGTTCGACATCCCTGCGAAGGTGACGACGGTGGAGTACGACCCGAACCGATCGGCGCGCATCGCGCTGCTCACCTACGCGGACGGCGAGAAGCGCTACATCCTGCAGCCGGTCGGCATCAAGGTGGGCGACACGATCGTGTCCGGACAGAACGTCGACATCCTGCCGGGCAATTCGCTGCCGCTGAAGAACATCCCGCTCGGCACGCTGCTCCACAACGTGGAGCTGAAGCCGGGCAAGGGCGGACAGATCGCGCGCAGCGCGGGGTCCTCCGTGCAGCTGGTCGCCAAGGAAGGCGACTACGCCTCGGTGAAGATGCCGTCGGGTGAAATCCGCAAGATCAACATGGAATGCCTCGCGACGATCGGCCAGGTCGGCAACATCGACCACGAGAACGTCTCGATCGGCAAGGCCGGCCGCAGCCGCTGGAAGGGGATTCGTCCCCACGTCCGTGGCGTGGCGATGAACCCGGTCGACCATCCGCTGGGCGGCGGCGAAGGCAAGACCTCGGGAGGGCGGCACCCGGTGACGCCCTGGGGTATGCCGACCAAGGGTTACAAGACGCGCAACAGCAAGACCACCGATCGGTACATCGTTCAGCGGAGACAGAAGTAAATGGGCCGCTCATTGAAGAAGGGGCCGTTCGTCGATACGCATCTCCTCGAAAAGGTCGAGGTGATGAATCGGCAGGCGGACAAGAAGGTCATCAAGACGTGGTCGCGCCGATCGACCGTGATCCCCGAGATGGTGGGGCACACGCTCGCGGTGCACAACGGGCGCAAGTTCATCCCGGTCTACGTCACGGAGAACATGGTCGGCCACAAGCTGGGAGAGTTCGCGCCCACACGGCTGTTCAAGGGACACACGACCAAGGTGGCCGAGAAGGCCGCGGCGGTCGCTCCGGGCGCGGGCCCGGGCGCTCCGGCTCCGGCTGGCGCGAAGAGCTAGGCAGGTCATCATGATTCAGGCAGAGGCCACCGCGCGCTACGTCCGGACGTCGGCTCAGAAAGCCGGGCTCGTGCTCGCGCTGATCCGCGGCAAGGACGTCAACAAGGCGCTCGCGACGCTCAAGTACACGCGCAAGGCGATCGCCGAGGACATCTCGAAGGTGCTGCGCTCCGCGATTGCGAACGCGACCAACAAGGAAGGGTTCAGCGGGGACGTCGACAAGCTGTTCGTGTCGGCCTGCTACGCGAACCAGGGACCGTCGGCCAAGCGCGTGCGCCCCGCGCCGATGGGCCGCGCGTTCCGGGTCCTGAAGCGGACCGCGCACCTCACGGTGCACGTCTCCGAGCGGCCGGAAAAGGTCGTCGCGGTCGGCAAGACGCCGGGCGAGGAAGCTCCGCGGCCGAAGCGCGCGCGCGCGATGAAGTCGGCGACCACGCCATCGAAAAAAGCTGCTGCTCAGAAGGCGAAGGAGTAATCGTGGGCCAGAAAGTTCATCCGGTCGGGTTCCGTCTCGGATTCAACAAGACGTGGCGGTCGCGCTGGTTCGCGGACAAGGACTACGCGAAGCTGCTGCACGAGGATCTGGCGCTGCGCTCGACGCTGAAGAAGCGCTTCGCGCACGCCGGCGTCTCGAAGATCGAGACCGAGCGCGCCGTCAACCGCCTGAAGATCGACATCTACACCTCGCGTCCCGGCATCATCATCGGTCGCAAGGGGACGGAAGTCGACAAGCTGAAGCAGGAGATCCAGAAGAAGACCAGCCGCGAGGTCTTCATCAACATCCAGGAGATCCAGAAGCCCGAGCTCGACGCGCAGCTCATCTCCGAATCGGTCGCGATGCAGCTCGAAAAGCGCGTCGCGTTCCGCCGGGCGATGCGCAAGGCGGTGGAATCGGCGCTGCGCTTCGGCGCGCGCGGGATCAAGGTGCGCGTGTCCGGCCGCCTGAACGGCGCCGAGATCGCACGCTCCGAGTGGTATCTCCACGGACAGCTGCCGCTGCAGACGCTGCGCGCCGACATCGACTACGGCTTCGCGGAAGCGAACACGACCTACGGCCAGATCGGCATCAAAGTCTGGTTGTACAAAGGCGAGCGGCTGGTTCCGCAGCGTGGACGGGAAGAGGAATACAGGGAACGCGCGCCGCGCAGACCGCAGGCGCGGGCTTAAATCTGGTAATCGAGTGATTTGGTAATCGAATAATCGATTGCCAGATTTCCAGATTACCCAATTACCAGATTCAAGGATTTCGTTATGTTGATGCCGAAGAAAGTGAAGTACCGCAAGCAGCAGCGCGGGCGCATGGCCGGCAAGGCCTGGCGCGGATCCGACGTGTCGTTCGGCGACTACGGATTGAAAGCGCTCGAGCCCTGCTGGTTGACCGACCGTCAGATCGAGGCGGCGCGCGTCGCGATGACCCGGTTCGTCGCCCGCGGCGGCAAGATCTGGACGCGGGTGTTCCCCGACAAGCCGATTACCAAGAAGCCGCAGGAAACCCGCATGGGCAAGGGCAAAGGCGCGCCCGAGCAGTGGGTCTGCGTCGTCCGTCCGGGGCGCGTGCTGTTCGAGATGGAAGGCGTGAGCGAGAAGGACGCGCGTGAAGCGATGCGGCTGGCGGCAGCGAAGCTGCCGATCATGACGAAGTTCGCGACGCGCTTCGCGTTGGAGAAGATGCTATGAAGGCCGCCGAACTGCGCGACCTGGCTGCCGACGAACTCGGTGCCAAGGAGCGCGACCTCACCGATCAGCTGTTCCGGATGCGGATCCAGAAATCGATGGGACAGCTCGAGGCGCCGGACAAGCTGCGCACGGTGCGCCGCGATCTCGCGCGCGTGAAGACGGTGCTGCGACAGAAGAAGGTATAGGCATTGGGTAATCGAGTAATTGGGTCATCGGGTAATCGGTTGAACGATTAGCCGATTGAACAAATTGATTACCAGATTTCCCGATTAGCCAATTACCAGATTCCGAGAATTGATATGGCCCAGAAATCAGAGAAGGTCGGCATCGTCGTCAGCAACAAGATGCAGAAGAGCATCGTGGTGGCGGTCGAGTGGCAGGTGCGCCACGGCCTGTATGGCAAGACTGAACGCCGCACGTCGAAGTTCATGGTGCACGACGAGGAGAACGCCGCGAAGATCGGCGACACCGTCGCGATCACCGAGACACGGCCGATGAGCCGTCGGAAGCGCTGGGCCCTCGCCCGCGTCGTCCGGACGTCGGCGGCAGTATAGCGAGGCGGGACGGGCAGGACAGGCGGGACGGGCGGGATGGGATTCACCATCCACCCGATCCAGCCCTTCCAGCCCCTCCAGCCCACGGAGAACAGTCATGATTCAGATGCGATCGATTCTCGACGTCGCCGACAATTCCGGCGCACGCAAGATCGCGGTCATCAACCCGCTGGGCGGGTCGACCGGGCGCTACGCGCGGCTCGGCGACGTGGTCACCGCGTCGGTGAAGGAAGCGACGCCGGAAGGCACCGTGAAGAAGGGCCAGGTCGTGAAGGCCGTCATCGTGCGCACCGTGAAGGAAGAGCGCCGGCGCGACGGCAGCTACATCCGGTTCGACCGGAACGCCGCGGTGCTGATCAACGACAACAACGAGCCGATCGGGACGCGCGTGTTCGGACCGGTCGCTCGCGAGCTGCGTGAGCGGCGGTTCATGAAGATCATTTCGCTCGCGCCTGAGGTTCTGTAATGCCCGCTCTAGCTACATCGCTCCGGAAGAACGACAACGTGCTGGTGATTACCGGCAAGGACCGCGGCAAGAAAGGGCGCGTCCTGAAGGTCGTGGCGTCGAAAACCGGCAAGGTCCGCCTGATCGTCGAGGGCGTGAACCTGATCAAGCGCCACACCAAGCCGAACCCGGGCAAGAACATCAAGGGCGGAATCGTCGAGCGCGAAGCATCGCTGCACGCGTCGAACGTGCAGCTGGTCTGTCCCGAGTGCGGTGCGCAGACGCGCATCGGCCACAAGATTCTCGGCGACGGCCGCAAAGTGCGCGTGTGCCGCAAGTGCGAGGGAGTGGTCGACAAATGACCAGGCTGAAAGAGAAGTACACGAAGGAAGTCGTGCCGGCGCTCACGAAGGAGTTCGGCTACAAGAACGTGATGGCGGTTCCCAAGATCGAGAAGGTCGTGGTGAACATGGGCCTCGGCGAGGCCACCGCCAACGCAAAGATCATCGAGACCGGCGCCGACGAACTGGCGCGAATCACGGGACAGAAGCCGGTGACGCGCCGCTCGAAGAAGTCGATCGCGCAGTTCAAGGTCCGCAAGGGGCAGCCCGTGGGGACGATGGTGACGCTGCGCGGCGAGCGGATGTGGGAATTCCTCGATCGCCTGATGAGCATCGCGCTGCCGCGCGTGCGCGACTTCAAGGGCGTGTCGCCGAAGGGATTCGACGGCCGCGGGAACTACACGCTCGGGCTGAAGGATCAGCTGCTGTTCCCGGAGATCGACTACATGAAGGTCGACAAGGCCCGCGGCATGAACGTGTCCGTGGTGACGACGGCCCGGACCGACGAAGAAGCGCGGAAGCTGCTGCAGTTCATCGGCATGCCGTTCAGGCAGAACTAAGGCGAAGGGCTGAGGGCTAAAGGGTTATGGCAACCACTGCAAAGATCGCGAAGGAATCGAAGGCGCCGAAGTTCAAGATCCGGCTGCGCAACCGTTGCCGCCTGTGCGGACGGCCGCGCGCCTATATGCGCAAGTTCGCGCTGTGCCGTCTCTGTTTCCGCAAGCTTGCGCTTGACGGCGACGTCACGGGCGTGACGAAGAGTAGTTGGTAATTGGGTAAGTGGGCGATCGGGTAATCGCGCGATTGGGCAGTTCCAATTTCCGGATTACCAGATGAGCAAATTACCAAATCTGAAGGCTTAGAGAGATATGACTGACCCTATCGCAGATATGCTCACGCGGATCCGCAACGCGGTGACCGCCAAGGGAACGCGGGTCGATATGCCGGCGTCGCGCCTGAAGGCCGACATCGCCCGAATCCTCCAGGACGAGGGATACATTCAGGGCTTCAAGCTGCTGGACGTCGCGGCCGAGAAGACGTCCGCGCAGACCAAGACGCTGCGGCTGTTCCTGAAATACGGACCGCACGGCGAGCGTCTGATTACGGGCGTGCAGCGAATCAGCCGTCCCGGACGGCGCGTCTATTTCGGGAAGGAAGACGTGCCGGAAGTCCTCGCGGGGCTGGGCACGAGCATCCTCACGACCTCGCGCGGGGTGATGACCGGCCGTGCCGCCGTCAAGGCCGGCGTCGGCGGCGAAGTGCTCTGCAACATTTGGTGAGATTCAGATATGTCTCGAATCGGTAAGAAAATCATCCCCGTCCCGAAGGGCGTGACCGCGAAGGTAATGGACGGCGCCGTCGAGCTCCAGGGCCCGAAGGGCAAGCTGCGCCAGGCGTATCCGGCGGGCATCGTGTTCGCGCTGGAAGACGGCCACCTGGTCGCCAAACTCGAGCGGGAAGACCCGCAGCTCGGCAAGTTCCACGGCCTGGCGCGCAGCCTGGTGGCCAACGCGGTCACCGGCGTCACCGACGGCTTCAAGCGTGAGCTCGACATCGTCGGCGTCGGCTACCGCGCGGAGTTGAAGGGGAAGCAGGTGATCTTCGCGCTGGGCTACTCGCACGCGGTGGTCTTCGACATCCCCACGGGCATCGACATCGCGATCGACAAGCAGACGCACATCACGGTGACCGGCGTGGATCGCCAGCTTGTCGGCCAGGTCGCGGCCAACATCCGGCGTCTGCGCAAGCCCGATCCGTACAAGCAGAAGGGCGTCCGGTACACCGGTGAGGTCTTGAAGAAGAAGGCCGGCAAGACGGGGGCGAAGTAAATGAAGATCAAGACCAAGGACGATCGGCGCGTCCGGATTCAGCTGCGCCAGCGCAAGCGGATTGCGGGCACCAAGGAGCGGCCGCGCCTGAGCGTGTTCCGCAGCGTGTCGCACATCTATGCGCAGGTCATCGACGACCTGACCGGCGAGACGCTCGTGTCGGCGTCGACCGTCGAAGCATCGGTGAAAGGCGGCCTCGACAAGGCGGCGCGCGGCGGCAACCTGAAAGGCGCCGAGGCGATCGGGAAGGTGATCGCCGAGCGCTCGATCGAGAAGGGCATCAAGCGCGTGGTATTCGACCGCAGCGGGTTCCTGTATCACGGGCGCATTCGCGCCGTGGCGGACGCTGCGCGCAAAGCGGGACTGGAATTCTAGGAGCAGTATGCGAACTCGCGAGCGAATCGACCCGAGCCAGCTCGACATCAAGGACAACGTGGTGGCGATCAACCGCGTGACGAAGGTGGTCAAGGGCGGCAAGAATCTGAGCTTCAGCGCGCTGGTGGTCGTCGGCGACGGCCATGGCGTGGTGGGCTTCGGCATCGGCAAGGCGAAGGAAGTGCCCTCGGCGATCAAGAAGGGGATCGAGGCGGCGAAGAAGAACCTGATCCGCGTCCCGCTGGCGGGCACGACGATCCCGCACCGGATCGTGGGCAACTTCGGAGCCGGCAGCGTGCTGCTCAAACCGGCGCCGGACGGCACCGGCATCATCGCGGGCGGCGCGGTGCGCGCCGTCGTCGAGGCGGCCGGCATCGGCAACATCGTGACCAAGTCGCTCGGATCGGCCAACGCGCACAATGTCGTGCGCGCAACGTGCGCCGGGCTCGACTCGCTCAAGGATCCGTCGACGATTGCGCGGATGCGCGGCAAGGAACTCGAGGATCTGACGGGCGCGAGAACCTAGATCATGGCGAATCATCGAACCGACACGAAAGGCGCCACCGTCAAGGTGACGCTGTTGAAGAGCCCCATCGCGTTCGACGGCAAGCAGAAGACCGTCGTGAAGAGCCTGGGTCTGCGGCGGATCCGCCACACGGTGGAGCTCAAGGACACGCCGGCGACGCGCGGCATGATCCACAAGGTGCGTCACCTGGTGGAAGTTTCGGACTAGTTGCCAACTGCAGGATTTCAGATATGAGTCTCAACAATCTGCGTCCCCCGAAGGGGATGAAGCACGCGAAGAAGCGGGTCGGCCGCGGCCAGGGTTCGGGCAACGGCAAGACCGCGGGGCGCGGCCACAAGGGCGCGAAGTCGCGTTCGGGCTTCACGTTCAAGCGCGGTTTCGAAGGCGGCCAGATGCCGCTCCACCGGCGCGTGCCCAAGCGCGGCTTCCACAACCCGTTTCGCGTCGAGTACGAAGTCGTGAACCTCGACACGCTCGGTGAGCGGTTCGACGCCGGCACCGTCGTGACGCTGGAGCTGCTCGCCGAGCATCGCCTGATCAGCGGCGTGAAGACGAAGCTGAAGGTGCTGGGACGCGGCGAGGTCGGGAAGGCGCTGACCGTGCGCGCGCACAAGTTCAGCGGAAAGGCAGCGGAGAAGATCGCGGCGGCAGGCGGCGCGACGGAGCAACTCTAGTGAACGACAGCCTGAAGAACCTGTTCACCGTTTCGGACCTGCGGAACCGCATCCTGTTCACGCTGGGCATGCTTGCGGTGTATCGCGTCGGGCACCACATCACGGTGCCGGGCGTGAACCTGGCCGCGCTCGACGAGCTCGCGCGGCAGATGCAGAACAACATGTTCGGTCTGTACGACATGTTCTCGGGCGGGAACCTGTCGCGCGTGACGATCTTCGCGCTCGGCATCATGCCGTACATCAGCGCGTCGATCATTCTGCAGTTGCTGACGGTGGTGTGGCCGTATCTCGAGAAGCTGTCGAAGGAAGGCGAGCTGGGCCGGCGCAAGATCACCCAGTACACGCGCTACGGCACGATCGGCCTGAGCGTCGTGCAGGCGCTGGGCATCGCGATCTTCCTGGAACGGCAGACGAAGATCGCGGGCGGGCTCCCGCTGGTCTACAACCCCGGGATCGGATTCCGGTTGATGGCGGTGCTGACGCTGACGACCGGTACCTGCTTCATCATGTGGCTCGGCGAGCAGATCACCGAGCGCGGCATCGGCAACGGGATGTCGCTGATCATCTACGCCGGCATCGTGGTCGGCCTGCCGCGCGCCGTGCTGCAGACGATCGATCAGATGCGGACGGGCCAGCTCGGGCTGCTGCGGATCCTGTTCCTGCTCGTGTTCATGGCGCTGGTCATCGCGGCCATCGTGTTCGTGGAGCGCGCGCACCGGCGGGTCACGGTCCAGTACGCCAAGCGCGTCGTGGGACGACGGATGTACGGCGGGTCGAGCACGCATATCCCGCTGAAGGTCAACACCGGCGGCGTGATCCCGGTGATCTTCGCCTCGTCGATCCTGGCGTTTCCGGCGACCATCGCGCAGGCGTTCCCGGGCAAGTACGCCGACGCGGTGTCGCAGCAGCTGGGTCTGGGCATGCCGCTCTACAACCTGCTGTACGTGGCCGGCATCATCTTCTTCGCGTACTTCTACACCGCGATCATCTTCAATCCGGATGACGTGGCGGAGAACATGCGCAAGTACGGCGGGTTCGTGCCGGGCATCCGGCCGGGCAAGCGGACGGCGGAGTACATCGACACGATTCTGGCGCGCATCACGCTGGCGGGCGCGATCTACCTGGCGCTCATCGCGATCCTGCCAAACTTCCTGATCAGCGGCTTCCGCGTCGCGCCGATTCCGTTCATCGGCGAATGGCTCGATGCGGCGCTGCCGAAGTTCATCACGGAAGGCTTGAACGTGCAGTTCTTCTTCGGCGGCACGTCGCTGCTCATCGTGGTGGGCGTGGCGATGGATACGGTGCAGCAGGTCGAGTCGCAGTTGATCATGCGTCACTACGACGGCTTCATGAAGAAGTCGCGAATCAGGGGACGAAGAGCCTAGCAAGTACGGAGTTCACGTCTGAGGTCTGAGCGTGGTTCAGACAGCAGACTTCAGACTTCAGCTTCAGACTTATATGGCTTTGAATCTGTTAATGCTCGGTCCACCGGGAGCGGGAAAAGGTACGCAGGCCGAACGCTTCGCCAGGTTGCGGGGGATCCCGAAGATCTCGACCGGCGACATCCTGCGCGAGGCGGTCCACGCGAAGACCGAAATCGGGCTTCGCGCGAAGGCCATCATGGACCGCGGCGAGCTGGTCAGCGACGACGTGATGATCGGCATCGTGCGGGAGCGGCTCGAGCGCACCGACGCGAAGGACGGGTTCGTGCTCGACGGCTTTCCGCGGACGGTCGCGCAGGCGTCGGCGCTGGACGCGATTATGAACGAGCGCGATCCGCTGATCGTGATCGACATCGTGGTGCCGGAAGCGGAGCTCGTTCGGCGGCTCGGCAGCCGGATGATCTGCGACGACTGCGGCACCGGAGCGGCGGTGGGAAGCCAGATCACCGCAGCGTGCATCAAGTGCGGCGGCCGGTTGGTGCAGCGGGCCGACGACGATCAGGCGGTGGTGATCGAACGGCTGAAGATTTACCACAAGCAGTCGGAGCCGCTCGTCGAGTATTACCGCGTGCGGCCGACGTTCCGTTCGATCGACGGCGCGCAGGCGCCCGACCGGGTCGCGGAGGATCTGGCGGCGGCCATCGCCGCGGTGAACGGCTACGGGTCGCTGGGAGGCCGCGGGTGATCGTCTGCAGATCCGCGGCGGAGCTCGAGCGGATGCGCGAAGCCGGCCGGCTGGTTGGCGAAGTGCTCAGCGAGCTTGCCGCGCACGTCGCGCCCGGCGTGACGACGGCCGATCTCGACGAGCTCGCGGAGAAACGGATTCGGCGTGCCGGCGCGACTCCCGCGTTCAAGGGATATCACGGATATCCGGCGACGATTTGCGCGTCGGTCAACGAAGAGGTGATCCACGGGATTCCCTCGGGCCGGCGCATCCTGAACGAAGGCGACGTGATCTCGATTGACGTCGGCGCCTCGCTCGACGGCTACTTCGGCGACAGCGCGATTACGCTCGCGGTCGGTCAGGTGTCAGAGGAAGCGGCGACACTGCTGCGCGTCACCGACGAGTCGCTCTACAAGGCGATCGAGGCGGTGAAGCCGGGCGGACGGATTTCGGATATCGGCCACGCGGTGCAGAAGCACGTGGAGGCGTACGGATTCTCGGTGGTTCGCGAGTTCGTGGGGCACGGCATCGGTCAGAAGATGCACGAGGAACCGCAGGTGCCCAACTACGGCGAGCCTGGACGGGGTCCGCGGCTGACCGAGGGCATGGTGCTGGCCATCGAGCCGATGGTGAACGCGGGGAAGGCGGCGGTGAAAGTGCTGGCGGACGGCTGGACCGCGGTTACGCGTGACGGAAGCTTGTCGGCGCACTTCGAGCACACGGTGGCGGTCACCGCGGACGGGCCGTGGGTGCTGACCGCGCGGGAAGTGCCAGTCGGTGCGAGAAAGTAGCCGCCTTCGCGCCCGAGGGCGCTTCGGCGCGCCAAGGCGTGCGGGCGGTTAGGAGCGCGAAGGCTTTAGCCGATCGATGAGTGCAGTAGTCGGCGTCGTGATGGAGACCCTGCCGAGCGCTCTCTACAAGGTGAGGCTCGACGAGGGCGCGCTGGTGATGGCGCACATCGCGGATCGGATGGATCGCAACTTCGTCCGAATTCTGGTCGGCGATCGGGTGCGAGTGGAGCTCTCGCCGGTCGACGTGGGGCGCGGGCGGATTGTGGAACGGCTGTAGCGCGAAGGCTTCAGCTGAGTGGGGTCAATGATGAAAGTAAGGGCATCGGTCAAGCGGATTTGCGACAAATGCAAGATCGTGCGGCGCCGCGGCGTCGTGCGCGTGATTTGCTCGAATCAGAAACACAAGCAGCGGCAGGGATAAAGAAGGGCTGAGGGCTGAGGGCTTATGGCTCGTATTGCAGGCGTTGATCTTCCGCGGACCAAGCGCATCGAAATTGGTCTCACCTATATCTATGGCATCGGGCGTTTCCGCTCGAACACGATCCTCAAAGCGGCCGGGGTGAGCCCCGACATCCGCATCAAGGATTTGTCCGAGGACGACGTCCGCAGCATCAGCAAGGTGATCGAGGAGCAGGGCGGCGTCGAAGGCGATCTCCGGAAGGAGATCTCCATGAACATCAAGCGGCTGATGGAAATCGGCTGCTTCCGTGGATTGCGGCACCGCCGCAACCTGCCGGTGCGCGGCCAGCGGACCAAGACGAACGCGCGTACGCGCAAGGGCCCGCGCAAGGGCGCCATTGCGAAGAAGAAGGTCATCTAACCATGGCGAAGACTGAACCGACCGCCGACGCGGGCCTTCCGGAAAAAGAAAAGAAGGAACCCGCCGGCAAGCGCAAGAAGACATTCAAGAAGCGCGGCGAGAAGCGCATCGTGCACCACGGCCTGGCGCACATCCACGCCTCGTTCAACAACACGACGGTGACGATCACCGACACCGAGGGCAACGTGGTCGCGTGGTCGAGCGCGGGCGGAATCGGCTTCAAGGGCTCGCGCAAGGGCACGCCGTTCGCGGCGACCCAGGCCGCGCTCAGCGCCGGCAACGTCGCCAAGACGGTGGGGATGCGATCGCTCGACGTGCGCGTGAAGGGGCCCGGCTCCGGTCGTGAGTCGGCGATCCGCGCGCTCCAGACGGTAGGTCTCGAGGTGAAATCAATCCGCGACGTGACGCCCATTCCGCACAATGGATGCCGTCCCCCGAAGCGGAGGAGAGTGTAAATGGCTCGTTATATCGGTCCGGTCTGCCGGCTCTGCCGCCGCGAGGCGATGAAACTGTTCCTCAAGGGCGAGCGCTGCTACACGGAGAAGTGCGCCATCGAGAAGCGCAACTTCCCGCCGGGGCAGCACGGCAAGACCCGGAAGGCGAAGCTGGCCGGCTACGGGCTGCAGCTGCGCGAGAAGCAGAAGGTCAAGCGCATCTACGGCGTGCTCGAAGATCAGTTCCGCGGGTACTTCGAGGCCGCCGAGCGGGCGCGGGGCATCACGGGCGTGACGCTGCTCCAGCTGCTCGAGCGGCGCATGGACAACGTGATCTATCGCCTCGGCCTGGCGACGTCGCGGCCGCAGGCGCGGCAGCTCGTGCGCCACGGGCACTTCCTCGTCAACGGCAAGAAGGTCGACATCCCGTCGTACCAGGTCAAGGAAGGCGACGTGATCACGGTGCTCGGCCGCACGCAGAAGAACCCGACGATCGAGCACGCGATGGAAGAAGTGAAGGGGCGCGGCATCCCCGAGTGGCTCTCGTTCGACCAGAACACGATCACCGGGCGCATCAACGCGATGCCGACACGCGAACAGATCAACCTGCCGGTGCAGGAACAGTTAATCGTGGAGCTCTATTCGAAGTAAGAAGGTAGAAGGAAGAAG
>Ga0070665_100004732_pt1 | contig 14164 bp, 13 predicted proteins | sample KBSS13metaG_FD_65862 | JGI IMG/M metagenome (GOLD analysis project Ga0070665, IMG submission 65862) | Switchgrass rhizosphere microbial communities from Kellogg Biological Station, Michigan, USA - KBS S1-3 metaG | ecosystem: Host-associated > Plants > Roots > Rhizosphere > Soil ... | reverse complement strand
GCCGACCGATGTCGCCGGCCGACGGCGTCAACCCGAACACCCGATACGCCTCGTCGTTCATCAGCGCCAGCGTGCCGTCGCGGCGGAACGCAATCACGCCGTTGCGCATGCTGCTGACGATGTGGCGGAAAAAGCGGTCCTCCGGGACCATGCGCGGATCGCCGGCGGGCCGGCGCTCCGTCACCGTCGTGACGGCCGGCGGACGCGGAGACCGGCGCTTCGGGCGAGCGTCGGAGCGCTGCGGTACATCGGGCATGGCTGCAGGCACTGGAACTGACGAACAAGGGGCAAACCGTGTGCCCGCGTCCTGGGCCTTACAGATCGCGGAAACCACAGTAATTTCAGAAGGTTAGGGAAGCACGCTCCCGGCCTTCGATAACAATACTGTAACGCAATTACGGTTCCGTCAGGGTTCGGTGGTGAGGTCCCCGAGCGACTGCAGTTCTTCCCACTGATTCATCAGGTCGCCGACCTGCCACATCAGGGCGGTATGCCGGTCGATCACGGGCTGGGCGCCCGCGCGATCTTCGTAGAACCCGGGGGCCGACATCTGTGTTTCGACCTCGCGGATGGCGGCTTCCGTCTCGGCGATCCGCGCCTCGAGCGTGGCGATGCGCGCCTGGCGCGCGCCGGCGGCCTTCTGCTTCTTGCGCGCCTCGGCGTCGCCGCGTTTCTTTTCCTCGTGCGACGGCTTGGCCGCGACCTTCGCCGCGGGCTGATTGGCGCGGCGATCTTTCTCAGCGCGATGCGCCGATCCGGGTTTCGGCTCCCGGCCCTCAGGTTTTTGTCCCGACCCCTGAGGCCGCGACCCTTTCTGCCCGGAGCCCTCAGCCTTCAGCCCATCGTCCGCGTGGGCCTTGTGGTACAGGAACTCCTTGTAGGTGCCCGGGAACGCGACGGCGGTGCCGCTGCCGATCTCGATGATCTTGGTCGCGAGCCGCTCCACGAAGTAGCGATCGTGCGAGACGAAGATCAGCGTGCCGCCGTACTCGACCAGCGCGTCGAGCAGGACTTCCTTCGAGTCGAGATCGAGGTGGTTGGTCGGCTCGTCGAGCAGCAGGGTGTTCGACGGCCGCAGCAGCATGCGCGCCACCGCGAGGCGCGTGCGCTCGCCGCCCGACAGCACCCGCACGTGCTTGTAGACGTCGTCGCCGGAGAACAGAAATCCGCCGAGGATGTTCCGAATCATCGGCACCATCTGGAGCGGCGATCCGGACGAGAGCGTCTCGTACACGGTCGGCGCCGGATCCATCCGCGTCGCCTCGTCCTGGGCGAAGTACTGCATCACGACGTTGTGGCCGAGGGTGCGCTCTCCGGAGTCGGGCGCTTCTTCGCCCGAGAGCATCCGCATCAGCGTCGACTTGCCGACGCCGTTTGGTCCCACCAGCGCGATGCGATCGCCGCGCTCGATGTGCAGGTTGAGGTCGTTGAAGATCGCGATCTCGCCGTACGCCTTGCGCACGTGCTTGAGCTCGATCACCATCCGGCCGCTCTTGGCGCAGGCCGGAAAGTTGAAGTTGATCTTCTTGCGCTCGGGCGGCACCTCGATCGGCACCACCTTCTCGAGCATCTTGATCCGGCTCTGCACCTGCGACGCCTTGGTCGCCTGGTAGCGGAAACGGTCGATGAACATCTTGACCCGCGCGACCTCCTCATCCTGGTCGCGCTTGGCCTTCCGCATCGCCTCGATCCGCTCGTGGTGCTCGGCGAGGTAGCCGCTGTAGTTGGTGTGGTAGTCGGTCAGCGTCCGCAGCGTGAGGTCGGCGATCCGGGTGACGACGGCGTCGAGGAAAAAACGGTCGTGCGACACCAGGATGACGGCGTAGGGGTAGGCGTTCAGGTACTCCTCGAGCCAGTTGCGCGCTTCGAGATCGAGGTGGTTGGTCGGCTCGTCGAGGAGCAGCAGGTTGGGCTCGCCGAGCAGCAGCTTGGCCAGCGCGATGCGCATCTGCCAGCCGCCGGAAAACGTCTCGGTCGGCCGCTCGAAGTCGCTGGTCTTGAAGCCGAGGCCCTGCAGCACGGTCGCCGTTTTCAGCTCGATGCTGTAGCCGTCGTGCACGCGGAAGCGATCCTGCAGATCGCTGTAGCGGTGCAGCATCGCGTCGTGCTCGGCCTCCGGAATCGACTCGTCGCCGAGCCGGTCTTCCAGCGCGTGCATTTCGGCTTTCATCGCCAGCAGCTCGCCGAACGCGCTCGACGCTTCGTCGAACACCGAGCGGCCGGCGTGGTTGAGGCCGTCCTGCGGCAGGTAGCCGACGGTCAAGGCGGACGGCTTGAGGATGGCGCCTTCGTCGGGCTCGTCGAGCCCGGCCATCATCTTGAGAAGCGTGGTCTTGCCCGCGCCGTTGGGTCCGCAAAGGCCGACGCGCTCCCGATCCGTGATCTGCCACGTGACGTGGTCGAAGAGGACGCGGTCGCCGAAGGTCTTGGTGAGGGCTGAGAGTTGGATCATGAACGGGCTAAGGGCTCAGAGCTCAGGGCATCCGGATTTCAGCCCTTCGCCCTCAGCCTTCAGCCCTTTATTTTACTCGCCCAGCGCTTTCGCCGCCGCGGCGAGCACCTGCGGCACACGGAAAGGCTTGGTGAGGTAGCCGGCGACGCCGAGGTTCACCGCTTCGATCGCGCTCGACTCGGTCGAGAAGCCGGTGATGATGATCACCGGGAGATCCGCCTTGTAGCGCTTCGCTTCGCGGATCACGGTCAGGCCGTCCATCCCCGGCATCTTCAGGTCGGCGATCAGCAGATCGTAGGGGTAGAGCCGCATGCGCTCGAGCGCGGAACGGCCGTCGGGCGCCACGTCCACGTCGTATTCCGCCAGCGCCAGCGTCTTGGCGAGCAGATCGCGGATGCTCGCTTCGTCGTCGACCACCAGCACACGCGGGCGCGCGTTGCCCGGCGTGGCGGGACGCGCCGGCGCCGCAGGCGCAGGGCGCGCGCCGCCGCCGCGGGGCCGCTGGCTGTCGAGCCACGCGTCGATATCGCGCTTGCGAAACCGCCACTGGCGGCCGACGCGGACGGCGGGAATCTTGCCGGCCTTGATCAGCCGGTACACGGTGCGGAGATTGACCTGGAGGTACTCCAGGACTTCTTCCGTCGTCAGAAACGTTTCGTCAATCATGCTTCAGCGTCCTGGTGACGGCGCAACCGGTAACTCGACAGTAAACACGGCCCCGCCCTCCGGGTGATTCGCGGCGATGATCTGCCCGCCGTGTTCCTGCACGATGCCGTAGGTGATGGCCAACCCGAGGCCGGTGCCCTTCCCGACTTCCTTGGTGGTGTAGAACGGCTCGAAAATGCGCGACAGCGTGTCCTCGGGAATGCCGACGCCGGTATCGCGCACCGTGGCGACGATCCGGTCGCCGGACGGCGCGACCGACGTGGCAATCTCGATCCGGCCGTTCTTCCCGGTGGCCGCGATCGCATGTTCCGCGTTCATCACCATGTTCAGAAAGACCTGATGCAGCAACAGCGGGTCGCTCTTCACCCGCGGCAAGTTCTCGTCATAGTGTCGCACGACTTCGATGCCCTGGGCACGGTGTGCGGGTGTGCGGAGGGAAAGGACCTTTTGCAGCACACCGTTGAGGCTCACCGAGCGGAGCGTCAGCCGCCGTGACCCGGCGAACACCAGAAGGTTGCGGACGATCTTCGCGGCGCGGTCGGCTTCGCGGTAGATGACCTGCACTTCGCGCCGCAGCTGCTTGGGGAACGCCCCGGTGGTGCGCAGCAGTTCGAGGTGGCCGAGCACGCCCTGCAGCGGATTGTTCAGCTCGTGGGCGATGCCGGCGACGAACTGGCCCAGCGCGGCCAGCTTCTCGCTTTGCGTCAACCGTTTGCGTAGCTCTTCTCGTTCCGCCTCGAGGCGGGTCTGCGGCGTCAGGTCGCGAGCGACGATGACGTTGCCGACCGGCTCGCGGTCGTAGTCGAGCAGATCGGTGACCGTCACCATGAACGGCCCCTTGAGCACCGGATCCAGCACTTCAATGGTCACGGCGGAGTCGCCCTGCGTCCGCGGCGGCGACGACTTGTGCCGGTCGAGCCAGGCGCCGAGCTCCGGGCCGAGATGGGAGGCGAGCGGCTGGTTGAGCAGCTCCTCGCGCGTGTGGCCGACGCGCGTCGCGAACGCCTGGTTCACGTGCACGATCAACCCGCGCATGTCGGCGACCGCGACGAGGTGAGAGATGGAGTCGAACGTATTCTCCAGCTCCCGCCGCGAACGCATCACGTCCTCGAGGAGCTGCATGTTCTCGATCGCGCTCGCCAGCTGACGTCCGAGCTCGTCAGCGCGATCGAGCAGGTCGATTTCGCCGCCCGTCTCGACGCGTACGCCCTCGAAGACGATCGTGCCCAGGGCGCGGCGGTAGCCGCGCAGCGGCACCGTGACCATCGCCGTGACCTCGTCTTCGGACGGCGAGACGATCTCCGGACGCACCCGGCGCAGGGCGATCGCCGCGGGCGCGTCGACGTCGTCGGAGGCGACCTGCACCCCGCGCGCGACGTCAGCCGGGTCGGAGGACGCCTGCAGCACCAGGTGACGCGCGCGCCGGTCGTGAATCCAGACCGAGGTGCGATCGGCGCCGAACAACCGGTTCGCGCCGTGGCAGAAGATGTCGAGGCCGGCCGCCAGGTTCAGCGTCGCGGCGAGGCTGCCGGTGAACTCCTCGAGCAGCACGCGGATGTCGCGCTGCAGCGCCTCGCCCTGGCGGAGGTGGAAGAGCTCGAGCGCCGTCATGAACGCGTCGGCGGCCTCGATCACGTGGACGTCGATATCGGCCGCCGACGGCGGATGATCGAAGCCGACCGCGAGCAATCCGACCCGCTCGCCGCGCCGAATCAGCGGCAGGAGCAGCCCGGCGCGGGCCTGGAGGCGGCCGGCGAGGTCGGGTGTCTGGCGCGCGGTGTCGGCGACCAGGGTCGGCAGGCGGCGGGCAAAGGCGTCGGCCACCACAGCCGCCTCGTCGGGCCCTGGCAGCCACGGATCGGTTTTGAGCACCTCGAGCCCGAAGCCCGACGTCGCCTGCAAAGCGCCGGTCCGGGGGTTGTGCTGAAACAGCAGCGAACGCGAGCCTCCGGTCAAATCCAGCGCGTGCTGATGCAGGTGCGGCAGCAGCTCGTTCGGCGTCGTGCTGTGCGCGAGCAGCGACGCGAGCGGACGGGAGGCCGTACCGCTTGCCGGATTTCGAGTCTCTCGGGGCATCGATTCTGGTTTGGTGGGGCGCTTGATGCGCGATTCTACTGCGATCGATCGGCGGCCGCCAACTGCCGGCACCGGCGAACCGCATCCGGTTGAGTTCAGTAACGCCAATCGCGGCAAGCAGTTAGGACGAGACGCAGTATAATTACGTCACACCGCCGCCGCCCCGACTGTCCACCGCGATCCGCCGTCTTAGTAGGTGGAGACAGTCGAAAATCTGTTTCCAAGAGAGGCCTTCCGCGCTCCGCATGACGTGGACGGACGAAGAGCTCGTCGCGAAGTCGATTCGCGGCGACGCCGACAGCTTCAATGAGCTGGTGTTGCGATGGGAGCGTCCCATCTACGCCCTCGCGTACCGCACAATCGGTCGCGAAGAGGATGCGCGAGACGTGTGCCAGGAGACGTTTCTCCGGGCATTTCGAGCGCTGCCCGGGTTTCGAGGCCAGGCCAAGTTCTCGTCATGGCTCTATCGCATCGCGTTGAACCTGTGCCGCGACTGGATCCGGCGCGAGCGCCGCGCGCCGGTGGTGCAGCCGCCCGAGGACGTCGACCTGATCGAGCTGGCGGCGGCCGCCGAGCCGTCCGAGTCGATCGAGGACCTCGTGGCCCGCAAGGATCTCTCCCGGCTGGTCGAAAAAGCGATGACACTCCTTCCCGAGGAGCAGCGAACGGCTATCGTGTTGAAGGAATACCACGGGCTGACGTTTCAGGAAATCGCCGAGCTCGTGGGCTGCCCGTTGAGTACGGTGAAGACGCGGTTGTATCAGGGGCTGATTGTGCTCAGGCGTGAGCTGGCGAAGAACAGCAAAGCCACGCTGTGACGGAAAAGGTTATGACAGAACTGTCCTGCAGCTACGGTGACGATCGCGACGAGGTGATCGTTGCGTTTCTCTACGACGATCCGGACGTGAGCCTGGCGGAGCGCAGCCGATTCGAAACGCACCTGTTGACGTGCGCACGCTGCCAGACCGACGTCGCGGCGCTGCGCGGCGTCCGAGCGCAGCTGGCCCGGTGGTCTCCACCCGAGCCGACCTTCGGCACCGGCAACCCGCACTCGAATCCGCAATTCACTCCGCACTCCGCACTCCACAATCCACAATGGTGGCGCGCCATCCCGGTGTGGGCGCAGGTCGCCGCCGCATTGCTCTTCCTGGGCGTCTCGGCCGGCATCGCCAACCTGAACATCCACTACGACCAGAGCGGCCTGACCGTGCGGACCGGCTGGTCCAACCGGGCAGAGCCGTTGAAGGCCGGCGTGTCGGGTTCGACAGAAGTCGCTCGAGGCGCCAGCCCTGTCGCAGACGCGCCGTGGCGCGCGGACATCGCGGCGCTGGAGCAGCAGCTGAAGAGCGAGATCCGCGCGACGCAGGCGTCCACGACGGGAGCGGCGCCGGCAGCGAAAAGCGTGGCGGCGACGGCGTCGGATGCGGACGTCATCCGCCGCTTCCGAACGCTCGTCGAGGAGAGCGAGAAGCGCCAGCAACGCGAGCTCGCGCTGCGGGTCGCCGAGCTGGCGCGCGACGTCACCGCCCAGCGGCAGGCGGACCTGGTGAAGATCGATCGCACGCTCGGCGTGGTTCAGAATAACGTCGGCATCGAGGTCATGAAGAACCGGCAGCAGATCAACCAGATGGATCTGCTTTATCGCGCATCGCAGCGGCAGTAGGGGGGATCCGTGAAACGGCTTGCATCGATGATCATGGTTGGAACCGTCGCGGCGGCGGCGCCGGCGGCGGCCCAGAATACCGCAGCGCGCGCTGCGGCTGAACAGCGCTATCAAATCGCGCAAATGGAGCGCGTGCTCGAGGGTGCGGTCGAACACGGCCTCACGATCACGCGCGACCGCGTCCAGACGCTCGCGCAGGCGCCCGCCGACCTGCTGGTCAGTGAGAACGCGCACGCGCGCGGCTTCCGTCTCGAGGGTTACGGCGTCTTCTTCGATGTCGTCGTGCCGTCGTTCGAGACGACCTGGACCTGGAGTCTGCGGACGCTGGACCAGAACGATCTCGGCGTCCAAAGCGCGCTCCGGACGCTCCAGACCCACGTCAAGACCGAAAAGGATCCCGACCTCGAGCAGGCGCTGAAGCGGCTCGAGCTGCAGATGGGCCCGGCGGTGGTCGCGGGGGCGTCGGTGCCGGCCGATCGCGGCGCGCGCAACGCCACCGGTTCCGCCTCGGCTGTCGCCGACGGCCAGCAGCCCGACAAGGATCCGATCCTGAGCGATCCGAACGAGGCCTATCGCACCGAGGTGCTGCACGCGCTGAAAGACGCCATGCTCGCCCACAGCAGCTCGCTCGGCATCGGGCCCAACGAATGGCTGACCGTTGCGGCGAAGGGCAACGACGATCGCCCCCGGCTCGCGCCGGCGGATACCGGCTCGAGCACGCGCATCATCCGCTTGCGCGGACTCGATCTGGGAGAGTTCCTCGCCGGACGAATCACGCGTGAAGAAGCGCTGAAGCGGATTGAGACGATGGTGTTCTAGAATAGGCGCGCATGCGCGCCTCCGCCCGGTTGCTGGTCTTGCTCGCGCTCAGTGTGTCTGTCGCCTGCGGCCCGACGGTCGATCTGACCAAGGGCCTCCAGGTCACCATCGCCAACTCCGGTTGGTACGACCTGGGCATCGTCAACGGGCAGAACAAGCTCGTCCCGATGGTCACCTTCACCCTGCGCAACACGTCGGATCAGAAACTGGTGACGCTGCAGATCAACGCGCTCTTCCGCCGCGTCACCGAAAATACGGAGTGGGGCAGCGGCTTCGTGACCGTGGTCGGATCCCAGGGCCTCGCCCCCGGCGCCACGACCGATCCCGTCACGATCAAGTCCCAGCTCGGCTACACCGGCAGCGAGCAGTCGCGGCAGGAGATGCTCCAGAACACGCATTTCGTCGACGCGAAGGTTGAGCTGTTCGGCAAGTACGGATCGACCCAGTGGGTCCTGCTCGGCACCTACCCGATTACGCGTCAGCTCTTGACGAAGTAACCAGCGCCGCGAGCGTGAGGAGCGCCAGCGTGCCGTCGCTGACCGCGAACAGCAGAAACGATCGCGGCGAGTCCCGAATCACATAGTCGAGCACGAACGCCGCCGCGCCGGCGCCTTTCAGCAGCGGCCCCATGATCCACAGATACGCGCGTCCGCCGGAGGACTGCGGATCGCGATAGGGGATCAGGTAACCGGCGGCGATCGCGAGCAGGAAGATGCCGTTGAGATCGGCGTGGATGGGCGGGGTCGGCAGGGAGACGGCGAATAGCCGGGCGAGGAGCGGCCGCCCCGTCAGCATCACGACGCCAACCGACGCGTCGTAGATGCCCGAGACGGCCGCAATCGCCCGACACCGGTTCATTGCTGAATGCTGAGTGCGACCTTCTTGAGCTCACCGGTGTAGGTCGTCGTGTGCTCAGGCGTGATGCGCACTTCGAACTCGAGCGTCTCGTAGCCGCTGGCGCGGACCTCGATGCGGTGCGGGCCCGATTCGACGTGCAGGCGCTGGAAGATGCCGTCGAAGTCGTCGACCACGCCGACGAAGTAGCCGTCGACGTAGACCTCAGCTTGCCGCGGCTTGATCTTCAGCTTCAGCGATCCTTCGTCGCTCGACGTGTACGACGCCTGCGGATACGCCGGGTAGCCGCCGAACCACGGATCGTAGTAGCCGCCGTAATAGCCCGAGTAAGCGCCGCCCCACGGATCGTAATAGCCGTAGCCGCCGTAGTAGCCGCCACCGGGGATGAAGATGGCGCCGCCTCCGGGCGGGGGAACCATCGGCACGGTACCTCTTGGAGCTGCCGTTCCGACCGGAGTGTGGCCGTCGCGCGGGCGCGCATACGTCGGCACGCCATCTTCCGTCCCGGTTTTCGTACCTGTGCCTGTTGTGCCGGTGCCGGCTGCGGTGTTGCCGTCGCGCGGCATCGCACGTCCGCCGCCATCGCGTCCGCCGGCGTGTTGCGTGGGAGTGCTGCTCGTGCCGGAGCCGCCGCCGTTCGACGCGCCCGACCCGCCGCCCGTTGCACGCGCGCCGCCGGACCCGCCGCGGTCGCCGCCGCTGCGCGAGACGCCGTAGCCGCCACCGCCGCCTGTCGCCCCGCCGCTATGCGCGCCGCCACCTGAGGATTCCGTGCGGCCGACCGAACCGCCGCCGGCATGTGACCCGCCGCCCGAGGACTGACCGCTGCCGCCGGTCGCACGACCTTCGCCGCCGCCACCGCCGCGGTTGCCGCTCGGGCCCCCGCGATCGCCGCCACCGTTGCCCCCGCCCCCGCCCCCGTGGCTTCCGCCGCCACCACCGCTGGGCGCAGCCGGCGCCGGCGCACTACTCGCCGGAGCGGGCGCCGCGGCCGCCGGAGCGGGTGCCGCCGCCTGTTGGGCGGTCAGGGGGACCGAGAGCAGCCATGCGGAAACGATGGCCGCGACGGCTGTGCTCCCGAGAAACGGCATGGTTGTTTTCATGACGGACATCCTCTTGGGGTGAGAAACAGCAACTCACCTGCCATCCGAACGACATAAGTATTGGCCCAAAACGCGTGATTTGCACGTACTAAGCCCGGCGGTTCGTCCTCGGACGCGGCCATGCGTCCCGTTTTCTTGACACCCCGATCCATCGCCCGATACAGTCAGAAAATCGATGTTTCACAGCACTACGATTCTGGCCGTTCGCCACCGCGACCATGCTGTGCTCGCCGGCGACGGGCAGGTCACCTTTGGCCAGACCGTGGTCAAGCACGGCGCGAAGAAAATCCGGCGCCTGTACAACGATCGCGTCCTGGCCGGCTTCGCCGGCTCCGCCGCCGACTCCTTCGCGCTCTTCTCGCGCTTCGAAGCCAAGCTCGAACAGTACCGCGGCAACCTCGAACGATCCGCGGTGGAGCTCGCGAAGGACTGGCGCTCGGATCGCATCCTGCGCCGCCTCGAGGCGATGCTGATCGTCCTCGACAAGACCGCCACCTTCCTGCTGTCCGGCAACGGCGATCTCATCGAGCCCGACGATGGGATTGTCGCGATCGGATCGGGCGGCCCCTACGCCCTCGCCGCCGCCAAGGCGCTGGCGACCAACACCGAGCTGGATGCACGCGCGATTGCCGAGAAGTCGATGGCGATCGCCGGCGAGATCTGCATTTACACCAACGCGCACATCGCAGTTGAAGAGTTGTAGTGCCTATTCTGCTTCCCGAAACGACCCAGACGTCCGCCGGCACGCTCACGCCGCGGCAGATCGTCGCCGAGCTCGACAAGCACGTGGTCGGCCAGGCGGCCGCGAAACGCGCCGTGGCGATCGCGCTGCGCAACCGGATGCGCCGCCAGAAGCTGGCGCCCGAGCTTGCCGAGGAGATCGCGCCGAAGAACATCCTCATGATCGGGCCCACCGGCGTCGGCAAGACCGAGATTGCCCGTCGGCTCGCCAAGCTGGCGCAGTCGCCGTTCCTCAAGGTGGAGGCGTCGAAGTTCACCGAGGTCGGCTACGTCGGCCGCGACGTCGAGTCGATGGTTCGCGACCTGGTCGAGCTCGGCGTCGACATGGTGCGCGAGGAGCGGCTCCAGGGCGTGCGCGCCAAGGCGCGCCAGAACGCCGAAGATCGGCTGCTCGACATCCTGCTGCCGCCCCGACCCGTCGCGCCGGACGAAGAGCCGGCTGCCGCGCGCGACGCCCAGCAGCAGACCCGCGACCGCTTTCGCGAGCAGCTCCACGCCGGCCGCCTCGATGCGCGGATCGTCGAAATCGACGTGCGCGAGAAGTCGTTTCCGTCGCTGGAGATCATCGCCGGATCGTCGGTCGAAGAGGTGGACATCAACCTCAAGGACATGCTGCCCGGCCTCTTCCAGGGCAAGAACAAGCGTCGCAAGCTGAAGGTCCCCGAAGCGCTGGAGTATCTCGCGACGGAAGAGGAGCAGAAGCTGATCGACATGGACAGCGTCGCGCGCGCGGCGGTCGAACGGGTGGAGCAGGCGGGAATCATCTTTCTCGACGAAATCGACAAGATCGCCGGCCGCGAGGGCTCGCACGGTCCCGACGTGAGCCGCGAGGGCGTCCAGCGCGACATCCTCCCGATCGTCGAAGGCACGACGGTGAACACCAAATACGGGATGGTGCGCACCGATCACATCCTGTTCATCGCCGCCGGCGCGTTTCACGTGTCGAAGCCGTCGGATCTCATTCCCGAGCTGCAGGGGCGATTTCCGATCCGGGTCGAGCTCGAGGCGCTCGGCAAGGACGAGTTCGTGCGGATCCTGACCGAGCCGCGCAACGCGCTGGTCAAGCAGTACATCGCGCTGATGGACACCGAGGGCATCCAGCTCGGATTCACCGACGACGCGATCCGCAAGATCGCGGATTTCGCCCAGACCGTCAACGAGCACACCGAGAACATCGGCGCCCGGCGGCTGCACACCGTCCTCGAAAAGCTGCTGGATGAGATCTCGTTCGAAGGGCCGGACCTGCTCGAGAAGAACGTGACGATCGACGAGGCGTACGTGACGAAGATGCTCGCCGACATCGTCAAGAACGAAGACCTGTCTCGGTACATTCTGTGATCGAGCGGACGATCCAGAAGAAACCGCGGAGAACGCAACGCACGCAGAGAATTGTTTGTTCGGCGATCTTCGCGTTCGCTGCGGTCTTTCCTCTCGTCGCGTGCGGCAAGAAGGGGCCGCCGCTCGCGCCGCTGGTCAAGCTGCCGGTGCCGCCGGCCGATCTTGCGGCGCTGCGCCGCGGCGACACCGTTGACGTCTCGTTCACCGTGCCGGCGGTCAACACCGACGGCACCCGTCCCGCCAACGTCGCGAGCGCCGACGTCTACGCCATTACCGCGCCGGTGACCGTTCCCCCGATGTCGGACGAGATCCTCTTGAAGCTCGCCACCAAGGTCGGGTCCGTCGAGGTCAAGGCGCCGGCCGATCCCAATGTGACCGCCGATGCCGACGACCCCTCGGACGAAGTGGAAGCGCCCGAAGGTCCGGGTCTCGACCAGGGCGCGGTCGCGCGCGTCAAGGAGCCGCTGACGCGCGACATGCTGACGCCGGTGGTGGTGCCGGCGGACAAGCATGCGCCGCCCGCCCCATCCGACCGGTCCGGGTCGCCGTTGCTCGGGCCGCAGGCCGTGCCCGTTCGCACCTACATCGCCGTCGGCAAGTCGACACGCGGCCGCAAGGGTCCGCTATCCAAGCGCATCATCGTGCCGCTGGTGCCGCCGCCGCCGCCGCCCTCGGGCGCCGCGATTACCTACAACGAGACGGCCATCACGCTGACCTGGTCACCCGTCGCCGTCGCCGTGGCCGCCCCGTCCGACGGCGACCTGCTGCCGTCCCGTGTCATCGGCGCGCCGCGACCGACGATCACCTACAACGTCTACGACGCCGCCAACGCCGATGCCCCTGTCAAGCTGACGGCGACCCCGCTGGCCGACCCGACCTATGCCGATGCGCGCGTGGTCTGGGGCGAGAAGCGCTGCTACACGATCGTCGCGGCCGAGACGATCGATGGGACGGTGATCGAGAGCGAGCCGCCGCCGCCGGCCTGCGAAACGCTGGTCGACACCTTTCCTCCCGCGGTGCCGAAGGGGCTGAATTCGATTTCCGGCGAGGGCGCCATCAATTTGATCTGGGAGCCGAACGCCGAAAAGGATCTTGCCGGCTACATCGTGCTGCGCGGGGTCGAGCCGGCCGCCACGCTCCAGCCGATCACCTCGGCGCCGATCGTCGAGCCGTCCTTCACCGACAAGGTGCAGCCGGGCATTGCCTATGTGTATGCGGTGCGAGCCGTGGACAAGGCGGGCAACATCAGCGATGTGTCGGGACGCGTCGTCGACACCGCGCGATGAGCGCGCCGGCCTTCCGGCCTTCGGCTTCAGCTAGAATGTACCGCTGATGAAACCGAGTGAACGCATCTACCGGGTCCGGCAGGACGGCGAGACCTTCTATGCCGTGGAGTCCGACGGCGAACTGCGCCGCGCGTCGGGCGATCCCTTTGGCGGGCTGACGCCGGGCGCGCCGGTCCGCGGCGGGCTGGGCGGCGTCGCGCTGCTGGCGCCGGTGCGGCCGTCGAAGATCGTGTGCGTCGGCCTCAACTACAAGGATCACGCCGGCGAAGTCGGCAAGGCGCTCCCGGCTGAGCCGCTGTTGTTCATCAAGCCGTCGACCGCGGTGATCGGGCCGGGCGAGCCGATCCGCCGGCCGCCGGGCGTCGGACGCGTAGACCACGAAGCGGAGCTGGGCCTGGTCATCGGTCGCCGGGCGCACCGCGTCGCCGCGGCGAACGCCTGGGACTACATCCTCGGCCTCATCTGCGTCAACGACGTCACCGCGCGCGATCTGCAAAAGAAAGAATCGCAGTACACGCGGTGCAAGGGGTTCGACACCTTCGCGCCGATCGGACCGTGCATCGCGACCGGGCTCGACGGCTCGCCGTTGACCGTGGAAGGGTGGGTCAACGGCCAGCGGCGGCAGTCGTCGAGCACCAGGCATCTCATCTTTCCGATCGAGCACCTCGTCGAGTTCATCACCTTCGTGATGACGCTCGAGCCCGGGGACATCATCTCCACCGGCACGCCCGAGGGCATCGGCCCGCTGGTCGCGGGCGATTCGGTCACGATCAAGGTCGAAGGCGTCGGCGAACTGACAAACCCGGTGCAGGACGAGTAGAGGGTGCTATGAAATTGTTTATCGACTCGGGGAATCTCAAGGACATCGAAACGCTCGTTGCGATCGGCATCATCGACGGCGTGACCACCAACCCCACGCTGCTGGCCAAAGAGCCGGGCGACTACCGCGAGAACCTGAAGAAGATCTGCCAGATCGTCAAAGGGCCGGTGAGCGGCGAGGTCACGGCGGTCGACGTCAACGGCATGCTCCAGCAGGGCCGCGAGATCGCGAAGATCGACCAGCACATGATCGTCAAGGTGCCGCTGACGCGCGCCGGAATCCAGGCGTGCAAGACGCTCTCGGGGGAAGGCATCCGTGTCAACGTCACGCTGTGCTTCTCGGCGG
>Ga0070665_100004731_pt1 | contig 14169 bp, 9 predicted proteins | sample KBSS13metaG_FD_65862 | JGI IMG/M metagenome (GOLD analysis project Ga0070665, IMG submission 65862) | Switchgrass rhizosphere microbial communities from Kellogg Biological Station, Michigan, USA - KBS S1-3 metaG | ecosystem: Host-associated > Plants > Roots > Rhizosphere > Soil ... | reverse complement strand
GTCAAACGTGGTAGGCCCGGTTCCGGGCGCCGGCCTGGGCCCCGGCACTGTTTGCTCCTTGGGGGCCGCCTGTCCGGTCGAACTTGCGGGTGCGGTTTCCACCAAGACGGTAAGCAATGCTCAAGGTGTGGCGCCGGGTTTTGCGGCACAGACCCCGACGACCACGCTCTATCAGACGTTGGGTCAGATCAGCCGTGGTTCGCTTGTCTTGTCCGCTCAGTGGAAGCCTTCAAGCAACATTCAGATTTTCACCGAGGGTTTTTATACCCAGATGCGCAACGCGCAACCGGTTATGGTGGATGTGAAGCTGCAGTATGTCTGCCCCGATCCCAGCCAGGACACAGTCTATCCCGGTACGAACATCATCTCTAAGTCGGTATCTTCCTGCTACAACCTGACTTCAAACCAGGACCGGCATTCCAGCGAAGATACCATCCAGCTTGCGTCCGGTGTCGACTGGGCTGTCAACAACGACTGGGAAATCAGCAGCGAAGTCGATGTTACGGAGTCGACGGGGAAGACCGGCGCGATAATCGTGGACGATACCTACAACATTCCTCACGATGGTCTGACGCTGATCAACAACTACAATGGGACTGGTGCCCATTACGTCACCACGACGGGCAACCCGCAGCTCAACCCAAATGGATTGTATATCGACCAGTTATTCGACAATTACACGCTCTCGAAGGGTGCAGAGTGGGATTGGCGGGTCGATTCGACTTATAACTTCTCGCCCGACTCCTTCATCAAGGACTTTGTGGTCGGGTTTCGCTTAGGCGACCGCTCCGCGCACAACTCGGGCTACAACATCAGCTCTTTGAACTGCATCACCAATCCGAACTCTACCGCCTTCTATAACGCGTTCATCGTTGGCGCTAATGCTAGCCCGGTCTGCTCTGGTCCGAACGGTTATGTGACACAGGGCAGCGGCGGAGTTGGCGGTTCGACGCCCCAATCGGCAGCCGCCAACTACACCTCCATCGGCGGCTATCCCATCTCCATGCTGGCTGCGAACAACGCGGCGGTTCAGACCTCCAGCGGCAAGTGGTTCGGTGGCCAGTTCGGCGAATCCGGCTTCTCGGTCGTCGACTCCAATTGGTTGTGGAACAACAAAGCCGCGGTTCGCGGGTTGTTCGGTTACGGCAACATCCAGGCCAACGGTCAAATTCCGGCCGGCGACTACACCAAGAGTGGCCCGCCCCTCAACCCGGCAAACCTCTTCATTGTCAGTGAAGTGAGCCTGGCGGGTTATCTGAAGGCCGACTACGGGTTCGAACTTTTTGGCTTCCCGGTCGATGGCAACCTCGGCGTTCGCTTCACCGATTACACTTTGACCGAGCACGCCAACAATTCGAACGTCGTGGGCACAAATTTGAGCTTCTCGCCGACTGTCGCGTCGCATGAGACCTCGGTCTTCCTGCCGAGCTGGAATGCTCGCGTCACCCTGGATGACGGCTTCTTCCTGCGCGCCGCAGCCAGCGAAACGGCCACGCGGCCAACCTTCGCCCAGCTCAATCCTGCCACCAGTTACACAATCGGGGGCACCACGCTGCAGGGCACGGCGAACAGCGGCAATCCCACTCTGGCAGCGGAAAAGTCCATCAACCTCGACACCAGCCTCGAATATTATTGGGGCAGCGCAAATCACATCTCCGCTGCCGCTTTTCACCGTTATGTCGAAGGCTATATTCAGACCGCATCCATCGGTCAGATCGTGGTCGCAGGCCTGACCTATAACGCCAACAAGCCCATCAATTTCCAGAACGCGTACATCGACGGCGGGGAAGTCGCCTATTCGCAGTTCCTCGACTTTCTGCCGGGCTTCTGGAGCGGGTTCGGCTGGGATGTCAACGGAACCTATATTAGCGGCCCGTTCAACAACATCACCAAATGGCATTTCAACGGCGCTGGTATCTACGAGCAGGGGCCTTACTCCGCCCGCGTGTCCTATACCTGGAGCAGTTCTTATCTGGTCAATCCCACCTTGTCGGCGGGCGTTCAGCCCTTGTTTGAACGGGCGGCTCCTCGCGGCAATCTCGATGCATCGTTCAACTATCGCTGGAACGATCAGATAACGCTCACCTTGAACGCGACAAACCTGAACAATGGCTTGAACAAGCTCTACGACGGCAATGCGCCGCTCGGTCAGGCCCTCTACAACGTAACCTATGCCCGATACGACACGACCTATTCGATCGGCATTCGCTATCGCATGTGAGTTCTACTGCATAGCAATCCTCCTTGAGCCTCCCCTCACTTGGCGGCCATCCCTTTTGGGTTGGCCGCCATATTTTTTTGTGCAGCGCAGCGCAAAATTATTGGCATTCGATCTAAGCCCGACCTCGACGAACTCGGGGAAAATCCCGCATCAAAAGGCGTGAAATGTTGACTTCGATTGGCAGCGCTGCTAACGAGGTTTGGCAGCGCTGCTAAAGAAAGTTCAAAAGATGCGTTTTTGGGAGATTTTGTTGCGTTTCTAAACAAGGTTTTGGGGGCGCGGCCACGAAAATGTTGGCAGCGCTGCTAACGCTGATTGCATATGTAAGACAAAAAAGGCCTCAGGCGGGAGAACCGCCGAGCCAATTACAGGGCGGAAGCATAGCGATGAACCAAATGAATCGGTCCGTATTGCGGGCAGTCACTCTACTTAAGGTCTTTCAATCCGAGAATGAATGGATTTCGGCGAGCGAGATCAGCCGGCGGGCGGATTTGCCATTTGCATCGACCCATCGCCTTTTGCAGACATTGGAGCAGATCGGGGCGGTAAATAAGGGCGACTATGGAGCCTATCGACTCGGATACCTGATCGTCACCCTTTCTCAAAACGTAAACGTTGATGACTGTCTGCGCAGGGCTTCACAGGACCTGATGCTGGCGCTTTCCCAAAAGTTCAATGTATCAACCCTCCTGGGGCGGTTGGATGGCAGGATGGTCACCATCATCGGAAAATCTTTCGCTCCTGCCACCAAACATAGATTTGTGGCTGTGGGATCACAATTCGGCGCCCATAGCTTGGCGTTGGGGCGAGTTCTGCTTGCTGATCTGCCGACAGAAGAAATCGACAAAGTTTTGCACGATCTATCGACCGCGGCCGCTTCAACGCAGGTATCGCTCAATCGAGCCGAACTCGTCGCCGACCTCGCGCTTATCCGTAAGCAGGAATTTGCTGTGGAGCGGGGGCAGGTTAATCCTGGCTTGGGTTCGGTTGCGGTGCCCGTTCGTGACAATGACGGCCGCATATTCGCTGCTCTGTCTGCGAGCGATGAATTGGGGAAGCTCTCCCCCGATCGCATTGAAACACTCCGAAAGGAGTTGATGAAAATAGAGTGCTCGCTTCGCAAAGCGATACTGCCGGATTCTTCATTCAACAGGACCCGCCCGGAGAGAGGCCGTCATCTCGCGAGAAGGGGCGACGAGACCCGCCGGCGCCTTCCTCTTTCCGAAGGTAATCCCAAAGAGCTTGCAATGGTATGAGTTTTGGCGCGGGCGGGCACCAAAACGCAGCATCACGAAAACCGCGTTCGCAAGGTCTGTAGAATTTTTTTCGATAGCTGACCCACAGGGGAATATCATCGTGGCGATCAAATCTTCAATGACCTTGCTCATCGTTGCTTCCGCGCTGGCTGTCGGATTGACGGGGCCGGCGAGCAGTCAGGATGACGCTCTGCAGATGGTGTCGATTGATGTGGAAGGCGGCGGTGGGACGTTGTTCGTTACCCCGGACAAGCATTCATTGCTGATCGACACGGGTAATCCAGAGGACAGCCAATCGACGGGTAGTCACTCAAGCTCCGAGCGAATCGCGGCCGCTGCCCACCAGCTTGGCCTCAACCACATCGATTACGTTTTGACGACGCATTATCATGTCGACCATGTGGGCGGTCTGCCCATGCTTCTTAAGCGCATACCTGTTGGCACTTTTATTGATCATGGGCCCAACCGCGAAGTGGCGGGCACTCAAGCGCCATTTGGAATCATTGGTCCCGATGGCCGCAGCGTGACGCCCTTGCCAGGCAGCAACCGGCCTGCGAGAGCTCCTTCGGCCAATAATGCGCCCCCGCCTAAGATGACCGCCGATTTCTATGATGATTATCTGAAGGTAATCGCTGGCCACCGGCATATTATTGCCAAGCCTGGTGACGTACTTCACATCGGCGAACTGACCGACGTGATCGTCGCCGCTGATGCCAAGATGATTTCCAAGCCACTGCCTGGAGCGGGAGGAGAGAACTCTTCTTGCGCCGACATGCAACCCATGTTCCCCAACGGCGGAGAAGAAAATACCCGTTCAGTCGCCTCGATATTGAGCTACGGCAAGGTAAAAATTGCCGCTTTTGGTGATCTGACATGGGACCGGGAAAAAGACCTGTTTTGCCCGCAGGATAAAGTCGGCCGCGTGGACGTCTATCTGGCCAGCCATCATGGCACGCAATGGTCTGGCAGCCCGGCGATGCTAAATTCACTCCAACCCATCGTAACGATCATGGGAAATTCCGCCTTTAAGGGAGATGATCCCGAACGGGTAAAAACCATCGAAGCCAATCCGCGGTTCAAGGCGCTGTGGCGCTTGCACGGTTCTCGGGTGCATCCGGAAATCGATGGCACTTCCGACATGATCGCGAACCCGAGTCCCGACCCTGCAAAAGATGGCGACTATAATCTGCGATTACGCATTCGGAGAAATGGTGAAATCACGGTGATCAACGACAGAAACGGTTTCAACCAATCCTATCAGGCCGGTGAGCACTAAGCCGTTGCTTTCCTCGGGCTTGCGAGGAGGGCGTTTTCGGGCGTGCCGAATTGGTGGGATCCGAATTGCCGCTACCGCGCCGGCGTAGCGAGCCACATCGATCGGAAGCTGTGAGGAATTCATGCGAATTTGCCGCGCAATATTCTCAGGAATGCTTTTCGCAACCCTGCTTGTTCCGGCCGCGACCAGCGGCGCTGCAGTGAATGGTTCACCGCAACCGCCTGCAGAGTTCTCTCAAAATGTAACCTTCACTCTTCCGACGGACTTAAAATGGACCGGTCGGGAAGGGCACCTTCAGACCACGCTCATATACGGGGATCCTAAAAAGGAAGGGCCGTATGGCATCCTGTATAAATGGTTTCCAGGGAATTTCTCCAAGCCTCATTTTCACGACCAAACCCGGTGGGGCTATGTGATCTCCGGAACGTGGTGGGTTAGTTCGGCGAACGTCCCGGACGAGAGTACGACCTATCCAATGCGCACAGGAACGTTTGTGGTCGATCTGGCCGACAAGGTGCACTGGGACGGCGTGAGATCAACGGACAAGGAGCCTGCGTTGGTCCTCGTAACGGGTATCGGCCCTGTAAAGACGGTCGAAGTTGACGCGGATGGGAAACCACTGCCGCCGGGACACTAAGCTTGTCACAAGGTGGATTTGACCAGTGCCCATTTGAGAATGGAATGGCTGTGCGGCGAAATGAGATTGCTTCAATCCCGCAAAAAAGCCCAAGAGGGAGAAGGTAAGCGTAATGACTAATCTGATCGACCGGCGGAAGATTCTTCTTTCAAGTTCGGCATTTGCAATTCTGGCCGCGGCGGACGTGCGGGCACAGGGTGTGTCGCCGGCGCCATCCTCTTCTGCCGCCTCCTCACCGGCGAACACCAATTGGCTCAATTTCGCCAATGATCTGGCGGCGACGCGCTATGCCGGCCTCGAACAGATCAACGCTACCAACTTCAATTCTTTGGAGGTGGGCTGGAGGTTCAAGACAGACAATCTGGGACCCCGCAAGGATCCCTATCTGAACTGCACGCCTATCGTCGTGAATGGCCGGCTTTACGCCACTGCGGGCCTCGACCGGGATTTGCTCTGCCTGGATCCCGCGACGGGAGAGATGTTGTGGGCCTATCGACACGACGAAAAAGATCGGCGGGGCATCAGGGGCGGTTCTGGCTGGGGCGTGTCTTACTGGACCGACGGAACGGCTGAGCGGATTCTATATGTGACGCGCAGCTATCAACTTGTCTCCCTCGACGTCAAAACTGGGTTGCCGGATCCCGCCTTCGGCAATGGGAACGAGGTGGACCTGCGGCAGGACTTCGATCACGACGTGGATCCCAGGTCCGCGGTCTTGGGATTGCACGCGGCTCCGCTGGTCGTGAGGAATACGGTCGTCGTCGGGGTGGCGTCTTCTGACACCGGTCCTGGCTATGTGCGGGGCTTTGATGTCCACACCGGCAAGCGCAAATGGATTTTCCATACCGTACCGAAGAAGGGCGAATTCGGTTACGACACCTGGATCAAGCCCGGCCAGGCGGAAGCCGCGACCAATGCGGGAGTCTGGGCGCCGATGTCCGCGGATCCCGACCTTGGTTTGGTCTATGCGGGTGTCGAGCTGCCGCAGACCGACAATAGCGGTGCCTCGCGATGGGGTAATGCGCTCTTTACGGAATCGCTTCTCGCTCTGGACAGCGAGACGGGAAAGCTTCGCTGGTACTATCAAACCGAACATCATGGCATGTGGGACCGGGATGTCTGCACTGCGGCGGTGCTGTTTGATCTTCCCTACAACGGCAAGATGGTCAAAGCCCTGGCCCTGCCCACCAAACAGTCCTTCCTCTTCGTTCTGGACCGCACAACCGGTAAGCCGATCTGGCCGGTGATCGAGAAGCCCGCGCCCAAGGGCGATGTGCCGGGCGAGTGGTATCCGCCGACCCAGCCCTGGCCGACAAAGCCGCCGGCGTTTGATCGCCAAGGGATTTCCACAGACGATCTCATCGATTTCACACCGGAGCTGAAGCAACGGGCGCTTCAGATCGCCAACCATTATCGCCTGGGGCCGCTTTATACGCCTCCCACTATGGGCGATCCAAAGAACCCGAACGGTCCGTGGGGAACGCTGGTGGTTCCCGAGGATCAGGGCGGCGCAAACTGGCCGGGCGGATCCTACGATCCCGAGACAGGCATCTTCTATCTCTATTCCAAAACGATGCCGCAGGTGTTCGGCCATACCTTGCTGCCCGACGGCAAGGTAGGCTCTTTGTTCGGCAAGGGCCGAGGCACAAACGACAATATGGGCGCCACCTTCGGCGGCCAACCAAACCCCAATCCCAGGCCGGGCGTCGGCGGACCGGTGCTGCCCGGGACCAAAGACGGACTGGACGATCCTATCGTTCCGGGCTTGTTGACGATCAATGGCCTGTCGATCCTCAAGCCGCCCTATGGACGGATCACCGCGCTTGATTTGAAGAACGGCACGAAGCTCTGGCAGGTGGCCCATGGCGAGACGCCTGATTTCGTAAAGAACAATCCCTTGCTGAAGGGGATTTCGATTCCGCGTACCGGACAGTCCGGCATTTTGGGCGTGTTGACGACCAAGAGCCTGGTCATGTGCGGCGACAGCGGCGAGTTCACCGATGAGCAGGGCCGCAAGGCCGCCCGCTTCCGCGCCTATGACAAGGCGACCGGGCGGGAAGTGGGTGCGGTGTTCCTGGACCAGCCACAGACCGGTTCACCGATGACCTACATGCATGGCGGACGCCAGCACATCGTGGTCGCGAGCGGCGGCTACAACGGCTCGGAGTTTATCTGTTACCGACTGCCCGTGCCGCAAGCCGCCGCTCCGGTTGAAAGACGACGCCCGCCACAGGAAGAGAATTAGTTTCGCGCCGGCGGAATTGAGGAAGCGGAATGGACTCCCGATTTCTAATCATTGCTTTATTGGCATCCATGCCCGCGACGGGACATGCGCAAGATCTTCCATCAGGTCCCGGATCTGAAGTGGTCGCGCGCGCATGCACCGTTTGCCACAGGCTCGATCTCATTGCCGGGGAGCGGCACGACGCGAAAGGCTGGCAAGCGATCGTGGAGGTGATGATCAACAATGGGGCGGCTCTGACGCCGGATGAAGAAGATCAAGTCGTGGCTTACCTCGCCAAAACATTGCCGCCGTAACCAGGAAGCGCCCGTCTCAAAGAACTGGCCGCGCAAGGGAGTGAAGTGAATGATGAAGGTGTCTGTCGGTATGGCGGCTCTCTGCATCTTGATGGCCGGCGGTGCGCTGGCGCAGACCGCCGAGCCGCCAAAATTGAGTCCTCTGGGCGTTCCGTCTGGCGTCTTTGGCGGCTTTGGTGATGCACCGCAGACCTATACCGCCAACTGCGCGAGCTGCCATGGTAACGACCTTTCGGGCGGGCGAGGTCCCAGCCTGTTTTCCACAAACCTCCTGGCGGAAAATTCCGACGAGGTGTTGAAGCAGACCATTCTCAAAGGGATGGGGGATGGCGGCATGCCGGCCTTCGAGGGGAAGCTCGACGACGCGCAGATTGGTCGCTTGCTGGCATATCTGCGCATCAAAAGCGGACAGCTGGCCAAGGCCGCGCCGCCGGTGCCAGATCCCACCGACCGTGTGATCAAGAGCGAGAAGCAGACGTTCAGGATCGAAGTGGTTGCGTCGGGAATTGATACGCCCTGGGGCGAGGTGTTCCTGCCGGATGGCCGGATGCTGGTAACCGAACGAACCGGCCATATCCGGATCATCGATGCAGACGGTAAGCTTGAGCCCCAACCGGTCAAGAACACGCCGGCCCCATGGGTGCGCCAGGATGGCGGCTATTTCGATATTGCCGTCAGTTCCAACTACAAGAAAAACGGCTGGATCTATCTTTCCTATTCGGAAGTCATGCCCGGCTATACCGGCCAGCTGCCGCCTCCCGGCCGCATCCAGGACGGGTCGGTTCTGCCGCCGTCCATGACTCGCGTGGTACGAGGCCGCATCAATGCCAACGGCGAGTGGGTTGACCAGATTGATATCTTCAAGGCGCCCAATTCGCTCTACACGCCCAGTGTAATCCATTACGGCTCGCGCTTCCTTGTCGATGACAAGGGGCACCTTTTCTTCTCCCTGGGCGATCGCGGCGACATGACCCATTCGCAGCGCCTGGACAGCCCGCTGGGCAAGATTCACAGGGTCAACGAAGACGGCACAATCCCCCAGGACAACCCGTTCGTTCACACCCCTGGCGCAATCCCCAGCATCTGGACCTACGGAAACCGCAATGCCGAAGGCTATTCCTATGATCCGGTTACGGGCCTCCTCTGGGAAAGCGAACATGGCCCGACAGGCGGCGACGAGATCAACATCATCGAGAAGGGTCACAATTATGGCTGGGGCGTAGCGTCGATGGGGCTGCAGCCCGGCATTACATCGCAGCATGCACCGGGGATGGACGATCCCATCACTTATTACACGCCCGCCATCGGCCCCAGTGGCATCGTGTTCAACACCGGTAAGCGCTATCCCAATTGGAACGGCAATCTTTTCCTGACAGCGCTGACGGGACAGAAGCTCTTTCGCTACGAGATCAAGGGGCGCCAAATCACGCACCAGGAAATTCTGTGGGATCAATTCGGGCGCACGCGCGACGTGATCATGGGACCCGACGGGCTTCTTTATATCCTGCTGCAGAATGCGACCGGCACGCCCATGTCCACTGGTGCGGCAACGCCCGGCATGGTCGTGCGCCTGGTACCGGTCACAAACTGAAGAATTTTGATCAAACAGCCGGTAAGGAGAAAACAATGCGCACATCTTTTGCGGTGCTGGGCGTCATATTCCTGGTTTCAGTTGGAGGCGGCACGATGACCGCCTTTGGGCAGCCCCAAGCGCCCTTCACCGACGGAGCCGCGCCCAGGTGCAAGGGTCCGGCAATCCGGTGTCCCGGCTTCGACGTAGGGATTCCCCAAGGCGATTATAATGTGTCGATGCGGTCCCAGGCGGACATCGATTTGCCCAATCCCTATAACCGCGATGAAACCTGGCTGAAGATGCCGCCTGGGAAAGGCAAGCTGGGGGCGACCAGCGCCATCGACGTGGACAGGGACGGCAAGTCGATCTGGATTGCGCGTCGGTGCGAAAACAATGGCTGCATCGGCAGTCACGTGGACCCGGTGATGAAGTTTGACGAGCACGGCAATTTCGTGCGGTCATTCGGCGCCGATATGATCGTCTATCCGCATGGTATTTGGATTGATCAGCAAGGAGATGTGTGGGTAGCCGATACCCAATCGAACATGGAGGCCCGCCGTGGCGAGCCGGCACCGGCAGGAACAGTGCCCAATGGCGATCAAATCCTGAAGTTCAGCCCTCAGGGCAAGCTGCTGATGCGGCTTGGTACGCCCGGTGTTTACGGCCATGACGACACGCATTTCAACCAGCCTTCCGATGTGATCACGGCGCCCAACGGAGACATCTTCGTGGCGGACGGCCACGAACTGACCAACATGCCGTACCGCATCATGAAGTTCGACAAGACCGGGAAATTCATCAAAGCCTGGAGCGCTTGCGGTGACGGTCCGCAAATGAGCGATTGCACCCACAGCCTGGCGATGGATTCACAGGGACGGCTCTTCGTCGCCGATCGCGGAAACAGTCGCATCGAAATCTTCGACCAGGATGGCAAGCGGCTTGGTGAATGGACGCAGTTCGGCCGGCCGAGCGGCCTGTATATCGACCATAACGACGTTCTCTACTCCGCCGACTCTGAAACCAGCGTCATTCAGGGCAACGCCTATATCCGCGGCGTCCATGTCGGCAGTGCGAAGACAGGTGAGGTTACGGCCTTTATTCCGGATGTGGGCGGCAATCCAACACCGTGGTTCCCCCTGAAGGGCACGACGGGACCTGAGGGCGTGGTCGCCGATGCTACCGGCCATATTTATATTTCGCAGGTTGCCCCTTTCGGTCAGGTCGCACGGTACTCTCTCAAGCCCGCACCCTGACCTTGCATACTGACCCTTGAAGAGTGAGGCGGCGACGCATTCACCGGTTAATGGGGGGCATGCCCGAGTTTCGGGTCGTGCACATTCAAAATCTCAGTCGCCCGTCAAAACTGAATTGGGCGGTAGAGAGGGAGGACGCGAACGGCATGAGAATTGTCGTCAGTTCCTTTTATGGCACTCGGACTGAGGCGGAGCGGATGGTAGATTACCTGGTCAAAAAGGAGCGGGAAGCAGGTTCTCGTTGACGCCGATCAAGCGCGTCAAATTATCCGCTACCTCGATCTCCATCCGTTCGCCACCGGCATCGCGTGGGAGTATCCGCCCGGTTATGACATCCTCGCCCGTAATGCTCGCTATCGGGTGGAGGATACCCAGTGGCTCTCTGCAATTCGTGGAAAATTGGACTGGCCGGGTGCTCGGAGAATTGACAGCCAATGGCGCAGTCGCTTTTCCAGGTGCCTTCTCGAAATCCCGATAACTCGCCTTATAACAATTCAAGTGATTGGCGGAGGAAATACGGCTTAATCCGGGGCAGCGCTCTGCGCCTTTCAGGCCGAAGGTACCATCAAAGGTTCAATCAATTCCGAAACACTCATGCGGTTACATGAGACGCGCTGGCAGCGGCAATGCAGCGGCAATAGAGCGAGGCCGGATCGGTTGCATCATGAAGCCCAAGCGGTGATGAGATTCACTGCTCCATAGCGCGCAATTTCCAGTCTCCAGAAGTACGAAAATGCCGACACCGGCAATGGTCCGGAGTATTGGGTAGCTCAATAAAGCGGCTTTGTGGTGCGCAATGTGCTCACAAAATCATCGCGCCAAAAATTGAATCTGCGGTCGCGTGAAACCCAGATTGTGATCTTCATGGCTCAATTGGGCAGCAACTGCGCAAGAAGCGCGCAAATGCGTGTTGCATCACAAACACGAATTTCTTCAATCGCGAATTTGCACGTCTCACGCGTGAAGAAGCGCTGCTCGGTATAATTGTTTTTGGCGATATCGCCCTCGAGTGTGAATCCGCGTTCGCATTTTTGTGAATGCCGGATTCAACCGTGGAGCAACTGTATGATACGCCTTCGTGGCCTGACTGCGTTTCTTCTTGCCGCAATCTCTTCCGGTGGCGGCGCGCATGCCGCGGCGTTGACGACGCCGGCCCTGACGGGCCCGCTGGTGGCCAATCCCAATCCCTTCGCCTTGGATGGTGGTGATTTTGGCAACATCTATGTCACCGGCATCGTCAGCGGGTTGGCGATGGGCCAATCCAATTCTTCGCAAGCGCCGGGCGATGCGCAAACCTTGGCTGATCTCACCAACGCCCAGATTTCCGTGCAGAAAACGGACGGGCTGTTCCAATTCTATGTCCAGGCGGGCCAGTATGCGATGCCGTCCCTGGGATTGCCCTATCAGCGCGCGACGGCGGCGAGTGCGGCGTTCGGCGCCATTCCGGTTGCTTATGCGAAAATCGCGCCGACCGACAATTTCAGCATCATGGCTGGGAAATTGCCCACCCTGATCGGCGCGGAATACACATTCAGCTTCCAGAACATCAACATCGAGCGCGGACTGCTGTGGAATCAGGAACCGGCGGTCAGCCGGGGCGTCCAGGCGAATTATATCCTGGGACCTCTGACATTCTCTTTGTCGCTGAATGACGGCGCTTATACCAACAAATATAATCAATTATCCGGCTTGATTGCCTATGCCGTCAGTTCCACCGATACCATCACGGCTGCAGGAAGCGGCGTGTTGGGGACCGTCAGCAATCCCATGGCGCCCGTTGCTAACCAGTCAGTCTATAACCTGATCTGGACCCATCTGGATGGGCCATGGCTGATCACGCCCTATATCCAATACACCGAAGTGCCTACGATCGGCGCGTTTCCCAGCACATCAAGCTGGAGCGGCGCAGTCCTTGCCAGCTATGCCTTCGATTCCAACTGGAGTCTGGGCGCAAGGGCGGAATATATCGCGCAGGATGGCGGGTTCGATCCGATGCTCTATGGGCATGACAGTTCGGCTGCTTCAATCACCATTACTCCAACCTACCAGTACAAGGTCTTCTTTGCGCGCGCGGATCTTTCCTATGTCCACGCGGATTCGCCGTCATTCTTTTCCTCCCAGGGATTTCCGGGGCCCGGGTTCGGCCGGCGCGGCGCCAATATCGACCAAGAGCGCCTGATGCTGGAGGTCGGCATCCTGTTCTGACAGCGCTCATCTCCTTTGGCCTGCCGAATGGCCCGTGCATCGCAGGATGCACGGGCTTTTCGCCATCCGACGATCGCCATGACGCAAGCCATTATTGGAAGTGCCCAACAAGGCAGCAGTCGCATAAATAGTGGACAATTTGGTGTTGCGTGCGGATTACACAGCGCGTGCCACCGCCTTTTTCAGACCGAATGTCGCATCACGGCGGCCGAATCCGCGTTGTCTTGCGCAACCATCCCCCGGAACGTCATTCGCATCTCCTGCGTGCCGGGCAGCATTCGTCGCGTGGAGAAACAAAGACGAATTGATGTTGGGCGTTTGGGCTGGGTGTGGCGGCGATGTGTACAGATCCAATTTCCGCTCCAGATCGGCCGCATGGAAAAGGAGATCGTGCATGAAAATGATTACGGCGATCATCAAGCCGTTCAAGCTCGATGAGATACGCGATGCTTTGTCCGGCATCGGCGTGCAGGGCATGACCGTCACGGAAGTCAAAGGCTATGGACGCCAGAAGGGGCACACCGAAATCTATCGTGGCGCCGAATACGCCGTGAATTTCGTGCCCAAGGCCAAGGTCCAGGTCGCGGTAGCGTCGGAGCTGGTCGAGGCTGTGATCGAAGCCATCACCGCCAAGGCACGGACCGGGAAGGTGGGTGACGGGAAGATCTTCGTCACGCCCATCGATCATGTGGTGCGCATCCGCACCGGCGAAACCAATTCCGACGCGCTTTAAGCGCCGTCCTTACTGGCAACCAGGAGAGTTTTGCATGTTGAATTCGTCGAAATGGAAGAAGGCCGCTTCACTGGCGTTGGCGGCGTTCGCGGGCCTGCTGGCAAGCGGGCATGTGGCGCTGGCCGCCGCACCGCCGCCCGATCCGCTCAGCGCCGGCGATACGGCCTGGATGCTGACCTCCAGCGCCCTGGTGCTGATGATGACCATTCCGGGCCTGGGTCTGTTCTATGCCGGTATGGTGCGCAAGAAGAATGTGCTGGCCACTCTGGCGCAAAGCTTCGGTGCGACCTGCATCATCACCTTGCTCTGGACCATCATCGGCTATTCCATTGCGCTGACGCCGAACGCCAGCGCATCTGCCAACCAGTTTATCGGCAGCGTCGACCAGCTGCTGCTGGGCAAGATGACGTTGAAATCGATCAATCCGCTGGCGGGCACGATTCCGGAATCAGTCTACATGTTCTTCCAGATGACTTT